>Ga0182015_10001918_pt1 | contig 26372 bp, 21 predicted proteins | sample 712P3MmetaG_FD_120478 | JGI IMG/M metagenome (GOLD analysis project Ga0182015, IMG submission 120478) | Permafrost microbial communities from Stordalen Mire, Sweden - 712P3M metaG | ecosystem: Environmental > Terrestrial > Soil > Wetlands > Permafrost | place: Sweden: Stordalen | collected...
CAAGAACCAGTCCGTCAGGAATTCCAACTCCACGTGTTGGATGCCGCAGTCATCGAGGATCTGCTTCATTTCCTTGAGGCGGTACTTGTCAAGAATGTGTTCGAGGTCGGCATGCCAGATGCCAAAACCCTTGAAACCCACGCTGGCAGCCGACTGCACACGATCTTTGAAATCGAACGGGCTATACTCCCGGTCGGTGTGGGGAAGGCCTGCCGAGATCGTCCAGTAAGAAGCCAGCAAGTCGACTGCCGGTGTCATAGCAATTTATCTCGCTGCCTCGGCCAAAGCCGGAAAGCGAACCGAGGCGCGGAACCTAGCCCAATGCGAACCGCTGAAGATTCTAAAGCTGCGCGCACACCGACTTGCTTTCGGTATAAAGTTCCAGCGCCGCATGACCATTCTCGCGGCCCCATCCTGATTGCTTGTAGCCGCCGAAAGGCAGGGCTGGATCAAAGATGTTGTAACAGTTGATCCACACCGTGCCGGCACGAAGCTTGGCTGCCATGCGGTGCGCCTTGCTGACGTCGCGAGTCCAGACCGCGGACGCCAGCCCATAGATCGTGTCATTGGCGAAACTGACGACCTCTTCGGGATCGTTGAAAGGAATCGCGGTGACGACGGGACCAAATATTTCCTCGCGCACCACCTTCATGTGCGGCTTCACGTCGACGAGAATCGTGGGCTCGACGAAATATCCGGTATCGCCAATCCGGTGGCCGCCCACGACGGCCTTGGCGCCATCATTGGCGCCGGAATCAAGATAGCCGCAAACCCGACTCAGTTGCTCCTTCGAAACCAGCGGCCCGAGATTCGTGGACTCGTTCATGCCCGGGCCCACTTGGAATTTCCTGGTCTCTCCGGCAACTCCTTCCACGACTCTGTCAAAGATGCTCTTGTGCACGAACAAGCGAGAGCCGGCAGTGCAGATTTGTCCCTGATTGAAGAATATGGCGCTGGCGCTTCCGGGAATAGCTGTATTCAAATCCGCGTCAGGAAAAATTACGTTAGGAGACTTCCCACCGAGTTCGAGCGAAACTTTTTTCAGATTTCCCGTGGCTGCGTTTGCAATTAGTTTGCCGACCTCGGTCGATCCCGTGAAAGCTATTTTGTCAACGTCGGGATGCGAAGCCAGGGCCGCGCCTGCGGTTTCTCCGAAGCCCGCCACGATGTTGACCACGCCGTCCGGGAATCCCGCTTCCTGGATCAATTCTCCCAGCTTCAGCGCAGTGAGCGGAGTTTGCTCGGCGGGCTTGAGTATGCATGTGCATCCCACGGCGAGAGCAGGGGCGAGTTTCCACGCGGCCATAATGAGCGGAAAATTCCATGGGATAATCTGTCCCACAACGCCAACCGGTTCCCGCAGCGTATACGCGAAGTACTTGCCGCGAGGCGAAGAAATAGGAATCGTCGTGCCCTCAATTTTCGTTGCCCAACCTGCCATGTAACGGAATACTTCTACTGCCGTCGGGACATCGACAATGCGCGAGAAAAGAAGCGGCTTGCCGTTATCCAAGGTTTCAAGTTCGGCAAGTTCCTCGTGATGCTGCGCGATCAGATCGGCGAGCTTCCACAAAAGAAGCCCGCGCGCTGCCGGCGACATGTCCGGCCAAGGCCCGGCGTCGAAAGCTTTGCGTGCCGCCGCCACCGCTTGGTTAATCTCAGCGCGATCGCCTTCCGCGACTTGCGCCAAAACCTCGCCCGTGGCGGGATTATAGGTTTCGAAAGTCTTGCCCGACTGTGCCTCGACCCAGTGGCCGCCAATCAGTAGCTTTCTGGGTCGGCTCAAAAACTCTCGGACAGAGCTGTGCAGCTCAACGGGTGCGGTTGTGGTGGCCATGCGTGCTCCCTCTTTAGCAATTGCGCCGTGGTTGTGACCCAAAGGTTTCGCGCACAGGGATTGGCGGCGTCAGATTTCTTCCCAGTCCAATTGTGCCCCAATCGATTGTAGACGCAGGTCGCGCGATTGCAAGTGGGAACCTCAACGTAACCTTGGGAAAAGGCCACGATCACGAATGCTTGGATTGACGCAGTAGGGACTCCAATCGGTGTGCAGCAGAGACTCTTTTGCCACGCGGACGTCCGTCATCGGCAGACATGCGCGAGGCGCATGGAAAGATCGTGCAATTAGCGTGCAGGCGTAGCGAACGGCAGGTAAACGGCAGGTGGTGCTTCGTATCTTACTGAAAGATTGGCTCCTCAGGTAGGACTCGAATCCGCCTGAGAATGTAAACACAAGGGCTTACAGCGCACGACTGGCACCGTAAAACGATATTAGTACATGCAAGGCAGTGCAAACGGATCGCAAACGGATCGCAGGTTTCACTTTTTCGAGATGGTAAGGCCTATCGAGGCCGCAGGCATCATGTTGGGAGTAGCTGTGGTCAAAGACACCGGCCCTACGATGACTCTCGCTGACGGCTTGGATGGGTTCAACCACGGACGAGTCTTGTCCGGCAAAAGGTTCTCAAAGTCGGACATCAGCGCATCTAGCTCCTCGAACATCTCGCGAACTCTCCAGTTTTTCCCCTCCACCCGCTGCTCGGTGCAATGTTGCAGATACCTAGAAATGCTGTCATCAACCCTTTCATATTTCTCCCACAGGTCATCTCTTTGAAGCCGCCTCAGTTGTTCCGCAGAAGGTCTCGTTGCTGCGTCGTACCAGATCGCGTCAGGCGTCCGTATGTTTAAGTCATCCAGCCTCGGTTTTGGCTTCCCAAAGAACTCGATCAGATTACGAAAATGAAGTAGGAAGCATTCGAGAGTAAGCCACGAACTAGGATCGTTTTCTTCCACAAGCTTGCCGGCTGCGAATCGAAACATGTCAATCTCGTAGAGGACAGTCTGAGCATTGGTGAACTTGGAAGGGCGCGATATTTCCACCGGAGGCGTCATGATGAACACAATTGTACTCGTCGCCTCGTACCCACGGTTTACAATCCAGGCATGGACACCGATTTTCTAGACAGAGAAGCAGATCAACTTAAGAGAGGCCACGAGGACAACCCGTCTTGCCGGCAACAAATCGGAATAGTGTTGGGCCACGTGAAGAAGCGCTTCCACGAAGGTTCTTCGAAGGAAGCAGCCTTAAAGGACCTGCGAGACTCTGTCAGGGATTTACCTCAGTGCAAGAAACACAAAGGTGTCAAGAAGACTGTACCTCGTAGACGCAAAGGTGGCACGAAGTTGCGATACAAGTGAGGGCGCGCTTCACTTCGCCAACTCCTCAATCGCCCATTTGACTACCGCAATTCCCACAACTAGAACGACTAGAGCAGTAACGATCCACACACCAATTAGCATGACGCTCCCCGCTGTGTAGGCCACGCTCTCTTTGGAGGAACTCCACGCTGAAGGTTTGCTAGGGGGAAAGGCTTCACGCAGCATCTCCCGCTTTTCCTCGGGAGTGTAGAAATCTACGTCGCCGTCATCGAGAGGCATGCGTCCAACCTCTTCCGAAATCATATCAGACCAAATTCCAGAACCTGAAAGGAACACCCTATGCAGTCCCAACGCATTCAATCGCTGGCTAAGATTTCGCCGGGCCGGCAGTCCTACTCCTACACTGGATTCTGGCGAGAGCTTCAGCGCGCCGCGGATGTCGCCGGTATCGGACATCTCGGTACGCATGCGTTCCGGCACACGTATCGCAGTTGGTTGGACGCAGTGGGGACTTCGATTGCTGTTCAGCAGAAGTGCATGCGGCACTCGGACATCAGAACAACGCTCAACATCTACGGCGACGTGGTGACGAACGAGATGGCAGAGGCTGGTTCTAAGGTTGCTGGGTTAGCATTTCCCGCTAACGGATCGCGTAGCGGATCGCACGATCTCTAACTCACTGAAAGATTGGCTCCTCAGGTAGGACTCGAACCTACAACCCTCCGGTTAACAGCCGGATGCTCTGCCATTGAGCTACTGAGGAGTGTTTCTTGCGGGTGCGCCCGGGGGCGCGCCTTTTTTATTGTCGAGAACAATAATATCATCCGCGGAGTCGCGGCGTTTCAAAGTTTCGTCGCGCGGTTACTTAGATATCGGTTGTTTTTAATTTGTTAGTCTAAGGGTTGAGCGCGAGCTTGCTTATACTCGCGCCCGCTATCAACGCCGATGGGGTGCGCATGGTGGGAGGTCGCGGCTTGGTTTGGATTTTTTTCTTAGGTCTTTCTCTTTTGCTGGTCGGTATGGCTTTGGGTCAGGACAATTCCTCTTCGACGGTTGCTGCTCCTGCGACGGCTCCGAAGGCTAAGGTCGATATCGTCGAGGAGAAGATCGGCGGGCATAGCATTTCCGATCCTTACCGGTGGTTGGAGAACGCGGATAGCCCGGCTACGCAGGAATTCGATCGGCAGGAACTGACTTATGCACGGGGCATTCTCGATCCGCTGCCGGGGCGGCCGCAGATCCATCAGCAGCTTACCCAACTGCTTTCTATTGGAATTATCGGTACGCCGCAGATGGGCGGGAAATATTACTTTTATATTCGGCGCGACGGAATGCAGAACCAGCCGGTGCTTATGGTGCGCGAGGGCATTCACGGAAAAGATCGAGCGCTGGTGGATGTGAATTTGCTGTCGGCGGATGGGACCGTGGCGCTGGACTGGTGGTCGCCTTCGGATGATGGAAAGTATGTGGCTTACGGGACTTCGCCTGGCGGGTCGGAGGAGAGCACGCTGCGGATCGTCGAGACTGCGAGTGGGAAAGTATTGCCTGACACTATCGATCGGGCTCGGCATGCCAATATGGCATGGAAGAAAGATAACTCTGGTTTTTATTATGGGCGCACTCCGAAGAAAGGTGACGTGCCAGCGGGGGAAGAGGTTTATCACGTCAAGATTTTTTATCACGCATTGGGCAGTGATGCGGAGAAAGACTCCCTAATCTTCGCAGGCCATCACGCACAGGATATTCCGGTGGCGCAGTTGGCCGACGATGAAGATCGCTGGTTGCTGATTACGGTGTATGAAGGCTACACGAAAACTGAAATGTATCTGCAGGATTTGAAGGCAGGGACGCCTTCGGTCGAGATCACCAGCGGAAAAGATTTTATTTACAGTGGCGAGATTCTGCGCGGGCGGCTTTACATTTTCACTAATGAGGATGCGCCTCGCTATCGCGTTTTGCGGGTGGATGCGCGGAAGCCCAGGCGCGAGTCCTGGCGCGAGATCGTTCCGGAATCGGACGCGGTTTTAAAAAATGTTCTGCTCGTGCATGGAAATCTTTTCGGCTTGTATGAGAAAAACGCGATTTCCTTGCTGAAGATTTTCAGCGATGAAGGACATTTTCTCTCGGATGTAAAGCTGCCCGGCCTGGGATCGATTACCGCGATCGGCGGCAAGTGGGATAGCGATGAAGCATTTTTCGGCTTTCAGTCGTTTACGGTGCCGCCGAGCGTTTATACGATCGACTTCAAGGCTAGCAACGCTACGGAGCTGTGGGCGCGGGTGGACGCGCCTGCGATTGATCCTTCGGCTTACGAGGTTAAGCAGGTTTGGTTTTCGTCGAAGGATGGGACCAAGGTTCCGATGTTTGTGTTTCATAAAAAAGGTCTGGCTTTGAACGGTAAGAATCCTACCTTGCTCACCGGTTATGGCGGATTCAATATCAGCCTGACTCCGAGTTTTGCCGGCGATCGTTATCTTTGGTTGGAGCACGGCGGAGTTTTCGCCGTGGCTAATTTGCGCGGCGGGTCAGAGTTGGGAGAAGGATGGCATCGGGCGGGTATGCTGGATAAAAAGCAGAATGTTTTTGATGACTTCATTGCGGCGGCCGAGTATTTGATTGCGCAGAAATATACCGACAAAGATCATTTGGCGATTCGGGGCGGATCGAATGGCGGATTGCTGGTGGCAGCGGCGTTCACGCAGCGTCCTGAGTTGTTTCGGGCAGTGGTTTGTGCGGTGCCGTTGCTGGATATGTTGCGCTATCAGCATTTCCAGATTGCAAAACTGTGGATTCCGGAGTACGGCTCCGCGGATGATGCGAAGCAGTTCGACTGGCTTTATGCTTACTCGCCCTATCATCATGTGAAGGCGGGAACGGAATATCCGGCGATTTTGTTTATGACGGCGGAGAGCGATACGCGGGTTGATCCGATGCATGCCAAGAAAATGGCGGCTCTGATGCAGGCCGAGGCGGCGAATGGGATGAGCCGAGAGCGTCCGATTCTGTTGCGGATCGAGCCTAAGGCGGGGCATGGCGTGGGGAAGCCGGTTACCAAGCAGATCGAAGAGTTGACGGATGTTTATTCGTTTTTGTTTTGGCAGTTGGGGGTGAGGGAGTAGGGGAGAGGATCTTCGCCAGGAAACGCTCCATCCATCTTCGGTTTCCGTCATTCTACCTGTGACTTAATTTCTCCGTGCCAGCGGAAGACGTTGCGGAACCCAAAATGGATTCCCTAGGTCGCGGAAAATAAGGAAATGAGGGCATTGTTTTCCCTCATGGGCTCGAAACGGATGCCAGCACAGCCGGGTATAGAATCCGTGCTCACCACGATTCGCGCCGTGAACCATTCTCCGAAGTACACCCCTCTTTGCCATGATCCATCGCAAAGGCAACGTGCGTTCACCACGAACCGTGCTTTTTCAGTTCTCGGTAAAAGCCTTGCGAAGTGCGATTCGCCTGGGGCATCAGCTCGGGTCGTATCTAACAAACCTTGCGCCGAGATCTAACGAAACGCGAAACCCAAGTTATTTGTTCGGGGATGCAGGTTGTACGTTAAGAGGTTGAACTTCACGCAGCCTACGCTCGAGAAAACGCCGTTCGGCATCGTTAGTGACCAGCGCCAATGCCAGTCGATAGCTTTTCGCGGATCCGACTACTGTGCCAAGGCGGCGCAGCATATCCGCACGGGCAGCATGGAGCAGGTGATAGTTGGCAAGATCATCGCTAGCGGCAAGTTGATCGATCAGATCGAGGCCGGCTTGGGCACCCTCGTCCATCGCCACGGCTACGGCGCGGTTTAGCGAAACAATGGGCGAAGGCTGTACGCGCTCAAGTAGATTGTAATGCTGGACGATCTGATGCCAATCGGTTTCGTCAGCCCGCGTCGCTTGACAATGAACCGCAGCGATTGCCGCCTGCAACGCGAACGGGCCAGGTTCCCCGCGAAACGCCTCGGCAACGAGCGGCAGAGCCTCCGCAATCTGAGGGTGATCCCAGCGGCTGCGGTCCTGCTCCTCTAGAACAATGATATCGCCGGCGTCGTCGAGGCGGGCATCGCGGCGCGCGTCGTGAAGCAGCATGAGCGCAACCAGACCTGTCACCTCGGCAGGCGGCTGCGGCATCATGAGCGACCTGACCAGCCGTCCCAGCCGAATAGCTTCCGCGCAGAGATCGGTCCGCACCAGCGGCCCGACCCGAGTAGCGGCATATCCCTCGTTGAAGACAAGATAGATGACAGTCAACACCGCATCGATGCGGGCAGATATGTCGGTTGTCTCCGGTACGCTATACGGGATGCCGGCGTCACGAATCTTGCGCTTGGCCCGCACTAGTCGCTGAGCCATGGTCGCCGAAGGCACAAGAAACGAGCGCGCAATTTCGTCGGTTTCGAGGCCGCAGAGCGTGCGCAGGGTTAGCGCTACCTGCGCTTCCAAAGCGAGAGCCGGATGGCAACACGTAAAGATCAGGCGAAGCCGATCGTCGGGGATTTCGGTGCTATCGTAATCCGGAGTTTCGTTCGTCCGCACTAAACCGGAGTTCAGGTATGAATCGAGTTTTTCTTCGAACCGGATGTTACGCCGGATGCGGTCGATGGCTTTATGCCGCGCCGTCTGGATGATCCATGCCCGCGGAAGTTCTGGCACGCCAGTCACTCGCCATTGATCCACGGCAGCGGCAAATGCTTCTTGCGCGCATTCTTCGGCCAGATCGAAGTCACCAATAAGGCCGATCAGGGTGGCGACAATTCGCCCCCAATCAGAGCGATACAGCGCTTCAACGGCTTTGCTGGCTTGGAATGACATGCCTGATTGTATTAATTTTTAAAGTGGAGTGTCGATTTAGACTTCTCCCGTTCGATTTACTGATGAAGACGCAGAAATTCAGAAGGAGATGGAGAGACCTCAATGCGATGCATGGTAATAGTCAAGGGCAACAAGGATACGGAGGCAGGAATTCTTCCCAGCTCGGAGATTCTTAACGCGATGGGAAAGTTTAACGAAGAACTGGTGAAGGCCGGCGTCATGTTGGCTGCTGAAGGGCTGCAGCCGACTTCCAAAGGCAAGCGCGTAAAATTTTCCAGCACCAAACCCACCGTAATCGACGGCCCCTTCGCCGAGACCAAGGAATTGATTGCCGGCTTCTGGCTGTGGCACGTGAAATCGATCGACGAAGCCATCGAATGGCTTAAACGCAGCCCCTTCGGAGGCGGCGCAGAGGTTGACATTCGCCCGCTATACGAAATCGAAGACTTAGACCCCGTATCCACGCCTGAGATTAGAGAACGAGACAAACGCCTGCGCGCGCAACTGGCTGGGAAGAAATAAGAGCAGCGGCGGAAGTATTATTATTTGTTCTCGCCGAGCAGTTCGGCAGCATTGCGCGTCAAAATATGCTGGGCTAAGAATATTTCGTTTGGATGTCGATCTGGCCATCCGCCATTCGACTTATTAACGGAGGAAACGAATGAAGTACATGTTGTTGATCTATGCCGATGAGGAGTCCTGGACCGAGGCTGAGCGGCAGCAATGTTATGGCGAGTCTACCCAGCTTGCCCATACGCTTAAGGCGAATGGACAGTTTGTGAGCACCTCGCCGCTGCAGCCGGTATCGACCGCGACCAGTGTTCAGGTGCGCAACGGCAAGCGTTTGGTGACCGACGGTCCATTCGCAGAGACCCGCGAACAACTCGGCGGCTACTTTATGGTCGAAGCCAAAAATCTCGACGATGCAATAGACATTGCTGGACGAATTCCAGCCGCGCGCAAGGGCACGGTCGAAATCCGTCCAGTAGTGGAAATCCCCGGCCTGCCCGGGTAATTCAGTCCTAATCAAAGCTAAGGAGAAAAATCATGGAAACAAAACCCACGCACGAACAAGCACGACTTCACCTGCAAGTCTTTGAAGAGCGCCGCGAAGCCCGGCTTCGCCAGGCCCGCGAATGGTTCTTCAAGAACTACTTCGCGGACACCTTCGAAGACTCCATGCGAATCGCCGCACCTGCGACAGAAGGAGGCACCAATTTCATGATGGTGGTCAGCTATTGGGACCAAACCTGCGCCTTGCTGAATTATGGTCTGCTGCACGAGGACCTGTTCTTCGAAACTACGGGGGAATTCTTCGGGGTCTGGGAGCGTGTCAAGCCGATCATCTCCAAGGCTCGGGAGATGTTCAAGAATAAACAATTCCTCGGCCATCTGGAGAAAGCTGCGCAGCGCTACGAAGCCTGGATTGAAAGCCGCAATCCCGGCAATGTTGCTGCCATGCGTCAGTTTATGCAACAGATGCGAACGCAAGTTGCAAAGGCAGCTTAGAGGCCGATGACGTAACCCTGAGTGATCGAGCCTGCGGCCACAAATCGTAATTCTGGCCCAGGCTCGCACTCCGAATCTCGTTTTTCAGGAACGATTCATGAATCCACAGGCGGCTGAAAAAAATAATGTCGAGAAAAAGATGGCTAGGAAAATTATATTGGGAGGCTTGGTAATGCTGCTGAGCGCCTTCTGGCAGGCCCAGGCTCAGGAGGCCAAAACACCCTACGCCAACATGGCTCCGCTTGGCCAATACCTGATCACGGATCACAACGCGGAGATAGCTTTGGCCCGTAGCGCAGCTCCCGATTCTATTTCACGCGATGCCGAGATATTAGTTCTCGGACCGCATGGCTATGAGACTGCGGCCAAGGGTGACAACGGTTTCGTGTGTGTGGTTCAACGATCGTGGACTGCCGGAATCGACGATCCCGATTTTTGGAATCCGAAACTGCGAGCTCCGATCTGCTTCAACCCCCCGGCCGCGCGATCCTACCTCCCAATCGTTATCAAGAAGACCGAGTTGATATTGGCTGGACAATCCAAAACCCAAATGTTCGACATTATCAAAGCCGCCTTCGACAGGAAGGAATTGCCAACTATAGAGACTGGCGCGATGTGCTACATGATGTCAAAGCAACAATACCTAAGTGATAGCGGCGGTCACTGGCATCCCCACCTAATGTTTTTCTTTCCAGGAACGGACGCTGTAACTTGGGGAGCAGATCTGCCAGGCTCCCCGATCCTAGAATCTAAGGACCCTGAGGATCGGCTGACGGTTTTCTTAATTCCGGTCGGCAAGTGGTCGGATGGAGCGGCTGCACCCACGGATGCACCGTGACATCCGCTGACGGCGGCGCGGGCTCGTATTTCTGAACGGAGAAACATGTGCAAAAAATAACTCCATTCCTGTGGTTCAATAGCAACGCCGAAGAGGCAGCAAACTTTTATACTTCCGTTTTCAAGAATTCGAACATTCTGAACGTTGCCCGCTATGGAGAAACCGGCCCCGGGCCGAAAGGATCCGCGATGACGGTGACCTTCCAGCTTGAAGGGCAACAATTCATAGCGCTGAACGGCGGTCCGCATTACACTTTTTCTCCGGCCATATCGTTCTTTGTGAACTGCGAAACGCAAGCGGAAGTGGATGAGTTGTGGAATAAGCTTTCGGCTGGCGGAAAAGAGGTGCAGTGCGGGTGGCTGCAAGATAAATTCGGCCTATCGTGGCAAATTATTCCCAAGCAATTGATGGAACTCATGAGCGATAAAGATCCAGCGAAGTCGCAGCGAGTGTTCAAGGCCATGCTGCAAATGACAAAAATTGATATCGAAGGCTTGCAGCGAGCTTATCGCGGTGAATAAATACGCAGTCAATAAATAAAAGAGGAGCGAAGCATGAGCAAGGTGCGAGTTCTGGTTGGCACACACAAGGGAGCGTTTGTCCTGACATCCGACGGCAAACGCGAAAAGTGGGACGTTAGCGGCCCGCATTTTGCGGGCTGGGAGATTTACCACGCGAAGGGATCGCCGGTTGATCCGAATCGTATTTACGCGTCGCAAACCAGCGGTTGGTTTGGACAAATCATTCAGCGTTCCGATGACGGAGGCAAGACGTGGCATCAGCCGGGAACCCCTGCGGGACAAGCGCCGCAGCCGGGTCCGCCGCAGAGTGAAAGCAACAAGTTTGTTTATGACGCGTCCGAAAGTGGCAAACCGCTCACCACGCATCAGTGGTACGACGGCACGCAGCATCCCTGGGAATTCAAGCGTGTCTGGCATCTCGAGCCGTCGCTGACCGAGCCGGATACGGTTTACGCTGGAGTGGAAGACGCCGCGCTGTTTCGCTCGACCGATGGGGGACAGAATTGGAAGGAACTTTCGGGTCTGCGAGGCAGTAGCACGGGTCCGAAGTGGCAGCCAGGCGCGGGTGGCCTATGTCTGCACACCATCATTCTAGATCCCAGCAATCCGCAACGGATGTTCATCGCCATTTCAGCCGCCGGCGCGTTTCGTACCGATGACGGCGGCAATACCTGGAAGCCGATCAATCAAGGACTACGTTCGCAATATATCCCTGATCCAAAGGCTGAGATTGGGCACTGTGTTCATCATGTCGCGATGCATCCGTCGCGACCAGGCGTGCTCTTTATGCAGAAGCACTGGGACGTGATGCGCAGCGACAATGCTGGCGACTTGTGGCAAGAGGTCAGCGGAAATCTGCCGACTGATTTTGGCTTCGTCATCGATGTTCACGCCCACGAACCGGAGACAATTTACGTTGTCCCGATCAAAAGCGACTCGGAACACTACGTCCACGAAGGAAAATTGCGCGTGTTCCGCAGCCGCAGTGGTGGAAACGAGTGGGAGGCGCTAACCAAAGGTCTGCCGCAGCGCGACTGCTACGTCAACGTTCTGCGCGATGCCATGGCCGTCGATTCGCTCGATAAGTGCGGCGTTTATTTCGGAACCACAGGCGGGCAAGTGTATGCATCCGGCGACGCGGGCGATAGCTGGAATCCCATCGTTCGCGATCTTCCGGCGGTGCTGTCGGTCGAAGTACAGACGCTGGCGTGATTGCCGAGGCGGGCTAATTATGATCCGAATCATGCTCCCCCAACATCTGCGAACGCTGGCGCACGTCGGCCCTGAGGTCTCGATCGAGGTGGAGGATCCGGCATCGGTTCGCTCTGTCCTCGACGCACTCGAGGCTGCATATCCGATGCTTCGTGGCACAATTCGCGATCACGTCACGCTTCAACGCCGGCCATTCTTGCGATTCTTTGCGTGCGAGGAGGATCTGTCGCACGAACCGCCGGACGCCCCGCTGCCCGCCGCGGTTGTCTCAGGAGCGGAACCCCTGATCATTATCGGCGCTATCGCTGGTGGCTAGTCCAGTTGAGCTTGTCATCCTCGTCAATCCTGTCATCCCGAGCGAAGCGAGGGACCTGGGTCCTTGCCTGTCCTAGCAGTATCGTCACAGCCGGCGAGAACCGAGATCCCTCGCTTCGCTCGGGATGACATCACCAATTCGAATGACGGTTCGTAACGAAAAGCTATTCATATTCCTGGCAAGACGCAATCAACGCGAGTACCCTAATCATTCGCTGCCCAATCCATGCAGGAGGAATGCAAGTGAAGGGATGGATGGTGTGTGCGCTCCTCGCACTCGCAGTTGCGTCAATCTGCGCCCAACAAGCATCGAATACGAACGATCCATACAAACCAACCTTGGACCGCTTGGAATCGCTGACTACGCTGCCATTGCCCGATTGGCGATTTCATACTGATGTGCCGCATCCCGAAGACCCGCCCCTTGATGACTCGGGATGGCAGACAGTACGAGTTGGGGACAAATGGTCGACTGGACCGCGCGTGCTGCGCCACTGGATCGAGATTCCCGAAAAGATCAACGGTTATGCGGTGCAGGGCGCGCGCGCCAAGTTGGATATCAGATTCGACTTCAACTGGAATAATAAAGGTCCGGTCACGATCGCCGTTTTTTCAAATGGGTCACTCGTCTCGCGAGGAGACGATGACATGCAGCAGCCAATTCCGCTCACTGAAAACGCGCAGCCCGGTCAGAAGTTTCTAATCGCTGTGCGCATTGATGCTCCAGAGGAGGAAACATTATTTCATCACGCTCAATTGATATTTGAACCTGCCGTTGGCCGGGCAGACCCGGCAATACTGCGAATGGAAATTCTGGCGGCGCGGCCAATGATTGCGGCCTATGAAGAAGGTCGAGCGGAACGCCAGCAGCAACTCGATTCGGCAGTCAAAGCTATTGATTTTTCCCCGCTCGATAAGAACGATCAGGCTGGCTTCGACGCTTCGTTGCGGCTGGCGCAAAGCAAACTGCAACCGTTGAATCCGTGGTTGAAACAATTCACCGTTCGCGCGGTTGGGAACTCACACATCGACATGGCCTGGCTCTGGCCGTGGACAGAAACCGTCGAGGTCGTACGCAATACGTTTCAAAGCGTTTTGGACTTGATGCGCGAGTATCCCGATTTCAAGTTCACCATGTCGTCGGCGCGAACCTACGAATGGATGCAGGAAAAATACCCGGACATGTTCGAGCAGATCAAGCAGCGCGTGAAAGAAGGCCGCTGGGAGGTCATTGGCGGCATGTGGGTCGAGCCTGATTTGAATATGCCGGACGGCGAGTCGCTGGTACGCCAGATTCTTGTCGGCAAAAGATATTTTCAGAAGAACTTCGGCGCCGACATCAAAATTGGCTGGAATCCCGATTCTTTCGGATACAACTGGCAGCTTCCACAAATCTATAAAAAGTCTGGCATCGATTATTTCGTAACCAGTAAGCTGCTGTGGGCTACCGACTACACAAAATTTCCCTACCGATTATTTTGGTGGGAGGCTCCTGATGGAAGCCGGCTGCTGACCTATTTCCCTCACGAATATGCCAATCAATTCGAGGCCGAGCAGATGACGAAGGATTTGGCGTTGTACGCACCGTCGATTTACGGGAGCAAATTCAACGATTCGCCGCAGATGCTCTATTTGTACGGAATCGGCGACCACGGCGGCGGACCGACACGCACCATGCTTGATCAGGCAAATCGCCTGCGCGACCCGAACACAGTTTTCCCGAAAATTGATTTCAGCACCGCCAAAGATTTCTTCGCCGACCTGGACCAGGAACTTCCAAATCTTAAGGTGCCCACCTGGAATGACGAACTCTATTTCGAGTATCACCGTGGCGTGTACACCTCGCAGGCGGACACGAAACAGCGCATCCGGCACGATGAGGAGCTGATGCTCGATGCCGAGAAATATGCGTCGCTGGCCGCACTGCTTGGACGGCCCTATGCGCAAGATCAATTTCAATTGGCTTGGAAGAATTTATTATTCGATCATTTTCACGACGTGATGCCCGGCTCGGGAATTGCGGTGAATTACCTCGACGCCAAGCGAAATTTGGAAGATGTCGCCCGCTCCGCGCAAGAGATCACAGATGGGTCGCTTGACGAGATTCTCGCTCACGTCAACACGAAAGGTGATGGCGTCCCGCTTGTTGTCTTTAATTCTCTCGCTTGGCGGCGAGCCGACGTGATCGAGGCCGAAGTCCAGCTTCCCGACCATGCTGTTTCGCTTGAAGTGGCCGATGCGGCGGGCCACCGAATCGAGTCGCAATTGCTTTCGCTGGACGCGGCAACAAACCGGGCGCATATTCTTCTTCTCGCGGATGTGCCGCCCCTGGGTTATAAAACCTATTTTGTGCGTTCAGCAAAGGGCGTTTCTAATGTTGAAGAAGTATCAGCCAACCCGTCAGCAAGTAGAGTTATAGCCTCGGGAAATACGATAGACGATGGATCGGTTCGTGTTAAAGTCGATCCGCGTACTGGTTGCATCACCAGTCTCTTCGATCTCCGAAATCACACCGAGGCCCTTGCTGCTTCCGAAACCGATACCGGCGGACCCAAGACCTACGCTTGCGGAAATCTCTTGCAGGCTTTCTACGACAAACCGCAAAAATGGGATGCCTGGAACATCGACGCCGATTTCGAGAAGCAACACTGGGATTTGGATCAAGCCGACGAAGTGAAACTGGTCGAGGGCGGCCCGTTGCGCGCCGTGATCCGCGTCAAGAAGCATTTCCAGAATTCAACCTTCGTGCAAGACATCACTGTGTACGCTGGCGTGCCGCGGGTTGATGTGAAGATGCAGGCTGACTGGCACGAGAAACATATTTTGCTAAAAGTGGCTTTCCCTTTGAGCGCACACAGCGACAATGCCAGATTTGAAATTCCTTATGGCTCTATAGAACGCCCGACAACTCGCAACACACCGGCCGAACAAGCTAAGTTCGAAGTCCCGGCGCAGCGCTGGGCCGATCTGTCCGACGCCACACATGGCTTCAGCCTGCTTAACGACAGCAAGTACGGATACGATGTGAAGGGCAACGTGCTGCGCCTCTCGTTGCTGCGCTCGCCGGAATGGCCCGATCCGCACGCTGACGAAGGTCATCACGAATTCACCTACTCGTTGTATCCACATGGCGGGACCTGGCGGGATGCGCAGACCGTTCGCCGCGGCTATGAACTGAACTACAAAATGATCGCTGTGCAACCGCACAAACATCAGGGGACGCTTCCGGGGGAACATTCTTTCGTGGAAGTTGAGCCAGACAACGTGGTGCTGACCGCGATCAAAAAATCGGAGGACGAAGACTCGCTGATCTTGCGTTTTTATGAGTGGGCAGGGAAAGAAGCGGATGTGAAGCTCCATTTACCGCCAGGAGCGCAATCGGCGTCAGAAACCGATCTGATGGAAAAACCGATTGCCGAGATCGCCGTGCACAATGACTCCGTCATCGTGCATACGAAGCCGTATGAGATCAAGACGGTGAAGGTCCGCTTTGCGCCACGGCAATAGCAGTCTGCTGAAAAGGTCCGATCGTAGGCTTCGGCGCCTGAATGCGCTGCTGGCTCTGCGGCAGGTCGGCAACGCTGAAGCGATGCCTTGATAAGAATCCTTCGCTTTGCTCAGGATGACAGGGTAGCGTTTTTCCAGCAGTCGATGCGGCGCACACATGCGGACGGCGCGCTACTGTCCCTCACCTTTATCGATCTTGCTGGCAACTTTCACTCCGCTCAGGCCGCTGACATATTTGGCGATGCCGCGGTAGAGCGATTCCGCAATCTTCTGGCGATAGTCAGCGGTTTCCAGACGGTGTTCGTCGCCGGGATTGCTGAGGAAAGAAATTTCGGCGAGGATCGACGGCATATTGGCTCCGATCAGTACGATGAATGGAGCCTTCTTTACGCCACGGTCGCGTTGCCCGGGACTCTTCGCCGCCAGACCGCTATGCAGAGAGCGCTGTACGTCGGCGGCGAACTCCTGCGACTCTTCGATCTTCTCTTTTAATGCGATTTTTTTCACCAAATCCTGCAACTCGTGAATGGATTTTTCCGAAACTGCGTTCTCGCGGGCCGCGACTTCGAGCGCTTCCGGCGACGACGTGAAATTCAAGTAGTACGTTTCCACTCCACGAGCGTCCGGATCGTGGCTTGAGTTCGCGTGCACGGAAACAAAAAGATCAGCGGCCTCTTGGTTTGCAATTGCGGTTCGGGTCTCGAGCGGAATGAAGGTGTCGTCCTTGCGTGTGTAAATGATTTCCGCGCCCAGCCGCGTTTGCAGTAGCTTGCCCAGGCGGCGGCTGACGTCGAGCACCAGATCTTTTTCTTCCAGACCAGTGGGGCCAATCGTGCCGGTGTCGTGCCCTCCATGTCCCGGGTCGATGACGATTTTTCCAATCTTCAATCCCAACGCGCGAATCAGCGAACGGTCTCCGCTGGCGGTTGGTTGGGCTTCGCGCATGTCAAAGTCAGCGGTTGCGGACTTGCGCTTGCTGTTGCTCTTGGCGCGGTCGGAGGACAAACTAGAAATTGCGCCGGCGCTGGCCGGCTTAATCTTTTCGGTATCGACAGACTCAGGCTTAGCAACGTCTTTATTACTGTCTTGCGTGACTGTGTCTGCTTGCTCCGGACCGTCACTGTCGGCCTCAACGATGGTCTTCTTAACCCCATTGCTGAGCACCACCGAGTTGCGGCGCGCCGATTTCTCAATGGAACCTTTTTCCGCCGATAAAGCTTCTCCCCTGTCTGCAATCGGATCCGAAACCCTCTTCTCTAGAGAGGTTTCGCGGTCCGCTATTGATCTTGCATTCGTCGCTGCCGCGCTGATTGGCTTGTTATGAATATCGATAATCAGCCGCGGCGGATTGTCGAGCAGTGCCGCATCGAACTCCGAGAGTTCGTCGAGATCGAGCACCACGCGGGCGCGTCCAGCTTTGAACTGTGCCGTGCGAATATCTTTCAGCAGGCCATCACCTACATCGAATGTCCTGCCGGCCAGCTTGGGATCGAGATCGGCGTTGAGCAGATCAAAGAAGATACGATCGGGGCTTTCAATTCGTTGCGACTCGAACTTCACGCCCTGTTCCAGATCAATCGCCACCCGCGTGTACTCTGGCGTCGACCAGTGGCGGATTCCGATGACTCGGGACGGTCTCGAAGGGGTGGGTTCAGCGGCTTCAGTTTTGTCTGGCTCGACTTCATCGGAAGCCAAATCTGGATCCGGGCTTGACTTGAGCGTTTTCGAATCCTTGCCAGCCGCTCTTGCTTCTTTCTGTAACCGCCGGCTCGGCAGCGGCTGTGCCAGTTCTACCAGCGCCTGCCGTGCCGCCTCAGCAAATTGATTCCGGGGATAGCGACGCAAAAATTCTTCAAAGGTCGCATCGGCATTCTTCTTGTCGTGCAGGTCGTCTTTGTAGATCTCGCCAATCCTGAACAGAGCGTCGAAGCGGAATTTGCTGCCAGGATATTCGCGGCGCAAAAATTCGTACTGTTGAATGGCGGATCGCAAGGCGTCGGAATCGTCGAAGCGCCGGCCCATTTCCTCGGTCATCTGGGCTGCGGCGACTGCGCTGGGATCGGCGCGGCCGGCAGTGGGCGCTCCGAGATAAATCCGACGATAGGCATTGATCACGCGCTCATAATCGAGCCGCGTCCGTTTGTCGATCGGCTGTGCCTCTAATGCCTCCTGCATGCGTTGCGCGGCGGCAAATTGCGAGTCGGCCCAGGCGCCGGACCGATGAACGCGCGCGACAGCAAGCGCAGGCAGCAACAGCGCGAACAGAGCCGCACTCCAGTGCAGCACGCGTTGAATTCGCTTTGAATCCTTCAATTGAACGGCCCGTAATCGCTATCGCAAAAAGTAAAAGTGAATACCTGGGATGACGGAGAGCTTGCTCGTCAACCAACCTGCACCCAATTATTCTGTATTGCTGATGTGAAGCACGCCCCGGGCGTCCCTCTCCACATGAATTGGATCATGCATGGGGCTTTCCAGAAAGTGAGAACCTGGGTCCGATCCTCCGTAGTACAGTTGCGTGATCCGCTTGACGTAGTTGCGGGTTTCGGCAAAATGCGGCACTCCGGCACTGCGCGCCACCGCTCCCTGGCCCGCGTTGTAGGCGGCGAGGGTCAGTTTTACGTCGCCACCGTAGCTCTCCATGAGCTGCTTTAAATGACGAACCCCGGCGTCGACATTTTGTTGCGGATCAAACGGATTTGCCACCTTCAACTGCCGCGCGGTCTGCGGCATCAGTTGCATCAGGCCCATTGCGCCCTTGCGGGAAACTGCATTGGGATTGAAGTTTGACTCGACCTTGATCACAGCCCGCACCAGGTTAGGGTCGACATTGTGCCGCGAGGCTGCTTCGTCAATTGCGGCATCGATGTCCTGTTGCGAGAACGCCTTTCCCGGAGCGAAGTTTGTCTGGTTGATCTCCGCCGCAGCCGATCGGGCAGCGCGGATGTTGGCGGAAGGCACGGGCTTCCAACGATGTTCTATAGAACTCCAGAATGCCAGCGAGTTCCGCGTAGGAGCATCGAAATGTCTGCTCGGGGCTGCCGAAAACGATTCGTTGACATAGACTTTATGGCCGCTGTCGTCGGTGCTACTGGTGATGGCGGCATGTACAGCGCCGGATGCGGCTTCTGCCTGCAGGTATGGCGTGGTGAGTGAAAGGAAGATCGCGATTACGGCACTTGCCATCAGGGCGAGTTGCAGGTCTTTTCGCATAGCCGGGTGACGCCTACTCACAAAGCACGATCACAACGCGGACACAACCCCGCCGCGTCTGCCCACCCGCAACCTGAAGGAGAATCGTACAACCAGAGTGCAACGATTATAGGAGTCGGGGATAACCGCAGCAACTTACCAAAGGAGCGTTGAACCACCATGGTAACAGCAGTAAACGTTTGAAAAATATAACGTTCGCCGGAAGTAACCATCCGAGAGACGGTGCCCCAACCTTGTTCGTGTTCTGTGCGAACAGGGTGGGGCCTTTTTGTGTGTGCGTGAGAACTAGGATTTCGACGTCGCGGTGAAACAAAGCCTATGGATATGCAGCCCACGGCGCAAGCCGTGGGGGCAAGTGGGAAGTTGCTAAGCCCCAGCGGGCGAAAGAGTAGTTGCGACACAGTATCGGGGACGCCCGTCCTCCACAAACTTTCATGGCTGTAGTACGCTGCCTGTGATCCCCATGAATGATGTGGAAACATCCCAAAGGCAGACGCCGGATTCGCTGATGCTTTACGGCTTCTGGTATCGCGCGCTGCCCAGCGCACAGGTTGCCCGCGATCATTTGCACAAAGCGATGCTGCTGGAGACTCCTTTAGTTATAGGCCGCGACCGGCAGGACAAGCTTTTCGCGTTGCGCGATGCCTGCCCGCATCGGGGAATGCCGCTGTCATGCGGCCGGTTTGACGGGCAGAATCTGGAGTGCAGCTATCACGGCTGGAAATTCGACGCGCACAGTGGGCAATGCCAGCTCATTCCCTCGCTCACTTCCGACCAGGAACTGAAAGTAGATCGCATCTACGCTGGCAGTTATGCGTGTGAGGAACACGACGATTTCATCTGGGTATTCATTCCTGAACCGCCTCCGCCCGGCGCAGGTTTTGGCAAGCCGGTGCACCCGTCGACGAGTGCTCCGCGAATTCCAACTTTTGGGGGAAGCTACAAGATCGCGCGCCTGAGCGCCGATCTGCCCTGCAGCGTGGATCACGGCATTATCGGTCTGATGGACCCGGCGCACGGACCGTTTGTGCATCAGGCCTGGTGGTGGCGCAGCCGCCACAGCATTCATGAGAAGCAAAAGAACTTTGAGCCGATCCCGATGGGCTTTCGCATGAGCGCGCACACGCCCAGCTCAAACAGCGCGCCCTACAAGCTGCTGCGGCTCTATGCCGATGCGGATTCGATCACCACGACCATCGATTTTGTTCTGCCCAACTTGCGCCTGGAAACGATTCGCGCGGGGAAGTACTGGTTTTCAAGCCTGACCACAGTCACGCCAATCACGCGTAACCAATGCCGCATCGACGTGGTGGCTTGCTGGAATATTTTTCGCTGGATGCCATTCGGAGCGTCGTTGTTGAAGTTTGTCTTTGCGAAGTTCGTCGAACAAGACCGGCAGACGATGGCAAATCAAGCGGAAGGATTGAAGCACAACCCGCATCTCATGCTGATCGACGATGCCGACCGTCCCGCAAAATGGTACTTCCAGTTGAAAGCGGCGTATCTCGAATCAAGCCGCAATGGCGGCGAGATGAGGCATCCCATGGCCGGCCCGGTTACGTTGAAGTGGAGAAGTTAGAGCCGCGAGGTCGATGGTTATTCGTTCACGCGATGTTTCGCTTCAGCCGTGGAGCGCGGCCCCGAGTCTCGCTTGCAGTCTCTACGCGATTCCGGCCGCTTTTCTTGGCGCGGTAGAGAGCTTTGTCGGCAGCCTGGATCACTTGCTCGACTTCATGCGCCTTGGGAGTTGGCTCAGCCACACCGATACTGACAGTGACCGATAAATCACCAGCAACTGATCCTGCGGCAAGCTTGCGGGCAGCGGCTGGCCGACCTTCCGTCGCTTTCTTATCTTCTTTTCTACGGCCTCCGTCGCGCGGGTCGCTGCGGCGGTCGGGCGTGCTGCGAACCCGGAATTTCGCTTCCTCTATGGCAATTCTGAGCGCGTCGAGATAAGGCACCGCTTCCTTCATAGATTTTCCGCGAAAGAGAATGGAGAACTCTTCTCCGCCGACGCGAAACGCTTGGCCGCCTCCACTTACTCTCGCCAATCGCGCGGCCACCATGTTCAGAACCTGGTCGCCGGTGTCGTGGCCATAAGTGTCGTTGAAGCTCTTAAAGTGATCGATGTCAACAACCGCGATTGCATATGGCGTTTCGAGGCGCAGCAAGGCTTCATTGAAGGCGCGGCGCGCAGGCAGCGAAGTTAACTCGTCATGATAGGCGAGGAAGTAGGTGTTCTCGATAATCGATGCAAAGAGAACCAGACCGGCCGTCGCCCAATAGGCAACGCCGATGCGGTCTACTGCATTGGTTTTCAAGCTCAGGAAAGCCGCAGCCAGTGACCAGAGTAGCCCACTCTCCAACGGCTTGTGATAGAGCAAGAGCCGAGCAAGCAAGACGGCAAAAGCAACGACGAACGCCAGCAACGCCAGCTGCGGAATTCTGGTCCAATGAAACCACGAGCGTTCTAGAAACGCAGCGTGAAGAAACGCGGGACTGGTCTTTTCTCCCGGACGACAGATGACCGCAACAAACACAGACTCAAGAAACAGCAAGAGCACTCGCGGACTGATAGCAGGAATTCCCAGGCCGCGCTCCCCGAGCAGCGGGGTGACGATGAAGTTCAACGGGACCAGAAAGCAGATAGCTTCAAAGGCGATGCGGCCCGGTCCACTAGGGACGGCACGTCCGCCGGAAAAGAACTCGACGGCGCGATGCGCCAGCAACAGCATCGCAAGGGCGAAAAGGATGCGGCTGGCATGAAAACGCCATGCCAGCACAATTCCGGCAACGAAAACGGCGTAATAGTAGAAGTCGACTGCGGCGGCGGAGATGGACAGTAATCCGCCCGACAGCAAAACCACTGCGGCGAGCAGCAGTATGCCTCCAGGCACGAACAGGGATTTCAGTGTTCCTTTGCTCCCGATATTCACGCGACGCCTGACCCTTCAAGCCCAAAATGGCATTAAGGAATTATCGTTGGCGGAACAAAGTTGCAGCGAGTGTCAGCGCAGGTTCGGGTTCCCGTTTGCGGAAGACAGAGCCCTTCGTGCAGCCAGTAATTTCTACTCTTCGCGTGGTTCGTGGCTAGAATCGGAAAATAAAGTTAGAGGCACCTTATGCGCATTCTTATCGCTGAAGATGATGCCGCACTCGCCAGCTTTGTGAAAAAGGGCCTCGACGCCGAACATTACGCCGTCGATGTCTCGAACGATGGCGAGCAGGCTCGCGCCATGGCTGGCGAATTTGATTATGACCTGGTGGTGCTCGACCTCAATTTGCCGCGTCTGGATGGGGTAACGATTCTACGGTATTTGCGTACGCGGAAGCCGAGCATGCCCATTCTCATACTGACTGGACGCACCCGAGTGGAAGACCGGGTGCAGTGTCTGGATCTGGGGGCGGACGATTATCTCAGCAAGCCGTTCTCGTTTTCGGAGCTCTCGGCCCGGATTCGGGCGCTGCTGCGGCGCTGCCATCTGCCGGCTGAATCGGTATTAACGGTGGAAGATTTGAAGCTCGACCGGGTGGAGCGCCGGGTTGAGCGGGCGGGGAAACGCATTGACTTAACCGGCAAAGAATTTGCCTTACTGGAATACCTGATGCGCAACGCGGGGCGGCGAATCACGCGCGCCATGATTATTGAGCATGTCTGGAATTTGTCTTTCGACACCTGCACGAATGTGGTGGATGTCTATGTAAATTATCCGGAGACAAAGATAATGCGGAGTTCTGGACACAGGGCCCGCAAATCATTCGCCAGGTCGCGGCCATTCTGGCCCGGCAAAACGACATCCGTCAGCAACAATCGGACTATGGGTTTGAATTGCTTGAATGCGGACAAAGCTTCTACAGCATTGCGCGTTTTCAATACTCGATAGCCAGCGGACTCCAGAATGTCGCAGGTTATATCGCGCAGAAACGATTCATCTTCCACTAGGAGGATAGTTCCGCGGCCTTGGGGCGCAGCCGTGTGGTCTATGATCGCGGACGGTTCTGGTACTGTTTCCGTAGATGAGCGCGCATGATTCACTAGTTCTGCCCTCCAACCATGAAGAAATACATGCATGCGCATCACCACTGCTCACCCTGCACGAGGCAATCTCAGTCGCCCATGTTTCACCGTGAGTTAGAGACAGCGGACGGTTCTCCCAGCAGCAAGACAGCTTTAACTCAGGGAGCAAATAATCGCCTTGGGAAAAACAGCCTGAAAATATCGGGAATGCGTTCTGAAGTGGTCGCCGCCACTGCGATTGGCCTATCGAGATCGCCTCAGCAACGTCTGCTCAGGATCAAGTACGACCTTCCGTGTGCCCTGCGGTGCGGTCAAATGAAAGGAAGTTTCTGCTCCGTCGGCGAATACCCGCGCCAGGAATACCATTTTGCCAGCGACCGATGCGTACAGCGGAACCGGCGTGACCAAATCGTCAGGCGCGTCCTTTTGCAAAATAGTTCCACTAACTGTGGTTGAACCGGGCTTGTCCGAATATTTGACTCCGCGCAATTCGAAATGCGGAATAGCAGTTCCGTTCACCCACCTTTCATAGAACCAATCGAGAGATTTATGGTGCTCGTAACTTAGCGACGGCGGCAACTCGTGCTCAAACGCCTGCAACAATTCCCGGGTAGTAATGGCTTTCCCTTCGTATCGTTCCCTGATGTGGCGAAGCACCCGCACGAAAGGCTCATCCACTTGTCCCGCATTACGTGCCCGGTCACCGCTCCTGTCGGCATCACGCAGCATGGAGCGGAGCATGTGAAACAGCCATGTGCCCCGCCCATAGCTTATCGCCTCGTAGCCTTCGGGAAATTGCGAATTAGAAAGGCGCGTCCCTAAAGTGACCGGCCCATCCTCCATTAACCGCACACCCGATTTATTCTTCTGCAGAAGATCATCTCTGTATTTCTCCATGGCGGCGCGAAATTGAGTGGGGTTCTCGCTTTCCAGGATCATCATCGAACTGTAATTCGCCAAGGCTTCCACCAGCCATTGATCGCGATAGCCGCTCCACAGGACCAGATCGCCCCACCACTGATGCGCAGTTTCGTGGGCGATGATTTGACTGATCAGCGTTTTCTCGACTGGGGTCATGTGCAGTTCTGATTTTTCTTCGGCGGTGAGAAAGGAGGTGCTGGAGAGAAAGATCAGGCCGGGCCAGCCTTGACTCAATCCACCGGGCATTTGTGCGACTTTGAGATCGGCGTAGGGATACGGGCCGTAGCGGCGAGAATAGAATTCGATCGCATGTGCGGCCGTGCTCGCAACCATTTGCGCATTCCGCGCCGGGGAGGGCGGCAGAGGCACAATGGTCAGCGAAGGCAGGCGGGGTATGCCACGGATCACCGGCGGCGGAAGCACGCTTTCAATCGGCGGCTTGGGAAAACCGCGTTCCATACCCGCCGTGGCATAGGTTTCGACAGTGACCTCGCCCGCGTGCGCTACCACTCGTTCATATTTCCCCAGATCGAATCCGGCGAGCGGGATCGGCCGTTGCGATACCCAGCGGCTTGCTTGCTCGCCCGGCGCTAAAGTTTCCCCAACCGGACTGCCAGACTTGTCGGTACGTTCTCCCGTAGCCACTAGTGTCCAGCCCGCCGGATAACTAAATTGCAAATCGAAGTTAGACATGGCGAGTCCGCGATTTGGATACCACGTGCCTAGTGCCCCCACGTACAGCAGGCCTGCTCCCGCCTCCGAAAGCACTGCGCCGCCATACACAAAGCGCAGTTCCAGCCGTTGCCCAGAACGCAACGGCTGAGGGAAGACGACCGCGACCAGGTCGTTGCCGTGCCGCGCCAGATGCGTTCCCTCGATTGCCGGATTATGAATGAACTCGACCGGATGTCCATCGGCTTCAACCTCTGTGATCCGAAGCGAGCGGGACAATTCAAATAAGACCGCGCGCTGACCACCCTGCCGCACCTCCATCTGCGCGAGCGCCTCGGCGTCAATTTCTGTGGGCGGTTTTATTTTCGTACGAATGGTGTAGTGGGATATAGCGAGTGAGTCAGCCTTGCCGCCTTCCCCTACCGTGGCGTTGACGGCTTCAACTCCACGGTTTACTTCCGCTGACGAGAACGAGGTCCAGACATCGTAATAATTCGTGCCCTCCACAGTCTTGGACTGTCCCGCCCATATCTGCTCAGGCATTTCGGCGTCGAAGTAAATATCAAAAGTCCCCAGCCTCAATCCTTGCAATCGCGCGTGAAGAAACCGGTCTTCCTCATTTACGGAAGTGGACGAGGGTGAAGCATTTTCAGAAGGGGACTGACTGTCGACTGGCAGAAACTTGCTGAAAGTCATCAGAAGGCGCAGAGCGTCACCTTCAGCCAGGTTGCGAGCCGTTTCATTCCACTGCGACAAAAACGCCTCAGCATGCTCCACCGGCTCAAGGGAGGGTCGCATCTCGGCAAACGTATCGTCGTTGAAACGGAAGTATGCGGTTACGAAACGCTCTTCCAGAATGGCTTCACCAGTGAATAATGCCATGGAAGCCCGTTCGTACTGGTTGGGCGGTGACAAAAGGATTTCGCCATCGCCTTCGAAGAACGCTCCAGTGACGTGGTTGGAAACATTCTCGGTAAACGCGATGAGTCCATCGTTTAGCGTGATGTGAAATGCCGCCCGGTCGATAGACACATCACGCAGGCGGAAGACTCGCAACTTGTCGAGGCCTACACTGCGCAACTGCATGTAAAGACTTTCGGCGGGTTTAGATTGTGAGGCAGGGGCGCTTTCAGTTGCGCCGATTGGTTTTGGATCGTCCTGGCTTCGGGCTACCGGCAGCATGGCCGCAAAGACCAACCAAAAGCCTAGAAACGGCAAGACTCCCCGCAATTTTGAGATTACCGTGGTCACCTACGCTCGCTGCTTTCTGTCTTCTAGAATGCGCCTAAGTGCGCAAACCTGTCATCTGCTCATTCTTCCTGGCGATCCTGCTGGCCTGGGCCGCAGTGTGCGTGTCGGAAGTTATTCGGCTGAAGAATGGCCGCACTATCTGGGCCGACCATGTTCGCGATACCGGCACTCATATCGAGTACGACCTTGGCGATAACACTTATGCGATTCCCAAATCGGTAGTCGACCAGATCGATGCCGGCGGAGTTCCTCCCGCGTATTCATCTTCCGGAAACACCGGCCAGCAACCACACGATCTCCCGGAGTTCGCACCTGCCGACAACTCGAAAAATGATCCCGCACTGTTTGCGAAGATTATTCAGAACGGCCGAGTCGATCCTGATGCGTTATATTCTCTCGAGCAGGCGGGGAACAATTCTGCGACTGCCGCCGGA
>Ga0182015_10001919_pt1 | contig 26357 bp, 24 predicted proteins | sample 712P3MmetaG_FD_120478 | JGI IMG/M metagenome (GOLD analysis project Ga0182015, IMG submission 120478) | Permafrost microbial communities from Stordalen Mire, Sweden - 712P3M metaG | ecosystem: Environmental > Terrestrial > Soil > Wetlands > Permafrost | place: Sweden: Stordalen | collected...
CACCACGCAGCAGGGCGACGACCGCGAGACGCATTACCCTGTCGGCATGTTTATGGACCGCTTTTCGGCGCCGCAAGCTCCCGGCCTGCTGTTGCTGCACGCCGCGGGCAACGTGTTCGTGCGCCATCTGGCGCCCGGCCAGACCATCCTGGTGAAGCCGACCGCGCTCATTTTCAAGGACCCGGCCGTCCAGATGCAATTGCACTTCGAACATCCCCGCTCCGGCTTCAACATGTGGGGCAATTGGACCAATCGTTATTACTGGCTGCGATTGTGGGGGCCAGGCCGCGTCGCCATCCAATCGGTTTTCGATCGCATGGAAGGCGAGAACAAGTATTTGTCGAACTGCTCTTCGGCTACTGAGCAGCACTGGTAAGAGGAAGAGAATCGCGATGGTTGATCCGTCAAAACTTCGAGCTTGGTACGCGCATAGTCAAGGACTGGACGGTTCGCTGGAAGGCAAATCGGCCGCTGAAGTATTGCAGCGCGCGGGCTGGGCCCGCTCGGTCGGAGGAGTGTCGCCCTATCTAGCATTGTTTGCGCGCGCCGGGATCAGTCGCGAGCAAGCCGACGCGGCCGCCCAGAAGCTCCAGATCTACGAATTGCCGAGCGCGCGTGGCTGCACCTACGTACTCCCGGCGTCCGATTTCGCGCTGGGGCTCGCAGCCGGACAAGGCTTCGATGGCGAGATCAAGACGGCCGCGAAGCTCGGAGTAACCGAAAAGGAAATCGATAAACTGTGCGATGCCGTGGTGTCTGCCCTCGAAAAAGGCCCGCTCGATCCCGACGGACTGCGCGAAGCCACAGGCAAAGCCGTCCGCAATCTCGGCCCCGAGGGCAAAAAGAAGGGACTCACCACGACGCTCCCGGTTGCTCTCGGCAAGTTGCAGGAATCCGGCGATATTCGCCGCGTTCCGGTGAACGGCCGCTTCGACCAGCAGCGCTATCAATACGCGCTCTGGCGTCCAAACCCGCTGCGTGGATTCAAGCGGTCGTCGGAGGAGGTACACACCGAACTTGCCCGAAAGTACTTCAGCTGGTTCGGCCCCGCGTCGGCGGCGGAATTTCAGCGCTTCTCGGGGCTGGGTGTCAAAGCCGCGAAGGCTGCCCTCGAGCCCTTAAAGCTGGAGGGCATTAAAGTCGCGCCTGGCGAAATCACTCCGGGCGATCAGTTATTTTTTCTACCCGGAGAGCGCTCCGGTTTCGACGCTTTTAAACCGCCCAAGGAGCCTCATTACTCGCTTCTGGGTAGCATCGATTCGATGTTTGAGCACCGAACCCAGTTCGAGGACTTCGAAAGCCTCGCCATCGTGGATCGGGGCCGCCTGGTTGGCGTCTGGGAATACGACCAGCCCACGGAATCAATCGCTTGGGTGCCCTTCGTCAAGAAGGACAAAGCGCTCGAGCAGGCAGTCACGCGCACAGAGAAATTTGTGCGGAACCAGCTGGGCGATGCCCGATCATTCAGCCTGGATAGCCCGAAAAGCCGCGCGCCCCGCATCGCGGCGCTGAGGAAGGCTGCGGCAAGTGCTTGACCAAAACGATAAAGCCCTTTACAATCAAATCAGTAGGAGTTGCTCTCGAGCCTCGGCTGCTCCTTTGGGTTCGTTTTTTCAAAACATGACTCATCGCGAACAGGACGTGCTGCACTCCATCGTCGAGTCGTACATCCAGACTGGCGAACCTGTAGCCTCGCGTACGATTGCGAAGCACGGCAAGGATCATCTGAGCCCCGCGACGATCCGCAACGTGATGGCCGACCTTTACGAGACCGGCTACCTGTCGCAGCCGCACACTTCGGCCGGACGGGTTCCAACCGAAAAGGCTTTTCGCAGTTACGTACAGTCGCTCACGCGCGGGCGCGTGCTGGTTACCGAGTTACAACGCTTGCGGGCGGAGTTGAGCCAGCTTAGCACCATGGAGGCCCGCGTGGAGCGGTCCTCGCACATGCTGACCGAGATGACCAGCAGCGTGGGGATCACGGCGGCTATCCCGGCGTCCAGCCAAACACTGCACCAGATCGAATTGATCGCACTGGCGGATCAACGCGTGCTGATGATCGTGGTGACGCGGGATCGCAGGGTGCGCAATCGGGTGGTGACGGTGGATGAAAGCGTCACCGAAGGCGAGCTCGTGTCCATCCGCAACTACATCAATCGCAACTTCACTGGCTGGATGCTTTCTGAAATCCACGCGGAGTTGGAGCGGCGGTTGGAGCAGCAGAGCGCGGCCTACGATGCGATTTTGAAGCGTCTGAACGAGCTGTACGCCAAGGGTCTGCTGGATATCGAAGTTGTGCCGGAGATTCACTTGGAAGGCGCGAGCAATCTGGTGGGTCTGGATCTGCACTTGACGCGCGAAAAGCTGCGGGAGCTGTTTCACACGCTGGAAGAGAAGAAGCGCATTTTACAGTTGCTCGATCGCTTCCTGGAACAACCCGCCGGCGAGCTGGCCGTGCAGGTGGGCCTCGCCGAGGTGCATCCCAGCATGCGTGAGCTTTCGCTCATCGGAATCTCGATTTCGCTCGCGGGCGGCTTATCCGCCAAAATCGCGGTGCTGGGGCCCATGCGCATGAATTACGGAAAAGCGATGTCGGCTGTGTATCATGTTGGGCAGGCCTTCGGAAGCCTGCTAGTCTAAAGCTCCTCAGCCGCGTTTTGAGCGACCTTATAAACTGGAAGTATGGTTATAGAAGTATGGATATGAAGGAACCCACTGTCGAAACGAGTGACAGCGCTTCTACAGCAGATCCGCCGGACAACTCCCCCGCGACCCCGTCGGCGGCTTTGGAATCGGTCACCGCCGACCGCGACCGCCTGCTCGACGAGAACCACGAGTTGCTGGACCGCCTGCTGCGCCGCCAGGCCGAATTCGATAACTTCCGTAGGCGTGCCGAGCGCGAAAAGGCGGACGTCCTGGAATTCGCGAATGCCGAAAGCGTCCGGGCTATTTTGCCGATTCTGGACGATTTCGAGCGGGCTCTGAAGACTCATACCAGCGATAAAGTGTACGCGCGCGGCATGGAGCTGATTTACCAGCGCCTCGCGGACTCGTTAAAGAAGTTGGGATTAGAGCCGATTACAACGAAAGGGACGAAATTTGATCCTCACGTCCATCACGCCGTCGACATGGTGGAGACCGGCGATGTCGAGGAACAAACCATTCTCGATGAATACCAGCCCGGCTACAATTTTCACGGACGCCTGTTGCGCCCGGCCATGGTCAAAGTGGCGGTAACCAAGAAATGAACGCCGTTAAGCGCGACTATTACGAAATCCTGGGCGTGAGCCGCGACTGCGATGACCCGGGGCTGAAGAGCGCGTATCGTAAACTGGCGCTGCAGTATCATCCGGATCGCAATCCCAACGATGAGCAGGCCGAGGAGAAGTTCAAAGAGGCCGCCGAGGCCTACAGCGTACTGAGCGATCCCCAAAAGCGCGCCGCTTACGACCGTTACGGCCACCAAGGTCTGCAGGGCTTTGGCGCCAATCAAGGTTTTGATCCGTCCACCTTCAACGATTTCGGCGACATTTTGGGCGATCTGTTCGGTTTCAGCGATCTGTTTGGAGGCGGGGCGCGGCGGGGCGGAACCCGCAATCGCGCGACGCGCGGCGAAGATCTCCGCTATGACCTGGAAATGCCGCTCGAAGACACGATTCGGGGGCTGAGTGTCGAGATCCAGGTGCCCCGCATGGACGTCTGTTCGCGCTGCCAGGGAAGCGGGGCGGAGAAGACCGACGGTTTAGTGAGCTGTCCCATGTGCCACGGACGCGGCGAGGTAGTCTATCAGCAAAGCTTTTTGCAGATCCGGCGAACTTGCTCGCAGTGCAACGGACGCGGCCAGATTATTCGGAGGCCTTGCACGCAATGCCGCGGCGAGCGGCAGGTGCGCACCGAACGGAAACTGAAGGTCACCATTCCTGCCGGCGTGGACACCGGCACGCATCTGAAACTCGCGCATGAAGGCCAGTCCGGGTTCAATGGCGGGCCGGCCGGCGACTTGTATGTGGTGGTCAAGGTGAAAGAGCATCCCATCTTCGAGCGCCAGGGCGACGACCTATTCTGCACTGTTCCCGTCAACTTCGCGCAAGCCGCGTTGGGAACCCAGATCAACCTTCTGACGTTTGACGGGTTGGAGACGGTCAAAGTCCCCGAAGGCATCCAGACCGGATCGCGCATCCGGTTGAAGAACCTGGGCGTGCCGCGCTTGCAGGGCAGCGGCCGGGGCGATCTGTACGTTCAGGTGGACGTCAAAGTCCCGAGCAAGCTCACGCGCGATCAGCGCAAGCTCTTCGAGCAGCTCCGCGAAACGCTTCCCGAAGAAAACGAGCCTCACGAGAAGGGCCTGCTCGACAAAGTGAAAGACTATTTCGCCTGAGCCGGGTCAGATTGAGATGAATCGGGCGCATTCAGCCGGCCCGTGCGATCCAGCCACGAACGGAACATCAGCGCGAAGTCTCGAATTTCGTTAGAGGTCCACAGCTCCTCGACGGTGCATTTCATTTTCCTGCGCCAATTCGGGTATTCCTCCGTGCTGCCCGGCAGGTTTTGCTGCTCCACCTGCTTCAGCAGGTCTTCTTGATTCAACACCATCAGCTTGGACGGCGTGGATGCGAGAAACCCGACGATGGCATTGTGCAGCTCGCCAACCAGCTCGGGAACTTGCGATGCATCCCGCGGAAACCAATCCGGCAGCAGCTTCAATTCCCACAGCAGATCCAGCAGCCACTGTTTTTCGCGCGCCCGGCCGGCGCGCATGCTCTGATAAGCACTTTCGTCCGGCAGCAGCCCGGCGTCGCGGCGCGCGTCGATGTCGCGTCCCAGCCAAAAACCCGCCAGCGTTGCCAGATCGTGCGTGGTGGCCGACACCAAAGCGTTGCGAGGATACTCTTGCGGCGCGCGGAACCGGCCGTTGTCTTGTTCGAAATAGAGCAAGCGATAGCTTAAGATCCCGAAGCGATGCAAAATCTCGCGCGCCTGGTCGGGCACCGTGCCCAAATCCTCGCCGATGATGAGAACCTGATTGCGCACGCTCTCGAGTGCGAGAACTGAAAGCAGGGCTTGGAAACGGTCGCGCACATAGGTTCCTTCGGTGGCTTCCATACCGTCCGGAATCCAGTAGAGCCGAAAGAAGCGCATCACGTGATCGATGCGGAGCGCTCCGCCGTGGCGGCAATTCTTTCTGATAGATTCTGCAAAAAGCCGATAGCCATCTTCATCATGCCGCTCGGAAGCGGGCGGAGGAAACCCCCAATCCTGGCCTTTGGGCGAAAAACCGTCGGGAGGCGCGCCGACCCTGCAGCCCGAGATAAAGAACGGGCGATGCGCCCATAGATCCGAACCAAAACGGTCGGTCGCCAAGGCCAGGTCGTGGTAGAGTCCGATGCCGAGCCCGCGATCGAGCGCGTGCTGCTGCGCTTCTGCGAGCTGCAGGTCGAGCTGCCACTGCATGTACTTGTGAAACAGAACAGTGCGCCAATGCTTGCGGGCGAACTCGCGCGTTGCGGCCGATTCCGGATCCTGATATTGTTCTGGCCACGACCGCCAATTCCAAACGTCGGGGCACTCTTTGTGGATCGCCTGGTCGAGCGCCGAGTGAACGGCGAAGCGGTGCAGCAACTGGCCCTCGCGCTCGATATATTTCTTCAACTGGGCTCCTCGCGCGGTCGAGTCCCGCCAGTCGTTATCGAGGAAGGCTTGAAACAGCAGTTTCAAGAAGCGGAGCTTGAGAGCGTACACGCGCGCGTATTCCACCAGCTCGGCGTCGCGCAGCGTGGCGATTTCCTTTTGGACCGCCCGCGATTGAATGAGAGCCAGCGCCCGGGCCGAGGAGCGGAAGTCCGGAATGGCTTCGACGTCGAGATAAATCGGATTGCGGTAGAAAATGGAGTTGGGCAGATAGGGGCTGGTGTTGTAGGGCTCCCGGTTTGTAATGGCGTGCAGCGGGTTCAGGGCGATGAAGCTGGTTCCGGTGCGCTCCACCGCCCAATCGATCAGGGCGCGAAGATCGGTGGTGTCGCCGCAGCCCCAATTGCGCTGGCTGCGCACGCCGTAGAGACTGATGGCCAGCCCGGCAACACCTCGGTCGTGGAGCCAAGCTGGCTCAAACGCACGATCCGGGCAAACGATCAGGCGCGAGGGCGGCCAGGACTCACCAGCGATCTGCAGCGACAGCTCGTGATAGCCCAGGGGAAGATCATCCGGGAGACGGATGTGCTGCGTGCCGGGCTTGACCTCCAGATCAAGCGTGCCCCCATCTTCCAGGCGCAGGTGCAGCACTGCGGGTGAATCGGTGAGCTCGGCCGGCAGCGAAACAGAGACCTCGTGCGGGGGATGTCCCGCAGTGAGAAAGATCGCCGGGGCGAGAGGCGCGAGCGACGAGCGTTGTTCGCGGCCGTCGATTGCCTCGCGGAGCGACGCGCTGGAACTTGTGTCCACGCCCAGCGACCGGAGAATGGCGGTCTCAAGTTCGGTGGACGCGTGGTGCTGGTGGCCCCAAATGTCCCAGTACTCGGTCTCCACGCCCCAAGCCCGGGCAGCGTTTTCGATCTCGAGCGGATCGGGCGCGATGTTGCGGGAAATCTCGTCCGATTCCGCGGCCATGTGATAATAGGATCGTGGATCGTGAGCCTAAGTTTCAACCTAGTCTTCCGAGCGAGCTGTTCGCACGCATCGACAACGAGGACGCTGTGGAGGTTCCCGAGGGCATCATCACCACCACCATTGGCAAAGCCATCAATTGGGGGCGCAAGAATTCCATCTGGCCGATGTCGTTTGGGCTGGCGTGCTGCGCCATCGAGATGATGTCAATGATTGGTTCGCGATTCGATATTTCCCGCTTCGGCGCGGAAGTGATGCGCGGATCGCCCCGCCAATCGGACTTGATGATTATCGCGGGCCGGGTTTCCAATAAAATGGCGCCGGTCATCCGCCGGCTGTATGAGCAGATGCCCGAGCCGAAATGGGTGATCTCGATGGGCGCGTGCGCCACCTCGACGGGCGTCTTCAGCAATTACGCGCTGATTCCCGTGAACCAGGTGATTCCGGTGGATGTTTACGTGCCTGGATGCCCGCCGCGCCCGGAGCAATTGATCTACGCGATCATGTTGCTGCAGAAGAAGATCGAATCCGAAAAAGGGACCACCATGCGGGTCCTGAACCTCGCCTGATCCTCGCGATTTCTCGGTGTGAAAACTATACTGACGGTCCTTCTCGGCTGCGCCATTTTCTGTGCAGCGATAGTGTTCTATCGATCCTGTCGCTCGGGCCAGGATTTAAACATTGATCCCCACGCCCGGGAGGAGATCGAAAAAGCAAAGAAGAGGTGAGGACGCGGCGCATCATGCGCGAGACAAAAATCTGCCGTAACGCGCCCCCCGGCAATTTCATGGCAGTGCTCGTTCTCCCAAGCTCTTGATCTTGCACGCCGCCCAGTTGGCCCCCGATCTGCCTTTTCTCCAGGTGTGGATGCAGCCAGAGGCACGGCCAAAACGCGCGTCGAGACACGCAAACGGTACGAGGCGCCGGAGCACGCCAGTGAGGAACGGGAACGCCTGATTCTCGAACATCTGCCGCAAGTCCGGCTCATTGCGCGGCGGATCCATGAACGTCTTCCCGAAAGCGTCAACTTGGACGACCTGGTTTCCGCGGGAACCATCGGGCTGATTGCCGCCATTGACCGCTTCGACCCGGGGCACAACGTCAAACTGAAAACGTACGCCGAATACAAGATTCGGGGCGCCATACTCGACAGCCTGCGAAGTCTGGACTGGGCGCCGCGCCAACAGCGCCGCCGTTCCAAGCAGGTGGAGGCGGCCATCTCGGCGGTGGAGCAACGCCTGCACCGCGCGCCCACCGAGGACGAAATCGCCCGCCAGCTGGAGTTGTCGCTGGAGGAATACCATGAGTGGCTGGTGGATATTCGCGGCGTGAATCTAGGCAGCCTGGAAGCCTCCGCGCCGGACGATGACAGCCGCAATCTTCTCAAATACATTTCGGATGACCAGGAAAGCTGGCCTTCGCGTTTGCTGGAGCGATCGGAAGAGCAACGTCTGCTCGCGGCCGCGATCGAAAAAATGCCGCGCACCGAACGTATCGTGATCAGCCTGTATTATCACGAGGAGCTCACGCTACGGGAAATCGCCAAGGTCGTGAATCTGCACGAGTCTCGCGTCTCGCAACTAAAATCTCAGGCCATCCAGCGCCTGCGCGCTAGCTTGGAGAAGCGCTGGCCGGCCGCGTTGCACGCAGGCTGACCTCCGGCTAGTTCGCGACGTTGCGGACTGCGCGGCCCCGCGGGGATCGGTCCGAGCCATCCTCCACTGTGACACTTACGATCAGGGGCTTACGCTCTCGCATCAAGTCCACGGTATAAGTTTTTTTGGCGCTGGCGGTCCGCACCGCGCCCGACAATTCGCTCGGCGATGTCACCGCCATGCCATCCACCTTGGTGATCACATCACCGGCTTTGATGCCGGCCTTTTGCGCGGCTGTGTTCTCGCGCACCGAACGAACCAGCACGCCTTCCTTGACGCCGAAATACTCTCCCAACTGTGACCCGAGCGATTCCGCCTCGACGCCCAGCCTGGCAGTCCGCAGCGTGGTGTAGATCTGGGGAATGTCCGGGATGCGAATCTCCGGCATTTCAAAGTGAAAATTCTCTGGTAATCCGCGGACCTTGCGCGAACCCAGCATCGCAGTAAGTGTCTCGGGGGCGCCGTCGCGGCTGATGGTCAGCTTCGCCTCGCGTCCCGGCGGCGTCTCTCGCACCATCCTTCCAAACTGCTCCATGCCTTCCACGCGCTGCCCGTTGTATTCCAGCACCACGTCGCCCGGCTTCACGCCCGCTTTCTCCGCCGGGCTGCCTTCCTCGACGCGCGTGATTTCGACGCCGTAGGCTTCCTTGAGCTTCAGCTCCTTGGCGCGATTGGCATCGATCTCGGCCAGGCTAACGCCCAGGTACGTGCCTCCAATGAAGGGCGCGACGCTGAGTTCGCGCACCTGTGGCGCGACCGGGGCGAGGGGCGCCAGCGGCGCGGCTGGCGGCTGAAGAGAATCCTGGTCCTGCGCCACCGCCATCGCTGCCGTCGCCGCGAACAGCGCCATGCCCAACAAAGCGTTCTTGATCACATAAGCTTGCATCACATCCCCCTTCATCACATCAGCCCGGAATCTATTTCTCGCGGCGCAAATAAATGGTGCCGCCCATGACGTTGACGCGCAAAACCGGACCGCCTCCATTCAGCGCACCCTCGGCCACCACCGGTCCCACTCCAGGCTGCGCGCCCTTTTGCACGGGAACCTGCGGGAACTCGGAAATGATGCGGCCGGCGCCGCCGGTCTCATTGGTCGCTTGAATCGTCAACGCAACATTGGACGGAATGAAAACGGTTATGTCACCAGCGTTGGTGCTGAGCAGGGAATCAGCGAACGGACGGCCCGCCACAAGCTGAGCCAAAATGTTTCCAGAATTGGCCGAGACGTGCAAAGCGCCGGCCACATTCCGCAACCGGATGGCCCCGCCGGCTGACTCGCAGCGCACTCCGTTGGCGGCATCCACTTGAATTGCGCCGCCCGAGGTTTCCGCCGTCACAGCGCCGTCGGCCTGCCCCACCTGGATGAGGCCGCCCGAAGTGCGGGCGAAGACGGTGCTAGTGGCGCGATCGACGCGGATATTGCCGCCTCCCGTCGCGGCATGCACGGGCCCCGCGGCCTGATGCACCACAATTTCCCCGCCTCCGGTCTCCAGATATGCCGTGGAGCCCGCGTTCTCCACTCGAATCTCACCGCCACCGGACGAACATCGCAGCGGCCCGCTTACGCTACCAACTTGAATGTCGCCTCCGCCGGTCCTAAGGTCAGCGGGGCCCCGAATGCCGTCCACGGCGATCTCGCCGCCGCCCGATCGAGTTTCCAACGCGCCGTCGAAGTCGGACGCGTGCACATTTCCTCCGTGCGTTTCCACCCAGACGTCCTGCAAGGTTCGCGGCGCGGTGACGGTCAAATCCGATCCCCCGGAAACCTGGTGGGGCGGAGTGACCTTGATATAGGTCCTGCCGCCCTCGATCCCGGTCTTCACGGTAAATTCCCGCAGCAGCGCATCGGCTTCGCGCGCGTCCGCCGCCTTCACGCGCAACTTCACTGTGTAGCTGGCTTGCTGATCGCCGGTGCCGCGCACTGTGACGTCGCCGGTGGTCTCCACGCGCAAGCGCTCCATCCCGGAAGCGTTGATCTGGCCTTGGATGGTGCGAGTCCAGTAGCCATGCTCACGGACCGGAGCCGGCTCGCTCTGCGCGGCCATTAGCGCGGCCCCGGCCAGCACGAAAATCGAAACTGATACAAACTGCCGCATGCCTCGGTTCACGCCTCAGTAAGTCTCCGCCGAGGCGTTCATCTCCTGCAGCACCTTTTGGCAGCGCATGCGGATGTAGCCGTTGTCTTCCTTTTCCATGAGCTCCTGCAGCACTCCCACCATCGCTTCGGTGTGCCGCTGGACCAGGAGATCGATCACCTGGGTCCGGACTCCGGGGTTGTCATCGGTGAGCAGCACCTGGGTCAGAGCCTGCCGCGTGTTGGGATCGTCCGCGAATTGCTTCAGCCCGTCCAGCGCTTTCAATCGCACACCGGCGTTGGAATCGTGCTCGAGCGCATACACCAGCGCAGTGCGGATCTCCGCCGATTGCGAATTGTTCTTCAGCAAGTCGACCGACTCCACGCGCAGACCGGCGTCGGACTGGTCTTTCGCCGCCGTGAGCAGCAACCGCTGAATGGCCTGATCATCCACACTGCCCGAGAGCACGCGCTGGTGCGTTTCGTCGATCACGATTTGCACTCTTCCGGGAGCGAGGGGCTCCACGTATCGCACGCGCGATGTGGTTGGTTCCGCCAGTACGCCGGCTGAATGCCAATTGCCGAGGAACGAGTTTGGCGCTACGCGCGCTGTCAGGAAACCGAGCAGCAGCATCGCGGCCGCGCCGGCCACCTGAGCGATGCCAGGCGCAAAGTGGAAGCGAACCGTGAATCCCTCGCGGAATTTGTCCCAAATACCGGGAGCGCGCATGGTGCGGCCCGCCAGACCCAGCCGGCGCCGCAATTCGGCCCGCGACTCTTCCAGCAACTCCGGAGGAGGAACCATCTCGGCGCCATCCAGCGCCCCAAACAGCGCCTTCTCCCGAGCCAGCGCCAGCCGGCACGCGGCGCACTCATCCACGTGAACTTCCACCTGCTCTTCCTCATCGAAGGAAAGTTCCCCGTACAGGAACAGCGGCAGATTCTTTCTCGCTTCCTCGCATGTCATACGAAATCTCCTAAAGCCGCGCGCATCTTTTGCGTCGCCCTGAACAGGCAGTTCTTGGCCGCTTCCTCCGACGTGCCCATTACTTCGCCGATGGTCCGCAGCCGCATGCCCTGATAATGTCTCATCTCAAAAACCGCCCGCTCCCGAGGCGTCAATCCGCCCAAAACTTCCTGGATTCTCTGCTTCAATTGCTGGCTTTCCAGCTGCCGCTCGGGATCGCTGTCGGCCCGCCGTTCCTGCACCGTATCCATGCGGTCCAGAAGGCCCTCGCTGGTCTCCACCACGGAACTTTCTTCGCGCCGCACTTTGCGCTTCCGCAGCGCGTCCAAACACAAATTGCTCACGATTCTATACAGCCAGGTGTGAAAGCTGCAGTCGAATCGAAACGTGTGCAGGTTCTTATAAACCCGCAGGAAGGCTTCCTGGTAAATGTCGTTGGCTTCCTCGGGCGAACGAAGCAGATTGGTAGCCAGCCTCAAGACACTCTGATCGTATAAGCGCACCAATTGCTCAAAGGCGCGCTGATCGCCTTGTTGAGCCGCCCGAATCAGCTCCGGTTCGTCCATTCTGACGGCTGCCTGCACTGCGGTAGCCTGTTGCAACAATGTGATAGACGGAAGCGAGCCGAAAAGGTCACGCCCGCATGCGTTGCGACGATCAGCCGGCCAATTCGACTTCGATTTTCTTGTTCGGCTGGTCCAGCTTCAAGATGCGGAAAGTGCGGATCTGTCCGGCGCGCGGCGATTCTTCCTGACCCGAAGAAGCCGCCGGACCTTGCTTCCATTTCGCTGATAACATTGCAGTTAGCGACGCCAAATTGGCCTTTTCGGCGGGCTCGGGCAGGTTCGACCCGTTCGCCGTCTCTTCGCGGACATGGCATTCGGCGAACACGCCTTCGCCCAGCTCGACCTTGGCGCGCCCTCGTCCGGCTTCCACGATCCGGCCGGTCACCGATTCGCCCACCTGGTGTTCGGCTATGTATTCGTCGGCCGTGGTTGGCTCCAATTGTTTGATGCCGAGCTTGATGCGGCGGCGCTCGCGATCCACCTCCAGCACCACCGCGCGTACCGTTTGCCCCGCCGTGAGAGCTTCGCGCGGATGATTCAAACGCTTCTCGCGTGTGATGTCGGAGATGTGAATCATGCCATCGATGCCACCGCCCAGGTCGATGAAGCAACCGAAATTCGTGAGGCTGGTGACGGGTCCTTCGGCGACAGCGCCGATCGGATATTTTTTGATCGCGTCTTCCCAGGGATCGCCCAGAGCTTGCTTCAATCCCAGGGAAATCCGGCGGTCGGCGGCATTCACCCCGAGTACGATGGCTTCCACCATCTCGCCGGTCTTCAGCAGATCGCTGGGCTTGCGGACCTTCTTCGCCCAGGACATCTCCGAGATGTGGATCAAACCGTCGACGCCCGGCAGCAGTTCGATAAAGGCGCCGAAATCAGCCAGGCGCGACACTTTGCCTTGCACGCGATCGCCGGTGTGAAAGCGCTCCGCCGCGGTCGACCACGGATCGGCTGCGAGCTGCTTTAAGCCCAGAGAAATGCGCCGGCCCTCGGGGTTGATCTTGAGAATCTTGACCTCGATGGAGTCACCCGGGGATACGACGTCGGATGGTTTAGCCACGCGATGCCAAGCCATGTCGGCCACGTGCAGCAGTCCGTCGACGCCGCCCAGATCCACGAACGCGCCGAAATCGGTCAAGCCGCGGACGGTCCCGCGCACCACGGCCCCTTCTTGAAGCTCGGCGAACTTCTTCGTGCGCGCTTGCGCCTCTTCTTGTTCCAAGACCACGCGGCGATCGACAACCACGTCCTCGTTGGCCGTATCCAGCTTGATGACGCGGCACTGGATTTCCTGCCCAACCAGTTTTTCCAGTTCCGCTTGATCTTTCGCGCCACTGCGCGAAGCGGGCATGAAAGCTCGTGATCCGACATCGACGCGCAGGCCGCCCTTTACCAGTTCCGTTACCACGCCGCCGATCGCGCGCTGTTCGGCGAAGGCGCGTTCGAGTGCGCTCCAGTCCTTGGGCCGCTCCACTTTGGTGGTCGAAAGCGTGTACGAGCCTTCCTGATCGCGTCCCGTCACGGTGACGCGCAGCTTGTCACCGATCTTCACGGTGAGCGCGCCCGCCGCGTCGCGAAACACCTCCACCGGCAATATTCCCTCCATCTTTCGTCCAATGTCCACGAAGACCGACTCGGGCGATATGGAAACCACCGTGCCCTCCAGCGCTTCGTGGTTTGAACGGCCGTGCTGTTGCTCGAACTGGGAAAGGATATCGGCGAACGAATTTTCTTCGGATGGCCGGGGAGCGTCCTCAGACACGGCAGACGACGCGGGAATTGCGGGGGCAAATCGGTTTTCCATGAAGCTTGAGTGCAAAACCATTTTGTCATACTCCCAGCTTGGGATGAGAGCGATAAGATGACAGCGTGGAGCAGCGCAGCCGTTTCCGGCAAATTGTTCGACTGCAAGACATCGTCTGGATCGCGCTATTCGCGGTGCTGGCGATTTACGGACCGGACCTCACGCCCGAGTCAACGACGGTTCTGGTAGGGCTCGGCCTGATGCAAGTCATCGAGCCGAAGATCCCGTTTTTTGGTTCGCGAACGGGCAGCATCATTTCGTTTCTGATCAAGTTGGCGCTTTGGTACATCCTGATGTATTGGACTCGTGGCATCGCCAGCAATTACTACTGGCTGATGCTGCTTCCGGTGATGTCGGCGGCCACTTCACTGGGTCTAATCGGACTGGTGGCGGCCGTCGTCCTGGCTTGCGGCGGGTACCTGTCGCTGTTCCTGTTCCTTCCGCCCGAGTCCTACGTGGAAGACTGGCCGGTGTTTATTCTGTTCGAGGCGACATTTCCGATCGCCGGCTTTCTCACCTATGAGTTGCTCGAAGCGAATCGAGCTGCCACGCGCCAGGCGCAGATCGTGGCGGAACAGTTGGCGGAAGCGAACCGGCACTTGCGGGAGGCTGAAGCTACCGTGCGCCGCACCGAGCGTCTGGCGGCTCTCGGCCAACTTTCGGCGGGGCTGGCGCATGAGATCCGGAATCCGTTGAGCACCATCAAAACGTCGGCGGAAATGCTGCTCAAGAGCGTGGACGCCGATAGCGCCGTGTCGCATGAGTTGGCGGGATTTATATCGAGCGAAGTTGACCGGACCAACGCGCTGGTGACGCGCTTCCTCGATTTTGCCCGGCCGCTGGCGCTCCGGCTTGAAACCACCGAATTGACGCAAGTGATCGACCAAGCGGTGGCGGAGGTCGAAAAACGCACGCCTCCGTTTGACGTGAGCATCTACAAGAATTACTCGCCCGACATCCCTCCGTTCCTTTTGGATCGCCAACTGATCGAGCTGGTGCTGTACAATTTGCTTCTGAACGCCGCGCAGGCCAGTCCGCCGCAAGGGAGCGTTACCGTAAAGACGCGTCAGCTCCGCGATACCGGGGTGGGCGATGAAGCCGAGGGCGATACAGTGGAGATTGTTGTGATCGACCGCGGCTCCGGCATTGCGCCCAAGGATCGGGAAAGCATCTTCAATCCGTTTTTCACCACCAAGTCGAGCGGGGTTGGATTGGGCCTGGCGATCGTTTCCAAGATCGTCGATGAGCATGGCGGCGAGATCACGGTGGAAAGCGAACCGGGCGCGGGCAGCGTGTTCCATGTGTTTCTTCCCTTTCGGGAGAATGGCCCTGTATCGGAGAAAAGTAAATGAAGGCGACGGTATTGATCGTGGAGGACGAAGAGAAACTGCGGCGCGTGATCGAGCTGCAGTTGAAAACCGCGGGCTATGAAGTGGAACAGGCGGGAACCGCGGAGAGTGCCTTCAAGCTGGCCGATCGCGCCGACGTGATCATCACGGATCTGCGTTTGCCCGGACTGAGCGGGCTCGAGATGCTCCAGCAATTGCGCAGCCAGGACCTGCGCACGCCGGTGATTGTCATGACCGCGTTTGGCAGCATTGAAACCGCCGTGGAAGCCATGAAAGCGGGCGCGGTGGACTTTCTTCCCAAGCCGTTTTCACTGGATCACCTGATGACCGTGGTGGACAAGGCGCTGGAAGTCCGCACTCTGCGCAACGAAAATCGCGAGCTGCGCGCCGAGCTGAGCCAGCGCTACGAGTTCGACAACATCATTGGACGAAGCGCGGCCATGCGCGAGATCTTCGCCACCATCGAGCGCGTGGCGCCCACGCGCGCCACCGTGCTGCTGTGCGGCGAAAGCGGCGTCGGCAAGGACATGATCGCGCGCGCCATTCATCATCACTCGCCGCGCGACAGCAAGCCCTTCGTCAAAATCAACTGCACGGCGCTTCCCGAGAATTTGATGGAGAGTGAACTGTTCGGCTACGAAAAGGGCGCGTTCACGGGCGCCAATATCAGTAAACCCGGCAAATTCGAGCAGGCCGACACGGGGACCGTTTTCATGGACGAGATCGGCGACGTGCCTCCGGCGATTCAAGTGAAGCTGCTGCGCATCCTGCAAGATCGAGAGTTCGAGCGCCTCGGCAGCAATAAAGTCCGGCATGTGGATGTGCGTGTGGTCGCGGCCACCAACGTGGACCTGCGCGCGGCCCTGGAGCAGGGGGCTTTTCGGGAGGATCTTTACTATCGGCTGAATGTCCTACCGCTGAACATTCCTCCGCTGCGCGAGCGCAAGGAAGACATTCCCTACCTGGCTCGGCATTTCGTGCGGAAGCTCAGCAAGGATTCGGGCAGCCGCGTGGAATCCATTTCCGACGGCGCGATTGAGCGGTTGATGGAATATCATTGGCCGGGCAACGTGCGCGAGCTCGAGAACACCATCGAGCGCAGCCTGGTGCTGGCCTCGGGCGATGTTCTGGAAGCGGCCGACATCCGGCTCGATCTTGCCCCCAAGCCGCGGCTCGGTTCCGCGGATGGCTTTCTCCCGGAGGGCATGACGCTCGATTCCTACGAGCAATCCATCATTCGCGAGGCGCTCAATCGCGCCAATGGCAACAAGAGCCAGGCCGCGCGGCTGCTGGGACTAACGCGCAATGCGCTGCGCTATCGCTTGTCGCAGATGGGGATCGAATCGTAATCTAGGAACATGGTGGACCCCGCTGACGCGTCTAGGGACTCTACTATGCTCCTCGCGCTCGAACTCTATCGCGAGAACAAGATATCGCTGGGGCGGGCAGGGGAATTGTCCCAAACGCCGGTTGAGGCGTTCATGGTCTTCGCCGGCCGCCACGAGGTGCCGATGCATTACAGCCTCTCGGATCTGGAGGACGACCGGCACACGCTAGAGCGCCTGAGCTCGTGATCGTCGTCTCCGATTCCTATTCGCTCATCACCCTCTCGCGCGCCCAACAGCTCGATTTGCTTCGTGCCTACGCCCGCTTCGCCCGCGAATATTGCTTCGGCCACGGGCCGTTCTGGTGCAACTGGTCTGCCGCGCGCAGCGGCCAATAGGGATCGCGCAATAGTTCACGCGTGAGAAACACCATGTCGGCTTGGCCGGTGCGTAGAATATGGTCGGCCTGCTCAGGCGACGTGATCATCCCGACTGCCGCGGTCGCAATCCCGGCTTCCTTGCGGATACGTTCCGCGAAGGGAACTTGGAATCCTGGGCCCGCCGGGATTGGAACATTGGGGACGGCGCCGCCCGATGAACAATCGATCAGATCCACGCCCAGCGGCTGGATTTGTTTTGCGAGGCAGACTGAATCCTCGATAGTCCATCCGCCATCGACCCAATCGGTTGCGGAAATGCGGACGAACAATGGATGGCTTGCCGGCCATGTTTGGCGAACCGACTGCACTACCTCGCGCAGAATACGCGTGCGGTTTTCGAACGATCCGCCGTAGCAATCGTTGCGCGTGTTGCTCAACGGCGAGAGAAACTCATGCAGCAAGTAGCCGTGCGCGGAGTGGATCTCGACGATCCTCGCGCCTGCTTGGCGCGCCCGCCGCGCCGCGTCCGCAAACGCCTTTACGACTCGCGCGATTCCTGCTTCGTCCAGCGGCTCGGGTGTCGGCGACGCCGGCGAGAAAGGTATCGCGCTCGGACCGAAGATGGGGCGCCAGCCTTGCTCTGATTCATTCAGCGCTCCACCGCCATCCCACGGGGCCGCAGTGCTGGCCTTCCGGCCGGCATGCGCCAACTGCATCACAGGCACTGCTCCATGCTCTTCGATGAAGCGAAAAATGCGCGCGAGCATCGGGATATGATCGTCCGTCCAGATGCCCAGATCCTGCGGGCTGATGCGCCCTTCGGCAAGCACGGCCGATGCCTCGGTCATCACCATGGCCGCTCCGCCCACCGCGCGGCTGCCCAGATGCACCAGGTGCCAATCATTCGCGAAACCGTCGACGCTGGAATACTCGCACATCGGCGACACGCCAATGCGATTCCGTAAGTTCACCTCACGAAGTTGCAGGGGCGTGAAGAGATGAGCCGGATCGGATTGCACCATGAACACTTTGTAGCATTTCGCGATCCGGCAATCTGCTACACTGCCACCTTGAGACCGAAACCCGCCACCGTCGTGGCCCTCTACCCCGGCTCCTTCGATCCAATTACGAACGGCCACCTGGACCTGATCCAGCGCGGCTCGGCGCTGTTTGACCGCCTGATCGTCGCCATTCTCCGCAATGACGAGAAGCGCCCGCTGTTCAGCGTCGAAGAGCGAATTGAAATGCTCCAGGAAGTGATCGGCGATCTTCCCAACGTGGAGGTGGGCTCGTTCGGCGGCCTGCTGGTGGATTACGCCGCCGAGCGCAGCGCGAGTGTCATCCTGCGCGGCATTCGCGCCGTCTCCGACTATGAATACGAGCTACAGATGGCGCTGATGAATCGCCGCCTGCGTCCGGAGATCGAGACCGTGTTCTTGATGGCGAGCGAGGCGCACTCCTTCATCAGCTCGCGCCTGGTGAAAGAAGTAATCCGGCTGGGAGGAAACATCGCGGACCTCGTTCCGCCGTCGATTGAAGGTAGACTAAAAAGAAGACTCCTCGAAGAAAACGGAGAAGAGTGAACCCTTCCATGCAAGCTACGCAAGCTACTTTGGGACTAGCCGATCGGATCTCGCTCATCAGCGAGTCCTCGACCATGAAGGTTGCCGCCGAGGCCGACAGACTTCGCCGCGAAGGCGTCGATGTTGTGGATTTTGGCGCTGGAGAGCCCGACTTTCCGACGCCCGACAACATCAAGAACGCTGCCATCGCGGCGATTGACGCCAATTTTACCAAGTACACGCCCACTGGCGGGACCGTGGAGCTGAAGCAGGCGATTTGCGCTCGGCACCATGCTGACTATGGAACTTCGTACACGCCGGCCGAATGTCTGGCGACGGTCGGGGGCAAGCACGCGATCTTCAACCTGATGCAGGCGCTGATCCAGCCGGGCGACGAAGTGGTGATCCCCGTGCCGTATTGGGTGACCTACAAAGACGTCGTCAACTATGCCGGCGGCAAGTGCGTATTCGTGGAGAGCGATGAGGCGAATGGCTTCACCTTCACCGCCGACGACATCGCGCCCAAGATCACCAGCCAGACCAAGCTGTTAATCATCAACTCGCCATGCAATCCCAGCGGCGCCGTGCTGAGCCGCGAGGAGTTCGAGAAGATTTACCATCTGGCGGTGAAGCGCGGCATTCAATTGATGACCGACGAATGCTACTGCCGCTTTCTCTATGACAGCGAGCCGTTCTCGATCGCGTCCATGCCGGGCGCCAAGGAGCACGTCCTGATCGCGGGATCGCTCTCCAAGACCTATTCCATGACCGGCTGGAGGATTGGATTCGCGCTGGCGCCCAAGCCGGTGATCGACGCCATGATGAAGCTCCAAAGCCACACCACTTCGAATCCTACTTCGGTGACGCAGAAGGCCGCGATTGAGGCGTTGCGCGGGCCCCAGGATTCGATCCCGATCATGCTGGCGGAATATCGCAAGCGGCGCGACTACGTGGTTAAGCGGCTGCGCGCGATTCCCGGCGTCAAGGTCGTGGAGCCGCGTGGCGCGTTCTACGCCTACCCAAACGTCTCCGCTGGCTTCCGCAATGGCATTACGTCCGCCTTGCAGTTCTCGGAGCGATTGCTTTCCGAGGCGCATGTCGCTGTCGTGCCGGGCGAAGCTTTCGGCACCACCGAGCATGTCCGTATCTCTTACGCCACTTCGATGAAGGAATTGGAGCGCGGCCTCGATCGAATCGAGCGCTTTATCCGGGCGTGAGCGATACCGGAGCCGTCACCGATAAGGTGCCCGTCCGCCTGCCGACACGCTTTCTCGAGAAGGTGTGGGGCTCGACGGATCTGTTGCCGTGGTATCCAGAGGCCGAACAGAAAATCGGTGAAGTGTGGTTTGAAGCCGACCTTCCGCTGCTGGTGAAGTTCGTGTTCACCTCCGAGCGCTTGTCGGTGCAGGTTCATCCCAACGACGATTTCGCAGCCGCGCACGAAAATTCCCGCGGAAAAACCGAGATGTGGTACGTGCTGCGAGCCGACCCGGGCGCTCGTCTGGCCATCGGGTTTCGAGAGCCGATCGGGCCGGAGCGGCTGCGCGAAGCATCGTTAAGTGGAGAAATCGAGCAACTGCTCAATTGGATCGAGGTTGAGGCCGGCGATGCTTTCTTTGTTCCCGCCGGCACGGTCCACGCCATCGGCGGCGGACTCGCTCTTTGTGAAATCCAGCAACACTCCGACATCACATATCGGCTATACGATTACGGCCGTCCGCGCGAACTGCACTTGGAGAAGGCCATCCAGGTTGCCTTCACCGGAGCCAGCGATGCTCAATCCGTCATGCTTCCGATCGATTGCCAGTATTTCCACACGGAACTTGACAGGACGGCTTCCAGTTTGTTGTACAAGCCGGAGCCTGGCCGCTTTCACATCGTGATTTTCGTCACCGGCATGGGGACCATTGCGGGCCGGCAGTTTCGCGAAGGTGAGGCGTGGTTGATTCCCGCCGGCGGCGCGCCGTTTTCCATTGAACCCGAAGGCCCGGTGAAATTCCTGCGGACCTGGGTGCCCTGAGGCGCCGCCTTAGCCGATCCCCAACTCGTCCACTCGCTCCAGCGGCGCGCCACAGCTACGGCAAATGATGGCCGAGCAATCGCCGCATACCAGCGGATCGGTTACCGCGGTGTGGCAGCGCGGACAATAAAATTCGACTTGCGCTCGAGTTACATCAAGATGAGTTACTTCATCGGCCATTACTGATACACTAGCAACAGAAGCTAGCGCTCGTGACACTGACTCGCGCTGTACTTTGTCTCTCGTTGGCCCTTCTCGTTTCTTGCAGCGATCAGCCCCCTCCGGTTCACTCCCTTGGCGACGCTTACGTTGGCCCCACGACGCTCACTCTGCGCCGCGATTTAGCGCTGAAGTCGCCGGTCTCCGCGACGGTCAAACACGGAGACAAGCTTGCGGTGATCGAGTACCGGCACCGGCTGGTCAGGGTTCGAACGGAGCAGGGCGCCGAGGGTTGGACCGACGCGCGACAGCTTTTGACGCCCGACCAGATGGATGGACTTCGTGGCATGGCCGAAAGCACTTCGCGTTTTCCGTCGCAAGGAGCGGCTACGGTTTTCGAATCGCTCAATTTACATACCGAGCCCAGCCGCACATCCCCGAGTTTTGGACAGATCCCGGAGAACGGCAAAGCGGATGTAATCGGACACAAGCTGACGCCGCGAGTCCAGGGCGCCGAGGGTTCCCCTTTGCCAACGCCAGTGAAGCCGCCGCCGCGCAAGAAGGCCAAGCCAAAATCTTCGCAGACCAAGATTGGGCCGCCGCCTCTTCCGCCCGCGCCCAAGCCCCCGGAGAACTGGTTGGCGCTCTCCGTTCCGAAAGCCGACGCACTGACGCCACCACCTCTGGTTCCTCCGCCCGCGCCCTTCGTAGCAGTGAAAGAAGTTCCGATGGACGACTGGAACCTGATCCGCACTCAGGACGGCAAAGTGGGATGGGTTTTGACGCGCCCATTAAACATGGCGATTCCCGATGAAGTAGCGCAATATGCGGAGGGACATCGCATCACCTCGTATTTTGCTCTCGGGCAAGTGCGCGATCGCGACGCTGTGAAAAACAACTGGCTCTGGACCACCATCGCGAAGGGTGGGGAGCCATATGAGTTCGATAGCTTCCGCGTGTTCGTGTGGAGTCTGAAACATCATCGCTATGAAACGGCCTACATTGAGCGTAACGTCGTGGGTTACTATCCGGTCCAAGTGAGCACGACCGATTCATCGCCGAGCTTTTCTGTCGTCCTGGAAGGCAACGACGGGCGCCGATACCGCAAGACGTATTCATTCGAGGGCTTTCATATCCGGATGGTCGCTAAGGAGCCCTACACGCAGGCGCCGGAAGTGGACACGCCGAAGCCGGTGGCCAGCACGTCCGCGACGCGCGAGGCGACGGTGAAGGGCTCCTGGTATGCGAGGCTGAAGGATCGCGCGCACCGGCTGTTCCGCTGATGGCCCAATAGTGCCGGCCGCTGCTATTTGTGCGGCGGCGGCTTCGGAACCACTTTGATCTCGAAAAGCTTGGGCCACTGCTTTCCGGTGACAAACAGACGATTGCCCAGGACATCGTAGGCGATTCCGTTCAAAACATCCTCCGATCCCGTTCGCTCGGCGGCGTTCAGGATGCCCGTGAGATCGATCCATCCCAACACTCGGCCATCGGCCGGCGAGATGCGCGCGATGACGTCCTTTTGCCAGATATTGGCATAGATCTCGCCGCGCACCCACTCGAGCTCGTTCACATTTGTGACGGGCTTGCCGCGATCGTGAACCGTGATATGCCGCTCCTCTTGCAGCGTACCTGGATTCCAAATGCGAATCTGCGCCGAGCCGTCACTCATGTAGATCCGCTGGCCGTCATTCGCGAGTCCCCAGCCTTCGCCCGAATAGTTGAAGGTCCTGAGACGGCGGAAGGATGGTTGTTCATACACAAAACCGGTTTCCGACTGCCACGTCAGCTCGATGATCTGTTGATTCAAGACCGTGATGCCTTCGCCAAAATACTGAGCATCGATATCGATCTGCTGCAACACCTTCCCCGTTTCGAGCTGCACCTTCCGAACAGACGAGCGGCCCTTCAGCCCGGTCCCTTCGTAGAGAAATCCAGCGCGGAATTCCAAGCCTTGCGTAAAAGCATTGGGATCGTGCGGGTACGCGTGGATCACTTGATAGCCGTACTCCGGAGTTTGTGCGGCGGCAGCGGTAAGAAAAACAGCCAACAGACCGCATCCGATTCGAAATTTATTCATGAAGCAGAACCTTCAACACTCCTGGCTTCGCCGCATCCTTGAACGCCTGCCGTGCATTCTTCAATGGAAGCACCTCCGATATCATCCCATCCACGCGGACTTTGCGGTTTTTCAGCAGCCGCAGCGCCGGCTCGAAGCGGCCGCAGCGCGATCCAACCAGCGTGATCTCGTTGACGATGACCGGCGCCGAATCGATCGAAACTAGCCCGTGCACCGTTGATTTCATCACCACCGTTCCTCGTGGCTGCGTCATTTGCACGGCTTGCCGGAGACCCTCGCTCGATCCAGTGGCTTCCACCACGAATTCGTATTTCGCCACCGGCAGTTTTTTTGCGACCTCCGTGCTGACGCCCGCTCGTTCGGCGATTCGCAGCTTCTCTTTGTGCCGTCCGTATTGATGAACCTCGGCGCCGTGCGCATGCAAAACCTGGCTGGCAAGCAGCCCCAGCTTTCCATCGCCCAGCACAGCCACGGGCGCGCCCGCCGGAATGCGCACCTGATCCAGTATTTCGCATGCCGCTGCCAAAGGTTCGACAAACACGGCTTCCTCGGAGGGAATCTCGGGTGGCACCCGATGCAGATTGCGCTCGGGCAAAGTCAGGAATTCGCGGAACGCACCGGGCTGCTTGACGATTCCAAGCACGGTGCGCGTAGGGCAATGGCGTCCCAACCCGCGGGCGCACCACTGGCATTTGCCGCACGCCAGATTGATCTCGCCAACCACGCGTTGGCCGATCCATCGCCGGTCGTCCGCGTCGACGACTTCGCCGACAAACTCGTGGCCCGGCGTACCGCGAAAGCCGTAATAACCGCGCTGCAACTCGAGGTCGGTGTTGCAAATTCCACCGAAGAGCAAGCGGATCAACGCGAATCCCGCCGGGCGCCGGGGCCGGGCACGCTTACTCACCGATATGGCGCCGTTCTCAAGACAAACTGAGAGCATATTGGGGATACTTTAATCATGCTAGCTGAGTTGGCGTGTTTCGAGCAGCACTGCCGCGCGCGCTTTCCGATCGACGAGGCGATCTACAATTGCCCCACTTGTGGAACTGGTCTGCTCGAAGTTGTCTTCACCGAAGAGCGCGCGGATGCCCCAGCGTGGAAGCAGCTATGGCGATCCAGGCGCACTTCCAACGACACGCTCGAACAGAGCGGAGTTTGGCGGTATCGGGAATTGCTGCCGTTCGACGGCCATCACCATCAAGTGGTCACGCTGCGAGAAGGCAACACGCCGATGCTGGATGCGCCGCGCGCGGCTCGCTATGGCGGATTGGATCATCTCACATTCAAGCACCAGGGCTTCAATCCGACCGGGTCCTTCAAGGACAACGGCATGACGTGCGGCGTCACGCAGGCCGTGCGGCTGGACCGGCAGCGCGTTGCGTGCGTCTCCACCGGCAACACTTCAGCATCGATGGCGGCCTACGCCAGCGCGGCGGGACTGGATTCCATCGTCTTCATTCCGCATGGCAATATTTCGTACGGCAAACTCGCGCAAGCTTTGGAGTATGGGGCCCGCACTCTGCAAGTGGAAGCGAACTTCGATCAGATCCTCGCGCTGGTGCGCGTCCTGGCCGAGCGCCTCGGCATTTACCTGCTGAATTCCATCAACCCGTTTCGCATTGAAGGACAGAAAGCCATCATTTTCGAAATGCTGGACCAGCGCGACTGGAATCCGCCGGACTGGATCGTGCTACCGGGCGGCAATCTCGGCAACACATCCGCGTTCGGGAAGGCGCTGCGCGAGCTGTGCCAGTTCGGTTTCATTCGGAAGTTACCGCGTCTGGCTGTTATACAGGCCGAAGGCGCGGCGCCGTTCTATGAGTTCATGCAGAAGAAGGGCAAATTCCGAAGCATTCCCGAGCCGCGCACGCTGGCCACCGCCATTCGCATCGGCGATCCCGTTTCCTGGCCCAAGGCGCTGCATGAGATCACGGTGACCAACGGAATCGTGGAAAAAGTGAGCGAGCAGGAGATCGCCGACGCGAAAGCGATCATCGGGCAATGCGGAATTGGCTCGGAACCGGCGTCGGCGGCGACGCTGGCGGGGATTCGAAAGCTGACGCAGGCGGGAGTGATTCAGGCGGACCAAGACGTGGTTGCGGTTCTAACGGGAAACGTCCTGAAGGATCCGGACTACGTCTACAAATACCATACAGGGCAATTGCAAGATCCCGACGGCCGAGCGATTGACGCGCGGCTGGGAAATCGTCCAGTCGTGGTTCCGAACGACGCGGATGCCATCGCGAAAATACTGGAAGGGTAGGCTGGACTCTAGCGACCGGGCCGACCTCTAGCGACCGGGCCGTCCGCCGCGGCGCTCACGTCCGCCACCACCGCCGGGACCACGGCCACCGCCGCCACCCTCGCGTGGAACCATGGGACGGGCTTCGTTCACCACCAGTGCGCGGCCCAGCAGGTCGCGGCCGTTGCAAGCCTCGATCGCACGATTCGCGGCGGTGTCGTCGTTGATTTCGACAAATCCGAATCCGCGAGCCTCACCGGTAAAACGATCGCGCATCACGTTCACGCTATCCACGGCAACACCCGCTTGCGAGAAGAAATCCGTTAAGTCGGCTTCAGTCGCCGCATAAGGGAGATTTCCTACAAATAGTTTCATTGAGAAGGCTCCTTGACTTTCTGAAGAGGCAGGTTCACCGCGGACTCGAAATCACCAGCAGGCCCGAAACCGGGAGGAAGGGCTGACTCCCAAAACACCCCTCTAGTTTGCCAAAAGTCAACTGGCATGTCAAAAGCAAACCAGGCGCTACACAGCTAGCGGGGGGTAATCAGGCCGCCCAGTTTGTCGTGCTCGGAGCGGTTACTTTGCGGAAATCGCGTGGAAAATGCCTCCAAGTATTTCAATCCGGTGGCGGTGTTGTAAAGTACGATACGCTCGTCTGGTTTCAGGAAGCCGTTAGCTAGAAGTTTCTTGAGGCCCGCCAGGCACGCGCCGCCTTCGGGCGCGGCGAAAATGCCGGTTGTCTCGGCGATCTCCAGGCTCGCGTCCAGCAGCTCTTCGTCGCTCACCGCGATGGCGGTGCCTCCACTTTCGCGAATCGCGGAGAGTGTCAGAACGTCGCCCAGCGGCTTGGGTACGCGGAGCCCAGCGGCCACCGTATGCGCGTCCTCCCAATATGCGGTTTTCGATTCGCCTTGCTCAAATGCCCGCACCACAGGCTGGCAACCGGTGGTCTGCACGGCAATCATTTTCGGACGCCGGCCCGAAATCCAGCCCAGCGCTTCCAACTCTTCGAAAGCTTTCCACATTCCAATCAGGCCCACTCCTCCGCCGGTGGGATACAGGATCGCGGCGGGCAAGCTCCAGCCGAACTGCTCGGCAATCTCGTAGCCCATGGTTTTTTTCCCTTCGATGCGATACGGCTCCTTGAGCCCGCTGATATCGAACCAGCCCTCGGCGTGCTTGCGTTCGGCGATGATGCGCCCGCAGTCGCTGATCAATCCGTTGACTAAGGTGACGTGGGCACCGTAGGCGCGGCACTCGGTATAGTTCGATCGCGGAACATCGCGCGGCACGAAGATATGCGCTTCGATTCCAGCGGCGGCGGCGTAGGCGGCCAGAGCGCTGCCGGCGTTGCCCGCGGACGCGACGGCGATTTTGGATAGGCCCAGTTCCACGCACATCGACACGGCGCACGACATGCCACGGTCCTTGAACGAGCCAGTCGGGTTCGCGCCCTCGTCCTTCACCCAGAGGTCGGTTGCGCCCAGGCGCGCGGCCAGCCGGTCAGCCTTCATGATTGGCGTCAGGCCCTCGCCGAGGGACACGATATGTTTCGCATCCTTGACCGG
>Ga0182015_10001920_pt1 | contig 26353 bp, 20 predicted proteins | sample 712P3MmetaG_FD_120478 | JGI IMG/M metagenome (GOLD analysis project Ga0182015, IMG submission 120478) | Permafrost microbial communities from Stordalen Mire, Sweden - 712P3M metaG | ecosystem: Environmental > Terrestrial > Soil > Wetlands > Permafrost | place: Sweden: Stordalen | collected...
GAAGAGCCGGAGTATCGCACCGACCAATAGTCTGATGATATCTACCATGTGCCGCTGCTAACGCAATTTGCCGTGAATGACAATGCTCTATGTTTGTTGGTATTGAAAGCGGACAGAGTTTTGACGAGGGACAGGCTGACTGGCGGGGGGCAGTCATTCGAACTCACGGTTCCCTTAGTGGTTCGGAAGGGAACCGCGGGATTTCGACCTGAGATTTTCGACCCCAATTAAGGCGTATCGCCGACGGGGGCCCTTTACGGACAGCCGACGGATACCGGATTCTGGCCAATTCGGCCCGAAATCTGCATTATTCCGCACGTTTTAGGAAACAGAGAGTTACTTGCTGACTTAGTGGCGGAGGGGGCGGGATTCGAACCCGCGAGACCCTTTCGGGCCTAACGGTTTTCAAGACCGCCGGTTTTAACCACTCACCCACCCCTCCGGCATCTGTACTTACGATCATCGTAGCCTACAAGAGCTGACCATACAATGAAGCTCGTTAACTAGCCCGCCGGAGCGTTAATGGTTTCGCAATCTTAGCTTGGAAATTCGTGCTTCGCGGACAGCAAACTGATCGTGCCGACCTAGCCCAATGAAAAACCGCTGCCGCTCTGATTGGCCGTTGCCGGCCTTCTGTGGCGGTCAACTTAGGTCGCATGCCCAATCTCATGTCGGAAAACACCAGAAAAAAATGAAGGCTTCGATTTCTTCTACAATCGACTAACACTTGGATTCGATTGGCCTCCTGAACCGCCCGCCAAGGTGCTAAGATTTCTGTGGCGCCAAATATCGGTTGTTATCACGCCTGCTGAGGAGTTCTCCAGATGCTACGAAAGATTGTGATCGTGACTGCCATTTGTGGATTTGCCCTGGTTGGGTTCGGTGCCGGTTCCCTACATGCGCAGAATTCTTCAGGTCAATCGTCCTCCTCGGCTGCACCGCCAGCCCAATCGGCCTCCGGCGCATCCGACGCTGCAGCGGCTCATAAATCTGACGTGCCCGCCTATCACGCTGAAGCGCCCAAAGGGCCGCTGCGTGATACGCTCGATCCACGGCAATTCTCGGATGCCGAAACGCGAAACGTTTACACGCTAGCCGCCAAAGAAACATCGATCCTTTATCAGCAGCCTTGCTATTGCCGCTGCGACAAAGAAGAGGGTCACAAGAGCCTGCTTGATTGCTTTTCCGACTATCATGGCGCGCATTGCGTTCTCTGCAAGAAAGAAGCCGTCTTCACTTACACCGAGTCGCAACAGGGAAAAACTGCTGCGCAGATCCGTAAGGAAATCATGGACGGAAAATGGAAGGACGTAGACCTGTCGAAGTACGACGATCCGATCACCCCTTCGAACTAGCTGGGTTTAGGGTTCTGAGTTCAACAACGCAGTTCGACGGGCAACGCGTTTTTGCCTGATTCTCACCAGAAGCGCGGCATGGTGGCAGAGGTGCGCTATAAGAACCCAAATAACCGTTTGATGGTGGGCAAATCCGGCGGGAACCGGATCGTCAATGTGAAGGCTGCTGCGTAGCGGGACGCGCGGGCCAGTCTTGGGGAGCGAAATCGACACCCCAGAAATGAGGGCTGGGAGACAGGAACTCAACGCCCACTCGGGTACCTTTCTCGGACATATCACCGAGGTAAACCACACGACATTCTTGTTCTTCTTCGGTGACCGGATTTATCAGCACAACCTGAGTGCCCAGTTCCAGGGATTCTTGCAGATACAACAGGCCGCCGTGAGCGTTGATTACGATCGTTTCGCTGTGCTCGCGAAATTTGCGCCCGTCGGTATTCTTCCCGGTAGCGCGTACCGGGATGCGGGTGAACATCCGCGAACTACGGCGTAGTTTACTGGCGTCGGCTTCGGTTTCAATCATGACTGTCTCTTATCCTGCATCCCTCAAGTAGGCGAGTCAACCACGCGAATACTGTGAAGTGTCTAAAAAAACAGTCGCGAAGACCTTACTGAAATCGATCAAGCTTACATGGAATCAGAAACTTGTTCGTGATAGGGTTTCAACGTCTTTTGCCTAAAATTGGCCTCTATAGCTCGTAATACCTAATTCTGAAGGGAGCCTGGATGCCCCTGATCGAGTACATCGAGTCGAGACGCGACGAGCATTTGAACGAACTGAAGGAATTTCTGCGCATTCCCAGCGTGAGCACGAAAAGCGAGCACAAGGCCGATATCGAGCGCGCCGGTCGATGGGTGGCGGAGAAACTGCGCGAGGCAGGTTTGGAAAATGTCCAAATCACACCAACTAAAATGCACCCTTTGGTTTACGGGGAATCGCTGCACGCTCCCGGCAAGCCAACGATTCTTTTCTATGGACACTATGACGTTCAGCCGGCTGAACCGCTCGATCTTTGGACCAACCCAGCATTTGAACCCACTGTTCGCGACGGCAAACTCTTCGGTCGTGGCACTGCCGATGACAAGGGACAGGTGCACATTCACATTAAGGCGTTACAAGCGTTGAAAAATCAGGCTGGTCACTTGCCGCTTAACGTAAAGGTGATGATCGAGGGCGAAGAAGAAGTTGGCAGCGTCAGCCTCTGGGATTTCGTGCAGAGCAACCGCGAACGGCTGAAAGCGGACGCACTGGTCGTCTCCGACACTTCCATGCTGGCAAAGGGCGTGCCGTCGATCACCTACGGCCTGCGCGGACTGAATTACTATCAAATGGAAATCAGCGGCCCCGCACAGGATTTACATTCTGGAGTTTTTGGTGGCGCTGTTCCGAACCCAATAACAATCCTTGCCGAAACAATCGCAAAGCTTCACGACAAGAATTTCCGCGTCACCGTCCCCGGTTTCTACGATGACGTCGCCGCCCTTTCACGGGAAGAGCGCAAAGCCCTCAACTCCCTGCCTTGGAAAGAAAAGGAATTCCGCAAGACAGTGGGCGCCCCGGCGCTCGCGGGCGAAAAGGGATTCACGATCGTCGAACAGCTGTGGACGCGCCCAACTCTCGATCCCAACGGCATCTGGGGCGGCTATCAAGGCGAGGGTGCTAAGACCGTGATTCCTGCAAACGCTTACGCAAAATTCTCGACGCGACTGGTCCCCAACCAGCAGCCCGCGAAAATCGCCAAGCTTGTCGAGCGCCATGTCCGCAACCTGCTGCCAAAATCGGTAACCTGCAAATTCGAAGTTCTCAGCATGGGCAAGCCCTGGGTCGCATCGTACTCGCATCCGATTTTTCAAAAAGCGAAACACGCCTTGGAAACGGGTTTCGGCAAGAAAGCGGTCTTCATCCGCGAAGGCGGCTCGATCCCGTTCGTAACGCAAATGCATGACACATTTAAAGTCCCGTGCGTGCTGATGGGCTTTGGGCTGCCCGATGAAAACGCGCACGCACCGGACGAACACATCGCGCTGGAAAATTATTTTGGCGGAATAAGAGCAGTCGCGCTCTTCTATGAAGAGCTGGGCGCCGGTTAGAATCTCGACAACCAAAACCGCGACCGGTGGAAAACCCCGTTTTATCGAGGTTTTTTGAAGGTTTCGCTTGCGTTAACCTATCACAGTAGCTATAGTCCCCAAGGCATCCGGAACCCCGGGGGCCACCAAGCAATTCAAACTGAGGAGGAAAACGTAACTCGATGGCCAATCCGCTAAGCAAGTCTAAGATTATTGCGTACATCACTGAGAAGGTAAGCACACCGGAGAAACCAGTCTCCAAGAAGCAGACCGTGGCTTTCTTCGACGAACTTTTCAAGCTCGCCGTGAAAGAAGCCAAGAGTTCTGGAAAATTTGTGATCCCCGGCATCGGCCGCGCCGTAAAGGCGCATCGCAAGGCGCGCATGGGCCGCAATCCGGCCACAGGCGAAGCCATCAAGATTAAGGCTAAGACGGTCGTGCGTTTGCGCGCCGCGAAAGCGTTTAAAGACGCCGTCCTGAAGTAGTTTTTCGGCGCAGAGATTGAAAACCAACCCCCGGGCACGTCCGCTCCAGTAATGGAACGAACGCCTGGGGGTTTTCTCTTTTATCGCGGTTTTTGGGACAGTCAGCACCGGTTCGCTCTTGGTGTGATATTCGCGTTTAATACGAGGAACAATGGCCTCGCAGTACTGGAATCAATCTCGAGCTGCGGCTTACCAGCAGTTTCGATATGAATTCCCGGAAAAAACTTTGAGCGCAAAGACCGTGATCGTGTCCGGCGGCAGCGGAGGTCTGGGAGCCGCGACTGTTGCGCTCCTGGCCCGCGAAAGCGTTCATCTCGTCGTCGGCTATCGAGCGAACCGCGAACGCGCTGAAGCGTTGCGCCATTCGATAGAAGTGAACCTCCAGTCTAAGATTTCTTTGGTCGAAGGCGATATCGCAGCAAGCGATGTTCGTCGAGCGTATCTGGCGGCCGCCCAAAAAACTGGGTCACCGCTTGCCGGAGTTGCAATTTTTCCGGGCGATCCCGCCCGTGTACCATTTGAAAATTCGGATCCTGAAACTCTGCTTGCTTCTCTGCAATCCAATTACGTGGGTCCCATATTACTGGCGAAGGAGATCGGCGAAGTCATGGAGCGGACCGCGAGCGACGGTAGCGTCGTGCTGCTATCGACAATGCAGGCGCTCGCCACATTTCCATCAAGCCTCAACTACGCAGCGCCCAAGGCCGCCCTGGTGCATGCAGCCCGAATTCTCGCGCAGCAGTGGACACATGTACGCGTAAACGTGGTAGCGCCCGGAGCCACAATCGTAGGCATGGCAACGGCCAGCGTACGATCCGGAAAATATGACCGGCACGTTTCGAGCGGCGCGCTCAGCCGTTTTGGATACCCCGAGGATGTCGCACGCGCTGTCCGATTTTTTCTTGAGCCGGATAATTACATCACCGGCCAAACCATGCTGGTCGACGGCGGATTGCCGCTTCGCCGAGACCGTGGCTAGCGGGATTCCAAGAAAGGAAAAATGCAAGAACACTCAGGCCTGCTGACCGATTTGTACGAACTCACGATGGCGGCTGGGTATCTGCAAACCCGCTTTGAAGCCTGTGCGACTTTTGAGCTTTTCGTCCGCCATCTTCCGCCGCACCGCAACTACCTGGTCGCGGCCGGGCTCGAACAAGCTCTGGACTTCCTTGAAAACGTTCATTTCACTGCGAGCGAAATTGATTACCTGCGCAAGCATCCCGTCTTTCGCAATATCCGCGGAGAATTCTTCGATTATCTCTCCACGTTTCGCTTTACCGGCGACGTCTGGGCCATGCCCGAAGGTTCGCTGGTATTCCCAGGCGAGCCAATGATTCGCGTGGTGGCTCCGATTATCGAAGGCCAGATCATGGAAACGTATCTGCTCTCCACGGTGAGCTACCAGACCATGATTGCCAGCAAAGCCGCCCGCGTCGTTACCGCCGCGCAGGGCCGGCAGGTCGTCGATTTCGGTGCGCGCCGCGCTCACGGCAGCCAGGCGAGCCTATTAGGTGCCCGAGCCGCAGCCGTCGGCGGCTGTCAAGGCACGTCAAACGTTCTCGCCGGCCAGCAATTCGGGATGGACACTTACGGCACGCAAGCGCACTCCTGGGTAATGGCGCACGAAGACGAGGCGGAAGCGTTCTCCCATTTTCTGGACGCGTTCCCCGAACACGCCGTGCTGCTGCTGGATACTTACGACGTCCACAATGCGGTGGAGAAGATTATCGCCATGAATCGCAAACCCGCAGGCGTTCGTCTCGATAGCGGCGATTTGGCAAAAGATAGCCAATGGGTGCGCCGGAAACTCGACCGCATCGGCTGGAAGGACGTAAAGATTTTCGCGTCCGGCGACCTGGATGAAACGCGCATCGCGTCCTTGTTAGCGAAGCACGCTGCGATCGATGCGTTCGGGGTTGGAACGGCGCTGGCCACGCCCGGCGATGCGCCGCACCTGAATCTCGTTTACAAATTGGTTGAGGTGGAACGTGGCGGGAAAATTCGCGAAGCCGCAAAACTCAGCGCAGCCAAAGTTACCTACCCTGGCCGCAAACAGGTTTTCCGCTATTCCGCGGCCTCCGGTGAATATAAGAACGACAAAATCGCACTGGACGGTGAGCCTGCCGATGGCGGCGAGCCGATGCTGGTTCAGGTGATGCGTGGCGGCCGTCGCATCACGTCGCCCGAACCAGTCAGCGAATTGCGCGCCCGCTGCCTCACCAGTCTCGCTCGCCTGCATCGCCCTTATCGCAGGATCGATCGCACAGCGGTATATCCCGTGCGCTACACCAAGAGCCTCGAGGGTTTGCTCGAAAAGCTTCGTCGCCGGGTTGGTCGCGCAGCGCTAAAATAGTGGCGTGCAGCGCCAGTTCAGCTAAATCTTTCTCACACCAGCAAGGTGCAATTGAGTGATTGAACCACTATCCATGAACGATGCCATCGAATAGTCAAGATCAGGCTTGGGCGCTTCTGCAACAGGCGTACCGGGCGCAAATGGAAGCCGACTTTGATCGCGCAGTCGATCTATACAAAAGCTCGCTTGCGATTTACTCCACAGCGGAAGCTCATACCTTTCTCGGCTGGACCTATCATTTTCAGGGCAAAATCAACGACGCCATCGCGGAATGTAAACGGGCTATCGAAGTGGATCCGGAATTCGGCAACCCTTACAACGACATCGGCTCGTACTTAATCCAACTGGAAAAGTATGACGAAGCGATTCCCTGGCTGGAACGCGCCATCGCCGCCCCTCGCTACGAGCCGCGCCATTTTCCCCACTTCAATTTAGGCCGTGCTTACGCGGCAAAAGGTATGCTGTCTCGCGCTAGGGAATGTTTCAATGAATCGCTACGGCTTGAGCCGCGGTACACGCTGGCGCGCCAAGCCGTCGAGAATCTCCGCCCGATGGTGAATTAAGTAGGCTCCGCCGCAATTCTTCCGGGTTTGAAAATTTTGTCGTACAGCCAAGTAAGCGCCGCCGTTAGCCCGCCGATGGCGATGATCACCCACCACATCTTCTGTGGTTCATGCCGCACTTCGCCGAAATGATGAACTAGATAACCGCCTAGCGGCCCGGCGACGAAATATCCGATTGCGATTGGCAAAAATGCATAGCCCATATAAAGACCCTGCTGACCGCGGGGAGCCAGCCGCGAAATATATTCGTAGTAACGCGAAGCCTGAATGATCTCCCCGACGGCCACGCCAATCAGGGTCGCAACCAGCATTGGCACACTGGGGTGAATGGCCAGGAAAATCCACGAAACGCCGGTTATCAGGAATCCCAGCGCCATCGCTTGCACGGCGGGTATTTTCCTCGTCAGATAGGCCACAAGTATCTGGAAACAAATCACGATTATCGGGTCTATCGAAAGTAGCAAATCCACGTCCGCTCTCGGATTAACAAACCCTCGAATAAAGAGCGGAACCGAAACGTACTGCTGCCAGAAGACGATATAGAAACCGGAAGAAATCGCCAAAAACAGCACGAACCTGAGATTCGCCAGCACGACGAACATATTCGAAAGCGCGGTCCACACGCTACCAACTTTCTTCTCGCCCGAACGCCCGGGCTCGCGGTAAAAAAACAGTGTGGTCCAGAACATCAGGAAAACACTGAGCGCCGCCACGCGGAAAACGCTGGTTACGCCCCATCCTAATTGCTTGCGGACCAACCACGCCATGATCGGACCCAACGCTCCGCCGATGTTCACAAGCGTGTAGTAAATTGAATAACCCAGCGATCGCACATTTTCGCTCGAAGCTCGCGCCGTGGTCCCTGCCACGCATGGCTTCACCACACCGGGACCGAGCGCCGGAATCATCAAGATGGCGAGCACCAGCCATTTGTCCCCCAGCGATTGCCTCAACGATTCCATCCATGGCGCCGCGAGCGAACCCAGTAGAAAATAGCCGACGGTCATCACCAGGTACGCAAACATCAGCATTCGCCGGAATCCGAACCTGTCCGCAAGCGTGCCGCCCAGAACCGGCAAAAACCACACCACTAGACCAAACGTTCCAACCAGCCACCCTGTCAGCTCGCTGGAAAAATGAAGTTGCTCTTTCATGTAGATCGCGAGCACCGCAGTGGTGCCGTAATACGCGATCCGCTCGAAGATTTCCGTGAAATTCGCGATCCAGAACGCAGGCTCAAATCCCGAGCGAATTTCCTCGATGCGCTGTGAAAAACTCAAACGTTCACCCTCCTGCCCTGCGCGCTATTTTAGCCGCCGCGATTGTAGCGGAAGGAACGCCCCGGTGCGCCGCCTTTTTGCTTCGCCAAGCCATATGCTAAACTCGTAAATTTGGCGGCCTGCTGGAATGCCGCTTGTATACGATGCCAATAGCCACAATGCAGGCCCTGCGTAAGACGCGCCCAGAACGAGGCGCCAAGCTCGAATCCGTTCCGATTCCCTCACCCGGCCCCACCCAAGTTCTGGTGCGGGTGCGCGCCGCGTCCATCTGTGGAACCGATCTTCATATTTACGGCTGGGATCGCTGGTCTGCTTCGCGCATTCATCCGCCCATGACGTTTGGCCATGAATTCTGTGGTCATGTGGAAAAGATTGGCTCTGAAGTTACTTCCGTAAAGCCCGGCGATTTTGTTAGCGCCGAAATGCACGTCAATTGCGGACACTGCCGTCCCTGCCGCATGGGCCAGCCCCACGTCTGCCAGAACGTGAAGATTTTGGGAATCGACGAGGACGGCTGCTTCGCTGAATTCGTCATCATCCCCATTCGCAATGTCTGGAAAGTCGATCCCGCAATCCCGGAACATTACGCCGCAATTCTCGATCCGCTGGGCAACGCCGTGCACACGGTGCTTGCGGGTGAGATTGCGGCGCAAAACGTAGTCGTCACTGGAGCCGGTCCCATCGGTTTGATGGCCATCAATGTTGCGCGCGCTTGTGGCGCGGCCATGATCTTCGCCACCGAAGTAAATCCACACCGCCGCGAGCTTGCCAAGAAAATGGGTGCGGACGAAGCGCTTGATCCCGCCGAGGGCGATATTATTGCCCGCGTGCGCGAAGCCACTGATGGAGCGGGAGTCGATGTGCTTTTGGAAATGAGCGGCCACCCGGCGGCAATCCATCAAGGCTTTGAAATGCTGCGCCAAGGCGGCCGCGCATCACTGCTGGGAATCCCGAAGGACCCGGTTACGTTCGACCTGGTCAACGACGTAATATTTAAGGGAGCCACGGTACAAGGAATTTACGGAAGGAAAATGTTCGAGACCTGGGTGCAGATGACCGAACTTCTGAAGCATCATCGCCTCAATCTCGATCCGCTTTTCAAAGAGCGCGTGCCGCTCGACAAATTCGAGCAAGCTTTTTCGCTTCTGGAGTCCGGCCTCGCCGGCAAGGTACTGTTCTACCCTAATGGATCGCCAAAGTAGGCGACATCCAGCCCACAGGCGCCTGCGTTGCATTGCGTTCTACCAAGCCGCTCAAAACAACGCTAACTGGGCGCCAATAGGAAATTTGCTCTTTGTTGAAACACGGTCGCACCGCTGTTCTACAATAGTGTCGCCCATCCCTCACATCTCATCTACCTTCGGAGGTTTTATGGCATCCACGGCAGCACAAACCACTCGCTCACAATTGCACTATCTGCATGACGCAATCGAAGACCTCAAAACCAAGCATCTCTACTTCAACCTAAAAGTTCTGGAAGGCGAACAAAAGCCAATCGCCATATTCGACGGAAAGGAAGTCATCAATCTTAGCTCGAATAATTACCTCGGCCTGACGACCCATCCGAAGCTCCGCCGCGCTGCTATCGACGCCACGCGAAAACTCGGCGTCGGCTCTGGCGCGGTGCGAAGCATTGCCGGCACCATGAAGAGCCACATGGAACTGGAACAGCAAATTGCGACTTTCAAAAAAGTGGAAGCCTGCGTTGCCTTCCAATCAGGATTTGCTGCAAACGCCGGCACCGTCTCCGCGATTCTGGGCAAGGACGATCTTGTGATCTCCGACGAGTTGAACCACGCCTCAATCATTGATGGCTGCCGTCTTTCGCGCGCCACGATTAAGGTGTTCAAGCACAAGGAGGCCGCCGACTGCGAGCGCGTACTGCAAGAAAACAAAGACTGGAACGGCAAGAAGCTACTCATCACCGACGGCGTCTTCTCCATGGACGGAGACGTGGCTGACTTGTCCGCGCTGTGCGATCTCGCCGAAAAATATAATTGCATCATGATGGTGGACGACGCTCACGCTTCCGGTGTGTTCGGCAGTCGCGGGCGCGGCACCATCGATCATCACAATTGCCACGGCCGCGTAGATATTCAGGTTGGAACGCTAAGCAAAGCGATAGGCTCGGTTGGAGGCTACGTTTGCGGTTCGCGCGATCTGATCGATTTCCTGCACCAGCGCGCCCGTCCGTTCCTCTTTTCTACCTCGCATCCGCCGTCAGTGACGGCTACGTGCCAGGCTGCTTTCGAGCTGCTCGATTCTGAGGCAGGCGACAAGCTGATAAAAAAACTCTGGGCCAACACAAAATTCTTCAAGCGCAGACTCAAAAAGCTCGGATTCAACACGGGTAAGAGCGAATCCCCGATCACACCCATCATGGTAGGCGATGCCGCCAAGGCCTTTGAATTTTCACGTAAACTATTCGGCGAAGGAGTTTTTGCCAGTGCTATCGGATTTCCTACGGTTCCCGAAGGTAAGGCCCGGCTGCGAACGATAGTGACGGCCACTCACAAACGCGCCGATCTGGAACGCGCGGCTGAAATCATCGAGCGCGTAGGTAAGAAACTTGGCGTTGTGTCGTAGGGTCTCGCCTCGCTTCTTAGGCCCTTACTTCAAAGAGGCGCAAGAATTCTGTTGCACTACGCGCGCAAATCCTAAACTGCCGCTTGAGTCAACTGTGGGCGCATATGCTTATAAATTGCGAGTATTACCGCGCCCATCCCCCAGAGAATCACAACAAAACAAATCAAGCCCCCCAGAAATGGCAGCAGCCTTATCGCTCGCAAGATCAATAATCCCAGCGCAAGGCGGCCCAAAGCCGCGCCTACTCCGGGGCCTGCTCCCAACAATCTTTCACCCAGCCAAGCTGCGACAAGGACTTGCGACGCATAAATTGCAATCATCCACAGGAGAAACGCGGAAATACCAACACCTATGCCCACGACCGTCAAACACACAATGAAAGCAGCAATGGGCAATGCGAATAGAAATAGCGCGCCAAAACCAATGGCCGGGGCCACTCTCTTGCACGCATTTGCGCCGTCAAAGAAAAACCCGGGAGCCAGGAACAGCAGAACCATCCCAAACACAAAACTTGCGCCCCACTTCAAAGCTTGGTGCCAGTAAAGCCGAGGCGACGAATAACCGGTATCAGACATATGTTTTGTGTATGTCCAATCAAAACCACCCATTTTCGCCGAAGATGAGACGTCCGGCTGCCTGCGCACTTGCGCTTGCGTGTGGCCGGCGATTACAGCGCCCGAACCGATCGAAAGCTGACCAGCCCGGATTCTCGCATCGTGCCCGAGCGAACCATTAAGTTCTACATCTCCCGAAAACGCTAGCAAATCGCCCGCAACTGTCCCGTTCAATTCAAGGTGTTCCGATCCCACGGTAATCGTTCCGTTTACCTTTGCCTTTTCACCCAGATTCACCTCCTCGGCCCATGCCATTAGATTGTGGCCGATGAGGTCGTTCAATTGCAGGCTCTGAACGAAAGCGCGCACGTTCCCATCTACTGGACCATTCACGCGCAATTCCTGGCTGAATGAAATCACATCGCCCTTGATGTGCCCATTCACCGTCACGCTGCGTGAGAATGTAATCAGATCCCCGTCTACGTCGCCGTCAATGCGCGTGGAATCGGCCGAGACGATCAAGTCCGTGTGAATCACTTCTCCGGAGGCGAGCGTGTAGTTCGGATCACCATGCTTGATCTCCGCGGCTCCCGCGGAAGGGGACAGCGCCACAGCGCACACCACCGCGCCCATCACCACCCCGACGGTTGACATGCGAGTCATGCGACGCAAATGACGCCGTAGCAGCCATATCACAACCATCCCCAGAGTTGCCACGGCCAGAAATTCAGTTAAGCTACGCATCGCGTCCCATCCTTTCCAGAATGCACTGCTGAAAAAAAGCATGGTTAGAATACTTCCCTGAGTGAATCCGGCTTGTGCGGCTTGCGCTCGCCATGGCTCAATGAAACCGCTCCACGCGGTGTATGCGCCGCCAGCCCCAAGTGCAAACGCCGAGGCCCAACCCCAAGGCGTGCTGCCGCGGCGAGGCGCTTGCATCAGACGCGCTGGAACGGATTCATCATCCGCTTCCAACGAAGCGCGCAGCCATACACTTTCCGTTTGCAGCGCGTGCAGCAGACTGCGGCATTCGGGGCACGCGCTGGAATGCGAGCGAACCTCCTGCGCATGATCGTTATCAAGCTGCCCTTCGAGGTACAGCAAGCTTGTCATTTCATCGAAGTGGTTCATGCTTTTCCCTCAGCAACGGCTCCGCGAGATCTTGCAGAGCTGCCCCCGCCTGCGCTTTCACCCAGCACGTCGCGTAATTGATGCCGCGCCCGCAGCAATAGCACACCCACGAATGCCCGACGCACTCCCAGCGTGTCCGCAATCTCGTCATAGCTCATCTCAGAAAAGTAGCGCAGCACCAGCGCCATGCGCGCGCGGTCTGGGAGCTTCGCCAGTCCTGCACGAACGTGCTTGCTGTCTTGATCGATTTGTAATTTTACCAGTTGGCTAGGATCCGGATGCTCCAGCGGCAGCGTTTCCAGATCGCCGGTTTCCAGGACTTGGCGGACGCGGCGGCGCCGCAGCAAGTCCCAGCAGTGATTGCTGGCCAGCTTGTAGAGCCATGCCGTAAACGGCCGCGTCGAATCGTAGGTCCCGAGTTTTTGCCGCACTTTCATGAATATTTCCATCGTCGCGTCTTCGGCGTCCTCGCGCGTATGCAGCGCCCGCCGGCAGAACCGGAAAATTGCAGGGGCATACAGGCCGTACAACTCGCCCCAGGCCTCCGAGTCGCCCGCCCGGACCTGCGTAAGCACATCCGCTAATTCCGCGGCGCTCATATCCCCGGTGGTTTTTCGTCGCTCCATATATGAATACGTGGGGCCCTATCGAAATATTTCAATTTCGCGACAAGAAGCTTGTGGAGATCGACACAGGCCCGCGACCTTGTACCCAACTAACTCCTGCGGGTTATGAATGCCTGAAGCCCTCGCGACAAAATAATCACGAAGTCTTCGCTATTTGTTCGCGTATCCAGAAAGAAAAACGGCTCGGCGCCCCGTGATAAAAAGGCCACCGAGCCGCATTATCCTCAATCCCGAATCAGCCGCGAAACCAGCCCATCTAGAACGAGAACTTCGCCGCCAGCTGTATCCCGCGCGGCGCTCCGCCCCCCAGGAAAGGGTTACCGATACCTACGTCCCCTGTGGCAGTGAGCTGGTATCCGCCGACTCCTGTTTCGCGATTTCCGTTGGCCGCAAACCCGCCCTCGGCAGGATCGGCAACGAACGCGGGCAAAAACGGATTCGAGAAGTTGGGATGGTTCAAAAGATTGAAAATTTCCGCGCGGAGTTGCATGCCGAGACGTTCGGTGAGCTTCGTATCCTTGTAAATCGCAAAGTCCCATTGCTTAAAACTGGGCCCGCGCAACGAGTCGCGCCCTTCGTCCCCAAAATGCCGGGTCCCCGGCTGGCAATCCTGCGCCGTACCGGTAATGCCGTTCGCTTGAGCAAACGGCGACAGAGTGCATGGGATCGCGAAAGCATCGAGATTCACATAGTTCGTCGGATCATGCGGATGATAAACAACTGGCGCGACGATATCCGGCCGATCAAAGCCTTCGCCGCTTCCGCTATAATCGTCTTCGAAGAAGTAGTTCATCTGAAACGGCTGGCCATCCTGAAGAGTAACAGTGCTGTTTATGCCCCACCCGTTTTTCAGTTTCTGCCAGTCTCCACCCATGTGTGGCAAGTTGTAGGCAAATATCCAAGTGAAGCGATTGCGAATGTCGAAGTTTGAATCGGCATACTCCATGTTGGGCCTTGTGCTGTCATTTGGCTGTGACGCATTGGGTTCGAAGTCAAAGCTGTCGCTAGCCGTATCGAGCGAATGCGACCACACATAGTTGACGATAGAAGTGACGCCGTGCCAGTCGTTCACTCGTAAACTGGTTTGTAGCGAGTTGTAATTGGACCTTGCGTTCGCTTGCAACTGGTTGATGTATTCAGCGCCATAAGGATTGTTTACGTAGTTCGTTGGGACGCTGTACGAAGGCGTGATGCAGTCTGGTCCCCCGACAAGCGTCCCTCCAACGTAGCAACCAGGCGTTGCCGCGGCGGTGGCTAAATCCGATGCAGTAATCGCCGCCTGGCCCGGCTGATTGACGTCCAGATAGTGCAGCAGCCGATGTCCCTGGGAGCCTACATAGCCCACCTGTAGCACGACCTTGCCCGAAATCTGTTGCTGTACGTTCAGATTGTAATTCTCCATGTAAGGTGTGGGCAGATTCCGATCGATTGCAAAAATGTTGCCACTGGGAGTGCCTGAAGGCGCCGCGAACACCGGCGTGTCCGGAGCAATTGACCCCACTGGGCCAACCGTGGAGATAGGAGCCGGGCCAGCAGGGTTGTAGCCCACGCCAGGACAGAACTCGCAGTTATACGGCAACTCACCAAGAAAAACGTCCTGAGAGACGGAATCGAAAAATAGGCCCCAACCGGCGCGTAGTACAGTACGTCCTCTCCCGAATGGATCCCAGGCCACGCTCAGACGAGGGGCGAAGTTCTTGTAATCTGGGCGGTAAACCTCGCTTAGGCCCGGCTGGCCCAACTGGGTCAGAGTTACGGTCTGTCCAACTGGATCGAACGTGGTGACGTTCGTAAACAGGTTGTCCTTCTCTCCCACAACACCGTAGTAATCCCAGCGGATGCCGTAATCAAACGTCAATCGCGGCGTCACCTGGAGGGTATCCTGAACATACAAACCATGATTGTTCTGGTAGGTGTGCCGAATGGAGTCGCCCAGGGATTGGCCGCCGTCGTCTACCGTGCCGCTCAGAAAATCACCGACAGTGTTGAAATCCAGCTCACCGCGGTAATTCACTCCAAAAATTTGTTGAATGCTGGTTCGCCGGTATTCGTAACCGATTTTCACATCGTGTTTTCCGATTTTCCAGGAAAAATTATCCAGCGCCTGCCAATTGGAATCCACGCGATGGCGGGGGTCGGAGTGACTGGCGCCAAGCTGCGAAAAATTGGCTACGTCAATTACCGGCAGGCCCTGGTTGGACGTCGAAGGACCAGTGCAGCCCGCATTGCTAGTCGCCGCGCACAGACCTACACTGCTTGGCGCAAAGTTCTGATCCTGTGGGAAAAATCCTTCCGCAAAGCGGTTCCAGCCAAGGCGCGCTTCGTTAACCTTGCTGGGTGAAAGCACGCTTACGTACGAGATCGAAACGAGCTGCACTCTGGTCGGCGTGTAAGTGTTGAACCCCGGTAACACTCCGCCGCCCGTTAAAGCTAACGGAAAACTTTGCACGCTATCACCAAAATAATAGCGGCCGGTCAACACGTTGCTGGGGTTGAAATTGTGGTCCACTTTCGCGATCAGGCTGGTCAGCTTGTTATACGAAGGAGCAATCACGGATGCAGCCAATGCCGGAGCACCGCAGCTTGTATTGTTTGGCAGATTTGGCAGGGGCCATGGGTCACCGTTGGGATAATGCGCCAGCAAGGCTGCGATAACCGGGTTGGTCGCTACCAATGTTGCGGGATCCGGGACGCATGCGATGCTTACAGTTCCTACGGTCTCTCGTTGCCCTTCGTAGTCGACGTAGAAAAAAGTCTTGTCATGTATGATCGGCCCGCCTAAGGCCGCCCCGAATTGATTGTTATGGAACGGCGCTTGCGTTGTCCCAACCGGATCGAAGTAATTCCGAGCGTCCAACGCGTCGTTACGGAAATAATCAAAAAAATCCCCATGCAGCTGATTCTGGCCGCTCTTGGTGACGATATTGATGACCGCCCCCGCGTTTCGGCCGTATTCAGCTTCGTAATTCGACAGCACCTTGAGTTCGCTGACGGCATCGATCGGCAGAATCGTTGCAGGCGTACCAAAAACCCCTGCCTCGTTGATCGCCGGGTCGTTGCGGTAACCGTCATTCATATCAGTGCCGTCCAGCAGGAAATTGTTCGCGCGCCCACGAGCGCCGTTCATCGAAAATGTGCCGTATGAACCTGGCGAATCCGAAATCTGGTCAGGCGATCCCGCAACCCCAGGTGTTAGATAAATCAATTTCGTATAGTCGCGGCCATTTACGGGCAAATCCTTCACGGTGTCCTGGGTGAGAGTGCCACCCAGGGTGTCGCTGGTGGTATCCACCTGGGGCAAATCCTCACCTGCCACCACGATTTGCTGGCTCACCTGTCCGGGCCTCAAGGCGGCGTCGATGCGCTTTTCGGCCGCGACGTCTACTAGCACGCCCTTCGTCAGTGCTTTCTGAAATCCGTTCATCTCTACCGTCACGTCATACGTGCCGATTTGCAGCTCCGGGACCAGGTAGCTTCCATCGGTGTTGGTCTGCGTGATGCGGTCAATTCCCGTGTTTACATTGTGAATCGTCACCGTCGCGCCGATCACCGTCGCGCCACTGGTGTCCGTCACCGTTCCTAGAATTGTTCCGCGAAAGGTTTGTGCCCATCCCGGCGACGCGCTGAGCATTACCATCAAGAGCACGCATCCCACGGCAGCAGACACACCCCACCTAACAAAACTCGTCATGATCTTCTCCTGTGGAGATGTTTATACGGCGTGCGGGGCAGAATCGTCCCATCGAAAGAACAAATGCCGCTGATAGGATTCTCCGACACTCCACCCGCACCACTTCCCCACCCAAAAAATGCTCGTATACCTATAAGCCGCGAGGGGAAACGAGTCAAGCAAGTTAATCTATTGACGCAGACTTCGGGGCGCACGCTAAAGAGCCATTAAGTTGTTCACGATTAGAAACTACCGTTATCGACTGAGGGCCGCACCTTTAGATGGCTTTGATGTCCCGATTCCGTCGCTGGCGCAACTCCGTTCTGAACGTCCAATCGGAATTTCACTCCGACGGCGTTGGCGATCCTGTTGAAAGGCATGTTGTGGGTCATTCCGAAGTCTTGCCGGTTGAGTGAGGATTCTCCATCGATCCACTGGTTTCCGTTTTCCTGCCGACGCAACACTACCGACACACACACTGGCTGCGTGATCCCGCGCAAAGTCAGCTCCCCGTTCATGCGAAATTTCGACGGATCGCCATCGGAAGTGATCGTCTTGGATACGAAACGAATTTCGGGGTATTCTTTTGCCGCGAAGAAGTTTTTTCCTTTTACTTCCTTATCCTTGAAACCGCTGCCGGTTTCGACGCTGGCCGCATCAATTCCCAATTCCAAAGTGGCATCCGTGAAGCTGTCCGCAGGCATCTTTAAATTCGCTTCCCAAGTATAAAACGGCCCTGGACTTTTGCGAATGTCGAACTGGCATGAAACTCGATCAGGCGTCTTCACGAGATAGCGTGCCGCTTCCTCATCCGGCGACGAGCTGAGCGAACAAACCGCGAGAAGTACAATCAGACTCGTCCACAATATGCGGCTCATGGAATGCCTCTGCAATTAGCGATGCCATGCCTTACCATCGCTCGGACTCGGAAAATATTCCGGCCTACAAAATTCCGCGATCTCCACCAATTGCGGACACGAGAAACCCCGCCATCCAGTCTGCTATAATTTTGATTCTGCGCTGTAAGCACTGGAATATTCAGGATGCCTGCCACACAACCAAAACGCCTGTTCTTAATCGACGCCATGGGCTACATCTTCCGCGCCTATTTCGCGCCTATGGACCGCCTGCAAACCACCTCGGGCGTTCCGACCAAAGTCCCGTACCTCTTCGCCACCATGATGCGGCGCCTGCTTTCGAATAAAGATTTTCGCCCGGATTACATCGCAGTCGTTTTTGACGTCGCAGCGCCCACCTTTCGTGACAAGCTGTTCGCCGATTACAAAGCGCAGCGCCCACCCATGCCGGCCGACCTTTCCATTCAGCTCCCCTTCGTACGGCGCTACTGCGAAGCCATGCACCTGCCGATCCTCGAATATCCGGGCTATGAAGCAGACGACGTGATCGGTACCCTGGCGCGCCTGGCCACGATAGAAGGCCTCGAAACTTTTATTGTGACGAGCGATAAAGATCTCTTGCAGCTCGTCACCAAGAACGTCAGGGTTCTGAATCCTACCAAGGGCGACTTGCTCATCGACGAAAAAAAAGTCGAAGAACTGATGGGCGTGCTGCCAGCTCAAGTGGCGGACGTAATGGCCCTGATGGGCGATTCTATCGACAATATTCCAGGCGCGCGCGACCCCAATGACAAGCCGGCGCCCGGTGAACGCCGCAAAGCAGGTATCGGCGACGTAGGCGCGCGCCAATTGATTCAACAATTTGGCAGCGCCGAAGAAGCTATCAAACGCGTCGCCGAAGTGAAACGATCGAGCTATCGCGAAGCCCTGCAAACCTGCGGCAAGTTCGTAATTCTAAGCAAACAGCTCGCGACAATCCCAACCGACGCGCCGGTGCCTCTGGATCTGGCGGCGCTGAAAATGGGCGAACCAGACACTGCCGTGTTGCGCGAGCTCTACGCGGAACTCGGATTTACATCCTTGCTCCGGGAACTTGCCCCGCTCGTCGATACTCAAAGGACCGAATACGTACCGCTAGAAGATATGCCGTCGCTGCAGAAATTTCTTCATGATCTTCCGCGCGGCCAGGAAGCCTCTGCATGGCTAGCGCTTGACGCGCAGGACCCAGATGAAGAAGGCTTCGGCACGCGTGTCCTTTCTGTCGAAATTTCCACCAAGCAGGGCCACGCGCGTATTGCAGTCAACGATGATGAGAATAAAAGCTTCGCCGCAATGAGAGATTGGCTCGCCGACCCCAGGCATCCGAAAATCGTGCATGATCCAAAGCTTTTTCAGTTATTAGCAGCATCGAATTCGGTTACCGATGGTTCAAAGCCGCGCGATGCCGTCGCCGGAATTGGCCACGCCACTATGCTCTATTCTTACCTGCTGCGTCCGACTACCGCCAATCACGAATTCGCCGAGGTCGTTTTACGCCATCTGAATCGCACCCTCTCCGGTGCGCCCGGCGAACGCGCCGATTTTCTTCTTCGCATTGCTCCCGTCCTACGCGCCGAAGTGGAAAAACACGGCCTGCTGGACCTTTATGAGAAAATCGATTTGCCTCTCGCTGGCGTGCTGGCACGCATGGAAGCTGCCGGAGTTCGCGTAAACCCCGTCGAGCTCGGCCGCATCTCCACAAAAACCCTGGAGGAAACCGGCCGGCTCGAAAAAAGCATCTGCGCCCTAGCGGGCTTCGCATTCAACATCAATTCGCCACAACAACTCGCGGAAGTTCTGTTCGATCGATTGAACCTGCAGGCTCCGCGGCGCAGTCGCGCCAAGTCGCGTTCTACTGCCGCGGAGGTACTCGAAGAGCTCGCGCTCATTCACGAGTTGCCAAAACAAGTCATCGAGTACCGTGAACTATCCAAACTCAAATCCACTTATTCCGATGTTCTGCCGAGACTGATCCACCCGGTTTCTGGACGGCTGCATACTCGTTTCTGCCAGACCGGCACGGCTACCGGCCGCCTAAGCTCCTCCAATCCAAATCTGCAAAATATTCCGATCCGCACCGAGCTCGGCCGCGAAATCCGCGCTGCTTTTGTCTCGTCACCAGGCTGCTTGCTTCTTTCAGCTGACTACTCGCAAATCGAATTGCGCATTCTCGCTCATCTTTCGCGGGATCCCGTGCTGGTCGAAGCGTTCACCCGCGGCGAGGACATTCATTCCCGAACGGCTCAGGAAGTTTTCGACGTCGCGCCCTTCGCTCAAACGCGCGAGCATCGCCGCGTCGCAAAAGTCATCAATTTCGGCGTCATTTACGGCCTTTCGCCATTCGGCTTGGCGCAGGAGCTGGGCATCGATCAGCGCGAAGCCGCGAAATTTATCGCTAAGTATTTCGAACGCTATAGCGGCGTGAAGGATTTTCTGGATCGTCAGATCGCCGAAACGCGCAGAACCGGCGTAACTAGGACGCTCTTCGGACGCGTCCGCCAGATCCCGGAAATCAATTCACCGCAGCCCAGCCTGCGCAATTTCGCAGAACGCACGGCCATGAATACTCCGATGCAGGGCGCAGCCGCCGATCTAATCAAGCTCGCAATGATCGAACTCGACCGCCGCCTGCCAGAAGAAAAATTCAAATCGCAAATGATCTTGCAGGTTCACGACGAATTATTGTTCGAAGGTCCCGAAAAAGAAATCCCGCGATTAACCAAGCTGGTTAAAGAAGTCATGGAAGGCGTTCACAAGCTGAGCGTGCCGATAGTCGCGGAAACGAAAACGGGTCCCAACTGGCGCGACATGAAGTAAGTTGTGTAGCTCCTTTGTGTAGCTCCTTTGTGTAGCTCCTCCTGCGCAGCTGCGTGGCCCTCGCGCGTTGCAGTGTGAACTTTTTGTTTTGCGCTATTTTATCTTTTCGTCTTCGAACGAGGTGAATGATGAGACTCGCAAATCATTCCGAAGATTTTCTGCGTTTAGTGGCAGACGCAAAAGAACACATCAAAGAAGAAGACGTCCAGGCGACGAAGAAAAATCGATTCCGGTGAAAAAGTAATTCTTTTGGACACGCGCGAAGAAAGCGAATGGGCGCGCGGCCACATTCCTAACACCATTCACGTGGGCAAAGGCATCATCGAACGCGACATCGAAAAAATCATCCCCGATAAAGGCGCGCATCGTTCTCTAATGCGGCGGTGGCTTCCGCCCCGCAGCCGAAAGCCTGCAGGAATGGGCTACAACAAGGTAATCTCATGGATGGCGGTTGGCCCGGCTGGATTGAAGCCGGCTTGCCGATTGTGAAAGATTGATCGAAGCAAGAATCGCAGTCATCGGCTTATAAACAACGCATACGGTACCCCTGTTCTCCGGCTTAACTAGCAGATTCGTGTATACTTCGCGTAAATCGGGAGCGGAGTACTGTCGAATCAGGGCTATTTTCTGACTATGCAGCAAAAACGAACTCCTGCTCGGCAAAAGGTCGAACAACCCACCAAGAACTCAATTCCGCCGCTAAGGCTGGCATTAGGATTTATCCTCTTGCTGTTCTGCTTTGCCTTTGTTCCCAACGTACGCGTTAATTCCCGACTTGAGTGGTCCGTCATCGGCGCCGCCGTTTCGTTATTCATTTTCTGGTTTTTCTTGGGACGGCAGGTCCTCGCCGCCGGTCGCAAGTTGTATTACGAATTCCTGCCGAAGCCTGTGCACTACGTACAGCTTACGATGCACACCTGTATTTACGCATACTGGGGATGGTATTGGCGCGAGGTGTATCACCAGATCCCGCTGATCATCGCGCAAATTGTTTTCGTCTACGCCCTGGACATGCTGATTAGTTGGTCGCGCCGCGACAATTGGATATTCGGGTTCGGCCCGTTCCCCATCGTACTTAGCACAAACCTGTTCCTTTGGTTCAAGCCGGATTGGTACTTCTTGCAGTTCGTGATGGTAGCCACGGGTGTGCTCTGCAAAGAGTTGATTACCTGGAAACGAGACGGACGCCGCGCGCATATTTTCAATCCTTCAGCAATTGCACTCTTCATTTTTTCGATCGGACTGATTGTGACTCATAGCTCGCACATCAGTTGGGGAGAGGAAATTGCGATTTCCTTTGCCCGCCCGCCACATATCTTCCTTGAAATTTTTGCCTTGGGTCTTGTAGTTCAGTCGCTTTTCTCGGTAACTCTGGTCACGCTTTCAGCGGCGGCGACTCTATACATCATGAATTTGGCCTTCACTCGGTGGACCGGCCTCTATTTCTTCGTCGATTCCAATATCCCGGCGGCCGTATTTTTGGGGCTGCACCTGCTGATAACCGACCCGGCCACATCGCCACGTAGAAATTTTGGCAAGATTGTATTTGGCTCGCTGTACGGCGCCGCTGTGTTCGGCCTGTATTGGTTTTTGGGCTGGATCGGAGTGCCGACGTTTTATGACAAGCTGCTGTGCGTTCCGCCGCTCAACTTAACAGTACGTGCGCTCGATCGGGCCAGCGACGCTCTCGCAGCGCGCGTTCGTTTGCCGGTATGGACGCCAAGAGCTGCGAACCTCGCGTTCATGGGAATCTGGATATGCCTTTTTAGCATCATGTACACGACTGGCTTTGTGGGTAGCCATCATCCGGGTGCTGATCCTGAATTCTGGCGACAAGCTTGTGCGCAAGGCAAAGGAATGGCTTGTGAGTCTTGGGAGCGCCAGATGAATATTTTGTGCTCTCACGGGCTCGGTTCGGCGTGCATGAGCCTTGGTACGGCGCTGGGTGACGGTCAGATGCTTTCTCGCGACACCGCTACTGCCGGCAAGAATTTCGCTCGTGCATGCGAACTGGGCTTGTCGAGCGGCTGCGGCGGCGTTCTAAGGGTCGTTTCGGAAAGGCAGGGAAGTTCGTTTCAAAGCGCCTGCGATCGAGGCGATGGTGAGAGTTGTTTCTTGCTCGGGTCGCTCTCCTTCGCCGGACAAGGTGTCCCAAGAGACCCCGCGCGCGCATTTACCTTGCTGCAAAAATCCTGCTCGTCCGGTTATTCGCGCGGATGCAGCGGCCTCGCCGAATGTTATCGCGCTGGCGTCGGCACTACGGCTAATAGTTCCTTGGCGATCGAGAATTACGACAAAGCCTGCCGAAGCGGCGTTGCATCAAGCTGTTACTCCGCCTACTCGATGTATCGTGGCCTCAACGACCCATCCAAGGCAGAAGCACGTCTGCGACAAGGTTGCCAAATTAGCGCAGGCTTTGCGGAAACGAGCGCGGCTTACATCGGTCAAGCACTACCAGCAAAGCTGGCCGTCCCGCCGATCTGTTCGTCAGTAGCTAGATGACCGCAAAAATCATTTGGACACTACGATGAAATCGTAGAGGCGTAGTCGCGGAAACGAAAACAAGTCCGAATTGGCGCGACATGGAGTAGCTGGTAAAGTCCACTGGCGCTGTGCAGTATTCGCGCTTTTCCAGTGCAAAATCTTGCCCTGCTCTATGTTATGTTTTCGTCTCTAAATGAGGTGAATGATGAGTCACGCAAATCATCCCGAAGGTTTCCTTCGGTTGGTAGCAGAAGCAAAAAAACACATCAAGGAAGAAGGCGTCCAGGCCACAAAGAAAAAGCTCGATTCCGGCGAAAAAATAATCCTGGTGGATACGCGCGAAGAAAGCGAATGGGCGCGCGGCCACATTCCCAACGCCATTCACCTGGGCAAGGGCGTCATCGAACGCGATATTGAAAAAGCCATTCCAGATAAAGGAGCGCCGATCGTTCTGTACTGCGGCGGTGGTTTCCGCTCCGCCCTCGCAGCCGAAAGCCTGCAAAAAATGGGCTACAACAACGTACTCTCAATGGATGGCGGTTGGCGCGGCTGGACTGAAGCCGGCTTTCCAATCGTCAAAGATTAATCCATTTGGCCGGGAGTCTTCTCGGGATCGCGATAAAGTAATGGAAGGATCGCAGCAAAGAATCGATAACGCAGAGGAGGCCTTATGAGCAAGATCTTAACGGACGTTTTGGAAGCAAACGCGCAATATGCCGCCGGATTTAGCAACAAAACGAATCTCGCCATGCCTCCGGCGAAGCGTCTCGCCATCCTCACGTGTATGGACGCGCGGCTCGATCCTGCGAAGTTCGCAGGCCTGGCGGAAGGTGACGGCCACATAATCCGGAATGCAGGTGGGCGGGCAAGCGACGACGCGATCCGCTCGCTGGTTATCAGCTACAAATTGCTCGGAACGCGCGAGTTCTTTGTAATTCATCACACGGACTGCGGGATGCAATTTTTTACCAACGAAGTAATGCGCGGACTGCTTGCGTCTAGTTTGGAAACGGCCGAACTAACCTCGCAAGGCTTTCGCGATGTCGGCAAGGGACCGGGCTCGCGTGCCGGAGAATACATCGAATGGTTGACAATAAAAGACCCGAAGCAGGCGGTCCTCGATGATGTTTCTCGCATTCGAAACCACCCGCTGATTCCGAAGTCCATTCCGATCTATGGCTACGTTTTTGACGTTAAGTCCCGAAAACTCATTGAAGTAGAGGGTGCCAAGGCAATAGGTGCAACAGCCGGCTAGTCGAAATCCAATAATGGATCCGCGTACCTCGAACGATGCGCAAACTACAGTTCCCCAAGTTATCGGAGCCTCCATTTTCACTAATTGCGACTTAGTGCATTGCAAAATAAAGATTTACGATGGTTCGTTTTGTAATTTAGCTTCTTTGCCGCCCAACCGACGCGTGGTTCCAGGCCCGGCTTAGCGCCAAAGTCAGAGGGGCTTAAAACCTTGGCAAACGCCCACGTCCATACATCGTGGAAAATTTGCACAAATAACCTGATATCCGCATCTCTGTGGGTTCTGAATAAAGTATCGTTCGCCTGTCGGGAATTAAGAACGGGGTCGGAGCGGATGGCCGCTTTGTGAGTTCTTTGGCAATTCATTCGACAAAGAACTTTTATAGATCTCCAATGCTTCAGCGACCCTTTGTGCCAAGGATACATAAGCTTCCGAGTCATCGAGTTCGGTTATACCCTTCGCCAGCAAGCCGTGCTTTACCGCGTTGAGCCGCGTCGAACCCGTATCGCGGGGTCCAGTCGAGCTGCGGGCATTTAAACGATTTGAATAGGCTTTGTTCATCTGATTTCTCCTTGCCAAGCGATTTGGCTTCGTTTGGTAATCAGGCTCATATTCATCGCCTATTCCTATCCGGTTTGCGCTCTTCGGTCGTCGGTCGGGGCTACATACCTGCGCTTGCTCCAGAGTGCCGGTTGGCCCGGCGTACACACACAATCGGGCTACCCGCCTCCCTTAAAGAAGAGGGAGATCGAATAGCTGATCGTGGTCGATGGTGATCGAAGAGATGATTGGTGGGCAACACCAAGTTCATGAACGGGACGGCTGGGCGACGCAGAAGCTGCAGAGACACACGCAGTTCGTGCGCGGACGAAGAGGTGCGTTCGACTTCCAATAATAAGCGCAAGAAAGAAACCTTGCAACGGCCAATGTCGTTAGAGATGACGCATTAATCGGAAACGACGTTGCGTTTCCAACACACTCAGGATGACCTTTCAAGGAGAAGGATGCTGTGACCCTCGGGATCGTGCGGGACAGCCCGAGTACATTCGGATTGAACTAGGCGATCCTGACCGACGGCTGCTATCGCGGATCTGAGGTTAGGCACTTCAAAGAAGAGAACCGCCTTATCTTTCGACGGGTACGACTCAGCTCCCTTCCGCTCGCCGTCTGGCACAAAGGACTTGGGGAGATCTCTCCCCTACGTTATTGCAGGGACTCCGAGGCTGACAGGAAAATATGATCTATCGGTGGCAATGGGGAACTTACATCAAATTGGAGGTCAATGGTATGTAACTCATGCAGGTCTCCTTCGCACGGCTCAGCGCCAACATTGTCTCGGTATACAGACTTGCGTTCAGAGAGCTGTGTCGGACCCTGCCGCGAGTCGGTGGGTGTTTAAGGCGACCGTATATAAGGACTCCCGGTCGAAAGGCTTTGTCGGTTACGGCGACGCCGATCCTTCCAATACATCTCCCTTAGTCCGCGGCGCTGAAATGCGTGTGGCTGAGACTCGAGCCATCAATCGAGCCATGCGCAAAGCTTACGGCATCGGACTCTGCAGTGTGGAAGAACTCGGCTCGTTTTCAACTTCGCTTAAGCCCTTCGCTGCACCGCCTGCCAGCGGCCCTGCTGGATCAAACGGCACGAGCAACGGCCAGCCGCGACTGCGAGACAGACTTTGCCTGCTCATTCGTCAGCACAATCTCGATCCAGCCCTGGTGAAGGCCTATGCCGCCGATTTCTGCGGCACTGCAACTCTCAAAGATGCCAGCCGCGATCTGGTCCAATCCTTTGTCACTCAACTGGCAGTTTCAGCTGAGAAAGATAAAGAGGCCCTGGTTTGCAAACTCAACTCCTATGCCCAACCGGGAGGCAAAACCATGAAACGACATGTTCCCGGTCTGCTGCATGCACGCCGCAGGATCGCGAAAGTCTTTTGGAGGGACTGTTCCTGGTTCGCGTCGATTCTGCTTCCTACCGCTGGCATCCGCAGAAACCATTCCTATCCCTACGCTTTGTCATTCTTGAGCCCGAATCGTTTGCAGGGCAATTCCCTGCGGGTCGGCTCTATTGCACCGAACGAGCCTTGTGGAAGCTGAATTGGTTCCTGCGGGATTTCGGCTATGACTCGGATCTTCTCCGCCAGGATCAAGTGGATGAAAAAGCTCTGGTTAACCTTCGTGGCGTTGTTCGGACCTCTCAGGTCACCCTCAACGGCCGGTCCTTCC
>Ga0182015_10001921_pt1 | contig 26331 bp, 16 predicted proteins | sample 712P3MmetaG_FD_120478 | JGI IMG/M metagenome (GOLD analysis project Ga0182015, IMG submission 120478) | Permafrost microbial communities from Stordalen Mire, Sweden - 712P3M metaG | ecosystem: Environmental > Terrestrial > Soil > Wetlands > Permafrost | place: Sweden: Stordalen | collected...
AGACTCTCTCGAAATACATCAAGTCGAAACTTCATCTCGAGGCTCGAGGCAATGCATACGGTGAGAGCATTGCGCGAGCGATGGACGCGTTTTACGGCGCAGAGGGCGCTGCGCTCGACGAGAAGGTTGATGGCCACGCCGGTGCCCGCGTCATTCGCATCTGTGAGCGCATAGGCGTCCTGGCGAATTTGCCCCCAGACGAGACCATCCCATGGAAAGCGCCTCAGGTCGCACCCTGCGCCGTCGCTCCGCGGATTCTCGTGCTTGGCGGGACAGGTTTCATCGGCAAGGAGCTGGTGCGGCAGTTGACCGCCTCAGGCCACACCGTACGGCTGTTAACCCGCGGGCCAGCTGGAATCCCTGCAAATCTACGCGAATCGGGAAAGCTCGATTGCGTGGTCGGGGACGTGGCGGACAAGGCCGCGCTGCTTCGGGCGATGGAAGGGGTCGATTGTGTCTTCCATCTGGCGCGGGCCAATGTCAAGAGCTGGTCCGACTACCAGGAGTTTGAAATCGAGGCAACGCGTCGAGTGGCCGAGTGTGCGCTTGAGGCCAAGGTCAAGCGCTTCATCTACACCGGCACCATCGACTCGTACTACCTGGGCGCGAAGGCCGGAGTCATCACCGAGGCCACGCCCTTGGATGCTCGGATCGAGCACAGGAACCTCTACGCGCGGGCAAAAGCCGTCTCAGAAGGAATCCTTCAGAAGATGCATCGGGAGCAGGGGCTGCCGCTTGTGATTGTGCGCCCCGGAATCGTGATCGGGCGGGGCGGCAGCCCGTTTCACTGGGGCGTTGGCATGTGGTGGAGCGATGCAGTCTGCCAGATTTGGGGAGATGGTCGCAATTTGCTGCCGCTTGTTCTTGTCGAGGATGTCGCTGCCGGGCTGATCCTCGCGATGCAAGCCGATGGCATCGAGGGTCGATCGTTCAACCTGGTTGCCGACCCGTGCCTCAGCGCGCAGGAGTATCTCGCCGAACTCGATCGCGCCGGAAAAATGAAGATCCAGCGTCACGCCACTCCGATTATGAAGTTCTATTTGGCCGACATCATCAAGTGGGCAGTGAAGGCGGCCGTGCGCCATCGCGAGCGGCGCATGCCATCGTATCGGGATTGGGAGAGCAGGACTGGGACGGCGGTCTTCGATTGCTCGGCCGCAAAGAATGTGCTGGCCTGGAAGCCCACCAGCGATCGTTCAGAGGTGATTCAGAAGGGAATTGTGGAGCCACTCAAAGAGTTCCTCGATTAGCGACCAACGAGCATAAACCCCAGCCCGCATCTCTTTTGTAGCGCCGTCTCCGGACCGGCTGTCCTGAGGGCGTCCCGGCCCTCAGCGGTCTCGCCATACCCGGAATTCTAAGTCGTCGCGTCTCCTTTGAGAAATTCAGGCGAGGCCACAGCCCCGGAACCTGGCCCCCACAACCCATACCCAAGACCCCAGCCCACCCGCCTCCCAGCCTGACGAATATAACAACACTTGTTATATAAAAATCGTCATTTGCCATTTCGCATACCTTTTTACGGTCAAAAATATGTCACTTTTCATGAATTTCACCGCCCTTTCACCATTCCTCCACACCCTGTCACAAGTCGTTTGAAATCTGCCATTTGGCCTCTGTTAACTTTCCACTGTTCACTGTCCACTGACTTTTGCGCATAATTTCCCTCCCCTGGCGCATACTCTAGCCATGATCGCCAAAACAGCACCATCGCCCCTGGTTCGTTGTTCCCAGACCCGACCCCAGACCCAGCTCCTTCGGCCTCTTCTGTACCGCCTCCAAGTCTCAAGATCCAACTTCTTCACCCGTTCACCGATCACCCGTTTTGTGCATATTTTCAACCATTTTTTGAGAGCAACTCATTTATTATCAGTTTGTTAGCTCGCAAATCACTTCTTTTTTTCTCTTTATTTCGATCATCGGAAACAAAGGACTTAGCCGCACAGGCCGTGGAAACAAAGGAGTTACGGAAACAAAAATTCGCCAAAAAACGGCAAAAAACAGTCATTTTGGGCCGTTTTTTGGCTGTTTTCTCCAAAAACAGCAGAATTCCACACTTTCACCTTTTCACCGGGTTTACCGCCCCTCGGCCCCAACCCCAGACCCTACCTTGGCTTCCGCGGAACAATGCGCGCCGGTATTCCAACCGCAATCGAGTTCGATGGGACGTCCGTGATCACCACGGCGTTCGCTCCAATCGCCACATCGTCGCCAATCCGAATCGGGCCCAGCAGCTTTGCCCCCGCGCCAATATCCACCCGGTTTCCGATGGTCGGCGAACCACGGTGCAGCGTATGGCGAAGCCCGACCGTGACTCCATTTCGAATTATGCAGTCCTCGCCAAACACCGCATCGCCGCTGATGATGATGCCGCCGAAGTGTTCGATCACCAATCGCCGGCCGAGCACAACCTCGCAGGGCAACTCAATGCCGGTCAGAGTCTCGACGAACGGCTTGAAAAACTTGTAGACGAACGAGAAGGGCAAGCGCAGAGGCCGCCAGGGAATCGTGTAGCGCCACCGGCCGTAGCGATAGAAGACCATCGCCCAAAAGCCATGGCGTGCCAGATCTGAGCCGTGTGCGCGAAAGTCCTCTCGGATGTTGTCAAACACAGGCCACCTCGATTGGCTTTGCGACATTGCTAGACTTTGCGTTGTTCGTCATGGACGTCGAAAGGCTCATGTCCGTTCTACCAGGGCCGCGGCGGGCTGATGCGACCGCCGTTGGTTTCATTCCATGCCTGTCGCATCATGCCCAGCAGGAGTGTCGCCTCTTCCGCACGCTCGCGCCGGGCCGCACTCTTGCTGAACCGATTGCGCATCCACCGCAGACGGTAAATGCTCTCTTCAAGCACTTTGGCGAGCCAAGCCTGAGAGCCATGGTGTTTCCGGTAGTAAAGCAGAGTGGCCCGCATGCGCCAAAGCACAACCTGCGCACCGGTCTTTGAAAACTTGAGCGAGCGCAGCTGTCGTCCCGATTCTCCGCCAATGTGCGTGACCACAACATCGGGCCAATAGAGTACCCGAAATCCGGCAGCCTTCACGCGCCGACAGAGATCGACTTCTTCGTAGTAGAGAAAGAATGCCGGATCGAACAGCCCCGTCTTGGCGAGCGTCTCTCGGCTGACAATTGAGAACGCACCCGGAACCCAGTCGACGGCGGCGGGCTGGCTCGGTTCGGCCCATGTGCGATCGGGGGCCCCGAAGATACGCGAATGAGGAAACCGCGCGGCCAGTCCAGTCAGCACGATTGCGTCAATCCAGATCGAATGGAAGGTGCGAGCGGAGGGCTGCCATGCGCCGTCTCGACTCACCAGGCGCGCTCCACCAATGCCTGCGGTCGCATCGGCACTCATATGGTCGATCGCTCGGCGCAACGCTCCAGGCTGGAAGAACGCATCGGAGTTGAGCAGCACGATATACCGGCCCGTCGCCTGTTCCATGGCCAGGTTGTTAGCGGCGGCAAATCCAAGATTGACGTCACTGCGAATGAGGCGAACCGGAATCCCAGAATCAATCTCTGACCTGGAGAACTCGGCGTCGACCATCTCCGCCGAGCCATCGAGGGAGGCATTATCGACGACGAACACCTCTGCGCTGGCGCCCAGCCTCGAGCACTCGCCGAGCAGAGAACTCAGGCACTCGCGAAGCAGGTCGCGCGTGTTGAACGAAATCACGATAATCGAAGCTTCGTAGTCGTAAGCGCCGAGAAGTTTCATGATCGAGCGATCTCCAGCGAAAACCCGGTGCCGCCCGCGCGACTGGGAGCGCCGCAGACCATTCTTTTGTCGGTGTGTTCAGTGGTCCTGTTCATCAGCGGAGTGCCTCAAGTATAGAGCGCGGGAGAGGCGCGCATCGGACATGCGGCGTCACTCGATGTGAGGCGCAATGGTGCCTTTGGGGAACGCATTAAGCGTTTATGGAAGCATGCCCAGGTTGGAGAAACAGCTATGCTTAGGCTGATAGCTCGCGGCCAGGATTACTGACTCTCCTGGCCCAGGCGAAGGCGGGATTCAAAAGGAATGATGACGGAGCCGAGAAAGCGAAACACTCCCGCCTCGATCGCGTTGACGGCTGCGCTCAGCATGGCGGGGATTGTCTTCCTTGGTGCCTCGCTGCAACGCCAGGATGCATTTGGGGCTTCAGCGCCCAACGATCCCGTCGGAGTGACACATTTCCGAGTGACAAATCAGGTTGTCCTCCCCAACGTGACACGCCTGGGGATCAATCTCGGCGAGCAGACCTACTACGATTCGGGCCAGATGACAAAGAACCTCCTTTTCCGGAACCCGGGATTCGAGGGGATGGAGTATCGGAGCATTCTGCATTGTCTTGGCGGCGGCTCGGGAACCTGCATTGATTCGCGGCATGCATTTCAATGGCCTGCAGGCTTTTGGGATGGCGCCAATTACAAAGTGCTCGACGGCAGCGCCTCGGGACAACACGGCAGGGTAACGGCGAGCGGGCCTAGCAGCGGCGGCTATGGGTTGAGTCTCGGCGGACACGCACCGATCGGCGCCGGCGATTGGCTTGCGGTAAGCAAAGAGTTTCCCGGAGACCCAACATCAGGCTGGTGGCCCTCAGTCCAGGGCGGTGCACATCTCGAAGCCGAGCGAAAGGACCTTTCGCCGCTCACTGCCGGGCGTCAGGCTTTGCGCATCGAGGCCGGCGGTCCAGGACAGTCGGCCGAGATCAAGTCCTACTTCGACTCAACCGAGGGCCGATCCTTTCTGCGGCTCAAGGGGTCCTATCGACTCAGTTTTCGCGCCAAGTCTCTCAGCGGCGCGCAGCTCATCCACGTGAGTGTAAAACGGATTGCCAACCCGGCCCGCGTCTATCTTGATCGGGATATTCCGCTCACGCGCTCGTGGGGCGACTACCAGGCGGATTTCCGCGCGGACGAGGAAACTGCGATTCCCGCACCCGTGGAAGTCAGCTTCAGTTTGAACAGTGAGGCGCTCCTGCTGGACGACGTGGACCTTGAGCAGACTTCCGGCAACCGGTCGAACGGAACCGCCTTCCGTGACGAGGTTGTCGAAACGCTCAAAGAGCTGCATCCGGGCGTGATTCGCCTCATGTCGAGCCACGCGGAGCTTGGGAGCACAATCGATAACCTGTTGAAGTTGCCCCTCGCACGGCAGCGTTCAGGGTTTTCAACCTGGTCTTCTTCGATGGAAGACATTCCCGTCGGGATTCCCGAGTTTCTTGAGCTTTGCAGCGAGGTTGGCGCCGAGCCGTGGATCGTCGCGCCCACAGCGATGACCCGCGAAGAAGCGCGCGAGCTGGCCGAGTATCTTGCCGGAGCGACTTCGACGCCTGGTGGGACAATCCGCGCCGCGCAGGGCCGGCGTGAGCCGTGGACCCGCGCTTTCAGGACCATCCACATCGAGCTGGGAAACGAAACGTGGAACGGAATCTTCCAGGGCGAAACGATTGAGGATGCTGCCGCATACGGCCGGCGCGCCAATCAGGTCTTCGGTGCTTTCCGCGCGGCTGCCGGCTCACAAGCCGCCCAATTCGACCTCGTGGTTGGCGCATTTACCGTAGTGCCCGATCGGAATTCCAGCTTGCTCACCGCGGCATCCCAGGCCGATTCGCTGGCCATCGCGCCCTATCTGATGCACAGCGTCACGAATTGGAAGAGTGACGACGATCTCTTCGGCCCTCTTCTCGCGCAACCCGAGCAGATGTCGCGCGAAGGGGTAGTACAAGCTGCCCACGTGTCGGCGCGCGGACGCCAACTGGCGGTCTATGAAGTGAACCTGCACACGACCGAAGGAAACGCGCCGACTTGGGCCCTCGATCGGTTTACCCCGTCGGCGGCGGCTGGAATCGCCGTTACCGGTCATATGCTTCGCATGATGCGGGACCAGGGAATTCGCGATGAGATGCTCTTCAGCCTGCCGCAGTTCGAGTTTAAACGCAGCGATGGAACTCCAGTCCGTTTATGGGGAAGCGTGGTAGAGATGGGCGGCAGGGCTCGGCCGCAACTGATCACAGAAACGCTCGCAAACCGAGTGATGAGCGGGGACATGGTGCGGGTCGAGGTCACCGGCGAGAATCCGATTCGCGACCAACCTCTGGGCAACGATGGCGTGCAGATCAAGAGCGTCCATGAGCTGGACGCCTATGCATTTCACAACGGCCAAAGCTACGGGATTATCCTCTTCAACTACGGCCTGCACGCGGCAAGAGCTGTGAGCATAGAAGCGCCGGGGATCGGTGCACGATCAAACCTGAGGGTGTGGAGGCTGATACATTCCGGGCTGGGGAGTTCCAATGAAACCTCAATTCAGGTTACAGTAAGAGAAGAAACAATTACAGGCAGCAATCTTTCCCTGCCGCCCTGCTCAATGGCGGTACTGGAATGGCAGGAATAGACAGAAATCCTGCATGAACATTGAGTTTTCTCGATGTCGTAGTTTCCGTTCGCACGATAGGGTAACTTGGTTTCAAATTATCAAGGTAACCTCTCGAAGTTACGCATTTGCGCAGATAAGACTATCGAATGAAGTAGAGATATCCACTCTTGGCTTCCACCTTTTCGCCATTGTTGCATTAGGTTCAACGGACTAACTTTAAATCCATCAGTCCACGCAGACGGATGGATTGAAAAAGATTGCCTGGATGCGGCAGCGTGGGGTTGCCAAGTCCTGGGCTTGAGTTCCGCCCGGCATGGGAGAACCGGGACATTGCCGGGCGGAACAGAGTATTGGTTCGGTTTGGAAAGATCGAGAACCATCAAAATAGTTGTTGGGTGATCGCAGTGGTGCATGCGGAATCCAACAGGAGTTTTCAAGCGCTGCGTTGTGCTGGGGAATGGAAGCTTGAGAATGAAAAGAAGCTCGGAGCACCCAATTGCAGTTCTGGGATTGCCGCTGGATAGCCTGACGGCGGATCAAGCGGTCGACGCCATCGAAGGGCTGATTCTTTCGGGCGGCACGCACCAGGTTGCGACAGCAAACCTCGATTTCTGGTTGAATTCTCTCGCCGATCAACACCTGCATCGCATCATTGCCGGTTGTAGCCTTGTGCTCCCGGATGGAATGCCGCTGGTCTGGGTGTCGAAGTTGATGGGTTGCCCTCTCGTCGCGCGGGTAACGGGTGTCGATCTTGTTCCTCGCCTTGCCAAATTGTCTGCGGAGAAGGGCTACAGGATATTTCTCCTCGGCGGCAGAGAGCTTGTTGCGGAAAGGGCAGCGCGGCTGCTCGAGAAACTCTATCCCGGCGTCTGCATCGTCGACACGTATGCTCCTTCAGAGGAGACGATGGCGCTTCTCGACCATAGCGAGATTCTCAGCCGCATTCATTCGGCGAGACCCGATATCCTGCTGGTCGCGCTGGGGAACCCCAAGCAGGAAAAGTGGATCTGGATGCACCGAAAGCGGCTTGGAGTGGCCGTGGCAATGGGGGTCGGTGGTAGCTTTGAAATCCTCGTTGGAGACGTCCGCAGGGCGCCCAAGTGGGTGCAGCGCGTCGGCATGGAGTGGGCCATGCGATTCGTACAGGAGCCTTCGCGGCTCGGCCCGCGCTATTTCCGCGATTTCACTGGTCTGGCGCGACGCTTGCCACTGACTCTGCTGGCTGCCTGGATGCAACGCCCGAGTTCCGACCCTTCTCATTTAACCACCGCGAATACGCCTCAGGGCATGCATGTTTATCTGCACGGCCGGTTGAGCGCGCAGACATCCGCGGAGTTCCAACAGGCATCGGAAGCAAGCATAGCCAGCGGACTCGTCATGATCGTGCACATGCAGGGAGTGAAGCAGATTACCGCCGCAGGACTGGGTGTACTGATGGATGTGCGCCGGCAATTGCTGGATGCCGGGCTTACTCTCTCCTTAGCCGGTCTTAGTTTCAAACATCGTTTCTTGCTTCACGCGTGGTGTGCGCAGCCGTTGTTCGATGAGTGGCAATCGACCATTGCGCATGGAAGGTCGATGGCTCCGGAAGCGGAGTCGGCAAGCGGAATTCCATTGCGCGGAGAACAGGAAGTTTTGCAAGCGCAAACGCGCATCCGGGGATAGAACCTGGAAGCGGCGGGTATTGTGGGGGGACGGAATGGATCTGATCATCCTGATCCCGGCAGTGGCCTGCTGGGTAGCACTTGCGAGGGGCACCGTGCGAAGCGCATTCCTGAATGTCTACATCCCCGTGGTGCTTCTGCTTCCCCAGTACTTCACAATCAGGTTTCCCCACCTGCCCCCACTCTCGTTTGCCGACGCTGCGATTCTCCCCCTTTTTCTGGCTCTCTGCCTGAAAGAAGTGCGCCGCTGGAGATTCTCGTGGATGGATTTGCTGGTGGTGTTGTTTGCTTTCAGCGTGGCTCTGTCGGAAGGGTTAAGCACACCGCTGGCAGATGGGACGTGGAAACGGTTGTTTCTTGCGAATGGGGAGCACGTTGAGACGAACCTGGCCAACGCCGGGTTGATGCTGTTCGCGGAGCTCACAAGAGTCATCGTGCCCTACATGCTGGGCAAGCTCTTGATTGAACCGGGCGGAGTGGAAGATGAACCGGCAAGGGTCCCCCTCGTCCATCGCATGGTGATCTCGTTGGCAGTGGTGGCAGGAATCAGCGTGATTGACTTCGTCACGGGCAAGAGCAGCTGGCAGACTGTGTTCATACGATTGTTTGCCGGTACTGCCTCAAACTGGCCTCAGCAGATGCGCTGGGGCTTTGGGCGAATCGCGGGCCCGTTCGGCCATGCCATTCTGGCCGGAACGATCTTCCTGATGGGGCTGATCTACTGCCTCTGGCTGCGGTCCTATGCGCCGGAATGGGGAACGCGGCGTGTGATCGGCGGCCTCCCGTTTACGTTTCGTGGATTGGTGATGTGGGCTCTGGTGGCCGGCCTTCTCATGACGCAATCACGCGGACCATGGGTTGGTGCGGGACTCGCATTGATGCTGGTCCTGCTGATGCAGAGATTCTCGACGTGGAAGGCTGCAACTTTCTTTGGTGTTGTTGCCGCGGTCTTGCTGGTCGGGGCCTACTATTACGGCAAGCAATATACAGGGGTGCCGCGATCAGATGCTGTGAACGACGAGCAAAGAAACGCGATCTACCGAAGGGAGCTGTTGAACAGCTACGAGCCAATCGTTAAAGAGCGGAAGGCATTCGGCTGGGGCATCACCACCTATCCAACGATGAATGGCCAGACTTCGATTGACAACGAGTATCTGATGCTTGCGGTTACGCAAGGGTTTGTTGGACTCGGTCTTTTCGTCGCAATCGGAGCCGGAAGCATGTTGAGGCTGCTGAAACTTGCGACTCGGTCGATTCCAATGGAAGACCGGGCGCTGATCGTGGCGCATCTGGCGGCCCTCATTGGAGTCATGACAACAATCACGACCGTATTTCTTGGGGAGCAGGCAATCGTACTTTTTTTCCTGGTTGTTGGTTGGGGCCAGGGCATGAATCCCCAACGAATTGGCGAGCCGGCCTCAAGCAGGCCGATCCCTCAATTTCAGTTTCAAAGAGTTTTGACCTAGCAAGGGCAGGAAACGTGAAGCCATGGAACAGATTTCGATGACGGTGCTGGCGGTCGCAATTGCAGTGTTTGCGGCACCCCTGTTTGTTGATCTGGCGATCTGCATCGTCGGCAACTATCGTGGCGCGCGGAGGTCGAATGCGGCCGCGCGCGGGGAAATCAGGAATGCATCCGGGCGCCGCGAAATCAACCTGGCCGTTGTCGTTCCAGCGCATAACGAAGAAGCCATGATCGAGCGCACGCTTGCTTCGCTGAGAGCTGCAGGCCCGGAGACAACGGTCTACGTGGTTGCGCACAATTGTGAAGATTCGACGGCAGAAATTGCGATGCATGCCGGTGCGTGTGTTTTGGTATTGAGCAACCCCAGGCTGCGTGGCAAAGGGGCTGCGCTGCGGCATGGATTCTCTACTGCGATTGATGATGGGGCAAACGCCATCCTGGTGGTTGACGCCGATTCGAGTGTCAGCCCAAACCTGATTGAAGAAACGCGAATCAAGCTTTCCGAGGGCGCCGAAGCAACACAATGCAGGTACGAGCTCAAGTTGGCTCCGGATCATGGGCGGAGTCCGATGGCCCGGTTGCGAGCACTCGCATTCAGAGGCATGAATGTATTGCGTGCAAAGGGACGGTCTGGTCTGGGTTTCTCTACCGGGTTATTTGGCAATGGATTTGCCCTTACCGCCGCAACTTTGGAGCGGGTTCCTTTTGATGCGGACAGCATCGCCGAGGACGTGGAATACCACACCAGGCTCGTATCCGCAGGGATTTCGGTTTGCTGGATCGGCGATGCCTTTGTCCAGGCGCAGCCCCCGCAATCGCGCGAGGCACAGGCAAGCCAGGAAGCACGCTGGGAGGGTGGCCGAGTCAGAGTCGCAAGCCAATCGACCAAACGGCTGCTCGCGGCAATCCTGCATGGGCGTTGGCGGGCAATCGAGACGTTGGCCGATGTGTGGAGCCTCCCCCTGTCGCGCGGAATAATTGCCCTCGTGCTCACTATAGGGCTTCCGGTCCGTTGGCTTCACGAGTTTGCGATTGTATGTGCAGTGGTCACTCTCTTCTATGTCTTTGAGGCGGCCATGCTGGGAAGCGAACCTGTCGCGGACCTGTTCGCTTTAGCCTGCGCGCCGCTATACCTGCTGTGGAAGGCTCTGATTACACCACTGGTTCTTCGTCAATCGCGCAGCCGCGCGGAGTGGGCCCGCACCAAGAGGGAGGCGCCGCAACAATGAGCAACCCTCAGATGCATAGCCGCGCGCCGAAACAAAGAGTGCTGGACAATCGCGTGGAATGGACAGTCGACCCCGAGGCGGCGGTCGAATTGGGGAGTGCCGACGCTGCGCGGCACCCGCTGCACGAAGTAAACAAGAAGTTTGGCCTCAACGTGACGGCAACGATCCTTGCCCGGATCGTAAACATGGCGAGGGGCGTCTGCGTTGTGCCGTTTCTGCTTGCGCACATCGGACTGGAAGCCTATGGGATCTGGACTACGATCTTCATCCTGGTGATGTATGTCGGGTTGACCACGTTAGGAATTTCCAACGTCTACATCAAGTATGTTGCGGAGTTTCACGCGCGACGCGAATACGACAAAGCCAACGCACTGATCTCGACCGGGTTGGCCGTGACTATCCCACTGTGTGCTGCTGTCTTTGCTGCCATTTGGCTGGGTTGGAATTGGCTAGCTCCCTGGCTGCACCTTCCACCCGCGCACGCAACCGACGGAAAGGAAGCAGTTCTGATTGTGCTCGGAGTGTTTCTCTCCAGCATTGCCCTCAACGCATTCGGCGATATGTTGACCGGCACACAGCAGATTGCCGCAACGCAGGTGTTCTCGACCATTAGCATTCTCGCCGAGTTCATCCTGATTGTTTGGCTAGTGAGTGCCGGCCGCGGTATCGCCGGACTCGCTGAAGCTTACCTGGCGAGAACAATCATCAATGACGGATTGACGTTCTGGTGGGCTCACAAGAAGCTGAAGTGGCTTCATCTTTCGCCCAGGCTGGTAAGCCGTGAGTCGCTCCACTATGTGATCCACTTTGGTGGTCTTGTTCAGTTCCAAAGCATGCTTTCGATCTTCCTCGCGTCCGTTGAAAGAGTCGCCGCACTCACTTTCATCGGTGCGGAAGCGGCTGGATTGATGGACGTGGCAAAAAAATGGCCAAATTCGCTTTCGACGGTTCCGACCGCATTCTTCGCGGCGTTGTTGCCGGCTGCTTCTCATGTGGACGCTGCTTCAAGCCGCGAAGAGGCGCCCTCGAACCTCCAGCAGCTTTACCTTCGTGCGACACGGCAGTCAAACCTGTGTACGTCGGCTTTTGTGGCAGTTTTGGCGTTTTGGGCAGCACCTTTGATGCATGTCTGGCTAGGACCGGCAATTCCGATGAGGGCGTCGCTGATCTCGCTGTTTGTTGTTTTTAGCCTGACAATGCAGATGCACATGCTCACTGGCACAGGCACATCGATCTTTCGAGGCATGGGACGCGTTTACGAAGAGTTCACCTACTCGATTCCGAACCTGTTGCTATTGGCGGTGACCTTGCCGCTGGCTCGATGGATCGAAGGGCGCTGGACTTCCCTGGGCATCGGCATCGCGGTTTGCGTAGCGACGGTCCTGGCAGCCTTTGTGTTGATGGGCAGGGTATTCGTGGTGCTGAGGTTGCGCTTCGGTCCGTTTTTCCGCGAGGTGATCGCTCCAGGGATCACTCCTTATCTGGTTGCTGGCGTCCTGGCGTGGCCAGTCTGGCATTTCGTAGCAACAGTCAGTCGGTGGCAGGGAGCGGCTGTAATCGCAGTTGCCGGAATTCTTTATTCAGCAGGAGTCCTGGTTGTGCTGTATCGGTGGATTTTTACAGAGGTTGAAAGGCGAAAAGTGGGCAAGTACATCGGCTTGGGCCTTGGATTTCTCGGTACCCGGGACGCCACGGCATGAAACGGAAATTTTTTCACAAATGGTCATTTGTGCTGCCTGGCGCGCTTGTGATCGCTCTTGTTTCTGGTCCCGGACCATTTTCCGCCCAGGCGCAGGACGCATCCCAAACGCAGCAGGACCCGAGGTTGAAGCCGAATCCGCTCGAGGCGCTGAGAAACTTCGAGCCTGCGGAGGATGAGGAATACCGTCTAGGAAAAGGCGATGAAATTGCGGTGGATTTTGCGGGACGGCCCGACCTCTCGGCCAAACTTGTAATCGGACCGGATGGACGAATCACGCTTCCTCTGGCGGGAGATATTGCTTTGGCAGGCTTGACGCGCCCACAGTCGGCAGCAGCGATTGAGGCGGCCCTTACACCGTATTACTCGAATCTCGCAGCCCAGGTCGCAGTCACCAAGTACACCGCCAATAAGGTTCTTCTCCTGGGAGCGGTTGAGAGACCGGGAATTCTTACTTTCGATGGGACGCCAACCTTGCTTGAGGCTTTGACCCGTGGTGGCATGAATACGGCAGGCGACAAATCGTCGCAAATTCCTGAACGCTGTGCGATCTATCGAGGCCACGACCAGGTAGTTTGGATCGATCTGAAAGCACTGCTGAGTGCGGGTAACGCCTTGGCCGACCTCCGGCTTCGGCGGGACGATGTGATCTACGTACCAAGCGGAGCAGAGCGGTTTGTTTCGGTGCTCGGAGAGGTGGGACGCCCCGGCGCGATATCGCTGACGAGCACTTCGACCCTCGCCAGCGTTCTTGCGCAGGCGGGAGGATTCACAGGCAAGGCTGGGGCCAAGCCGCACATTCAGATCGTTGATCCAGCTTCGGGAAGCTCGCGAACGATCTCATTTAACGACGTTCTCAATCCCATCAAGTCGCTTGAAGTCACTCTGCATCCGGGCGAGATTGTCTATGTTCCTCAGTCCGGGTTCTACCGCGCCACTTATGTCCTAGAGCGGCTGAATCCAGCTATCTCCATCGGAACTTTAGCCATGCTGGAAGGAGGACTGCCATGAGCCCCCAGGGCAATCTTCCTGCTAATTTGGAGGTTCCGCCGGTCATAGAGCTATCAACTGCGACCAACCCAAGAACGGCGTACTCCCAGAAAGCCCCAAATTCGGAGCGAGCTTTCTTTCAATTCGATCTGACGCGTAGCCTACAACTGCATCGGCGCCTCGCCTTGTCTATTGCTGCAGTTGGTCTGGCGCTGGGGATGATCTACTACTTTGCCATGGCTCCGGTGTATCTGGCGCAGTGTCTGGTTTATATTCAACCGGCCCCTCCCAGCGTGATTCAACAAGGCTATGCCAATCGCTGGCCGTATGACTCGACGACCTACGACTCGTACATCCAGCAGCAAATTGGGAATGCGATGCGCGAGGATGTTCTCAGCAACGCGCTGAAGAAGCTGGGAGATGCAGGCAAGAAGCCTGACGAAAGCGATCAGGACGCTCTCGACCGCCTGAGGAAGCAACTCGATGTTGCACGCGTTGGCCAGACGTACCAGTTCACAATTGGAGCCCGTGCCTCGACGCCGGAGCTTGCCGCACAGACGGCCAACGCCGTTGCGGCCAGTTACATTGAGAGCACTGCTCATGACCAGAAGGCGGGAGATCAGCAACGGATGACCATGCTCCGCGAGGAGCGGGACAGAGTGCAAAGCGCGCTCGATGCGGACCGAGCCGAGCAACAGGTGCTCAACAAGCAGCTTGGAGTTGCCTCGGTAGGGGGAGCGCCCGACCACTTCGACCAGGACATTACCGAGATTCGGACGGAGCTGGTGAAGGCGCGGACGGAGCACGACGCGGCGGAAGCGAAGTTCGCGGCAATGGGCGCAAATCACGGGACAAATTCAAATGCGATTGATGCAGCGGCGGATGAGAGTGCCGACATGGATGCGGGCCTGGTGAGTATGAAGACCGCGCTCAATGCACGGAAGGCATTCCTGATCAGCAAGATGGCAAACCTGACTCCCGGGAACCCCGAGTACAAGCAGGATTCGGCTGAACTGACCCAGATCAATGCCAACCTCGATCAGATGATGAAGGACCTGCGCGACAGGGCCGCCTCGCACATCCAACTTCAGTTGCGCTCGGAGCTGGAGCGCACGGCCGGAGTTGAGGCGCAGCTCAACGGCCAGCTGAGACAGCTTGTTTTCAGCGCCACCAATGCGACGTCAAAGCTGCAAAGGGCGAGCGACCTGGCGGCGGACATTACTCGACTGCAGTCAAGATACTCCACCGTTGACGAGCAGCTCCACAACAGGATGCTCGAAGATGCGGCGCCGACCGGAGCCTACGTGAGCACTCCTGCCGAGGTTCCGATTCATCGGGCCAAGTCGGGCAGGACTCGCAATGCGCTCGTCATTGTAATGGCCGGGTTTTTCCTCGGACTGATAGCTGCAGTGATTCGGCACAAAATGGATCGGCACATATACGTTGGTTCCGATGTCGAAAGTGTTCTGGGGTTTGGCCCGATGGCGATGCTGCCAGATTTTGGGGAAGTCTCTGAGAGCGCAGCAGAGGAACATCTGCTGCGGCTGGCCGCGGCCATTGAACATGCGCACAAGCAGGGTCACATGAGAAGTTGCATTTTTACAGGCGCAGATGCCGGGACGGGTGTGACCACGATCGTGACGCGGGTGAGAACCCTCCTTGAGGCGATGGGACGGCCGACGGTGTATATGGACGCTTCGGGAACATCAGCCGAGGATGAGCCGGAAGAACCAACAGCAGGCCGGCATGGGACACAGGCGCTTGCGACGGCTGGCGGACGCAGCCGGAAATCGGCGCTCTCGTATCGGATAGCCAATGAGGGCGATAATCAGACGCTCATATTGACCGATGCCGCGCCGATTGCGGTCTCAGCGGAGACAGAGTATCTTGCACGCTTTGCCGATTGCGCGATCGTGGTTGTCGAGTCGGGCGTGACGACACGGGCGGAGATCCGCGACGCGGCCGCGACTCTGCAGCGGCTCAATGTAGGTACTGTCGGATTTGTGCTGAATCGCGTGGGCCTGGCGAAGGCCGATCCGGCATTCCGGGCTTCGGTCGACGCAATTGAGAGACATCTTCAATCGCAAATGGGAGTGGCAGCGCGCCGGATCAAGAGAACGGATGCGGTAGTTACAGCAAATGGAAACGCTCCAATTCCCGAGTTGGCCGATGTTTCTTCGAGTGCTTCGATCGAACTTTCTCCGTCCCAGGTAGCGAGTGCACTGGAATCGAACCGACAGGCGACAAGCCCACGGGAGTTGAGTCCTCAGGCATCGAGCCCCCTTGGAACGGGACAGGAACCTTCCACCGGCGCAGAGCCATCCTGGATGAGCAATACCGGGAAAATCAGTGCTGTTGAGCCATCCCTGCCGAAGACATGGACGCAGGCCTGCCCACCCGCAGGCGCGCCCGCACCTTCAGCAGTAACTACACCACTTGAATCCGCCGGGGGCGTACCTTTCCTGAAGACCCAGCCTCCGTCTTCACTCGAACCGATGAATCGGCAGGAGGCTGCCTCAATTGGCCGGCCAGAGCCTTCTTCTGTTTCGGCGTTTGCGACCGCGGTCGCATCGCGAGGGGAATCTCAGACGGTGCATGTTGGCGACTCGGAGCGCAAAGTGGAAGCGACCTTCGGCCCAACACATTCGGACCAGGGAACGCAATCGGACCGGACGGACTTCCGTTCTTCCGAAACCCCAACGGGACCGGTCCCGGTTGTTCACCTTTCGATGTGGGCGCAGCGGGAACGCTTGCCACTCCCCGCTCAGCCGGAATCACCGCGCGGCGAAGAATTGCAAACCCTGGCGGTTGCGCCAACACTGCCAGAGAAGCCTTTGCCTGAAGAGGACCCAGACATTCCCTGGTGGCTGTCCGATGTGCCTGGCCAGCGTGCGGAACAGCCGGTTCAGCTTCTCTGGCAGGAGGAAAAGAAGGGCAAATCACGCAAAGATGCAGCGCACGCAGCGCCCAATCCGGCCGAGTTCACCCGGCATGCCGATCCGCCGCGGGTTAACCGTGAAGCCTTGCCGGCACAGCAAGGAATAATCGAGCGCAGCGGGAGCGGGTTTGGCAACTCGGGGTCACAGTCTCCGCCGCGCTCCATCCACTTGACTGATCAGGAGGAATCGCCGGAGCGTCTCACTTCTCGCCTGAGTGGGTTGAGAAGCCTGCTGACGGGACTAGGGCTGAAGGAGGTTCAATCACCGGCCGGAACTCTTGATAGGGTAGATACACAACGGAATCCGCAGAATCGAGGAAGCGTGACCGAGGAGGACTCGAGTCGCGTTTCGCAGAGCACAGCGACGTCTCCCCCGGCGCCCTTTCAGACGGCAGGACCGGGATCGCGCGCGGTTTCTGCACAGCCGGAGTTCCTCAAGCCAACTGCAGCTGTGCCCAGGTCTCAAGTCGAAGACTCAGAGCTGGGAGAAGAATCCCTTGTTCGAACTTTTCAACTCGGCACAGAGCCTGAGGAGCCAACGCTGCCGTCGAGACGAGGCCAGTACCGCAATCTCTAAGCAGTGCCGTTCATGGTGCACTGAGAACCGGCAGCCCTACCCGAAGCAATGGAGCGTCTCGTTCCATCACGCCTTCTACTTCGGGCGGATTTTCTCGAACCGATCGCGAGTGCGGACCCATGTGCTGCCCGCCATTCGGCCCACAGCATCGAGGCCGCCCGGATCGACGCGGAATTCTTCGAACAGCGATTCCTGGATGTGGAAGCGAACCACTTCGCCCAGGACGATCACGCCCGCTCCTGGTTCATGGCCGGTGTAGATCACCTGAAGTACAGTGCACTCCATTTGTGCAGGGGACTCTGCCACTCTTGGCGGCCGAACCACCTCACTCGCCATCGGTGTGAGCCCTGAAAGCACGAACTCATCAACATGCGGGGGCACCTCAGCCGCGGTCGCGTTGGCCGCGTCTGCGATGCTTGCGCTCACGACATTCACCACAAACTCTCCAGTCTCCTCAATGTTGCGGAGCGTATCCTTCCTGATTTCGTGGGCAGGTGCTTCGTTTGCAGCGCTTGCCTGGCGAACGACGGGGCAGAACAGCACGGTCGGCGGGTTCGATCCGACCCCCGCGAAAAAGCTGAACGGCGCAAGATTTCGCAGGCCGTCATGGTCCACAGTAGATACCAGTGCGACGGGTCTGGGCACGATGATCCCAGTCATCAACTTGTAGATCTGACGCTGATCGCACTCCGACGGATTGATCGAAATCTGGGGCATAGAAGCTAAAGTTGGTCTGTCCATTCGCTTAGGCTATTCCATTCCGGGACGTTAGTCCGCCGGGATGTGATACTTCTGGTCCATTGCGTGAAATTTGTCCAACGGTAACATTGAATGGTGCACAATGAAGGTTTGAAGGAGAGGCTGTCTTGCCGCGCATTCATTTTCAACAGCAACTCGCCGAGCTCAAGGACAAGCTCCTTGCGATGGCGGCTTTGGCTCAACAAGCCGTTGAGACCGCTGTGGATGCGTATCTGCAGCGTGATAAAGGGCTTTGCCAATATGTGAAGCAGAACGAGGCGGCGATCAACACCGCACAGCGCGAGCTGGACGAGATGGCCTATGAACTCCTGGCCAAAGAGCAGCCCATGGCCATCGATCTTCGCTTCATCCTTGCCGTGATCAAGATCAATGGAGATCTTGAGCGGGTGGGCGATCAGTCCGTCGGCATCATCCGCCGAACAAAGGACATTCTGAAGACTGATGAAGTGGATCTTCCGGTGGATTTTGCAGCCATGGGCGAGTTCGCCGGACGCATGATCCGCTCGGCGATTCAAGCGCTCCTGGATGGCGACGCGAGGCTTGCCGACTCCGTGCGCGAGATGGACGACGAGATCGATCGGATGAACCGCCGCGCGCACTCCGATTTGCTGCAATTGATTCAGGAGAGGCCACAGTTTACGCAACAGGCCATGAACGGTATTTTGGTGGCTCGCAACCTGGAGCGCATCGCAGATCACGCCTCAAACATCGCAACCGATGTGATCTTCTGGATTCGCGGGGCGGATGTCCGCCATCAGCTCAGCGTGTCGATGGATTAGCGATTTAGTCGACAGCTTCCCGGCCACCAGCGGAATCCCGGCCGGGTGATTGTCGGAAATCCTGCTTAGTTCCGGCGGGAATAAGCCGGCGAGGCCACAATCGCGCGGAGATCCAAAGGAGTTGGGGCGACGGCATCGGCCTGTGCGCCTTCCCGGCTCGAACCGTATCCCCACCCAGCGAACAGGCAAGGGATCTCGTTGGCGTGCGCCGCTTCTATGTCGAAGATGCGGTCTCCAACCATCCATGTCGAGTTACGATTGAGCGACTGTTCAGCGATCAGGCGCGCGAGCAGGTCGATCTTGCTGTGGCTCGCGTACTCAATCTTGTCGCCGTAGATTGCGTTGAAAAGCGCAGTCAAGCCAAAGTGATCGAGAATGCGCACGGCAAATCGATGCTGCTTGGATGTGCAGACGTATAACGGAAACTCATCGTTGTGAAGTTCAGAGAGCATCTGCGACACTCCCAGGAAGACGGAGTTGTTCCTCCATCCTTCGCGGTCGTAGCAACCGCGATATTCTGCGGCTAGAGCAATCCGGTCTTCTTCGCTTCCGTCGGGCAGAAGCTCAACTGCCCATTCCTCTACGGGCGGACCGACAAAACGGTCCAGAGATCCAGGGACAGAAATCTCGTGGGCTTCGAGGACTTTTCGAAGGCAACCAACGATGCCGGGTTTCGAGTCGGTAAGAGTCCCATCCAGGTCGAAGATGAGCGCTGGTTTTTGCGTGGGCACATTTCAAGTTTCGCAGAAGCGCCATGACCCCGTCCAAGATTACTCCACACAAAAGCCCCCTTGCAGCCGTTCAAGCGCGTGGGAGGAGTGGAAGGAGAGAACGTACTGAAGCGAGCTAGACCTTTAGTTGCGGGTGTGTGGCATAGTGAAGCAGAACGGCCACCGCGCAGCTCGTGAGGCGCGTTTCTGCGGAGTCGGCGCGGCTGGTGAGGATGGTTGGGACCCGCGCGCCAAGGACGATGCCGGCCAACTGTGCGCCGCCCAGGTACTCAAGCTGCTTGGCGAGCATGTTCCCGCTTTCCAGATCAGGAACAACAAGAATGTCGGCCTGACCAGTGACCGGAGAGACCAGCTTCTTGATGCGAGCCGCCTTCTCGCTCACGGCCGTGTCGAAAGCCAGGGGGCCATCAAGAATGCCGCCGGTAATCTGGCCGCGGTCGGCCATTTTGCACAGAGCCGCGGCGTCGAGCGTCGACTTGATCTTCGGATTCACGGTTTCCACGGCGGAAAGCAGCGCCACCTTGGGCTCCGGAATCCCGAGTGCATGCGCCAGGTCAATTGCATTCTGGACGATGTGAACCTTGTCTTCAAGCTCGGGAGAGATGTTGATCGCTGCGTCCGTAATCAGCAGCGTGCGCGCATAGGCCGGCGTGTCCATTATGAAAACGTGGGAGATGCGGCGAGCCGTGCGAAGACCCGTATCGCGCGCCATAGCTGCTTTCATCAGCTCATCCGTGTGCAGGCTTCCTTTCATCATTGCCAGCGCATTGCCGGAGCGGCACATGGCCACACCCAGTTCGGCTGCCTTGGCTTCGTCGTCCGCCTGCAGGATCGGGTAAGCCGAGATATCGAGCTTTGCCTTCGCTGCCAGCGCATTCAACTCCGCCTCGTCGCCAATCAAGGTCGGCTCAATCAGCCCTTCCTGAGCCGCTTCCACTGTTCCGCGCAGAGCTACATCTGTCAGCGGCCACACCACGGCGGTCGAAATAGCAGGCAGGTTCTTGCAGCGTTCGATGAACTTGTGAAAGACGTGATAGTCGGCCGGGTGGCCAACGAGCGGGTCAACGGCAACACCTTCTGCCAGCGGAGCTAGATCACTCATGAGGTTCTTCTCCCTGCCCTTCGAGCATTGGCGCCCGGGCTCAGACGTCTGGGGCTTACGAAACCATTCTCGCCTGAGCCTGTGAACTGACGTGTGCTATTGGTCACAGTTCGACAAAATGTACCGCATAGAGAAATGCAAACTGACACGCTGTTGCGGATGGGCCGCCCGCGGCATCGGTGTTTTCTGGGGGGGAAGGGGGCAGAGACATTGCCGGATTCGTAAGCTCATTCCGTAAGATAGATGGATGCGAATGGCCAACAGCCAGAGGTTTCCGGCCCACCTGGACCAGCGAGAAGGGCAATGAATCGTAGCCGTCGACAGTTCCTGGCGAAGGGTTCTGTATTAGCGGCCGCCGCGTTGACGGCGCGGAGTGGGTGGGGAAACCCAGTTCCGGGGATCTCCTTTGTGGAGGGCGCGAAGGCGGCGAGGGTGGGATTCACGCTGCGCACGGGATTGACGGGGAGGGGGTACCAGCCAGCGTCGATGACGGGCGGGCTGGGGGTGATCGACTTCGATGGGGATGGATGGCCGGACCTCTTCTGCGTGAATGGGGGGACCATGCCCGGACTGGTGAAGGCCGACGCGAGCTACTGGAATCGGCTGTACAAGAACAACCGGGATGGGACGTTTACGGATGTGACGGAGAAAGCGGGCGTGGGGGGGAATGGCTATGGTATTGGCGTGGCGGTGGGGGACTACAACAACGACGGCTACGAGGATTTGTTTGTGGTGGGGGTGCATGGGAATCAGTTGTTCCGCAACAACGGGGACGGAACGTTTACCGACGTGACGGAGAAGGCGGGGCTGCGCAAGCCGGCGGTTCTGGGCCTGTGGGCTATTGCCGCGGCGTGGATCGACTACGACGGGGATGGAAACCTGGACCTGTTCATCTCGAACTGCTGCGACTGGACAGCGGAGACCGATCCGGTGTGCGGGGGAATGACTGTGGCCACGCGGCTTTCGTGCCATCCCAAGGTTTACCGGCCTGAGGCGATGCAGCTGTTCCACAACAACGGGGACGGGACATTTTCCGAGGTGACGCGGACCGCTGCGCTGGCCGAGGCGATGGGCAAGGGGATGGGGATTGCGGTGGCGGACTTCGCCGGGGACGGGCGGCCGGGGATCTTTGTGGCGAACGACAACATGGCTAACCTGTTGTTTCGCAACACGGGGAAGGGGTTTGAGGAGATCGGGATTGATGCGGGCGTGGCATACGATGGCGGCGGGCGCAGTATTTCGGGAATGGGCACGGACTTTGGCGATATCGACGGGGATGGGCGCTTCGATATCGTGATGACGGCGATCAAGAACGAGAGCTTTGGTGTGTTTCTGAACAGGGGGAACGGGGCGTTTGAGGATGGCCGGGCACAGACGCAACTGATGAGCCTTACCAACCCCTTCAGCGGCTGGGGATGCGGGCTGGTGGACCTGGATAACGACGGGTGGCTCGACTTCTTTGTAGCGGCGGGCGGACTTGAGACGAACGATCCGTTGCCGAATCAGCTATTTAGAAATGTGGGCGGGAAGTTTGTGAGCGTATCGCGCGAGTCTGGCATTGGGCTGGGACCGGCAAGGGCGCACCGGGGATGCGTGTTTGCGGACTTCGATCGCGATGGCCGGATCGACATTGCGGTGACGGCGCTGGATGCTCCGCTTGAGCTGTGGTGGAACAAGAGCGCACAGCAAAACTGGCTGCAGTTCCGGTTGACGGGGACGAAGAGCAACCGTTCGGCGATTGGGGCGCAGTTGACGCTGATGGCGGGCGGGCGGACGCAGGTGCGGTGCGTGAACAGTTGCGTCGGATATGCATCGAGCAGCGACCTGACGGTTCATTTTGGGTTGGGTGCGGAGACGAGCGCGGCGGTGAAGATTCATTGGCCGAGCGGGGTGGTGCAGGAGCTTGGGACGGTGAAGGCGAACCAGCGGGTGGAGATCAAAGAACAGTGAACAGTGAACAGTGGACAGTGAACAGAAGAGCGGTGAAAAGTGAAAGTGTGGAATTCTGCTGTTTTTGCTAAAAAGCGCCAAAAAATGGCCCAAAATGTCTGTTTTTTGTCGTTTTTCGGCGGTTTTTTGTGCCCGTAACTCCTTTATTTTCGCGTCAAGTGCGGCTAAGTCCTTTGTTTTCGATGATCAAAATAAAAATAAAAAAAGAAGTGATTTTCGAGCTAATACGCTGATAATAAATGAGTTGTGCTCAAAAAACAGTGGAAAATATGCACGAAATTGGCGATTGGCGAATGGTTGAAAGAGCCAGATCTTGAGACTTTGGGGCGGTAGAGCAGAGGCGGAAGGAGCGGGGTCTGGGGTCTCGGGTCTGGAGGGACGAGAGGCGAAGGTGGTGAGGACTGTTTGGCGTTCATGGTTAGATTGTGCGCCGGGTGGGGGTAATAATGTGCAAATGAGGGCAGTGAAAAAGTGAGTGAGTGAAGGGGTGAAGAAGGGCCGGGGTTGGGGGTCACGGAATAGGGAGCAGGGAAGAGGGAGCAGGGAGAAAGGAAAATGGAACGGCGCGCCCGGATCTCATGAATGAGGCCTAAGGTGTCGGGAATCAGGGGGATGGGCATGATTGTCTCACAAGAACGGGGACCGGCATCAAAACACCTCAAAATCGACGTGAAACCACGTGGCGAATGGGTGCATTTGAGCAAAATTGGGCTTTTTGTATAACAAGAGTTGTTATATTCGGTGATCTGGGACACCTGGGGCGAGTGGGGGCGGAGGGACTAAGGGAGTGGGGTGGGGTCTAGGGTCTCGGGTCTGGGGTCGGGGGCCGGGAGACTGGGGGACAGCGGGACTGGGGTTGCGGGTGCGGCTTCGGTGTGCGGTTTTTCCGAGGATGCTGAGCGCCTGGTTGTTGTCGTAAGGCCAAGCTCATACTCTGGGCGAGAGGGGGAACAGGGGCCGCCTTAGCGCCGCGAGTCTTCCTAGTGAGATTTCTCTGGGGTTTTCCGATCGCCTCCGCGCTATGATCATCTTTAGCCGAGACACTGCTATCCATTGGATCTAAGTTGCGGGTAATGTATGACTGGCACCGTTTCAGCCATCACCAACCCGATTTCGCTTTGCGCGTATGTCGTCTCGGTCGTGTTTGCGCTCCTAGCCGCGAAATGGAAGCCGAAGGGCGACGGACCGGACACTCGCAGGCTGTTTTACCTCGGCGTCTTCGTCGCATTTTTCGCACTGACGGGCGGGCTTTTCCTTGCTTGGCGACAGCTCCCTAAGCCCGCACCGACGGCGCCGTCGGGGCCTGTTACGCAGCAGAGCAATGGCGACCAGAGCCCAAATGTCGTTTCCACTGGCAACGGCGCTGTTACTGTGCAGAATGGCACTCAGTCCGCTCCCCCCGCGGCCAAGCTTGGTGGAAAGGCAAAGTGAGACTCCTCTTCATCCTTCTGCTACTTCCTAGTTGTTCGCTGGCCCAGGCTCCAGCGGCAGGGAAGGTCAGCAGCCAGACATCGACGGGCAATTGCAGTCCGAATGTCGTAAGTAGCGGCGGTAGTTCGATCATCGTGCAGATGAGCGGCTCATGTGGCAACTTCGATCCTCGCGTTTTGACCACACTCACGGAAACCCTGCGAAAGTTTCTGGCGCAGTACCCAAAGACGATCGCAAACCTCAACGAGCTTCTGGACCTGAAAAACGGTGAGCTGGCAGAGAAAGAAAAATTGATTGAGGAATGGATCGGTAAGTTCAACGAACTCAGTAGGCAGTTGGAAGAGCACCCGGCGGACGATGAGCTGAGCAAGCAAGCGGCAGACGCGCTTCATCGGGGCGATCTTCTGCGGGCTGAACAGATTTTGAATGAGCTGCTTGACAAGGAGGAGAAACAGGTAGATCTGACAGCTCAGAATCAATTCAACCTCGCTGTGCTTCTTGATCTTCGCTTTGAGCCGTTGGGGGCGCTTGCACATTATTTAAAGGCTTATACGTACCGCCCTGAGAATGCCCTTTTCGGCCAGGCCTACGCCGATCTGCTTTACAGAGAGAATCGTTTCCGGGAAGCGGAGCCGGTATACGAGAATGTCCTCAGAATTCGGCGCGATCTGGCAAAGACCAACCCTCAGGCCTATCTGCAATACGTGGCCGCGACGCTGAACAACCTGGGCAACCTGTACGGAGACACTCAGCGACTGAAAGAGGCAGCGGATGCTTACACGGAGGCCTTGCAAATACTACGCGACCTCGCGAAGACCAACCCTCAGGCCTATCTGCCGGAAGCCGCCTTGGCGCTGAACAATCTGGGTGTCCTGTATAGCAACACGCAGCGGCTTAAAGAAGCAGCAGACGCTTACACAGAGGCCTTGCAAATAAGGCGTACTCTGGCGAAGACAAACTCTCAGGCCTACCTGCCTGACGTGGCCATGACGCTGAACAATCTGGGCATTCTGTACGGCGGCACCCAGCGGCTGAACGAAGCAGCGGACGCTTACGCGGCGGCTCTGCAGGCGTATCGTGATTTGGCGAAGACTAATCCACAGGCCTACCTACCGTTGGTGGCAACGACTTTGAACAATCTGGGCACGCTGTACGAAGATACGCATCGGCTGAATGATGCAACGGACGCTTACACGGAGGCCCTACAAATACGGCGCGATCTAGCGAAGGCCAACCCGCAGGCCTACCTGCCGTATGTGGCTATGACCCTGGGAAACATGGGAAACCTATACGACCACACGCAGCGGCTGAAAGAAGCAGCGGACGCTTACGCAGAGGCCCTGCAGACGTTTCGCGATCTCGCACGCACCAACCCGCAGGCCTACCTGTCGGGCGTGGCCATGACCCTCGGCAACATGGGCAACCTATACGGCCGCACGCAGCGGCTGAAGGAAGCAGCGGATGCGTACACGGAGGCCCTGCAAATACAGCGAGATTTGGCGAAGACTAACCCCGAGGCTTACCTGCCGGACGTGGCCACAACGCTGACCAATCTGGGTGTCGTTTACAACGACATGCAGCGGCTGAGGGAGGCGGCAGACGCTTACACTGAGGCCTTGGAAATAAGGCGCAATCTGGCAAAGACAAACCCTCAGGCCTACTTGCCTGACGTGGCCATGACGCTGAACAATCTGGGCAACCTTTACAGTTACACGCTGCGGTGGAAGGAAGCAGCAGACGCTTACGCTGAGGCTCTGCCAATGTTCCACGATCTGGCGAAGATCAACCCGCAGGTCTACTTGCCGTACGTGGCAATGACGCTGAACAATCTTGGGATTTTTTACGACAGCACGCAACGGCCGGAGGAAGCAGAAGGCGCCTACAGCGAGGCCCTGCTAATACGGCGCGACCAAGCGAAGGCCAACTCCCAAGCCTTCCTGCCGGGGGTTGCCATGACGTTGAACAACATGGGCAACATGTACAGCCACACGAAGCGGCAGAAGGAAGCAGCAGACGCTTACACGGAGGCCCTGCAAATCAGGCGAGATCTGGCGAAGGTCAACCCTCAGGCTTACTTGCCGGACGTGGCCAAGACGCTGAACGATCTGGGCAACCTTTACAGGTCAATGGGCGATGTTTCTAAGGCAACTCCTTTTTGTGCCGAAGCGACAGCGATATTCATGCAACTCGCTGAGAGGGATCCGGGCAGGTTCAGCCTTGCAGGGATAATGGTGTGCCAACTTCAGTAGCGGCAGCCTCTAAGCGTCGCAACGTCTCCTGCGCTGAGTTCTAAAATCCCAACAGATCGCCCGCTATTGACGCCCCGCCCACGGTCTGGGCTTCGCAGTTGTGGTGTCGAACTTGTTGAGATCGCCGGGAGCTCCGGGGGGAGGATCCGCCATGGCCTGTGCGCTACCGCAGGACAGGGGCTGAAACAGGATCGGTGAAGCTAGTCACCGTTCTTGACGGGATGGTTCGGGCCGAATGGCGAAAGGGTGGCTGGAGGGGTTCGGGAGGCCCCGAAGGAAAAGCATCCCGCAGGGGCTAAAGTGTCTGCGTGAGAACTACACAAGGTACTTGTAATTCACAGCGTGTTTGGGCGACAAGAGAAGTATGTCGCGATTCAAGGTTTACAGTCCGGAGCAGGCGTATTTGC
>Ga0182015_10001922_pt1 | contig 26322 bp, 21 predicted proteins | sample 712P3MmetaG_FD_120478 | JGI IMG/M metagenome (GOLD analysis project Ga0182015, IMG submission 120478) | Permafrost microbial communities from Stordalen Mire, Sweden - 712P3M metaG | ecosystem: Environmental > Terrestrial > Soil > Wetlands > Permafrost | place: Sweden: Stordalen | collected...
CAACATCCTGCTCGAGCCGAAGGATCGCCTTTTCATCCATAAGGATCTGGACCGTTCCGATCCGCCGGAAGTCACGATCCAGGGCGAGGTGGCGCGGCCGGGCAAATATCCGCTGGGCGACGATATGAGCGCGGCCGACCTGGTCCGCTTGGCCGGCGGTCTGAAGCGCAGCGCCTTCACCGAAGAAGCCGACTTAACCCAGTACATGGTGGCCGAGAGCAGCAAGGTAGTGGGCGATCACCGGATGGTTCCGCTGGCCAAAGCCTTGTCGGGGGAGCCGGACACCGACGTCCGCCTGCATGATGGCGACGTTCTGACCGTTCGGCAGCTGACCGGCTGGAACGACATGGGGGCGAGCATCGAGGTCAAGGGTGAAGTGGTACATCCCGGCACCTATGGCATTCAGGATGGCGAGCGCCTCAGTTCGATCATCGCCCGCGCCGGCGGCTTGCGCAGCGACTCTTACCCCTATGGGGCTGTCTACGAGCGAGCCCAGGTCCGGGAGCTCGAAGAGAGAAACCAATCCCAGATGATTCAGGAGATCCAGGATCAGGGAGCTGGGCTGAGGACGGCTCCGGACGGCGATGACGACCAGAAAATGGCGAAGAACGCGGCTTTGGAACAATGGCAATTAACCCTCGAGAAACTGCAGAACACTCCCCCCTCTGGTCGCCTGGTGATCCACATCTCGAGCAACCTGAAGAACTGGGTCAATCGTTCCTCCGATATTCAGGTGCGCGCGGGAGATTCCATCTACATTCCGAAGAAACCCAATACGGTCATGGTTGATGGCAGCGTCTTCAATCCGACGGCGATCACGTTCAAGCCAGGCAAGAGCGCCGGATGGTACCTGCACCAAGCCGGTGGACCTACCAACTCTGCCAATAAAAAAGCGATTTTTGTGATCCGGGCGGATGGGTCGGTGGTGGGTGGTGCGACGGGCCTTTTCACCGGTGGAGTCGAAAAGGCATCTCTCGAACCCGGCGACCTGGTGGTTGTACCCGAGAAGGCCTTCAGCGCCAATTCTCGCTGGAAGAGCATCCTCGAAGGAGCTCAGCTGGCCTATGCGGTGGGCATCGCCATCTCCGTGGCGAGAGCCTTCTGAGCCTTGCGGTAGCATGATGGGTCGCATTTCGAGTCTTCGGATGGTCTTGGCTTTGACCGCGGTCACGCATTCAGTCATGTGGGGCCAGAACGCAAAGACAGTCAGCGCATCTTCTCCGGCGCCCCTGGCGCTACAGACCGCCGTTGCTGCTCCGGCCGCGGAAAATGGAAACCTCAGCGATAAGGTCGACCAGACCGAGAGCCACGCTTGGCTCCCCCCGGGTGAGGATCCCGAGAACCACCTGATCTCGCCCTTCCTGAAACACTTGGGCCAGGACCAGCAAGCTTTCTGGACTGCACCGCTCGATCTGCATAGAGGTGACTGGAGATGGTTCGCGCCCTTTGCCGGATTCACCGCCGCCATGATCGCCAGTGACAGCTGGATCTCGAAGCAACTGCCGGATGCGCCAAGTCAACTCAAGCGCAGCAGAGACCTGTCCGATTACACCGTGTACTCGATGATCGGCTTGAGCGGTGCGTCTTTTCTCCTCGGACACCTGACCAATGACGACCACCTGCAGGAAGCTGGACTTCTCAGCGGCGAAGCTGCCATCAACAGTACTGCGGTGGCTTACTTTCTCAAGGAGATTACGCAGCGGCCGCGCCCCTATCAGAGCAATGAACATGGATCGTTTTTTCAGGGTGGCGATTCGTTTCCCTCCGAACACGCGGCCATTGCCTGGTCGGTTGCCAGCGTCTGGGCGCACGAATACCCCGGCGCGCTCAGCCAAATTTTGGCCTATGGTCTGGCTTCGGTCGTGACTGTTACCCGGGTTACGGCCAAGCAGCACTTCGCCTCTGACGTCGTCATCGGCAGCGCGCTCGGGTGGTACTTTGGGCGCCACACTTACCGCGCCCATCACGATCCGGAGCTGGGCGGGACATCTTGGGACAGTCTTCTGCCAGAGTCCAAGGGCGAGACCATGCGTGACCCAGGGAACATGGGCTCGCCCAACGTGCCGCTAGGTAGCTGGGTTTATCCCGCACTCGAACGTCTCCAGGCGCTCGGCTATGTGCACAGCGGTTATCTCGGAATGCGCCCGTGGACGCGCATGGAGTGTGCACGTCTTCTCGAAGAAGTGAGCGACAACCTACCGGGAGATCGCCAAGATAGCGGCGCAGCGCAGCGCCTCTATGACGCACTGGCCGGCGAGTTCGAGGATGAATCCCGGCGGCTTGACGGCGCCCCCAACCTGGGGGCGAGCCTGGATTCCATCTATACCCGCGCTACCCAAATCTCCGGAACGCCGCTGCGCGATGGCTATCATTTTGGGCAGACCATCATCAACGACGATGGGCGGCCGTATGAGGAAGGCTTCAACAACGTTACCGGGTTTACGGCGCATGCCGTCGCCGGTCCGTTTTATCTCTCTGTGCAAGGCGAGTATCAGCACGCGCCGGCAGTTGCATCGGATCCTCCCAGCGTGCTAGAGGCTACGGCCGCGGCGGACGGTGGGGTCATTCCCTTACCGGACGGCTCGCCGACCATCAACCGGTTTCGTCTGCTTGATACCTCCGTTGGTTTTACCTGGCGCAACGTACAAGTCTCGTTTGGCAGGCAAAGTCTTTGGCTGGGCCCGGGAGAGAGCGGATCGCTGCTGCTCAGCAACAACGCGGCCCCGATTACGATGCTGCGAATTAACAATGCCTCCCCCCTCACTATTCCGCTGCTTTCGCGGATCTTGGGGCCTCTGCGGATGGATTTTTTTGTGGGACAGCTTTCGGGGCAAACTTGGATTTACAATCCGCCGACCTCGGCAGGCCTGAACCCCGGGCTCAACTCCCAGTTTCTGGTCGGACCGAATCTCAGCCCACAGCCCTTCATTCACGAAAACAAGATCAGTTTCCGACCCACGCCCAACCTGGAATTCGGCATGGGGGTCAGCGCAATGTTCGGCGGTCCCGGCCTGCCCTTCGATTGGCATGAGTTTTTCGCGAGCTACTACGGTCACGACGCCAATACCGCCACTAATCCCGCCAAACGCTTCTCCAGTTTCGATTTGACGTATCGCATCCCAGGTCTGCGGAAATGGCTGACGCTCTACAATGACTCCATCGTCGGAGACGAGATTTCCCCGATCGGTTCGTCTCGGCCCATGTTGAATCCGGGTTTCTACATTCCTCAGTTCCCCAAGCTCGAAAATCTCGAGCTTCGAGTGGAGGGATTCAAGGACTCTCCCGACCTGGGGATCATGTACATCGACCGGCGTTTCCGTTCCGGGTACACCAATGACGGCAACCTGATTGGGAGCTGGATTGGGCGCCAAGCCTTTGGTGGACAAGCGTGGTTGAAATACTCCCTCTCCCCCAAAAGTTACCTGCAACTGGGATATCGTCACCAGGAAGTGGACCGGTTTCTCGTCGGTGGTGGTCATCTCAATGATTTCGGTGTGGACGGTGCGTTCCAGCTGGCTTCGGGTTTGACGGCTTCGGGCCGGATTCAGTATGAGCGATGGTATTTTCCGGTCCTTCGATCGACGGTACAGTCTGACATCACAGCCTCGGTTCAGCTGACATTTCATCCTGCGTGGCGAGTTCACAAGTAGAAACAAATAGAACATGTCCCAGATAGAAACCAAATCTCGAGCGCAATACACGCCAGACCCAGACTTTGAAGTAGCTGTGACGCACTTTAGAACTACGGGAGTTCGGGCTAAGCTCGTCGAGTCACTCCGGCTACTCTGGGTGGAACGGCGGTTTATCGGCCGACTTGCGCTCTTCGGTGTTTTGTCCGGAACTCTGATTGCATTCCTGCTACCCAAGGAGTATCAGTCGACGGTGCAATTGATGCCGCCCGACTCCGGGAGCGGCTCCGGGATGGCCATGCTCGAAGATCTTACGTCGAAGGCCGGGAGCGGCGTCGAAGGAGTTGCGGGGGGTTTGTTGGATTTCAAGAGTTCGGGGGCTCTGTTTGTCGGCATTCTTGGCAGCCGCACGGTGGAAGACCGGTTGATACAACGCTTTGATCTGAAGAAGGTCTATGGCCGCAGACTCGAAGAGGATGCGACGAAGAAACTCCAAGAAAACACTGCAATCGGGGAAGACCACAAAAGCGGCATTATCACGATCACGGTGACGGATCGTGACTCACAGCGTGCCACCTCCATCGCCCAATCGTACATCGAAGAACTGAATCGTCTCGCTGCCGAACTTTCCACGTCAGCGGCGCACCGGGAAAGAGTGTTTCTGCAGCAGCGGCTCGCAGAAGTGAAGGTAGATCTGGATCAGGCTTCGCGCGATTTCAGTCAGTTCGCCAGTAAGAACACGGCCATTGACATTAAAGAGCAGGCCAAAGCCATGGTGGAGGCCGCTGCGACTCTCCAAGGACAGCTGATCGCCACCGAGTCCCAATTGAAAGGATTGGAGGAGATCTATACAGCCAACAATGTAAGAGTGCGCTCGGTGCAGGCCCGGATCATGGAACTACAGCAGCAACTCGATAAATTGGGCGCGCAGTCGGCCGGTGGAGCTGGCGATTCCGCGAAGCCCGGAAGCGCCCTGTATCCCTCGATCCGCGATTTACCCCTTCTCGGGGTCACCTACGAAGACCTTCTTCGACGGACCAAGATCCAGGAAGCGGTTTATGAAACCCTTACGCAGGAATATGAGCTGGCTAAGGTGCAGGAAGCAAAGGACACACCCAGCATAAGAGTTCTGGATGCGGCCAGCGTGCCCGAGCGGAAATCATTTCCACCCCGCATGATCATTATCCTCTTGTCCGCATTTGCCGCTTGCGGCGCTGGCGCCATGTGGCTGCTAGGGAGGGTTCGATGGGAACAAATTGACACGGAAGATGCCGGGAAAGCTTTGGTGTCAGAAGTCATCCAAGACATAAGTTCCACACTGGCGTGGAAATCTCCGCAGGGATTGCGGATGCATGCTTGGTTTCACGCCTTCTGGGCTTGGTTGATTCGGCGTTCCGAGAGAGATGAATCAGCGTAAGAAGTGGGTGGATTGGACTGCATGCACCGCTCTCTCCCGGCCCCGATTGCATCAGGTGGCTTGCAGTCTGGCGGATCAGGCGCTGTCGGTCGGCGGTATGTTCATGGTCAATGTCGCCCTCGCGCGCACCGAGAGCAAGGAAGAATACGGAATGTTTGTGCTTTCCTGTTCCGTGTTCACTTTCTTGGTCGGTCTGCATAATGCCGCCATTTTGGAACCCTATACCGTTTATGGGTCGGGAAGGTATCGTTTGCACTCTTCCGCATATTTCCGATCGATGGCATGGATCAACGTAAGCGTGGGCTTGCTATTGACAGGCGCTCTGTTAACGCTCTATGTGCTCGTCGGACGGTTTGCTCCGGGAATGGCTTCGAGATCGCTGCTCGGCCTTGCCACCACAGTGAGCATTCTCTTGTGGGGCGTCTTTCAGCGCCGTGTCTTCTACGTGCAACGACAGGCGGCCCTTGCGGCCAAGACTTCCTTGGTTTTCTTCGTCGTAGTGGTGTGTGGACTTCGACTAGCGATCAAGGCGCACGTGTTGAACAGTTTCTCCGCCTTTTTGGTGATTGCCCTGGGCTGGGCTGCAGCCAGCGCGGGCTTTGCAAGAGAACTTCCTTTCGGGAAGAGCCCGGAGGCCTTTCTCCAAATGGAGCCGAGTTACTGGCGCTTACACTGGAAATACATGCGCTGGGTTCTGGCGACCGCGTTCGTATTTCAATTGATGAATCAGGGCTATTACTGGCTAGTGGCGGCGATGGTTTCAGTCAAGGAAGTGGCTGAGCTGAAAGCCATGGTCTTGCTGATCGCGCCAGCGGATCAGGTTTTCATCGCACTGAACTATCTGGTTGTTCCGCTGCTGGCGGCTCACTCCGCGACCGGGAAAATGGAAGACATGCTATCCACGTGGAAGCGGTATGCCCTCGGGATTGGAACGCTGACCTCAGCTTTCGCGGTATGCGTCGGTGTCTTCGGAAAAGCGGTGACGCACTGGCTTTACGACGGCCGGTATGACGACGTGGCTCCACTGCTGGTGATGCTCGGATTGCTCCCTCTGGTGATGGGGATTGGTCATACGATGAATGCCGCACTGAAGTCCGTGGAAAAACCGAAACTGGTGTTCTGGGCATATGCGTGCAGCGGCAGCGTCACCTTCCTGTTCGGAATTCCGCTGATTCGATATTCGGGCTTGCGAGGGGCAGTGTACGGAATGCTTCTTTCCGGAACCGCTTACACGGCCACGCTGGCCTTGGCCCTCGGAAATACCTGTTACAAGACCCCTGCCAAAGTGGCCGACCCCTCATGACTATCGCGGCTCCCAACCATTCGGAACTGTCTCCGATTGCGCTGTTTGTCTATAACCGTCCCGAACACACCAGACGAACGGTGGAGTCTCTGGCGGAGAACGAGTTGGCCCCCCAGAGTGATCTGTTCGTATTTGCCGACGGTGCCAAGAATGAGAACGCCAACGCCGCAATTCAGGAGGTCCGAGAATACGCTCAGACGATTCGGGGCTTTCGCTCCGTTACCATCGCCGAACGGGAACGGAATTTTGGCTTAGCCAATTCGGTAATCGGCGGTGTCACCCAGGTTTGTGCCCTGTTTGGGCGGGCTATCGTCGTCGAGGATGACCTATTGACGGCCCCCAATTTCCTGGGGTTTATGAATGAAGCTCTCGAGCGCTACAAGGACGAAGCGAGAATCTTCTCCGTCAGCGGCTTCAACTTCCCCATCGATTCTCTCGAGGATTACCCCTATGACGCGTTTTGTTCTTATCGGAGCAGTTCCTGGGGCTGGGGGACGTGGCAAGACCGCTGGATGAAGGCGGACTGGGCAATGCGGGATTTTGCGGATTTCATCGTTGACCATCAACAGCAAAAACGCTTCAACCGGGGAGGCGAGGATCTCACCCCCATGCTCGCCCGGCAAATGGCCGGACATTTGAGCTCCTGGGCAATTCGTTGGGAGTATGCCCATTTCAAACATGAAGCGTTCGCGCTATTTCCCATCACCTCGATGGTCTACAACATAGGTCTTGACGGATCGGGCGTTCACTGCCGTGGGGATACTGTAAATCAGAGGCCTCTGTCGCCCAGGGCCGCCAGACCTTATCGGTTTCCGGAAAGGGCGGAAGTGCCGCCGCATTTCGCCGCGGAAATCAAGAGACTGAACCGCATAACTTCCGCCCGAAAGGTGCTGCGCTATTTCCGGAGCCAACTGGAGTCCAAGTACAGCGAGGTTAAAAGCTCATGATCAATGGCGAGGCCCGGGGGAGATGGAGGAATATTGATTAAGAGCGGAATTAAATCGGTCTACCGGAAACTGCGTAGGCGCGTGCAGCACCGCAGTGAGTCGATGCTCATGCTTCTGGGCAAACAAATGGCGTGGCAGGTCGCCGATCTGCCGCCGAACGCCGATTTTCGAAGAGTCGGATTTAAGGTGTTCTCGCAATGGGATGAGGATGGCATCATCCAGTATCTGATCAGCAAATTGCCTATTGAGAACAGGACTTTCGTAGAATTCGGAGTGGAAGACTACGAGGAAAGCAATACTAGGTTCCTGCTGCTGAACAACCACTGGCAAGGCATGGTTCTCGACGCGTGCTCAGCAGATATCCAGCAGATTCAATCCGATAGAATTCACTGGCAGTATGACCTGCAAGCCAGAACCGCATGGATTACTCGGGGAAACATCGATTCCCTACTCGCCCAGTCTGGTTTTGCTGACGACCTTGGCCTTATTTCGATCGATGTAAATGGGAACGACTATTGGATTTGGGAGGCTATTCAGTCGGCAAGGCCACGAATTGTAATCGTGGAATACAACAGCCTCCTTGGGCTTCAGCCAATTTGCGTGCCCTATCGAGAAGACTTCGACCGGACTGCCGCTCATCACTCGAATCTGTATTACGGCTCTTCCTTGGCCGCGCTGTATCATCTGGCGAAGAACAGAGGCTACATTCTGCTGGGCTCCAATATATGGGGCCACAATGCCTTCTTCGTCAGGTCGGACATATCCCAGGACTTTAGAGGATTATCACCGGAACAAGCTTATGTGCAGAGCAAGTTTAGGGAGTCGAGGGACGCGGCCGGAGGACTCACCTATGTACGTGGCGACGATCGCATTAAGCTGATCGAGCACCTGCCTGTCTGCAACGTTGTGACCGGCCAAGAGGGCCAATTAAAAGACCTTCGTTCGGCGCGCTGACGATTGCGATGAGACGGCTTTACCGTTCGGAATTCGATCTTGAACCTTCTGTCGTCTCCTCTCCTCTCTAACTCATCGTATTCAATGCCCCCCATGGCCAACGTCGCACAGCAGACCGGTAGAACGCTTATCGTTCAGATTGAACCCTGGGTGGATGAAGGCGAACTCCGGGAACTCAAGCGGGTGATCGACTCAACCTTTTTGGTGGAACACGATTTGACGCGCGAGTTCGAGAGCATGACAGCTCAGCTCACGGGGTCGAAGCACGCCATCACGGTGTGCAACGGTAGCATGGCTCTGTTCGTTTGCCTGAAGGCGCTCGGCATCGGTCCAGGCGATGAAGTGATCGTTCCCAACCTCACCTTCGTGGCAACCGCCAATTCGGTCATTCTGGCGGGGGCCACTCCGGTTTTATGTGAAGTTCAGGAGGACACATTTTGCCTGGACATCTCGCGTGCCGAGATGCTGTTGACAAAGCGAACCCGCGCAATCATGCCGGTTCATCTCTACGGGCAGGCGGCTGACATGACCCGAGTGCTGACCTTTGCCCGCAATCACGGCCTTAGGGTGATCGAAGATGCCGCCGAAGGCATTGGCGTCACCTTTGAAGGAAGGCATGTTGGCACGTTCGGCGAGACAGGGATTCTGTCCTACTATGGCAATAAGACAATTACCTGCGGTGAGGGTGGGGTGGTCTTGACAGATGACGATGATCTAGCGAAGGCCGTCTATCGTCTCAAGAACTATGGACGCGACCAGAAAGGCACGTTCATCCACCCATCCATAGGCTTCAATTTCTCGTTCACCGATTTGCAAGCTGCGATTGGCATCTCCCAGATGAAAAAACTGCCAGCCATCATTCGCAAAAAGCGGGAAATTCATGACCGGTATGTCGAAGAGTTGCGCGGCCTGCGGAACTTGCGTCCGGCTTTTATCGATCCGCGTTGTAAACCGGTTTTCTGGTTCACCTCGTTTCTCTGCGACGCCCCCGATGAGCTGTCCCTGTTCCTCCGCCGTCATAGCATCCAGACACGGAGGTTCTTCTGTCCGCTACACCTGCAACCATGCTACGCGGACCACAAGCATGTCCGTTTCGTAGACGCGGATTTCCGGATCAGCGAGAGCATCTACCAGCAGGGAATCTCTCTGCCATCGGCCTATAATCTGACCGCTGGGGACCAGGAGTTCGTCATTGAAAAGATAAAGTGGTTCTATGCGGATCGGGATTGATTGCCTACGGGTCGATCCCGAATATTTCGGAGGATTGAACACTTATGTCCTAGGAGTGTTGGACGGATTCGCGGCAGTGGGCCAGGATTACGACTTTCTGTTGTTCCTCAACCGTGGCAACGAAGGCTTTTTCGAACAATATGCAGGCTTGTCGAACTTCGAGACGGTCGTGGTTGACGACCGCTCTCTTTGGCTACGTCAGAGTCTATGCCGGGCGGCGCTCCTTTCCGGTAGCTCCGGAATATATTGCTTCGCTTGCGGTCTGATGTTTGAACCTATAAGAGAAAAACTGGACGCCGCCTGCGACGTTATCTACACGCCTACGGTCGCGCTGCTCTGCCTGAACAACTGCAAACCAACCCTGCTTTCTATGCACGATATTCAACATGTCCACTATCCGGAATTCCTCAGCTGGCCTCGGCGGCTTAGCCGGAGGATTACCTATGACCTCAGCGCCAGCTATGCCAACTATTTTCAGGCGAGCAGCAACTTCATAAAACAAGATATGCTAGCCAACTATCGCCAGATTTCTCCAGAACAGATCGAAGTGATCCCCGAGGGTGTCAACTTGCGGGAGTTTGCGCTTCCGCGCGACACTGCGCCGATTGCGATCCGTTATGAACTGCCGGAACGATTCTTGTTCCTTCCGGCTCAACTCTGGCCGCACAAGAACCACCTCACGGTTCTCAAGGCTCTCAGACAGATTGAAGAACGGCACGGACTAAGAATTCCTCTGGTCTTAACCGGCGCGAAATATGCGGGGGCGCCTGCTATTTTCAGGCTTCTTGTCGAGCAGAAGATGGACTATGTCCGTTACCTTGGGAGGGTCTCTTTTGACGACCTCGTCGGGCTTTACCAGAGCGCATCGTTTCTGGTTTCGGCGGGACTGTACGAGTCGAATAGTTTGCCGGTTCTAGAGGCGGCCGCCGCCGGTACTCCAATTATTGCTTCCGACATACCTCCGAACCGAGAGCTTGCCGCCACACTCCAGTTGAACCTATTCGATCCGCTGAACGTAGAGCAGTTGGCGCAAGTGATTATGCAGCTTTGGGGGGAGCGCGGAACCGCCACTGAACAGGCGTTGCACAACCGCACCCACATCGTTGGCTACGGCTGGGAAAATGTGGCGCGGAAATACTTGCGCCTCCTTGACCGGATTGCATTTTCATGAGGCGCCACTTGCCGTACGCGCATGGCACGGTTTTGTGCCAGCGGCCGTCAGTCTGCATCTCTAGGAGAGTGCTCCGGTTTCATCTGCTGGTTGTTGCCAGCACGGTCCGATTTGACGGTGAAGTGTGAGAATCGTTTGCCTCCTGTTGCTCATTTCGCTTCACTGGACCTACTGGAAGGCTATCAGCCGGCTCCGCTCGAGGCGCGTGGCGCTTACGCCGGCGATGGGATGGATGTTGGGGCTTGGATATTTTGTGTTGGCACCCTTGACGCTACTGACGCTAAATGGTGGCTTCACGCAGCCAGCCTTTTACGGCACAAATGACAGATACAATTCCGTTAGTTTTTCGAACACCACGTACCTTTTGCCCATGCTGGTGATCTGCCTGGCGATGTTATTCGCTTTCGCGGCGGTCATCGTCTTAACGCCGCCATACCGTGGCAACGAGGACGAGTCGCAGCCCCTGCCGTTGAACGAGAAACGACTTAAACGAGCCATCCTTGTGACCTGGGCAATCGCGCTGCTGGACTACGGGATCACCATCAGGCTCTCTGGGGGTCTGACCGCCTTTCTTGTGAGCCATTGGTATTTACGCCAGACCGAGTTCCTCACCAACTTCGGTGGGCAATATGTCTTATACACTCAGCTCACCCAAGCGAATTTTGTGGTTTTCACCGCGGTTGCGGCGCTCTATACGGCTTGGCTGCTGGGGCGCCGGAGGTTCAGCTGGCGATTCTGCGGACTTATTGCCTTCGCGATGCTGCTGCAAATGGTGATGACCGGAAACCGGATCTTTGTCGCGCTGTATGGTCTGTCTGTTTTGGCGTCATGCTGGATTTATGGGCAGAAAAAAATCATTGTTGCCTGTTTGGCTTTGTCGCCCGTGATCTTTCTGGTTTTCAGCGCGTGGGGGTCTCTTCGCGGGGACTTAGGCGCATTCTCAGAAAAGCTTCCAGCCTATGTGGAACAAGACCTGGGCGACCGAGCGACGACCACGTTGATAGACGCAACAGAAGGAGCCAGTGTGATGCAATTGCTTCACATGGTCAACGACTTTGGCGAGAAATTCAATTATTTCTATGGTTTAAGCTACACCAAAGCCGTTACTTTTATCGTGCCGCGAAGCCTGTATCCGGGTAAGCCGCAGAACTTCCCTGTCATGATGGCGCAGCTTTACGAGCCTGGACAGGAGACCAGCTTAGGTGGAACCCAACTGGCGGAGCTGTACGCTAATTTTGGCGTGCTCAGCATCTTGCTGCTGCCCGCTATCACGGTCTTGATTTTGCTGCTCTCCGAGAAACTTACTCGAAACATCGAAAAACATGTGCTCCTGTCGGCGGTGATGTTCGTGCTGTTCATTTGGTACGCGCGGTCCTCGTTCGAAGACAACTTCATCACATTCGTGTGCGCACAATGTCTGTTGTGGAGTTTGAAGCTGGAGCGGGGTTTGTGTGCGGCGCCGCCAAGCCTCGCTTGAGCTCATTCGTAAGCTTTCTGTATGCAGTACCACATGTTGTTTCGCCATTCTCATCCGCTAAGCCGCGGAAGTATCTCGCAAAATCGCGGGGGCGTATGACCTTGTTATTCCGGATCTCGCTTCTCTGTCGGCAAAAAACCGGATACCGTCTGTGACTTTCGCCAACCGTGTTTTGGTGAAGGTGGCCCGCTATCCATTGACTTGGCTGGCTCCGGATCAAGTTGTGCGCATTCTCAGCGGGCCATTACGAGGAAAGAGGTGGATCGTTGGCTCGGCTCAGCATGCCTGTTGGCTGGGCAGCTTTGAGCATGAAAAGCAAAGGCAAATTGCCAATGAATTGAGGCCAGGCGATGTCTTCTACGATCTAGGGGCGAATGTGGGCTTGTATACCCTGCTGGCGGCCCGACGAGTGGCTGCCGGGAGCGTGTTCGCCTTCGAACCTCTGCCCAGAAACATCGAGTACTTGCGAAAACATCTGAAACTGAATCGGGTGAGCAACGCAGAATTGCTGGAACTGGCGGTCTGCGACGTTGTTGGAATTGCTTCCTTTCAGGAAGCGGAGAGTAGCTCCATGGGCCGCCTAGGAGGCGGCGGCAGCACCAGGGTTCGTACCGCAACCCTCGATTCTCTTCTGCTGCAGAAGAAAATTCTGCCTCCGAGCCTCATCAAGATCGATATCGAAGGGGCTGAATTGTTAGCTTTGAAGGGAGCCTGCGAGGTCTTCAGACGATTCAAGCCGGTACTTTTTCTGGCCACTCACAGTCGCGAACTAGATGCGGAATGTGTTCAGTTGCTTGTCTCCTGGGGATATGAATGCAAGGATCTTGGCCCTCGAACCTGCAAAGATTCAGGCGAAATCGTTGCCCGGCCCAGGCCCGGCGGTTAACCTCCGACAAATTCGGAGCCCGCTACGATTCAAGAAGTTTGTTTCACAATCCCGATGCTGCAGGCCTCGGGAAGGTTTCCGAGGCTCATTCGCAAATCGACCATTCGCCAGCGAGCTGCCGGTTCTGGCGATGCCGGCACCATCGGCGGGATTCCTAAGAGCGCTCGAGATGACCTTGCTCAACTTCAACCCCAAACTAGAATCGCTGACGCGTTCCGCAGCAGCACCGAATGTTTGCGGAAGGCCAGGTACGTGGTACACAAATCCTCTCATCGCAAGAGAGCGGACTTGCCTAACCGCGGCAACGGGATTTGGTCTGGTCATCCGTGGCGCTGTCATTCAAGAGGGATGGTCGCAACTAGTGAGGAAGCCGTGACTTCTGTACCCCAGGAACCCGGCGTGACGGAACACCCATCATCAGCAGAGGTCTTGACGGCCCATACCGAAGGGGCAGCTGCGGCAGAATCCCGCTGCATCGTTTGTGCAGGTCCACTCGATGAGTCCGTCGGAGAGCTTTTCGATACTCGCTTCGGCATTGACGGCAGCTATGAGGCGAGGCGTTGCTCGCGATGCGGCTTGGAACAGCTGTCCCCGCTTCCGACTACTGCGGAAATCAAGCGGCTTTATGAGTCCTACTACAACTTCAGCGGGGAGAAAGGCACGCTTTATACCGGGCTTCGGAAATGGTTCTTCTCCTCTCCCCTGTTTCGCCTCTGGGTTCGGCTGGATGGCGATACTGCTTTCCACACGCGCCGGGGAAAAGGACGTCTATTGGATATCGGCTGCAATGAGGGACGGGGATTGCAGATCTACGCGCGCAACGGCTTCCAGGTGGAGGGCCTAGAATTGAACGAGAGGGCAACGGCGGTGGCCCGAGACGCTGGGTTTACGGTTTACACGGATGCATTGGAAGATTTTATCCCCGCAACCCCATACGATGTCGCCGTGCTTTCGAACGTCCTGGAACACGCTCTTGATCCGAAAGCAATGTTGTCGTCGGTTCGACGTTTGCTTCAGCCTAAGGGCCAGGTGTGGATCACATGTCCGAATAGCCGGAGTTGGCTGCGCGCCCGGTTCGGCCCATCCTGGATCAATTGGCATGTTCCCTTTCACATCGTGCACTTTTCTCCGCAGAGCCTCAAGCATCTGTTGGCTAAGACCGGTTTTACTCGAGTGGAGATCCATCAGATTACTCCAGCGCTTTGGGTGGCGTCTTCGCTGATCGCGCGAGTTTTTGCCCGCCGGGGAAAGCCCACCCGTCAACTCCGGAACCCGTGGCTCGTGTTTGGCCTGGTGCTCCTGGCGAGGGCCCTGCTGTTCCCCGTGTTTTATTTCGGAAATCGGCTGGGACGGGGAGACTGTTTGGTGGCCGTCGCAGGCTGGGCTACGGATGTTCCCGGATCGCAGGACGGCACCGCCGTTCGGTCCTGAAGTCTTGGCGTAAGGAGTTCTTAGCATGGCGTCGCTTTCCAAACTAATGTCGGCCGCTTGGATTTCTGGCCGCAACGTCGCACTGGGTGGCTCGGTGGCCTCGCTGACTCTGCTGCGTCAGCCCAGGAAAATGTTTGCCCACGCGACGGAATCTCTTTTTCTGTGTAAAGCCATGGGCAATCGTAGGGGGATCCCTCAGAAGTTTGTTTTTGAAGCGTTGCCCTGTGAACGCAGTTACAAACTTGCTATTGCAAACCTCCAGTCCGAAGAAGGCTGGATGCGGGATATGGGATCCTATTCCACCGATCTAATCAGCCTGTGCCAGCTTTGTCATTGCGTGAATCCAAGGCGCATTTTCGAGATCGGAACCCTTCGCGGATACACCGCCTTGCATATGGCCATGAATACGGTTCCGGAGTGTGAAATTCTCACCTTGGATTTGCCCAAGGATGGCCAGACGAAAATAGTCTCCAAGCTGCGCACCACTCTCATGGACGACGTTCATTGCCAGATGCCGGTGACCCAGTACTATTTCGAGGGCACTCCTCAGGAGAAGAAAATCCGGGTCCTGTTTGGTGACAGCGCCGAATTTGATTTCTCACCCTACCAACAGAACGTTGACTTGTTCTTTATCGACGGCGCCCACTCCTACGATTATGTGCGCTCCGATTCCGAAAGAGCTTTGCGGTGCGTCCACCCCGGAGGTGTCATTGCCTGGCACGACTTCGGACGAGTTGGCCTCAATGAAGTCTCGCGATACATCTTGGAGCTTTCGCAGAGCTTGCAGATTTACTCCGTGCCCGGCGGCTCTTTGGCATTTGCAATTGTCTAGAAGCATTCACCCGGGAGGTTATGTAAATGAGTGGCAAGCGGATCCTCGTCTGTGGCGCCGGTGGCTTTATCGGCGGCCACCTAGTAAAGCGGCTGAAAAACGAAGGCCACTGGGTGCGCGGAGCAGACATGAAACCCCACGACTACGCTAAGACGGCCGCCGACGAGTTTATCCTTGGTGATCTCTGCGACCAGCAAATCGCCCGCGAGGTCGTAGAGGACATCGAGGAAGTCTACCAACTCGCCGCCGATATGGGCGGCGCAGGGTATATCTTCACCGGCGAGCATGATGCCGCAGTGATGTACAACTCTGCCACAATCAACCTTAACATTCTTGAATTCGGCCATCGTGCGGGCGTTGAAAGACTTTTCTACTCCTCATCCGCTTGCATATATCCCGCATACAACCAGGAAGATCCTGGCAACCCGAAATGCTCTGAAGATTCCGCTTATCCGGCTGCGCCGGACAGTGAGTACGGGTGGGAAAAACTGTTTAGCGAACGGCTCTATTTCGCCTATCTGAGAAATCAGGGTGTTCAGGTACGTGTCGCGCGCTTCCACAATGTGTTTGGACCCGAGGGTACGTGGAAAGGCGGTCGCGAAAAGGCTCCCGCTGCCATCTGTCGCAAAGTTGCTGAAGCGGCCGACGGAAGTGAGATCGAAATTTGGGGAGACGGGCACCAGACTCGATCATTTCTGTACATCGACGAATGTGTGGATGGCATTCGACGCTTGATGAACTGTGATTTTACGGGCCCTGTCAACATCGGCTCCGACGAGATGGTGACGATAAACCATTTTGCAGAGTTAGTTATGCAAATTGCCGGCAAGAAGCTTTCGCTGCGTCACAAGCCCGGCCCGCTTGGTGTGCGTGGTCGCAACTCGGACAATCGGCTGATCGAGCACAAGCTCGGTTGGCGACCCTCGAGACCCCTTAAGGAGGGTCTGGAAAAAACATATGCATGGATCCAGCAGCAAGTTGCCGACGCACGTTCGACCGAGGAGCTAGTACCGACTGCGACTCAAGGCTCCATTCTGCGGAAGGTGTAACGATCAGCCCATGAAAAAAGCTCTCATCACCGGGATCACGGGACAGGATGGCTCCTATCTCGCCGAGTTCTTGCTCGCCAAGGGCTATGAAGTGCACGGGATCAAGCGCCGCTCATCGTTGCTCAATACGGAGCGAGTCGATCACCTATACGAGGACCCTCATGTTCCGAACCGGCGTTTGTTTCTGCACTATGGCGACATGACGGACGCGAATAGTCTCATTCGGGTCGTGGATCGGGTGCAGCCTGACGAGATTTACAATCTCGCGGCACAGAGCCACGTGGCGGTGTCCTTCGACCAGCCAGAGTATACGGCCAACGCTGATGCACTGGGGACGCTGCGCTTACTCGATGCGGTGCGTATTCTGGGATCGGAGAAGCGGACCCGGCTTTATCAAGCCTCCAGCTCCGAGCTTTATGGATTAGTAGCCGAGACGCCACAGACGGAGCGAACACCCTTTCATCCGCGTTCGCCCTATGGAGTGGCGAAGCTTTACGCTTTCTGGATTACGGTCAACTACCGCGAAGCCTATGGGATGTATGCCTGTAACGGGATCCTGTTCAACCACGAATCCCCGGTTCGTGGCGAGACCTTCGTTACGCGTAAAATCACCCGCGCTCTTGCCCGCATTAAGCTTGGCCTTCAGGACTGCCTTTTCCTAGGCAACCTCGAATCCAGGCGGGATTGGGGCCATGCGCGCGACTATGTCGAAATGCAATGGCTGATGCTCCAGCAAGATCAGCCCGAGGATTTCGTGATCGCCACAGGCGAACAGCACTCCATCCGGCAATTCGTCGAGGCGGCTGCGCACGAACTGGATATTTCCTTGGAATGGCGGGGAGTCGGGGTTGAGGAGGAGGGCTACGATGAGCGGGGGAACTGTATCGTGCGGGTCGATCTCCGTTATCTTCGACCGGCAGAAGTCGATTGTCTGATCGGAGATTCGACGAAAGCCAGAACCAAACTCGGGTGGCGGCCACGGGTCACCTTTCAGAAATTAGTACGCGAGATGGTGGCCGCCGATCTCCAGACCGCCGAGCGGGATCAACTGATCAAGACTTCCGGCTATCGAGTGTACGAGTATCACGAGTAGAGTGTGGAGCTTTCCGCGAGAATCTACGTCGCCGGACACTCCGGCCTGGTCGGTTCCGCGCTGGTTCGGCAGTTGCGGCAAATGGGATATGGCAATCTGTTGCTGCGAACCCACCGCGAACTCGATCTGAAGGACGCGTCGGCGGTCGAGCGGTTTTTTGACCAGGTTCAGCCGCAATATGTGTTCCTAGCTGCGGCCAAGGTGGCAGGCATTCTAGCCAACGATTCCTTTCCTGCAGATTTCATCTTCCAGAACTTGCGGATTGAGGCGAATGTGATTCACCAATGTTGGCGCAGCGGCGTCGAGCGGCTGCTGTTTCTCGGCTCTAGCTGGATTTATCCCAAGCTGGCTGCCCAGCCCCTCAAGGAAGATTCTCTGTTGAGCGGGCCGCTCGAGCCTACCATCCGCTCGTATGCAATCGCAAAGATTGCCGGCATCGAGACGTGCTGGGCCTACAACCGCCAGTACGGAACCCGATTTCTGGCCGCCAATCTCTATGGGCCACGCGACAACTACCATCCTAGCCACTCCCATCTGGTTCCCGCGCTCATCCGCAAAATGCGCGAGGCCAAGGGGGGCGTCCAGCGCGAAGTGGTCGTCTGGGAACCGGACCTCCGCGCCGCGAGCTTCTGTGCAGCGAAGACGCGGCTGATGCCTGCACCTTTCTCGCCACTCTGTCTCGGGACAGCTTCAACGAGCTGGCCTGCAACCAGGAGGTGGCGCCACCGGTCAATATTGGCAGCGGTCAGGACATGACGGTTCGAGAAATTGCAGAACTAGTAGCGGAAGTGGTCGGGATTGATCCTGAGCAGCGATTCGATGCGAGTAAACCGGACGGCACGCCTCGGAAGCTTCTCGATACCACCCGCCTCGCTAATCTGGGATGGAACCCGCGGACCAATCTGCGAGACGGTCTGCGCCAAGCGCATCTTGACTTTTGCGCGAGCTACTTCGAGAGCCCAGCCGGGACCCCGGTTGGACCGCAGGAAGATTGATCCCGTGCGCATCCTGATTTACGGGATCAATTTCGCTCCTGAGCTGGTCGGAACCGGTAAGTCTACCGGCGAGATGGCGGAATGGCTGGCGGCCGGCGGACATGAGGTGCGCGCGATTACGGCGCCTCCCTTCAACCCCGCATGGCAGGTCGCTTCAGGTTATTCGGCATGGCGCTATTCCATGGAAAGTTTCTTTCCCCAGAGCACTGGGGCGCGTGGAAGCCTGGAACTGGCTGCAGTCGCGACAGCAATCTCGGCGTCTCAGCCGCGGCGGCTGGTATCGCTGTATGCAACGGCCGAAGTGCCAGAAGGAGTGACCGGCGAAGCCGAAGAAGGTCTCAGCTCCGATGCGCCACTCGGCGGGCTGACCGTGTTCCGATGCCCGGTGTGGGTTCCACGCCGGCCTTCCGCGGCCAGGCGAGTGCTGCATCTCGTCAGCTTCGCACTCAGTAGCAGCCTCATCATGTTGCGCCAGGTCAGGTGGAAGCCGGAAGTGGTGCTTGTGATCGAGCCGACCTTGTTTTGCGCGCCTGCAGCCTGGCTGACTGGCCGCTTATCGGCGGCGAAAACCTGGCTGCACGTGCAGGACTTCGAGGCCGATGCCGGCTTTGAAATGGGTCTCCTGCACTCTCGCGCACTTCGCTCATTAGTCGGTGCGCTGGAGAAAAAATGTATGTCGGGATTCGACCGGGTTTCCACCATTTCCGAAAAGATGCTGATGAGACTCCCGCAGAAAGGAGTTGCATCCTCTCGCAGCGTGTTGTTTCGAAACTGGGTCGACACCAACTTGATTTTCCCACTCTCCCGTCCTAATCCGTTGCGCGCGGAATGGGGGATCTCGCAAGAAGACGTGGTCGCCCTTTATTCGGGAACTATGGGGCACAAACAAGGATTGAAGCTGCTGGCCGATACCGCCCAATCCTTGGCGCCACGCCAGAGGCTACGCTTCGTCTTCTGTGGGGAAGGGCCGGGCAAGCCGGCCTTGGCGGCCCTAGCGGCGCAGTTGCCCAACGTCAAGCTATTCCCCATTCAACCCGCAGAGCGCTTGAACGATCTACTTAATCTCGCCGACATTCATCTTCTGCCGCAGCGCGCGGACGCCGCCGATTTGGTGATGCCGTCCAAATTGACTGGCATGTTGGCCAGTGGGCGCCCGGTGGTGGCCACGGCAGGGGCTGGAACACAACTGGCGCAAGTGGTAGAAGGCCGCGGATTGGTCGTTCCCCCCGGAGATGCTTCAGCATTTTCCGCCGCGATTGTTCGACTCGCGGATAGTCCGGGCTTGCGCGAGACGTTGGGCAAAAGCGCCCGCGCCTATGCACTTTCGGACTTGGCCAAGGAGAAAGTGCTATCCCGCTTTGAACAGGAACTTTTGTTCGCCGTCTGCGGAAACCGTTCACGACAGCCAGCTAGACACTGAGCCATGACGTAGCACCTCGCGCACAACCATCGATACCAGATCGAGCTCTCACTTGACCTCGTTTCCGGCAATACCGGAGCCCAACGCTTCCCCGGACGTGGCGCTTTCTCCCGCATGGGGAAGCCCTGCACGTCTGGCTCTGAAGCGAATGATCGACGTCTTGGGGGCGACAATCCTTTTGATTTCGCTCAGTCCGCTATTCCTGATTCTGGCGGTGGTGGTGAAACTCAGTTCGCCGGGCCCGATCTTCTATCGCTGGATGGTGGTGGGTCGCTCCGGGATGCCGTTCCTCAGTCACAAGTTTCGTTCGATGGTGTCGAACGCTGACGATCTCAAGGCCAAGCTGGAAGGCCTCAACGAAATGACCGGGCCGGTCTTCAAGGTAACCAAAGACCCGCGCATCACTCCGGCCGGCTCCTGGATGCGGCGCTACAGTCTCGACGAATTGCCCCAGCTCTTCAGCGTTCTGAAAGGGGACATGAGCTTGGTTGGTCCGCGTCCGCCCCTGCAGAGCGAATACCGGCACTTCACCGATTTTCAGAAACGGAAGGTGGCAGTCAAGCCGGGTATCACCTGCCTGTGGCAGGTCAGCGGCCGCAACCAGGTCAACGATTTTGATCAGTGGGTGCGCCTCGATTTGGAATACATCCGCCGCTGGTCGTTGTGGCTGGACACCAAGATCTTGTGCAGGACCGTCGCGGCCGTGTTCTCCGGATCTGGGAAATAACCGCGGCAGCCGCGCAAAATTGTCTATGAGCCGCCTTAAGACCAGCAGCGATCGAGCCGCTATTGCAGTTCAAGGAATATCTCTCAAGTCATGCATATCCTCGTAACGGGTGGCGCGGGATTCATTGGCGGACATCTGGTCGATCGCCTCGTGAGCGAAGGCTTCCGGGTCCGGGTATTGGACAATCTGGATCCCAAGATTCATCCCGGCGGACGTCCACAATATTTTTCCCAGCAGGTTGAATTTATTCAGGGCGAAGTCACGGATCCGGCGACTCTGCTGGCCGCGTTGCGGGATGTTGATGTGGTCTCACACCAGGCGGCGTATCAGGACTATATGCCGGATTTTTCCCACTTCTTGCAGGTGAATGCGGTCAGCACGGCACTGCTTTATGAGTTGATCGTGCGCCACCGGTTGCCCGTGCGGAAGGTCATCGTGGCCTCCTCGCAGGCCGTCTATGGCGAAGGCCAGTATGAATGTCGCGAGCACGGTTTCTTTCTTCCCCAGCCCCGCTCGCAGCAGCAACTGGCCGCGGCCCAATGGGAAGTGATCTGTCCGCGCTGCGGAAACAATGCCCGGCCAGTGCTGCTCGAGGAAGAAAACAACAATCCGTACAATCAGTATGCAGTTTCGAAGCTAGCGCAGGAAAAAGTCGCGCTTGGCCTCGGCTGGCTGCATGGCATCCCCACCGTCGCGCTGCGATATTCCATCACGCAAGGGGCGCGCCAGTCGCTCTACAACCATTACTCGGGAGTCTGCCGCATTTTCTTTAGCCGCGCTTTGCAGAACCTTCCACTCATTATCTACGAGGATGGCTGCCAGACCCGTGATTTCGTGCACATCCAGGATGTCATCGACGCCAACCTGCTCGTCCTCGAAAAGGAAAGCGCTAATTTTCAGGCCTTTAACGTAGGAAGCGGCCGTGCCACAACGGTCAACGGCTATGCCAACGCCGTACTCAAGAAGCTGGGCTCGTCGCTCGAGCCGCGGACTTCGGGGGAGTATCGCCGGGGGGATAACCGGCACAGCGTCTCCGGTATCGCCAAGCTGAGCCAGCTGGGATGGAGTCCGCGGCGCAGCCTGTCCGTCATTCTGGAGGACTTCATGGGGTGGATCGAGAGCGTCGGGGGAGTGCCCAGAGAAGTTCCGGACGCTTATGCCGATATGAGAAATGCTGGGGTGATTCTGACCACGGCAGGCTGACTCGGATACCGAGACGGCTCTTGCGCGATTGGTTTGGCGGGAGGCTGGGCGCAAGTCAGAACTCCGCGGTTGCAGGCCTTAAGGAGTAGCGAATGCAAGAAATTGCAAGTGTTGAATCGTATTTCCGGCTGCTGTCGATGACCGCCGGACAATTGCCTTTCGAAGCCATCGAGGAAGTGGCCGCCACCCTGGTTCAAGCTTACGAATCGGAACGAACGATCTACCTCTTTGGCAACGGCGGAAGCGCCGCGTTGGCTTCGCATATGGCCTGCGATCTGGGGAAGGGAACAGTCAACGGATCCAAGAAGCGGTTTCGGGTGATGTCTCTGACCAGCAACGAGGCCATGATGACCGCCTGGGCCAATGATTCCAACTACCACGATATTTTTGCCGAACAGTTGGCCAACTTCGTTGCTCCGGGAGATGTCGCCTTGGCCATCAGCTGCAGCGGCAACTCCGCAAACGTGCTGAACGCTCTGCGGGTCGCGCGGCAGGCACGGGCCACGACGGTGGGCCTCGCTGGGTTTCAGGGGGGCAAAATGAAGGAGCTCTGCGACCAGTGCCTGATTGTTCCCTCCGATAACATGCAGATTATCGAAGACCTACATCTATGCGCGGCACACGCCGTTTTCACCGCAGTCCGGCGAAAAGTTTGCCACGCATCTTCAGCCGCCTCCGCTTGATCCGGCTGCGCGCCGGTCTTTGCTCTTTATGAAAACCAGAATCCTTGCTTCCTGGATCCTCTTGGCAGATCTCGCCTGGGCAGCTGTCGCCTTGCTGGGCGCGGAGTTCTTGCGCTATGGCACCGCATGGCACCGAAACCAGCGCTTCTCGAACGATGGATTGCTGATCTTCCTCGCCGCCGCATGGATTTTGTGGACCCTGCTGTCCTCCTGGATGCAATTGGATGGCTCCCGTGGAGGCTGGCACTTTCCGGCCATCGTTTCGAAGATGTTTCTCGCCGTCAGTTGTCTGATGATCGCCCTGGCTTCGCTCGGGTATGGGGTGCAGGAGTTTGTGTCCCGGCTGGCGCTAAGTTACTTCGGTGGTTTGCTGCTTGTGGGTTTCGTGGTGATCCGGTTGGGGGCTCGCTCTCTGCTGCGCCGCCGCTACCGGCGGGGTGAGGTTTCGCGAGTCGTGATTGCCGGCTCCGGCCGAGTTGCGCGGGAACTGGCCACCAAAATCGCCCGCCATCCGGAGATGCTCTGCAAGGTTGCGGGCTTCCTGTGGCCGCATGATTCGACGACGGAGCAGGCGGATCTCGCGCACTCCGGTTTGCGGCCGACCCCCGCCCTTTCGACGCTCGGGATCGTGGAACTCCTGCACGCCCAAAAGGTCGACGAACTGGTCCTGGCATTACCGCGACCCGCCTGGTCGGAAGTTCTCAATCTTGCCGGACTCTGCCGCGAACGGGGCATCAAGGTCAGCCTGATTCCCCAGCCCTACGAATTGTATTTATCCCAGCCCACCCTCATCGATCTGGATGGACTACCTCTGCTCCAGCTGCGCGAACCCTTTGCCTCGATTCCGGCGCTCTATGTCAAGCGAGTGGTCGATGTGGCGCTCGGACTGCTGCTCACCATTGCCACTCTGCCCATCGTGCTAGTTTTGGCGCTCTTCTTGCGGCACCGGAGGGGGCGCGCTTTTGAACGCGTGTCGCGCTGCGGCGAGTTCGGCAAGCCCTTCCACATGTTTCGCCTCAATGTCCCGCGCGGAGCGCCGGGCGGCCTTCTGCTTGAACGGGTGCTCGAACGGTTGAGCCTGAGCGAGTTACCCCAGCTGTGGAACGTGCTGCGAGGCGACATGAGCCTGGTTGGGCCACGCCCGGAATCACTCGATCGGGTGAAGCACTATTCGGAGTGGCAGCAGGAACGTCTCAGCGTCAAGCCTGGGATGACTGGACTAGCCCAGGTTCATGGTCTGCGGGAGCAGAATTCCTCGGAAGAGAAAACTCGCTTCGATCTGCAATACCGCTTGAATCCGTCTCCCCTGACCGATATTTCGCTGCTCTTGCAGACGGTCTGGACCCTGGCCTTGCGCGTGCTTCGCTATTCGCAACTCGTGGTCGAGCAGCCAGCAACGTCCGAACTAGCCCCGATGCAGGGACCTGGCGTCCCAGAACCGGAGTCCTTGCGGGAAACCCCGCGTGAGCTCCTGAAGGAGGTTGTTTCTAGTGCTCATCGTGCGCAGCCCAGTGCGAATTAGCTTCGGCGGCGGGGGCACCGATCTGCCCGCGTACTACGAGGAATTCGGCGGAGCCGTGCTCAGCAGCGCGCTCAATAAGTACTTTTACACGGTTCTTGGCAAGCGCACCGACGGACGAGTGCAAGTGATCTCTTCCGACCTGCGGCTATTCGAGACTTGGCGTGACATCGCCGCCATGGAAGTGGGGAAGGGCGGTCTCGAAATTCCCCTGGCGGTTCTGAAGAGTCTGGCGGGCGAGGTTTCCGTCGATCTCTTTCTGGCATCGGAAATTCCTCCCGGAACCGGCCTGGGGTCGTCCGCCAGCGTCTGCGTGAACGTCCTGAAGACTCTCACCACCTACTTGCGCCAGCCCCTCTCGAAGTATGCGCTGGCCGAAGGGGCTTTTGACATTGCCCGCAACCTGCTGAAGCGTCCCGTGGGGAAGCAGGATGAGTACGCCGCAGCCTTTGGCGGTTTAAACTTCATCGAATTCAACCGCGACGGAACGACCCATGTGGAACCGGTCGAACTCGAGGAGACCCTCAAGCGCGAATTTCAATCGAACCTGATGCTTTTTTTTACTGGTACGGCGCACCACTCCTGGACCATTTTGGCGGAACAGGAGAAATCCACCCGAGTGCGGGGTGGGGACGCGGTGGAGGCCTTGCACGAGATTCGCGCTGTGGCAGGACTCATGCGTGAAGCCCTGGAGAAAGGGAACCTGGCCAGGTTCGGGGAGCTTATGCATCAGGCTTGGCAGGCGAAGAAACGGGTCTCCGGCAAGATCTCCAATCCGCACATCGACCACCTCTACGAAATGGCTCGTCGTACCGGAGCTTTAGGCGGCAAGATTACAGGGGCCGGTGGCGGCGGCTTTCTGCTCCTCTATTGTGAGTCTGATGGTCAGCCTGCAGTGCGCCAGGCGCTGGCCGCCGAGGGCATCCAGGAGATGGCGTTCTCCTTCGATTCCCAAGGAGCGCAAGTGCTGGTCAACGATCCCTTCATCGATGGCGACGAGCGCGCCGGCATGCGCTGGACTTTCTTTGCCGTGCCCGATCTCGCCTAGGCATTACCGGGGGCGACGTCGAGAAAGGGAAGCCCGACCCCGCCATCTATAGCCCGGCTTGCCAGCGTCTGAACATCGCGCCCCACAATGCCCTCGCCATCGAAGACGCAGTTTCCGGAATCCGTGCCGCCAGGGGAGCGGGGGTATCGATGCTCGAGATCTGGTTGAAGTCTGCCGCCGGGCGGGAATCGACCAAATCTTGATCAATTTGCACGCCCACGTCGACTCGGTTCGCCGTGCCCTCCCGCAGTGGAGTCAAGGGCTGCACGTGCAGATCGCCGACCATCAGCCGGCCGAGGACCCGATGGCCGCGGGAGCCGACTGTGTGATCGACAATTTCCTCGGGGATGCCAAAGCCAAGCTGGAACTCATCCGGCAACGCTCAGCCGCCGATCCCCCCGATGAAACCCTCCCCGTAGCCAGCCCGACAGCACGCGGCTAGCCGCAGATCGAACAGATCATCCCCCTCTCCCAGTCCGACCTCGGGCCTCAGCCCAGGCTCCCTCCGATCCACGCCTCCTCGTTCCCGTCTCGCATTCTCTAAAGGCTGGCTCCCAAGACATGGGCATTTCTCTGCCTGCGCCCTGCTTCCTCGAACGCCACTCGCCTTACTCGCCTCGCATCTCCTTCTGAATCTCCCCCGGGTGACCGGTTCCCACAGGGAGCTTCCCGCCTGGCTGCCCAATCCATTGTTGTAGACTCTCAGTAGTTTCCGGCCGGCGCTCTGCAACGATTGGCCGAGGAGTCCCCGATGAGCTGGGCAAGCAAGCTGGCGAAACCTTACCGCGTCGAGCATGGCAAAGATTTCCGGCTGAAGGACTTTGATCCTGAGGACACGGGAAAACTACATTCCAAGGACCATGCCCTGGAGTTGTTGGAGAAGGGCATCGCCCAAATGGCGGAGCTGCAGAACAAGCTCTATGCTGGGGACCGCTGGGCATTGCTCATCATCTTTCAGGCCATGGATGCCGCCGGCAAAGACGGGGCGGTCAAGCACGTGATGTCGGGGGTAAACCCGCAAGGCTGCCAGGTGTACTCCTTCAAAACACCGTCCTCGGAGGAACTGGACCACGACTACCTCTGGCGAACTATGCAGCGAGTGCCGGAACGCGGCCACATCGGCATCTTCAACCGCTCTTATTATGAGGAAGTGCTGGTCGTCCGGGTTCACCCGGCCGTTCTTCACAACGAACGCATCCCTCCCTCATTGCTGGGCAAGAACCTATGGGAGGAGCGCTACGAGGACATCGGTGCCTTCGAGCGCTACCTGGCGCGCAATGGAGTTGTAGTTCGCAAGTTTTTCCTGAA
>Ga0182015_10001923_pt1 | contig 26317 bp, 22 predicted proteins | sample 712P3MmetaG_FD_120478 | JGI IMG/M metagenome (GOLD analysis project Ga0182015, IMG submission 120478) | Permafrost microbial communities from Stordalen Mire, Sweden - 712P3M metaG | ecosystem: Environmental > Terrestrial > Soil > Wetlands > Permafrost | place: Sweden: Stordalen | collected...
GAATGTGTCCCTCCAGGGAGTGCCAGGCTCCGCGCAAATCGGGCGCCGTCGTCCAGCAGGCTCTTGAATCCTTCGCGGAGCAACAGATGACGCCGGTCCTTCTCCGTTTTTGCCAGGAACGGCAGCAGCACGTCGCGGTGCTCCTCGGTTACGTGGTCGGTTCCGAGCAACTGAAGCGCATTCGCGAAGTCGATCATCTCCGAGACCGACGGAGGCTTTTCGAGAGAATAGTTGCGGAACGAGAGCGCAATGCCCGCCATCTCCCGGTGAAACGTCTCATCGGCCTTTGGAGTGCGGCTGGCGATGATCTCCGCCTCGCGCTCCGGCGTCGGGTGCTCGACACGCACGTAGAGACTGCGCCTACGGATGGGGTCGCCAAGCCTGCGCTCCTCATTACTGGTGAGCACGACGAAGGGAATGCTCTTTGCGCTGACGGTGCCAAACTCGGGAATCGAAAGCGTCCATGCGGAAAGTATTTCCAACAGCATTGCTTCGAACCCTTCGTCTACCTTGTCCAACTCGTCAATCAGCAGCACGCAGGGCCGGTCGCACTCGAGCGCGCGCATGAGCGGACCTGAACGAAAGAAGTCCCGCCCCTTGAGGTTTGCCTGCACAGTCTGCCAGTTTTCGTGCTGGCCCTTCGAGAACTCCATGTAGAGACGCTGGAGTCCCTCATCGAAGCGCCCGATGGCCTTGTCCTCCGTCACGCCGCGGTAGCACTGCAGTCGCTCAACGTGCGTACCGCCTGCTGCGGCGACTGAAAGCGCTAATTGGGTTTTGCCCGAGCCGGCGGGGCCTTCGAGCAGCAACGGCTTCTGGAGTTTCGCGGCCAGGAAGACAACCTGGGTCATCACGGGATCGATGAAGTAGCCCGTCGCGGCGAGCTTGCTGGAGAGGTCTTTGAGGGAATCAAACATCAGCCACTCCACGCGCTTTGGTTGAGATCGCCATTCGGCCTCCTCGAACGCGGAGACAGAATGAAGCGGTCTCGAAACTCGGTCAAATCGAATTCCGGTGGCCTTGGCCGTAGGGACCGGCAGAGCGGCCAGGAGTCGGCGTCAATTTGACCGAGAATCGGATTCGACCCAAGATTTCCACATCCGCCGGGCGAACCGGCCCGGACAACACAGGTTTGGAGGAAATGAAGTTATGGGATCTGTGCTTGCTTTAAGAGAGTTGGAGATGGGCGATCCCCTTTTGACCGCCGAGGATGTCGCTCAAAGGCTAAGGGTCAGCAAGGATTGGGTTTGGGATCACTCCTCGCGCAGACTGCCGTATCTGCCGGTCATTCGTATGAGTGACGGCGCCCTGCGCTACAGGGCGAGTGGGATCGAGGAGTTCCTGAAGGAGCGGGAGAGGGCTGCCAATTTACGTCGGAAACGTCGTTAAAATAAGGATGGCCCGCTTATTCCCCCACACAGAAAATGAGGAATAGATGGGAACTTCATATCAAAAGGGATGGGTCGAAGTCCGAGGGAAGAAGTGGTATGGGTTTTACCGCCGCACCATCCTCGACCCGGAGACCAACACCCCTAAGGCGGTCAAAATGCCCGTAATTCTCGGGCTGAAATCTGCGATGAGCAAGTTTCAGGCACGAGAAAAGCTGGCACAGGAGATCACCCGCACGAGTGGGCAGGTCACCGAAGACGGCGTCGTGAAGAACGGCACTGTCACATTCGGTTGGTTTGCCCGAAACCGTTACTTGCCGCTGAAAGAGGCGGACTGGCGAGAAGAGACTGCCAAGGTGAAGAAACTCATCATCACGGCAGACCTGATCGTTCCGTTCGAGGATGTACGACTGGAGAGGTTCGACAAGTACATCCTGCAGAATCAACTCAATCAGCTGGCCAAAACCCATTCCAAGGATCGAGTGTTGCAGATTCGCTCTTACATGCGGGCTATCTTTGCGGAGGCGGTCGATCAAGACTATCTTCCGAAAGATCCTGCACGTTTGGTGAAGGTGCCGGCAAACCTGCGTGAGGTCGATAAAACCGTCCTCACTTGGGACCAGCTACGCGCCGCGCTCGACCGACTTCTCGAAAAGAGTCTTCGCGACTGGTTGCTCCTCATGCTAGACATGTCGAATGCACTTCGACCGGGTGAGGTGGTTGCCTTGCGTTGGCGAAGCCTCCTTGAAGAGCCGCTGCTCCTCGATATTAAGGAGACCTACTACAAAGGGAAGATTCGGCCCTACGGTAAGACCAAGCGGAGCACCTCGGAGGTCCCGATCTGTGAGGATCTGGTCAAGAAGTTGGTGGAATGGCGGGAACACCTGAAGACGAAGCGTAAGGATGTATCGCCAGCTGCGTTTATCTTTGGCGGGCGGTTTGCAGGTCCCTTGGACCCGAGCAATTTCCGCAAGCGCGTGCTGCATAAGCTGGCCGAGGAACTGGAATTTCCGAAGCTGACATTCCAGGTCATCCGGCGCACGATCGCGACCTTGGCTCAAAAACTGGGATCAAGCAAGGACGTGCAGGGCTTTATGCGCCATGAGACGACGGACACCACGGAGAACGTTTATATGCAGGTTCTCCTGCCGGGAGTACGTACGACGCTCGATGCAATCCATGCGCAGCTATCCAAAGGGACTGAGGTGCCGACGGCTCCTGAGCCACCGATGCCGCCTAATGGAAGTACGAGAACTGGCAACTCGACCGAGAAGAGAGATGGAGTGGATATGGTAGGAGCGATTCCAGACAACCTCACCGGGCAGATCGCAGCGGCAACTGCGAAGCCTGTTCGTGGAGTGGTTTTGGAATTTGCCCCTAAGTTGCCCACAACTCGGAGAAAGGAGGTGCTTCTAAATGCCTGAAATATTTGGTGGACCTGATCGGGATCGAACCGATGACCTCTTCCATGCCATGGAAGCGCGCTCCCAGCTGCGCCACAGGCCCACATGCTGCAGGGATGCAACTTTTCTATTGTCTCCGCTCGGGGAGGTGGTGTCAAACCTGCCGACGTGACCAAACCTCTACCAAACCCAGTCCGGCCGCACAGGTGTTCATACTCTCCTCAAGCCGATGCCGGAAGCGGCCTAAATGCCTGTCCTGTGGGAATTTCGCGCGAAAACGACCGTGACCGGGAACACTTCAGGGGTGTCCCGGTGTCTAAGAGGATAGAGGGCGTGGGGCCCTGGGGTGGAATGGGCGCCCCGTATCCCGCGCACTCGGTTGCGGCTTGTTTTTCCGGCAGTCTTTATGCCGGCGAGTGGCTGCGAACGGCAGATCGACAGAAACTGGTTTTTAAGTGCAGGCGAACTTGTCTGAAGGCGAACTAGCCTGAAGCTGAACCAGCGAAAGACTTGCCATTTGCGACCTGGTGGGAGGACACTCAATTGCACGGAGACCTCACCATGGGCAATCTTGCCAGCGCTTTGACGCTCCAGTCAGAAGAAGCGGCACTGGTAGCGGAGCTGCGAGCCGGCTCAGAGGAAGCTTTTGCCTGGCTGATTGAGCGTTATCACAAGCCAATCTTTTCGCTGCTTGCCCGCATGGTTCATGATCGGGCCGACGCTGCCGATCTGACCCAAGAAGTGTTCGTGAAGGTATTCCGCGGGGTTGGCAGCTTTCACGGCGAGTCATCGCTGCGGACATGGATCTATCGGATTGCACTGCGCGAGGCATCGAATCGTCGACGCTGGTGGGGCCGGCACAGGCAGCAGGAGGTGCCGATCGAGCAGGAGATCACCGACGGGGACTGCGGAGCCCCGGTCCTGTTGAAAGATACCCTGGAAGATCCGTCGGAGTCGCCGTATGAGATTGCGGTCCACACCGAGAATCGAGAACGGGTGGAGGCCGCGCTACAGAAAGTTCCGGAGCCGTTCCGCACGACACTGATCCTCCGCGACATTGAGGGATTTGTCTACGAAGAAGTTGCTGAGATGCAGGGAGTCAATCTGGGAACGGTGAAGTCGAGGCTGGTACGGGGTAGAGCTCATCTGAAAGCCGCTCTTATGCCGCAAGCCGACAGCAAAGCTTCAGTTGAGACTGCAAGTTTTGATATTCCACTGGGGGAGGAGGCGCGATGACGGGTTGTAAGCCAATACAGGAGAGTTTTTCAGAATATCTGGATGGCCGGCTGAACGGACGCGAGATGCAACAGATCGCCGCGCACCTCGAATCTTGCCGTGTGTGCGACCTGGAGTTTGCCGGACTTCGTTATGCCCAGGCTTCTCTTGCAACGCTCGGGGCCGTGCCGGAGCCGAAGGATCTTTTTCTCCGCGTTCGCGTTGCAGTCAGCCAGGAGCGTGCGCGGAGCAGGCGCAGCTTGATCCAGGGATGGAAGCTTGCCTGGAAGAATACGGTAGGGCCTTTTGTTCTGCAGGCATCGGCTGGTTTTGCCAGCGCGGTGCTGCTGATGGGCACAGTGATTGTGCTGGCCACGATGTTTGCCCAGCCTGAGGCCGCACAGGCCAGCCAGGATGAGCCGTTGGGCAATCCCACGGCGCCGCGATTGCTCAGCCTCTCCACGGGCGTGGGTAGAAGCGAGATTGGCGACGGCTCCGGACCGGTGGTGGTCGAAGCCTACGTGAACAACGAAGGCAAGATGTACGACTATCGCATTGTTTCCGGCCCAACCGACGCAAATACCCGAGCGCAGATTGAGAACCTTCTGCTCAACAGCCGGTTTGAGGCTGCCAAGTTCTTCGGGCAGCCGGTGCGCGGGCTGGCGGTGCTTTCGTTCTCGGGCATTTCTGTTCGCGGATAGTCTCTCCAATTCGCGATGGACGATTGCGCACTGGTCCTCCTGTCGTTTGACCCTGCCCGCACGTCTAACTAGACTTACAGGCAGGTCCTTCTCATGATGTTTCGTTCGTTTCGTCTGGTTCTCTTTCTATCCGTTGCAGTGGTGGCGTTGCCGGGAGCGGTCTGGTCCCCGGCGGTTCTTGCGCAGTCCTCCCCGAACGGTTCAGGCTCGAATAGTTCCAGCTCGAACGGTTCCGACAAGAATCAGTCTTCTTCTTCACAGCAGGGTCCCGTGCAGGAAAAGGCGCCCTCTCTGATCGACCCCGCGGGCCCGACGGTTTCGCTGATCAGTTCTGAGCCAGTCTTTCTGATGGCCGCGGCGTTGAATGCATGCGGATACGACGAGGGCCTCGACCAGAGCGAGCCCATCCGCATGCGCATCCGCGATGAGATGAATCAGGCGCTGGCGAAGAGCGAGGATGCGCGCAATAAACGGGACAAGGTTTGCCTCTACATTGCCCAGCACCGCATCACTGGCGGCGAACGAGACATCTCGCAGTACATCTCACTGGCACTCTACCTGACGCAGCCGCCCGAGCTGGAAACCTCTGTCGACCTGACCGAGATGCCGCCCGACTCGACGCAGGTTGTCGAGATTGTGCCGCTGCTCAAGGACTTCATGAATGCCGCCGACCTGCACGGCATCTGGCTGGCGCTGCACCACATTTACGACGACGAGCAGGTCACTTTACATGAGCCGCTGTCGAAGATGATCGTCTCCACCGATCTCTACCTCAAGATGCCGGCCAATACCTATGATGGCCGTCGCTTTGTGGTGGTGGTGGAGCCGCAGCTCTCCCCGCGCGCCGTGAATGCGCGTGTCTACGGCACGGATTTCGTGGTTGTGGTGTCGCCCTCAAACGGTCAGATCCGGATGAACGATGTGCGCCACACCTATCTTCACTACATGCTCGAGCCGTTGCTCACGGCGCGGGCCAACGCCATCGACCGCATGCAGCCGATCCTCAAGGAGATTCGCGGAGCGCCTCTCGAATTCCGCTACCGCAGCGACACGGTTCCACTGAACATCGAGTGCCTGATCAAGGCCATCGAAGCGCGCACCATGGACACGGGCGTTCCGGAGTACAAGATTCCCGCGGGCGTCGACCGCTCCGACCTGCCGAAGTACGAGCACGAGCGCCAGCTTTACCAGCAGAAAGTGGATGCCATCAAGCTGGCGACCGTGCACCATGACATGACGCAGGGTTTTGTTCTCACGCAGTATTTCTATGAGCAGCTGATCCAGTTTGAAAAGGACCCGGCCAGCCTGCGAGACACGATTGGCGAGATGGTCTACAGCATGGATGTGGAGCAGCAGACGCACCGCGCCCGGGAGATCGAGTTTGACAAGGAAGCCGACGAGGAGGTGCTGGGCAGGAGCAAGCCGCGCAAGCTGACCGGCCTCGATCTGGCCGAAGCGCGCCTGGCCGCCGGCGATGTGGCCACTGCAACTGGCTTGGCGCGTCAGGTCTTGACCGTGCATGGGGACACGCTGGACTCGGTGTCGCAGGAGGCGCGAGCCAACTTCATCCTGGCGCGCGCGGCGATCATGACGGGCCATCCGGAAGAGGCGATCAATGGATTTCAGAGGACTATCGCCACAACAAAGGAGCCGAGGCTGATGGCCTGGTCGCATATCTACCTGGGCCGCATGCTCGACCTCGATTGCAAGCGGGATGAAGCGCTCACGGAGTATAAGGCCGCACTCGATTCGCGCGACGGACAGCAGGATACCCGGCTGGCGGCCGAACGCGGCGTGAAGAAGGCTTATGCCGTCAACGGCCACTCCTGCGATGAGGATGCGGACGAGGATGCACCGGCGCCGGGTGCAACCGGGCCCGCAGCCAAGCCCGCAGCCGCGGTGCAAGGGCAAAACCCTGCCACGCCGCCGCAATAGCCCGCTCACCGCAGGGCTTATGCTGGTTGCTAGAACAAAATCCGGAAAAGTATGCTCAATGTGCCTCGAGGAGAGTTGCCGTTCCAGGTTGGTCGCATAAACTTTGCACCGTTTGCGCCGCTTGCACCATTCCAGATTCCGCAGTCGCGCATCGAAGACGGGTCCGGCTCCATCGCCGGACGATGACCTCTTTAACCTTGTGTGCAAACGGGAATTGACCGAGGCAAGCGTGGAAACAACTTTGGCCGATCTCGAATCCGTTTTGGGATATACCTTCACGAGCCGTGCCCTCCTGGTTCGTTCGTTGACTCATCGCTCGCTTGCCAATGAAAAGGCCATGGAAGAGCGGACGCCCGACTCACGAGCGGTTGAGGGTTCGCAGCAGGTTGAGGCAAGGCTCGACGACAATGAGCGGTTGGAATTCCTGGGCGATGCGGTGCTTGGGCTGGTAGTGGCGGAGGGGCTGTTCCATGATCATCCTGAGTGGCACGAGGGCGAACTGACGCGGGTACGGGCTCAACTGGTAAGTCGCAATCACATGGCCGAAGTCGCCCGGGACATCGGGCTGGGAAGCTACCTTCGCCTGAGCAAGGGGGAAGAACGCGGCGGCCTCAGGAGCAAGAGCACCGTGCTCTCCAACAGCATGGAGGCTGTGCTGGGGGCGATGCTTCTCGACGGGGGGCTGGAGCCGGTAAGGCGGTTCGCACGTCAATATGTCATGGGTGCGGTCGTCGAATACCTTGCAGCGGAGTTGCGTTCGGGTGCGGCGCTGGGCAACTTCAAGTCCGCGCTGCAGGAGTATTTGCAGGCTGAGCGCGCCGGAACTCCGGTTTACCGATTGAAGAGCGAAAGCGGCCCAGACCATCGGAAGCGGTTCATGGTGGAAGTCCGGCTGAGGCCCAGCGAGCAAGAGCCGGGAAAGCCTCTCGCCCGCGGAATCGGAAGCACAAAGAAGCTGGCTGAGCAGGATGCTGCCCGGCTTGCGCTGGTACGGCTGACGGCAAAGACAATTGACGTCCACGCCGAAGATGCCGCTGAGGAATCCGGCGAAGAATCCGACGGGCTGGAGGCGGAATGAGCGATTCTGTCCGAGCCACCCTGGTGCCGACCGGCGAATCTTCCCCAGCGATCCCAGGGCTGAGGGCCGAGCAGGCTGTATCCGCGCTCGCTTCACCGCGACGCACGCCAGGGCATCGCTTTCATCTGCCCACTGTTCCTGAAGCGCTCGCCTCACTCTTTCAGACCATTGTCGTCGCACTCTTTCTGCTCACTTTTGTGCTGCAACCTTACCTCATTCCGTCGGAGAGCATGGAACACACGTTGCTCGTCGGCGATTTCCTGTTGGTCAACAGGCAGGTCTATGCACCAGCGGGGCGCCTTACCGGCTGGCTGCTGCCCTATCGCGACGTTGCGCGGGGAGACATTGTTGTCTTCCACCATCCGCAGCCCCATCCTTTTCTTGTCAAACGAGTCGTGGGGCTGCCAGGCGACCGGCTCCGCATTGACAATGGACGTGTCTCTGTCAACGGCCTCACACTCGAAGAGCCTTATGCCGCGTTCGAGCCCATCCCGCCGAATCCCTTCCGCGAAAACTTTCCCGGACGCGTCTACACCGACCCGCAAGTGGATCCAACGTGGTGGAGGCAGATGCAGAGTCTCACCAGCAACGGTGAGCTGACGGTGCCCGAAGGGAAGTACTTCGTGCTCGGCGACAACCGCAACCACAGCGAGGACTCGCGCTTCTGGGGCTTTGTTTCGCGCTCGCAGATCGTGGCTCGCCCGCTGGTGATTTACTTCTCGCTGAGCAGGCCTTCCGCCACAGATATCGAGCAGGCCTCGGATGATAGACTCGGACACGACAGGGAACTCTCGGCTAAGGTGACGGGGTTTGCGCGCTGGAAGCGCATCTTCCGCGTGGTCCGCTAGCGCAGGATAGCCTGCCAGTCGCCGGGCCGAAGGCCGGACTCACAACGAGCAGGCAGGATGACGAAAAAACAAGACCGGGCCTCGAAAGCATCCCCTTCGGCGAGCCCTGAGGCAGTTCCCGAAGCAACCGAACCAACCCCCGAGCGGCGTGTGGAGGAGACTCCATACGAGGCTGTGGCCAGCATCTGTTCGGTGCTCGTAGTCGGGCTCTTCATCCTCACTTTTCTCGGCCAGAACTTTGTTATTCCGTCGGGTTCGATGAAGAAGACGCTGCTGGTTGGCGATCACCTGGTGGTCGACCGCATCACGCTGGCTCCCGCGGCTGCGTGGATGCCGCTGGTGCACTATCGCGAGCCCCAGCGCAACGACATCGTTGTCTTCCTCAAGCCTGTAGCCGATCCCGACCCGGTCGACAGTTCGCCCACCTATCCATTCCTTGTCAAGCGGCTCATCGGGGTTCCCGGCGACCACATTCATCTGCGCAACGGCATTGTCATCATCAACGGCGTAGCCCAGGATCAGCCCCATGCTGAAGCCACCACGGTGGAGAACCACAACGATTTTCTCGACGAGTTCCCGTCCATTCCGCCGGAGCAGGAGCGCGGCGCGACGGAGGCCTGGAGCGTCGAGTTTCCCTCGCACATCGAGAATGGCGATCTCGTGGTCCCGCCCGGGCACTTCTTCATGATGGGCGACAACCGGCATAACTCGCTCGACTCGCGCTATTGGGGCTTCGTACCGCGGGAGAACATCGTTGGGCGGCCGCTCTTCAACTACTGGTCGTTCCAGACGCCCGAAGACCAGTATGAAAAGCAGGGAATCGGCAACAGCATCTCTTGGATGGCCCATGTGGCGCTGCATTTCTTCACCGAAACGCGCTGGGACCGGACCTTCCACCGCGTCCGTTGAAGCCGAGCTGTCCGCTGACGCCCGGTCCCGGGTGCACTACCATAGAACTCAATGGCCGAAGACGCAGGTGAGCGGAAGCGCAAGCGCAGAACCTGGGTTCTGGGTCTGGCGCTTTTCGCCCTCTTCCTCGTCATCGCCATCGTCCCGCCACTGGTCAGCATCAACCACTACAAGGCGCGCATTACGCACCTGATGTCGGCATCAGTCGGCCGACCGGTGCGGCTTTCTTCAGTGGAAATGCGCGTGCTGCCCACGCCCGGGTTCGTTCTCAACGATCTCACGATAGAGGAAGACCCCGCCTATGGCGCGGAGCCATTGCTCCACGCCAACACAGTTGTCGCCACTATCCGTCTGTGGTCGCTTTGGCGCGGCCGGCTTGAGATTGGCAGCATCAGCGTCGACGAAGCCAGCCTGAACCTTGTCCGCACACCGGATGGCCTGTGGAATCTCGATCCGCTCTTTCGCACTGCCGCTCAGAAGTCGCAACCAGCCGCAAGCGCCGCACAGAGCCATCCCGTGCCTCTGCCCTATCTGGAAGCAACCAACTCGCGCATCAACATCATGCGCGGGACGGAGAAACTGCCATACTCGCTGGTGAACACGGACCTTTCCTTTTGGCAGGAGAATCCGGGCGACTGGCGAATTCGCCTGAAGGGCGAGCCCTCGCGAACCGACCAGAGCCTGGAGTTGTCGGGCAGCGGCGACACCGGGGTGGTGCGTCTGGAGGCGAGCCTGCGCCGCGCATCGGAGCTGCGCGAGATGCCTCTGCATATCGATCTTGAATGGCGCGACGCCCAGGTTGGCCAGTTGACGCGTCTTGCCCTCGGCTCGGACGCCGGCTGGCGCGGCAACCTTACCGGGGATCTGAACCTGGACGGCACGCTGGATGCCGCCCAGATCAAGACTCGGCTCCGGGCGGAGAATGTTCACCGCGCCGAGTTTGCGCCCGCCGAAACGCTCGACTTCGATGCGCGCTGCAGCCTGCTCTTTCACTTCAGTTGGCAATCGGTTGACAACCTGGTGTGCGACTCGCCGCTCGGCGATGGCCACGTCCGTCTCTCTGGAGATTTGCCGCGCGAGGGGAGGGGTCCGCACCTCACCCTGGAACTGGACAAGATCTCCGCTGGCGCCGCACTGGACGCGATGCGGACCGTGCGCAACGGCATCGGCCGTGAGCTTGAGGCAAAGGGCACGATTGCAGGCAAGCTTGTCTACAATCCCGACGCGGCCCGAACAGCCGTGGACCCAGGCGTGACCCCAGAAGCCGGACATCGCATGGGAAAGAGCGGCACCGCCAAGCGGGCGGCACTGGGGCCGTTAACGGGCAGCCTGATTGTTCAAGGGTTGCAGTTGAGCGGCGATGCCCTAAGCACACCCATCCAGGCGCCGAAGTTTGCGTTCGAGCCGGCAGCTCCAGCAGTGGGCGAGCATGCCGCTCTTGTGGCCAACGTGGGCGTTCCGCTGGGCGGGGCATCCCCCATGGTGGTAGCGGCACGGCTTGGTCTTTCCGGCTATCGGATCACGCTCCGAGGGCCCGCAAGCGTTACTCGGGCGCGTGAATCCGCAAAGGTCGCTGGAGCATTCGAGGTGTCGCTCCTCGACTCGCTTGCCGGCGAGCCGATTGTGGTCGACCTGAACGCTGAAGGTCCATGGATCATGCCCGAGAGCATTCCGGTGGGCGAGATTCTGCCGCGGAATCCGGCTGGCTCAGCTTTCGCAGCTCAATCGAACACGCAGTCAGAGGCCAGACCAAGCCCCTTGCCGGCGGCGTCACTGAGTGCTTCGTCCGCAGACAAGCTTGCAGGCACGATCACATTGCACAATGCCAACTGGAAGGCCGACTACTTGGCGAACGCAGTGATGATCTCTCAGGCTACGCTGCACATCGGTGGCGGCGACAGCCTTTGGGATCCAGTTGTGTTTACCTACGGGCCCGTGGAGGGCACTGCGACGCTGACTTTGCCCGCTGACTGCGCTTCTGCTTGTACCCCACGATTCACAGTGGATTTTGGATCGCTCGATGCAGGCGGGCTGGAGGCGGCGATTCTTGGAGCGCATGAGAAGGGAACGCTCTTGTCGGAACTGATCTCGCGGTTGAGCAGCAAGAAGTCATCGACCGGCTCGCCGTTGCCTCGCGGGGAGGGCACAGCAAAAGCAGAGACTCTGTTGCTGGGGCCGCTGACTCTGCACGATGCCACTGCTGCATTGAGCCTGACGGATACCGGGGCTGAGGTTACGGGGTTTAACGCAACTGTGTTGGGCGGACGCGTACAGGGGACGGGCACGATTCAAGCCGCGGGCGGAGACCACGACAAGCCTGCTTATACGGTCGAAGCTAGTTTCGAAAAGCTCAAACCTGAAGAAGTCGGCGAACTGGCCGGATCGCGTTGGAGGGGAGGGGAGTTGAATGCCAGCGGCAAGGTTGAGCTTTCGGGGTTTACCGGGGAAGATCTGGCATCGTCCGCACACGGGACGCTCCACCTTGATTGGAGGCACGGAAGCTTGGCCGCCGAAGGCGAAGCCGGTACAGTTCCCGCCTCGCTCGCGCACTTCGACCGCTGGACGGCCGACGCCGAGATCGCAAATGGAGCGATCACGCTGAAGGGCAACACCGTCAGGCTCGGCCCGCGGAATGGCATTGTCGACGGCACGCTGGCCTTTGGCGATCCGGCAAAGTTGACGCTCGCTACACCAAAAGGGACGCTCGCCAAGCGCTAAACAGCTCGCCGGTACAATGAAGCCATGGCTTCATCTCATCCTTCTTCCCCGGTCTTGATTCGCTGCAAGGGCATTCTTTTCGACATGGACGGCGTACTGATCTCGTCGCTGGGTTCGGTGGAGCGCAGTTGGACACGGTGGGCCGAGATGCGCGGCATCGATCCTGCGTATGCGCTGTCGATCGTCCATGGCCGCCGCAGCATTGAGACCGTGGCTTTTCTTCGTCCGGACCTCGACGCAGAAGCTGAGAATCGGATTATTGAAAAGCTCGAAATCGATGATAGGGACGGCGTGAAGGCGCTGCCCGGGGTGCTTGAACTGCTGGCGTTACTTCCCACAGGGGCATGGACTGTGGTGACGAGCGCAACCGGCGCTCTGGCGCGTGTGCGCCTGACTGCGGCCGGCATCCCGGCATCGGGCCCGATCATCACTGCCGACGATGTTGTAAAGGGCAAGCCCGATCCCGCGCCCTATCTCGCCGGAGCTGCACTGCTCGGCGTTCCGCCGGCCGAATGCGTGGTCATTGAAGATGCCGCATCCGGAGCCAAAGCGGGCCGCGCCGCCGGTTGCATGGTGATTGCAACCACTTTCTCGCACTCCATTGAGTCGCTGGATGCGGCCAACTTCGTAATTCCGGACCTCACCGGAGTCGCCGTCACCGAGCTGCCCGGCGGCGAGGGCATCGAGCTGGCTTTCACACCGATTGCGGTGCCAGTCAAGTCGTAGAGCATGTGAAGTGGGTTCCGCAGAACAACGGCAAAACATCCCTCAGGGGCTAACCGCCTGCGGTTTTGTTGGGCATTTTGCGGCCCGGCTAAAGCCGTGCCCTTGTTACAACGCCTCGACTCCAGAGCGTATTTCCGCAGCCTTCAAGAGCCGTCTTGGAACAGGACTTGACTGAGGTGATTATTCGTCGACCGAGCGGGCTACTCGTCGGCCTCGATCTTGCGCTTGCCAATGTCCTGCATGGGGCGGGAGTTGACCTTGTAGAGCGCGGCGAACTTGCGCAACTGCTCGCGGCTGATGGAGAGCGGCTGCTCGAAGACGAACCAGCGCACGCCTTCAGTGCAGGGGGGAGCGGTCAATGAGCCCATGTAGGTCCAGTAGCCGGGATCCGCGGGAACGAACCCGGCCGGGTTCACAAACTCGGTCACCTTTTCGGTGGCGCCGGGCTTCTCCGGCAGATGAGGCCATAGCGTGGCCATCACCGCATTGGGCGCGCTGCGATCTTCAACCAGTTGCAGGTTGAGGATGGCGATTTTGCCGTCCGCGCTCTTGTGCACCAGGTCGACGTCCATGTCGGTGAGCTTGCCCTTCACGGCTCCTTCGCTGGGGTGATGAAATTCAAACTCCAAAAGGTCGTATCGAACGCCGTTGGCCACCATGTAGCTGCCTTTGGCTGGGTAGGCGCGAATGGTGTGGCCGGTATTTTCGAGCGTGACAGAGCCGGCGATGTAATGAAACTCGAGGGGCTGGAGAGTCTTGTTAAGGCGCGCGCCGCGAATGTCGACCGGCGACTGCTCGTGGCCCTTCGAGCAGGCGGAGTAGCCGGGGTCGAGCTTGCCCCAGACGAGAGATCCATGCTTGCCTTCGTATTCCCAGGGCGTGGAATCCTGCGCCCATGCAGCCATAGGACCCGCCAGAGCCGCGCTCGCGGCCAATAACACCAATGCAAATCGCTTCATCGCTCTCTCTCGTACCTTCGCAAGGATTCTACGAGATTGAGGCCCGAGGGGCCAGAAAGCGAGCTGTGACTGCTCCGCAGGGCGGCTTCCTCACGCACTTTTTCCAGCGAGAAATGGCCGTTTTCCGACGAAAAATGGCGGTTTTCCGACGCGGGGCGGCGCGTAACCCTTTTATTATCAGAGAGGCCCGTGGAAGTCAGGATGCGTAACGTGTTTGTTTTCAAGCAGATGTGGAAAAAGCGAGGGGGAGGGGGGTAGGGGGTACTAGAAGAGCGGGGAGAAGGGAGAAGGGAATAAAAAGGCAGGGAGAAGGGAACAGGGAACAGGGAACAGGAAAGGCTTGCGGCTCTGGCTGTTGCCGATGCGGAAGCGGAGACCGGTCTGGTGGAGGTTGGACACAAGGCAATTCTGCGCCGGCAGATGGTAATTATGTGCAAGATGAGGGCTCTTTTTGTGGGGTGTGCCTGGAGGGAATCGGTCGGGTGTCTGGCCGGGCAATGCGTGCGCGCGGACAAGGATGTTGTTTCCCACATTTGTATGTTCGTCAACGAGATGGAACTTCCTCTCCGTGTTAAGCATAGCTCTCTTATTTCGGTTGCCAGGACTTTGAAGACAGCATCAGATTCCAATCATTTATTCCGCGAGTCACACTAACTCCTTGCAGCCAGGTAGAGACATGAGTTAAATTCGACGCTATTCCGGTTAAAAACTTCTCTGCTGGCTCAGAATCGGGTCCCAGAATAATCTGCGTCGACATCGGCCCCCGGTAGAAAGTTTCGAGTCCGCTAAAGTGGGAGACGGCCTATGTCAGGGTGGGGGAACCGTTCAGCCAAATTCTGGGTTACTGTCGCGATGGTCGGTGTTATCGCGGTTGTTGCGGAGCCGTTGCTGAGCCAGGGGAGTCAGCCGCAATCAACTTCGGGACTCCTCGCCGGGATATTCAAGTTAAACGAACAGGTCCGGGGTCAGAGCCAGCAGGACGAGGCCGCGAGCCAGACGCTCCTGAAGCAACGGCTGGCATTGGTCGAGCAACTGATTCGCACCGACCCGTCGCAGGCGCGATCTGTGATGCTCGATGACGCTGCTTTGGCAGCATTCCATCGGAATCCAAGCCTGACCGATCTTGTGGAGACCGGCGAGAAGCAAACGGGGACGCTGGAAGAGACGATAGCGGACGACTTCGAACACCACACCAGCGCGGCCCATTGGTTTCTGCATTCACTCAATCGACATGTGGAGGTCTTTGTTCCTCAGCCTCGGGGTCTTGAAGCTTTGCTGCATCGCACCGTTACCGCGTTTGGCGTAAGCACGGCTCACGTGATGGCCGTCGAATCGCTTTCCATGGCAGAGGCTCTCTCCGGCGCTGGGCCTGCTCCGAGCCAATGCAGCACCACAGGGCCGCAACAAACAGCGATCATTTTGCTGAACTTTCCCACCGGAGGCCCGCAGACGCCCGCAGGCCTCGACGCAAGTTACTGGATGCGACAGTACACAGGGAGCGACCCTTCACTCACAGATTATTGGGACAATGTATCGAATGGACAAACCTCAGCGTCGCCAACCGTATTCGGGCCATACACGCTGGGGCAGACCTTTACCTGCGATCAACTCGGGCCGATTGAGGATGCGGCATTTGCCGCGGCCGCTCAGGACATCGATTTCTCTCAGTTCAATCGGTACGCTTTGATGTTTCCAGTTGGGAGCACTTGCAGCTACGGTGGAGAGGCCTCGATAGGTTGCGGGGGCGCGGATTCGACCGTTCCCCAGCCTTTCTCAATGGTCTGGGTGGCAGAGTTTTCGGATTATTCTTCGTCGCAGGATTTGTCTGGCTTACTCGCTCATGAACACGGGCATAACCTGGGCCTGAATCACAGCAATTCACTCGATTTCGGATCGATTCCTTTAGGACCGATCGATTACACCGCCAGCAACCCGGGAACGATTTCAGCGTCTCCACCCGTAGCGCAAGGTAATGCATCGGCACCCGCTAACCCTGCCGCGGTGAACACAGAATACGGCGACCCATTCTCGGTGATGGGCAATGCATATGGCGACGGGCCCTATCACGCCTTCGATCGCACGGACCACCTTGAGTGGATCCCGGGCGGCGAGACCGCAGTTGTAACATCCCCCGGAACGTTTACGATCACTCCGCTGGAGAACTCCTCCGGGTTGCGGGCGCTCCGCGTTTTGCGCGACCCTTTTTCCGGGTCATTCCTGTGGCTGGAATACCGGCAGCCACTCGGCTACTACGACACGTTGCTGGGGAGCGAACTCGGGGCCCAGAACACAAACCTCTACGACGGAGCGCTGATTCAATATGAGAACGGCTATGTGACGAATGGCCACACGTTCCTTCTTGACTTCAACCCCACCTCGACGCCAAACGACTTTGAAACCTCGGACCTGCTGCCGGGGCAGACCTGGTCGGACCCTTACACGCTGCTCGATCTCACGGTGAATTCGGCCACCAGTTCCGGTCTCAACGTTACCGTGAACTACGATCAGCCTTGCGCGACATTGCAGCTTTCGTCTCCCACGTTTCCCTACGCGGGCGGTCCGGGCTCACTGGCCATCACCGCGCCCAGTACTTGTTCGTGGCAAGTGAGCACTGGGACCTCCTGGATCACGCCAGGCGCCACGGTCAGTGGATCGGGAAATGCATCCATCCCGTTTACGGTGGCCGCCAGCACCGCAACTGAGCAGCAACAGGGCTTCATCACGGTTCAGCGTCAAAGTATTCCTGTGATTCAGCAGGGGCCAAACGTAACTATTTACAACGTCTCACCCGAGGTCAGTTCGGGGACTACGCAAGAGTTTTCCTTCACCGCTGTGGACACAATTGGCATTTCGGATCTCGAAGACATTTACTTCCAGGTGGGAAACTCGGCGACCGGCTACCCTCTTTGCTATGTCACGGTGATAATTGATGGCTCGACGGCAAATCCCCGGTTGTTTTTAGCCTCGAACGTGTCCGAGCCTACAATTGTGCCCGGGTCAAATCAATCCATATCAAATGGTCAATGCACATTATATGGGCAGGGCAGCTCGGTAACCTTCTCTGGGAATTCTGGGAACCAGGTTCTTGTGCAACTCAACCTGAGCTTCCCGTCTTCTTCCGCCGGCACCTACCAGTTATACGTTTCCGCAAGTACTGCGGAAGGTTTTGCCGGCTACTTTCCGTCCGGTATCTTTACCGTGCCCGATGCCTCCGACGTCGTGCTGTCGGCTTCACCGTGGAGCCTGCCCCTTGGCCCAGGGAAGAGTGTCACGAGCACAATCACGGTGACCCCGGTTGGTACGTTTCAAGGCAGCGTCAACCTCTCGGCATCTGGGCTCCCGGCTGGAGTGACCGCATCGTTCAACCCCGCCAGTACCGCGCAGAGCAGCATCTTGACCCTGAGCGCAACCAGCGCGGCGACTCTGGGGTCGGCGATCGTAACGGTGACAGGAACCTCAGGGAACCTGAACAGGACCGCCAGCCTGGACGTGATGGTGACGAATGCGACGACGCCGACGGTAACTGTGACACCAACCCCGTTGAGCATTAACACGTTGCAATCGGTGACGGTGGCGATCGGAGTAGGCGGCAGCCCGACAGCGACCGGCTCGGTGACGTTGAGCAGTGGCACCTATGTGTCACAAAAATGGATTTTGGCCAGCGGTAGCGTGAGCATCGTTGTTCCCGCTGGAGTCTTGCCCATCGGCAGCGACACGCTAACGGCCAGCTACACACCGGACTCGAATAGTTCCTCCATCTACAACAGTGCATCAGGGACCACTTCGGTAACTGTGAGCTTGCCGCCGCCCGGCTTTACGGTAAGCGGCACTACGATCAGCGTGATTCCTGGCGCAACCACCGGCAATACTTCGACCCTCACCTTGACGCCAACCTATGGATTTACCGGGGCGATCAGTTTGAGCTGCGCGGTTAACCCAGCGACCTTGAACGATGAACCGACGTGCAGCGTTCCGACTTCAGTCACAATCACGGGTGCGACCGCGCAGACGGCCACTCTGACCGTGAGCACCACTGCGGCTACCTCCTCGCTGAACCAATCTCGAAAGCTCTTCTGGCCGTCGGTGGGTAGTGCGGCTCTCGCTTGCATTCTGCTCATTGGTATTCCGGCTCGGCGACGCAGGTGGCAGCGCATACTCGGATTGCTCGTGCTGCTCTTCTCGATTGCAAGCGGCGTATTTGCTTGTGGCGGCAGCGGGGGCGGTGGTGGAGGCGGCGGGGGCGGAGGCGGCGGCGGGAATGCCGGCACAACCGCGGGGACCTACACCATCATCGTGACCGGCACATCAGGCACAACGTCGGAGATAGGGTCGGTGACCCTCACGGTGCAGTAGTTCAGTTTTGGTCACCGAATGGCCGTTCTTGACAGCTTTCTTGCAAGTCCAATACCGCACCAATAAAAATGGGACCCATCGGGGATGGGTCCCATTTTGATTCGAGCGGCTTGGTGATGCGTTGTTTTGTTGGGGCGCGAATCCGAATCGTTGCGACGCAGGGTGGCCGGATTACTGGGCGGCGGTGGCGATGCTAGCTTGCTCGGCGAGGGCGGCGGCGTTGTCGGTGGCTTCCCAGGTGAAGCCGGGCTCGGTGCGGCCGAAGTGGCCGCAGCTGTCCTGATCAGCTGGTTTGCGGTCGCGCTTTGGTACCGTAGGCGAGCGATGCGTACCACTTCCCGCGGCCTTGTGGCGTCAGATCCATGAAGTGCCAAACCGGCGCGAGCAAATCGATGCCGCGCTCATGGTTCTCGGGCCCCATTTGAGGATGCGCGGAATAGAAATGCCGGACAGTGCTGTCCGCATCTTTGGTGAAGACGGAGACGCAGGAATCCTGGCCGCCGTCGGCATTTTCGCTGCCAAAATCGTATTTAAAAGTATTCGAACCCGCGCTGAGCAAACGTAAATTGCTCCAGCCGCGCGCGCGTGCATGATCGCGCAATGCTTTAGGATCTGCCGCCGCGACAACTGCAAAATCGATGTTTTGCGCGAGGTGGTGTGCCACACCGTTGGCTCCATCAATCCACATTGTGCACATGGGGCACGGCTTGACGTTCTTCTTGCCATACATCAGGTGGTAGATGACCAGCGGGCGGTTCGCCGCCGTGAAAAGTTCACTGAGCTTTACGGTGTGAACGGGCTCGTCGCCTGCGTCGAGATCGGCCGGCCCCTCGAGGAATTCATAGTCCTGCAAAGGTGCGCCCTGCGGCAACGCGCGACGCATCGCCGCCACTCTTTCACAGTGCTCCACCAGTTCAATCTCTGCCAGGCGCAACTCCTCGCGCTTGGCGAGATATTCTTCGGATTCGTTGGTAAGGTTCGTCTGGCGGAATGTTCCTCTAATGACTTCATATGTCATGGCATACCTCTTGGATTGGCCGGGGCGATCACGCGGTCGATCTTAATGGTTGGATGCAGGCAGGTGGCCGCTCGTTCGGTGTCCGTGAGATTTGAAGGACGGAGATCGTGGGCCGCAATACCCTGTCCGGCGGACTGCGGATCGAGGGCGATCTAAAAGTGAGCAGATTCAGGAATGAATTGAAAAACCCGTTGCCAGAATCTGAGCTTATGGGTTAATCCTTTTGCCATGGAGGTCACCGATGCGGACGAAGAAACTGGTCTGCCTTCTCACGGCTTTTGTCCCATTGCTGTGGGCGCAGGCCCCTGGATCGCATTTTGACGGCACCTGGACCACGACCATGGCATGCGATGCGAGCGAACACATGCCAGCCTACCAGTGGACATTTCAGAGCACGATTACGAATGGCGTCCTGCACGCGCAGCATGGCGAGGAGCACGGCCCCGGATACCTGGTAATTGACGGCCCCATAAATGGCGACGGCAGTGCTAAGTTGCATGCCAAGGGGACGGTGCAGGCGGGTAAGGCAGGCATAGTGACCCAACTCAAAGGCAACAAGTACGACTACAACATTGAAGCGAAGTTCAGCGATACCACGGGAACGGGAAAACGGGATGAGGGTGCGGGAATTCTTGGGCGGCCATGCGATTTCACGTTTACGATGAAGAGCGGCGGAAATGCCGTGCCGGCGGCTGCGACTGCGCAGTAGACGGAAGCCTGGGATTTGCCTTTTGATTCGCTCTTATCTTCGCAGCATGAGCGGGCCACGAGGTTGATGCGCGGCCCGCTCGCGGGCTATGGCCGGGAAGAAACGAGAGTCAAATCAATGGTAGTCCGAAGCGCAGCCAGCTTGCCGTTTTGGATGCTCTGTGCTTTGACATATCCAGTCTTAGGGTTCGCCACCCCAGCCAAGCCGACAGCGTTCAGAGCCTTTATTGCGTCAGCTCCGTCCATATCGATAAGGTCGGGGACCGCTACAACCTCCGATACGCTCCAATGCACAATGTAGTTCGACGGGCTTGGGTTGCAGCTGTGGGCAATTTTGGGCCCTGTGTGCGTGGTTACATGAGTGAAGGTTGCGGGCGTGCCGGAGAGGCGGCTCGCCAGGTCTTCGTACTGGAACGTAACCTGTTCGGCGGCGACCAGGCCATCGCACCCCGGCAGCCTGAGGACAGTATTGAACACGCTGGCGTATTCGGTGGCGACCTGTTGCAGGCAGGAGGCGCCCGCGGGAAGGGGAGCACCATTGAGCATTTTAAGGCCGACGTTTCCCAACACGCTGTCCGCCTTGCTTTGGGTGGTAAATCCGGCGTTAAGCATGAGGTAGTTGAACGTCAAGGGGCTGTCGGGGTAGATGGTCAGGGGTGCGCATACCAGGTTTCCCGGATACGTTCCGTTGTTGTAGTTGCCGTACTGCGGCATGTTCCAGGCTGTGTCCTGGTGCTTGACATCCTCGCCGACACTGAAGGAGAGGGAGGCGTAGTTGGTGTCGGTGTGGACGGAGCGAGTGTCGGTGATTTGAAAGCTATCGATGTTGATCGAAAAGACTGGCATGGCTGGATCTCCTGGGGGAAGGATGGGTATAAGAAAAGCTCTTGTCTGATCCCACATCTGAAGTTGAATCTGGTTCGGCAAACCGGTTACGGAGTGAGCCACCGCTGCGCATTCGTCAAGTTGCAAACGTAGATCTGCACGGCGGTTCCGGCGGTGGCTTGTTCGCCTGGGATGTCCAGGCAGAAATTATTGGTACCGCCGATTCCCGATTCCACAACTGGCCCGTGGACGTTGGTATTATCTGTAGATAAATATGCCCATTGCTCGTTAGTGATTGAGTTGCACGTCCACTGAACGACGGGTGTTTGGTTGGCTGCGCGGCCTTGGGCATCCATGCAAAGCCCGCTGAATTGGTTCATGTAGTGATCAGGATTACCGCCGCTCACGGAAACGTACTGCCACTGCTGAACGAGACTGCCATTGCAGGGCTCCAGGATGATCTTCGCTCCCTGAGGTGAAGTTCCATCGGGAACGCTGGCCGGTTGCAGGCACAACTTTTTGTTGGCCAGAATGCTGTAGATTTCCCCATTGGTACGTGGCGGCGGCGGGAATTGGGCCTCGGCTGCCGGTGTGCCTAAGATGGCCGACATCACACACAAGGCCAGCAAGTACGCCAAGCGAAAGCGCCCATGCCTTGTTGATTCCTGCCTCGCAGCGGAGAAGTCTCTCGAACAAGAATTTTCTGACACGATGGTTCACCTCGATGGGATGAACCTTGCCTGCTTTAATATCGCGATGTCCTGATAGAATCATGATGTTTTTGTGACAATGTTGCCACAGGGTTCGCAGGGGGAAAGTTGGTCTATCACTTTGGGGAATTTGAGCTGAATACCATGGAGTTTCGGCTTTCCCGCGAGGGCATCCCCGTTCCGCTCGACCCAAAGAATCTGCAGGTTCTCTGTTATCTGCTTGAAAACAGAGGAAGGCTGGTTCGTAAACAGGAACTTCTTGATCAGGTCTGGTCCGATGCGACAGTTACGGAGAATGCGCTCACCCGGGTAATCGCCCGCTTGCGAAAGACTTTGGAGGACGACAGCCGGACTCCGGTTTTCATCGAGACCGTCCCCACACTGGGCTACAGGTTCATCGCGGAAGTATCGTTCGGACCGAAAGTCTCGACCGATACAGGATTGCTTCAAAATGAATCGGGTCCACTCCCTGCTGACCAAACTCTGGCAAATGCCGAGTCTCCAGTAAGCCGTCGCACCTCACTTTGGACAGCCGGAGCATTTGCGAACGGAAGAAAAAGATGGATGCCAGGGAGCTGGGTGTTGGCCGCGGGGGGCGCGCTGGTAGTTTGCGTGGCGACGTTTCGGTATCTGCTCCGGCCGCTTTCTGTACCGAAGATTACGGCCTACACGCAGCTTACCCATGACGGACGTTCAAAGAGCGTGGCTGGGACCGATGGCAGCCGCCTTTACTTTCAACAGCCTTCTCCATTCCAGATCGCGCAGATCTCAGTCAAAGGAGGGGAGATTGCGCCACTCCGACTGGAGATTCCGAAGTTCGGCTTTTCCCTTATGGACATTTCAGCGGACGGGTCCGACGCGCTTTTCGAGACCTTCGAGGGGAGCCACGGCACCCCGGGGCAATGGGTTGTTCCCATCCTTGGGGGGGCACCCAAGAGGCTTGAAGACGGCTGGGACGGGACGTTTTCGCCCGATGGGGGGTCGGTGATTTATTCCAGCCTGACGGGTGATATTTTCAAAGTCCGCGTCGACGGCAGCGACAAGCGCAAACTGGCCAGCATCGGAGCTGAAGCCAGGGGGTTCCGGTGGTCCCCGGATGGGAAGGTCATTCGCTTCAGCACGGACGAGGGCCTTTGGGAGATGTCCCAGGACGGAACGGGTGTCCACCGCCTCCTTCCTGGTTGGAAAGCCGGGCTTCCGTGCTGCGGAGATTGGACTCCGGATGGAGGTCTTTTTCTCTTCACGGCACGCGGCCAGATATGGGCGCTCGATGAGCGGCACCGTTTATTTCGGCAGCCGCCTGCCGCTCCCATTCAATTGACAAGCGGGCCTCTTCAATGGGGCTCGCCGATTCCAGGCAAGGACGGGAAAACGATCTTCGTGGACGGTGCATCGCAAAGAGGAGAGCTGTCTCGCATCGATCTGAAGGCTGGCATTTTTCAACCATTTCTGGGAGGGATTTCGGCGGAGTTCGTATCGTTCTCTCCCGACGGGAAGTCCGTGGCCTACGTCGCCTTTCCAGAATGCATTTTGTGGAGGGCGGATCGGGACGGAAGCAACCGCCTGCAACTCACCCAGCCGCCGGATCATGTCGTTAACCCGCGCTGGTCTCCGGATTCAAAGGAAATCGTGTTTGGAGCGGAGAGCCCGGATGGTCATGATTCCATCCATCGGATCTCGGCCGTGGATGGGATTCCGCTTTGGCTTCTGTCGGATGATGCTGGCGATACACATGACGCGAACTGGTCGCGCGACGGAAGAAGGGTATTGTTTGCCCAGGGTCCCGGTCAGTTTTACAGCAAAGGGAAGCGGGATCTACGCTTTGTCGATCTTGAAACCCGGCAAGTCTCGATTCTGCCCGGATCGGATGGGATGTGGTCGCCGCGATGGTCCCCCAACGGGCGGTATATCGTGGGCCTGCATGGCTTCGCGGGCGTTCTGCCTCTTTATGATCTTTCGACGCAGCTTTGGCGCACCTTGGCCGACGATGGGGACGTGCAGTTTCCGAGCTTTTCTCGTGACGGTCGGTTCCTCTATTTTCTGCGATACGGCAGCGACCAGGGTGTTTTCCGTGTCCCGGTGGCCGGCGGCAAGGTCGAGCGGGTCGTCAACATGACGGACTGGCATCTTACCGGTGTTTTCGGCTATTCGATGAGCCTGGACCCCAGCGACGCTCCGCTGGTGCTGCGCGACACAGGCAGCGACGATATTTACGCGCTGACGCTGGAAGAGAAATAGTCTTCGAGCCGCTGCGACGAAAATTGAGGCCTCGCGCGAGCCGCAGACAGCCCGAAACGTGCGCAAATGACACTGGGACCCATCGGGGCGGGTCCCATTGTGTTGCGAGCGGATTGGGGTTGGATTACTTGGCGGCGGTGGCGATGCCGGCCTGTTCGGCGAGGGCAGCGGCCTTGTTGGTGGCTTCCCAGGTGAAGCCGGGCTCGGTGCGGCCGAAGTGGCCGTAGGCCGCGGTCTGCTGGTAGATGGGGCGGCGCAGGTTGAGGCTCTCGATGATGCCCTTGGGCGTGAGCGAGAAGTTTTTGCGGATGAGGTCGGTGAGCTTTGATGGGCTCAGCTTGCCGGTGCCAAAGGTCTCAACCAAGACGCTGACGGGCTCGGCCACGCCGATGGCGTAGGCAAGCTGGACCTCGGCCTTGTCGGCCAGTCCGGCAGCCACGATGTTCTTGGCGATGTAGCGGGCAACGTAGGCAGCGCTGCGGTCGACCTTGGTCGGGTCTTTGCCGGAGAATGCGCCGCCGCCGTGACGGCCCATGCCGCCGTAGGTGTCCACGATGATTTTGCGGCCGGTTAGGCCGGTGTCGCCCATGGGCCCGCCGATGACGAAGCGGCCGGTGGGATTGATGTGGTACTTGGTGTTTTCGTCGAGCCACTTTTCGGGGAGCACGGCCTGGATGACGTACTTGAGGATGTCGGCCTTGAGCTCTTCGTTGCTGATGTTGTCGGCGTGCTGGCTGCTGATGACCACTGCGTCAATGCGGGCGGGCTTGCCGTTTTCGTCGTACTCGACGGTGACCTGGCTTTTGCCGTCGGGGCGCAGGTAGGGGAGCTTGCCGTTTTTGCGGACGACGGTGAGCTGGCGGCAGAGCTTGTGGGCCAGCGAGATGGGCGCCGGCATCAGCTCGGGGGTCTCGTTGGAGGCATAGCCGAACATCATGCCCTGATCGCCCGCGCCGCCGGTGTCCACGCCCTGGGCAATGTCGCCGGACTGCTTGTTGATGGAGGAGATGACGGCACAGGTGTTGGAGTCGAAGCCGTAAAGGGCGTTGTCGTAGCCGATGGAAGCCACCACGCCGCGAACGAGGCTCTGAAAGTCGACGTAGGCCTTGGTGGTGATTTCGCCGGCGATGACTACGAGGCCGGTAGCGGTGAGGGTCTCGGCGGCCACGCGGCTGTATGGGTCCTGCTCAAGGCAGGCGTCGAGAATGGCGTCTGAAACCTGGTCGGCGATCTTGTCCGGATGGCCTTCGGTTACTGATTCAGAGGTAAAGAGAAAACGATCACTCAACTTCGGACTCCTTGGAATTCAAGGGGCCGCAGAAGGGCCCATTGAAGAGATTGGTTAGATTGGCGCGGCCGAGCGTGTTGCGTGGTGATTGGGCGCGACCGGTGAAAGTGCACATCTTGTCTATGGTAATTGTGCGGGGCGGGGGCGGGCAAAGGGTTGCAGCGAATGGTCGTAGTTTGTGGCCGGAAGGGGATGAGGGGGGTGTGGGGTGTAGGGTCTGGGGTATCGGGTGTCGGGTATGGGGTCTCGGGTTTGGGAGGGGAGGGACTGCGCGCTGACCCTTACGCGCCGATGAGGGTAAGGACGCGGGTGATGGCGGAGTGCATTGCGGAGGAGGCGGAGCTGAGGAAGGTTTTGAAGCCGGAGAGAGGGATGAGGGTGGGCCACCAACCGGAGCGGACACCGTAGTAACGGAAGGTGAGGTAGCCGGCGGCGGCGATGGCAATGATGAGAAGCACAGCACCGGCCCAGCGGAGACGCACTTCATAGGCATCGTGGCGTAGAATTCGGGCCTTGCCTACGTTGGAGGCAAACTCCATCCAACCGCGGTCGTCGTCGAGCATCTGGCCTGAGGTGGTGTAGGCCTGCATGAAGCGATCAGTCCAGTCCTGCTGGTCGAGACCGAGAGCGCCGGTGTAGCCGCGGACAATGCCTTTGTTGAGAATTCCGCCGGGGAGCGAGCGAAACTTGTTTTGTTCCAAGGCCTGGAGATGGCGCTGGCTGATCTTGGTGACGGCAGTAATCTGCTCAAGCGCAATACCGCGCGACAGCCGTTCCGTCCGAAGATCCTCTCCAAAGTTACTCATTCGGTCTCTGAAGACCCCAACCTGTGGAAAATTGGTAGTTCCCACTCACGATAAACCGGGAAACGAGTGCCGTCAAAGGGTTTTCGAGGTTTTGTCCTGTAATTGCAGGGTTATCGAACGGAGTTCCCGTTGTGGGAGGCTGTTGCCGGAATGGTGCAGGCTGTTCCAGGCTTGGCGGCCGCCTCGGGGTGAGCGCTGAATGGCAGACTGGGCGTCGTTCAAGCGAGCTCGGTCGGCGGCGTGGCTCTGCAGCCGCGATTTCTATCCGACCTCAGGCTGATAACCTGAGAGTGAGGGAATTTCTGAGGCTGACGGGGCTTCACAGGCTGCGGAGAAAGGCCCTGATTCGATGGAGTTGCAGCATAGGCTTTTGCAGGGGCTAAAGTGTCTGCGTGAGAACTACACAAGGTACTTGTAATTCACAGCGTGTTTGGGCGACAAGAGAAGTATGTCGCGATTCAAGGTTTACAGTCCGGAGCAGGCGTATTTGC
>Ga0182015_10001924_pt1 | contig 26311 bp, 16 predicted proteins | sample 712P3MmetaG_FD_120478 | JGI IMG/M metagenome (GOLD analysis project Ga0182015, IMG submission 120478) | Permafrost microbial communities from Stordalen Mire, Sweden - 712P3M metaG | ecosystem: Environmental > Terrestrial > Soil > Wetlands > Permafrost | place: Sweden: Stordalen | collected...
ACCCCAGATATCGGGTGTCCAGCTGGCCGTACCCTCGAGCGTCGCGGTGGTGTTGCTGCCGCGGCCGGTGTTGACCGCCCCGGTGGTCGTGGTGGTGCCGGTCGTCGTACCTCCGCCGGTGCCCGTGCCGGTCCCGGTGCCGGTTGTGCCGGTACCCGTCGTGGTGCCACCCGTCGTGCCGACACCGGTCCCCGCGTAGCCAGGGCCGCCCAATCGATTGATGGAGCCTGTGAGGCCGATAGTCGGAAATAGCTGTGCCCGCGCCACTTTCACTTCCGCGACGGCCTGCAAATAATTGGCATAGTCCTGGCGCACGGTCTGGTTCGAGACCGCCACCTGGGGCTCGAGCTCGTCGAGCAAAGGATCATGAAATTCGCTCCACCAATCGCCTTTCGGCGCCGCATCCGAGGGCGAGGCCTTGGCCCAACCCTCGGGCGGCTGCTCCTTGAATTGCGTCGCCACGGGAGCCTTCGGCCGGTGATAGTCCGGGCCTACCATGCAGCTGCCGAGCACCAAGCCCATACAGGAGCCGATGATGCCGATGGATGAAAGTCTCGCCGGCTTCACGGCGTTGCCCCCGCGCTTACGGTATCGCTCTGCGGCGGCTTTCCGGCAAACCAGGCGCGCATTTTGACGCGCAGACGCTCGAAGCCCAGATAAATGACCGGTGTCGTATACAAGGTGAACACCTGGCTCAAGATCAGCCCTCCTATCACGGTTATTCCGAGCGGTTGGCGCAACGAGGCACCCTGGCCGATGCCGATCGCCAGCGGCAGGGCGCCGAGCACCGCGGCGGCCGTGGTCATCATGATGGGCCGCAGGCGGATCACGGCGGCGTCGTGAATCGCATCCTGGGCGCCCATCTTTTCCTCCCGCTGCAGGTGCAGCGCGACGTCGATCATCATGATGGCATTTTTTTTCACGATGCCGATGAGCAGGATCACTCCGATGAACGCGATCACCGACAAGGGCGTGCCGAAAATGAGCAACGCCAAGGTCGCACCGATCATGGCAGATGGGAGCGTCGAGAGGATGGTGATCGGATGGATGGTATTCTCATACAGAATGCCCAGAACGATGTAGATGGTGCCGAAGGCCGCCAGAAGCAGCAGCGGCAGGCTCGCCACATTCTGGGCGAACACCTGACCCGCGCCCGCAGGACTGCCGTGGATGGATGCCGGCATGCCGAGATCGCGCATGGCCTGGACGATGGTGGACTGCGCCTGACTCAAGGACCCGCCGGGCGGCAGGTTGAAGGAGATCGTGGCGGCGACCATGCCGTTCTGGTGATTCACCTGCGTCGCCGTGTGGTTGTTCATGTACGTGGTCATCGTGGACAGCGGCACCAGGGTTTCCGCCGACGTGCTGTCGGCGCTCCCGGTGGAGCTTCCCCCCTTGCTGTTCGAGATGCTGTTCGTGACCGCGTTGGCCTGAGCGCTGGAATTGAGCGAGTTGGTGTCCGAGGCCGCCGCTTGCGCTGCCGACACCGCGGTGTAAGGAGTCACGCCGCTCACGGTGGCGCCTTGAGCCTGCGTTTGCGCCGAACCGCTCGCGTTACCGGCGGCGGTGCTCAAATAAGTCCGGTCGAGCATCTCGGGATACTGCCAATACTTGGGCGCCACCTCCATCACCACGTAGTACTGATTGAAGGGATTGAAGATGGTGGTGACGGTGCGCTGGCCGAACGCATCGTAGAGCACGTTGTCGATCTGGTTCGGCGCAAACCCATAGCGGCTTGCGGTGGCGCGCGCGATGTTGATGTAGGTCTGCAGGCCGTTCTGCTGCATGTCGGAATTCACGTCCACGATCTGACTGTGGTCCTTGCCGAGCTCGGCCAGGAGCTTCGGGGTCCAGTTGTACAACGCCTGGCTATCCTCGCTCGTCAACGTATATTGATATTCCGCGGCCGATTGGCGGCCGCCGATGTGCAGATCCTGAACCGCCTGCAGGAACAAGCGGGCGCCGGAAACTCGATTGAGCTTCGGCCGCAAGCGCTGTACCACCTGGTCGGCGGACAGCTTGCGCCGCGCCAGGGGCTTGAGCGCGACGTAGACATTCGCGGTGTTCAAGGAACGGGTGCCGGTAAATCCGATGACCGAGGCGACGGCCGGGTCCGACTGCACGATGGACTGAAGCTCCTGGAGCTTCTGCTTCATCGCCTGGAAGGAGATGCTCTGATCCGCGATGATCTGGCCCTGGAGAAGCCCGTTGTCCTGTTCCGGAAACAGCGTGGCCGAGAGAAATCGCAGCATGAAGCCGTTGAGTATGATCATCGCGATCAGGAGCACACCGACCAGCAGCGCATGGTCGAGCACCTTGGTGAGGGAACGCGAATACCCGGCCTTGAAGCGCTCGAACTGCCGTTCCGTCCACACCGCCCATCGTGCTTTCGAATGCAGCGATTCGCCGCTCGCCAAGAGGTACGCGCACATGGTGGGAGTGACCGTGAGCGAGACGAGGAGCGAGATCAGGATGGCGATCGACAGCGTCACGGCAAATTCGTGGAACAGGAGGCCCACGACGCCCGGAAACAGCAAGATCGGAATGAATACCGCGATCAGCGAGATGCTCATGGAGACCACCGTGAAGCTAACCTCGCCGCTCCCGCGCAGGGCCGCTTCCCGCACGCCCATGCCCGATTCGATGTAACGCACCACGTTTTCGAGCACCACCACGGCGTCGTCGACGACGAAGCCCGTCGCGATGGTGAGCGCCATCAACGACAGGTTGTCGATGCTGTAGCCCAAGAGGTACATCGGGCCGAACGTGCCCAGGATCGAGATGGGCAATACCACCGCCGGGATGAGCGTCGCGCGCGGAGATTGCAGGAACACGAACACCACGCCGATGACCAGCACCACCGCGATCATGAGGCTGCGCTCGGTATCGCCGACCGCGGCCGTCACCGACTGCGATCGGTCCATGGCAATGTGCACGTTGATGTTCGGCGGGAGCGTCGCCTCGACCGACGGCAATACCTTCTTGATCTGCGCGACGGTCTTGATGATGTTCGCGCCGGGGAGCGGAAAGACGATCACGCCCACGGTGGGCTGGTTGTTGAAGAGGCCCGCGTTGCGGATGTTCTCGTTGGAATCGACCACCGCGGCCACATCGTGCAGCAGCACCGGCGCGCTTTTGCGGTAGGCAATGACCAGATTCTGATAGTCGGCCGCCTTGGTGGCCTGGTCGTTGGACATCACCTCGTAACGCTGGTCCCCCTGGTCGATGTAACCCTTGGCGCTGTCGGCATTGGCCGAGGAGATGGCGGCTCGCACGTCCTCGAGCCCGATGCCGTAACTCGACAGCTTTTCAGGCTCCAGTTCAACGCGGACCGAAGGCAGCGCGCTGCCGCCGAGCTGGATCTGCCCGACCCCTGTGATCTGCGACAGCTGCTGCTGGATCACCGTGTCGGCCGAGTCGTAGAGCTGAGCCGTGGTGAGGGTGCTCGAGGTCAGCGACAGAATGATGATCGGCGAATCCGCCGGGTTGTACTTGCGATAGCTCGGGTTGCCGCGCAGGGTGGTCGGCAGGTCGGCGCGCGCGGCTTGAATCGCGGCCTCGACGTCGCGTGCCGCGCCGTTGATGTCGCGGTTGATGGCGAACTGCGAGACGACCATGGAGGTGCCGACGCTGTTGATCGAGGTGAGCTCGGTGACCCCGGCGATGGTGGCGAGACGCCGCTCGAGCGGCTCCGCCACGGTCGAGGCCATGATGTCCGGGCTGGCGCCCGCCATGCTCGCCTGCACCACGATGACCGGCATGGTGACATTCGGGAGCGGCGCCACGGGTAGACGAAAATATGCCAGAACACCTGAGAGCGCGATGGCGATCGCGAGGAGCGATGTCGCGACCGGCCGGGCGATGAAAAACGAGGGGATGTTCACACGGCACCCTCACCCGAGGGCTGGCTCGCCTTGCGCCCGAAGCGCTGGGCTATCCGGTCGAACAGAAGATAGATCACCGGGGTCGTAAACAGCGTGAGCACCTGGCTCACCAGCAACCCGCCGATGATCGCGAGCCCCAGAGGGCGCCGCAGTTCCGAGCCCGTGCCGCTGCCGACGAGTAGCGGCAACGCGCCGAGCATGGCGGCGAGCGTGGTCATGAGGATCGGACGAAAGCGCAGGATCGACGCCTGAAAGATGGCCTCCTCGGGCGATTTTCCGTGATGGCGCTCCGCCTCCAGCGCGAAATCCACGATCATGATGCCGTTCTTCTTGACGATGCCGATGAGGAGCACGATTCCGATGATGCCGATCACGTCGAGATCGCTCCCGGCCAGCATCAGGGCAAGGAGCGCCCCGATGCCCGCCGAGGGCAGCGTCGACAGGATGGTCACCGGATGGACGTAGCTCTCGTAGAGCACCCCGAGCACGATGTACACCGTGACCAGCGCTGCGATCAGCAGGAAGACCTCGCTCGACAGCGAATCCTGGAACGCCTGCGCGGCTCCCTGAAACGAGGTGGTGATCGACGGTGGGAGATGCAGCGCCTCCTCCGCTTGTTTGACCTCGTCCACGGCGGTGCTCAGGGAGGCGTCGGGGGCGAGGTTGAATGACACCGTGACGGCCGGGAACTGCGCCAGGTGGCTGATCACCAGCGGCGATTTGGTGACTTTGATGTCGGCAATGCCGCTCAAGGGCACCTGGCCGGTGCTGCCGGTCTGCGTCGGGAGGTACAGATTGCCGAGCGCCTGCAGGTTCGGGAGGCTTTCCGGCTTCGCCACCAATACCACGCGGTACTGGTTCGACTGGTTGAATATCGTGGAGACGATGCGCTGGCCGAGCGCATCGTAGAGCGCGTTGTCGATGGTCGCCGGTGTGATGCCGTAACGCGCCGCCAACTGGCGGTTCACCTCGACGTTGACGCTCAGGCCCTCGTTGTCGAGGTCGCTGGTCACGTCCGAAATCGACTTGATTCGCTTCATGCTTGCCACGAGCTCGGGCACGTATTGCTGGAAGGCCTCCTGGCTCGGACCGCGGAGCACGAATTGATACTGATTGGGCGAGACCACGGTATCCAGGGTCAGGTCTTGTTCCGGCTGCAGGTACAATTTCACGCCGGAGATGTTGGCGACCTCGTTCTGCAAGCGCAGCGCGATCTGCCTCGCCGAGAGCGATCGATCGTCGTGGGCTTTCAGGTTGATCAGGAAGCGGCCGTTGTTGAGAGTCGTGTTGGTGCCGTCGATGCCGATGTAGGAGGTGACCGAGGTCACGTCGGCATCCTTCAAGATCGCGTCCGCGAGCTCGGACTGGCGCGATGCCATTGCGGCATAGGACACCGAGTTGTCGGCGACGCTGATGGCCTCGATCACGCCCACGTCCTGCACGGGAAACAATCCCTTCGGAATCACGACGTAGAGGATGCCGGTCAATATCACGGTCACGGTGGCCACGGCCAGCGTCAGCGGCTGGTGGGCGAGGACCCACTTCAGGCCCCGCTCGTAGGCCCCAAGCGTGCGGTCGAAAAGCCCTTCGCTGATTCGCTCGAAACGGCTCGGCTTGCGCTCGGCCTTGCGGCGCAGGATGCGCGCGCACATCATCGGCACGAGCGTCAAGGAGACGACGGCCGAAAGCACGATGGTTACCGCGAGCGTGACGGCAAACTCGCTGAACAGTCGTCCGATCACCCCGCCCATGAACAAGAGCGGTATCAACACCGCGATCAACGAGATGGTCAGGGACATGATGGTGAAGCCGATCTGCCCTGCGCCGGCGATCGCCGCTTCCATCGGGGCCATGCCCTCCTCCAGATACCGGACGATGTTCTCGATCATCACGATCGAATCGTCCACCACGAAGCCCGTCGCAACGATGAGCGCCATCAGCGACAGATTGTCGATCGAGTAGTTGAGCTCGTACATGATCGCAAGCGTGCCAATCAGCGATACGGGCACGGAGATGCTCGGGATGATGGTCGCGGGGACATTGCGCAGAAAGACGAAGATCACGAGGACGACGAGCGCGATCGACAGGGTCAGCTCGAAAGCCGCGTCGGAGACGGACGAGCGGATCACGCCCGTGCTGTCGGCGACGATTTCGACGTGCATGGCCTGCGGCAGGGTCGCAAGCAGCTGCGGAAGTTGCGCCTTGATCTGGTTGACCGTCGCGATGACGTTCGCCCCCGGCTGACGCATCACGTTGAGCACGATGGCCGGGACGTGGTTGAACCAGGCGCCCTGCTCGATGTCCTGAGCCGCCTGCGTCACGCGCGCGACATCGCGCATGAAGACCGGAGCGCCGTTTTGATAGGCGATCACCGTGCTGAGATAGTCGTTCGGATCCTGTATCTGATCGTTGGCGTTGATGGTGTAGTCGAGCTCCGGGCCGTCGAAATTGCCCTTGGGCTGACTGACATTGATGTTCGCGAGGAGCGTACGGATGTCATCGACGTTGAGGCCATAACCCGCGAGCTTCTGCGGATCAACCTCGACCCGAACCGCCGGCACATTGCCTCCCGAGGGTGTCACGAGCCCCACCCCAGGCACCTCGGAGATCTTCGAGGCAAGTCGATTGTTGGCGAGGTCCTGTAGCTGCGTCAGGGACATCGAGTTGGAAGTGACCGCGAGCGTCAAGATCGGCTGATCGGCGGGGTTGATCTTGGCGTATACCGGCGGCGCCGGCAAACCCGGGGGCAACTGGCTGTTGGCCGCGTTGATGGCCTGCTGAACGTCTTGCTCGGCGATGTCCAGATTCAGTGCCAGGTTGAACTGCAACGTGATGACCGAGGCACCCGCGGAGCTCGCGGATGTCATCTGGGTCAGGCTGGGAATCTCCCCGAGCTGCACCTCGAGCGGCGCGGTGACGGTTGTCGCCATCACCTGAGGGCTGGCGCCGGGGTAGAAAGTCAGCACCTGGATGGTCGGATAATCGACGTCCGGGAGCGAGGAGACCGGCAGAAATTTCACCGCAACGAGACCGACTAACACGAGCGCGATCATCAACAGCGAGGTCGCCACCGGCCTCAATACGAACAGGCGGGAGAGGTTCATGTCGCGAGCACCGAAGGGATCGGCTCGCTCAGCCCGTCGCGCCGGCGCCTTGCGCGGGCGGGCTCGGGGCGCCGGGGCTCGGCTTTTTCGTTGCCTTGGCTGCCGGCGCCGAGACTGAGATCTTGGCTCCGTCGCTCAGGCGGTCCGTGCCGTCGACCACCACGGTGTCTCCCAAGGCGAGGCCCGACAGAATGGCGGTGTTCGTGCCGTCGCTCGGACCCAAGGTAACCTTGCGAACGGACACTGTGTCGTTCGAATTGACCAGGTACACGTAGTCCCCGGGAGCACCGCTCAAGACCGCGGGCGTGGGTACCAGAACCGCCTGAGTCAAGGTATCGACCAGGATCTTGATGTTGACGAACTCGTTGGGGAACAGCGCCTCGTTCTCGTTCGGAAAGTCGGCGCGCAAGGTCACCGTGCCGGTGCTCGTCGACATTTGATTGCCGAGCGCATAGAGCGTGCCCGTCGCGATTTCCGTGGTGTTGTCGCTCGTATAAGCGGTCACCGGAAGCTTCGCGCCGGAGCTGAAACGTTGGACCACCTTCGCGAGATCGTTTTGAGCCACGGTGAATTCCACCGTCGTCGGCTTCAAGGTGGTGATGACCACGACGCCGGTCGAGCTCGAGGCGGTGACGTAGTTGCCCGGATCGATCAACCGCAAGCCGACCCGGCCGGCAACCGGCGCGGTGATGCGGCAATAGATGAGATCGAGCTTGTACTGGGCGATGTTCGCCTCGTCGGACTTCACCTGGGCTTCGTCCTGCTTGACGGTGAATTCCTGATCGGCGACCGTCTGTTCGGCGATCGCCTTTTGAGCGCGCAACTCATGATAGCGGGCGAGGTCCGAGCGCGCTTGGTCGAGCGAGGCCTGATCCTTCAGAAGCGCTGCTTGAGTCTGCTGAAGGTCGATCTCGTATTGACGGGGATCGATCTGAGCCAGGAATTGACCTTTCTTGACATTCTGGCCCTCCTTGTACCCGACCTCGGTGAGATAACCGCTGAGCTGTGGCAATACGGTCACCGTCGCCACCGGAGCTACCGTGCCGAGCTCCGACAGCGTCTCCGGCATATCGCCTCGAGCGGCTTTGGAGACTTTGACCACCTGCGGCGAGGCGGCGCGGACAGGCTTCTTCTTCTCCAACAGATGAACGATCACCACAATGACCAGGATCGCCACCACCGCGCCCACGATCCAACGAGTGCGATGGCCACGCCTTGCCGAAGGTGCTTCCTGCGTTTCGCTCATACCGACTCCAGATGCTTAATGGCCTGAACTTGATGTTCCGGCACCGGCAGGAAGACCGCGGCGACGAAAGGATGATTTGAGACGATTCGTGCAAGAACGTTCCACGAAGAACGCACTCGACCGGGATGTCCGCAGGAGCGTCGGGGAAGTGTACAGCACCTCGAGCTCGAGTTTCAGCTGCGGCCGGGGCTCAGGAACCATAGCCGCCGCCGCCAGTCCATGGTCAGAGGCCCCTCTGCAATACCAGCCGAAACCAGCCATGGACGAGTCGACCCGGTGGAGCCTTTCACGGTGCATGACGCTCTTTTCCGTGCTTACGGTGCATGCGGCCCTTTTGGCGTGGCTGTTCGCGGCTTTGCGTACTCCGCACGCAGCCACATCATCCTCGGAACCCGTCCAATTGCTGTTCCTGCCGCCGCAAAGACTGCCCAGAATCCGCGTCGACAATTTCCACCCGCGGCGGCTGAACAGCGGCAGCCCTCTTGCCGTCGCCCCGCCCGTGCTCGATGCGGCCTCATCCGTCTCCTCGGAGCCGGCGCCCAAATCAGGCTCTAAGGACGGTGGATCCGGGGTGGATTGGACCGCCGAAGCGAAGCGTGCCTTGCAGGCATTCGAGATCCGCAGCCGTCAGCCCGCGGGCAATAACTCGGTCTCCAGGAGCTCCCCTGCTGAACAGCCCTGGTGGCCGGCGCACCGTCCCGGCGATCGTTTCAAGACCGCCGATGGGAACTGGATCGTATGGATCAATTCGAGCTGCTACCAGGTGGCTACTTCCTCCACTGCCCACGGCGCGGTATTGCCCGGAACCGTCTGCCCCGGAAAATCCGACATCCCGGGCGCCGACCGCAGCAACGCGGCGCGCTGAATTTGCATTCGCGTCGCACTCAGAACTTGTACCCGAACGACCCACCGATGACACGCGGACGAAGCGGAGTCTGCTCGACGATGAACTGATCGGTGCTGATGAAGGTGCTCGCATTGGAGTTGGCGAGATTCTCGCAATACACGTTCACCCACCAGGGATCCTTGGCGATACCGACCGAGGCGTTGGAAGTGGAGTAAGCGGGAATCTCGAATCGCCCCCTCGAGGTCTGGACGGTTGCGCCCGGCAAGATCGTGGGGTTCGACCCGGCCTGCGTGAATGCAATACCCTGATGGGTGACGCCGGCTTGAACGAACGCGGTGTAGTCCGAGGCGATGGTCCACTCGTAGCGGGCGCGCACGCTGAACTGAAGCGGCGGCGCGTCGGCGCTCGGAGCGCCGATCGGACCGAACGGGTTGGTTACCGCCGTGCAACCGGTGCCTCCAGCGCCGCAGACCTCCGTGATCGGCTTGCCGTAGTTCGCGCTCGCCGGATTGTTGTCGATCAATGCCGGCGAGTTGGTCTGCCGGCTCTGATTCCAGGATGCCGCGTACTGCAGCGTGAGGCCGGTGGTCACCCGGGCCACCAGCGATGTCTCGACGCCCTTGATGAGGAAATTCTGACCGTTGGTGTCGTAGAACAGATTACCGACCACGCCGGGATTGAAGAACTCGATTTGCACGTTCTTCCAGTCCTCGCGGTATACGGCGCCGTTCCACTGCAACCGACGGTCGAGAAATTCCGTCTTCCAGCCGATCTCGTTGTTGGTCAGATTATCGGAGGCGAACGAGCGGGGAATCTCGTACTGCGCCACACCGTCCGGCCCGATGGCGTGCTGGGCGCCGCCGTTCTGATTGAAGCCGCCGGGGCGAAAGCCCTGCGAATACGTGTAATACACCATCATATCCGGTGTGATGTGCCAGGTGAGGTTGCCGCGGCTCTTGAAGCCCGATTCGGTATCGCGCAGATTCTGGGCATTGAGATTGTAACTGTAGGCTAGATCATGGCAGCCGCCCGCGGGTAGGCCCGCCTCGGCGCATCCGAAGCTCGAAAGGACACTCCCTTGATTGTTGTTCTCGAACTGGAAGTGGCGCGTGCCTGCCGTGATCGTCAATACCTTGGGAATGATGTCGAAGTCGGCGGAGGCAAAGAAAGCCGTCTGCTTGGTATCGCGGTATTGATCCTGGTAGAAAGAAGTGTTGTCCCCCTGAACCCCCGGATTCTGCACATACGTGCCGGGGAAGGTGCCGACGTTCGACAGGCAATTGGTATTGCCCGGCGTGCCCGCTGCGCCGTTCGAGGTGCAGGCGGGGATGTTCTTGTACATCCAGGTGGTCTGGTCGTAGAGCTTGTTATCCTCCACATAGGCGCCGGCGATGCCGCGCAAACGCCAGTCGTCCGGCGTACTGAAGCGCAGCTCGTTCTGAATGTGCTCGTTCTGTTCGACGGAGTGCCAGGAGGAGCTCGGCGAGTAGCAGGTGGACGGGACACACTGATAGTAATCGGCATACACGCCGCGGGAGTAATTGGTGTAGTCGCCGGCCTGATCGACTTTCCGATCGAGGTAGCCGCCGGTATAGACGGCCGAGATAGGGCCGAGCTTTCCGTTCAAGGTCCACGCCGTGCTCTCGAATTTGTCCTTGTCGTACGCGGGATTGAAGAGCGTGGCCTCGAGCGGTGCCAGCGGCGCGCCATCCGAGGCATTGGGCTGCTGATAAAACACGCCCTGCGAGCTCATGTCCTGGTACGACTGCGTGACCAGAAGGTTCCAATCCTCGTTGAACTTATAGAGCGCTTCCGCCCGGATTCCCTGGTAGGTGACCGGGTTGATGGCATTGCCCACCAAGTTGCTGTTGTTGAGCGTGGGGCTTCCAGGCGGCACGCAATCGCCGGATAATGCGTTCGGCGGCTCGCTGTTTGGGCATCGTCCGCCCACCGCCGGATAGCCGGCGTAATGGATGCCGATGTCGGTGTTGTTGCGCGTGAACGTCGCCGGCACGTTATTGATGTAGCCGCCACGGTGGTCGTCGTAGATGACCGCGCGAACCGCCATCGTGCCTTCGATCACCGGCAGGTTGATCACCGCCGTCGCGTCGGCATTCGGATCGCCATGAGCGGTGACTCCGTAGCCGGCCTTGACGCTCCCCTCGGTCACATCGAGCTTCGGCTGGTTCGTGATGTAGCGGATGACGCCGGCCTCGGCGCCCGCGCCGAACAGAGTGCCCTGCGGGCCCTCCAGCACCTCGATGCGGTCCAAGTCCGCGGCATAGATGTCGAGGTTGCGATTCGGGACCTGGGCGGATTGATTGTCCAGGTAGATGGCGACGTTCGGCCACAATCCCGTTGCGGCGCTGCCCTGGCTGGCCTGTGAGCCGGCGCTCAGGCCGCGCATGAACACCTCGTTCTGACCGGGTCCGTTGTTCGCGCTGGTCACGTTCGGCAGATACTTGATGTAATCGTCGAACGTCTCGATGTTGAGCTGCTGAAGCGTTTGACCCGTGAACGCCTGCATCGAGATCGGCACGTCCTGCATGCTCTCGCTGCGGCGCTGCGCGGTCACCGTGATCTCCTGCAGGCTATCGCTGCTCGCGCTGGGTGCCGCGGCGGCGTCGGGGCTATCGGCCGGCGATGCCAGCGCAGACGCTCCGAACGACACGCTCCCCAATATGGCCGCTATCGCACTTGAAAGCTTCGAGTTCATTGCTGCATCCCCTCTCTAGATTTTGGACAATTTGTCTGTTCGCCGGCAGCTCTACCCAACTGCCCCGAAAATCGATCGTCAGCGCTGCGCGCTCTCCCAATTCGCCGCCGCATGGAACGGAACGTTCTCCGTGGACAGCATGCCGCGGCCCAGGATGTGATCCGCGGCCTTCTCCGCGAGCATGATGGTCGGTGCGTTGAGATTGCCGGTGGTCACCGACGGCATGATGGAGGAATCCACCACCCGCAGCCGCTCCAATCCGCGCACCCGGGTCTCCGGGTCCACGACCGCCATCGAATCCCGCTCATCGCCCATCTTGCACGAGCAGGACGGATGATAAGCGCTCTCGACCTTCGCGCGGACGAAGGCATCGATCTCCTCGTCCGATTGCACGTCCGCCCCCGGCTGAATCTCCCGGCCGCGATATCGGTAGAAGGCCGGTTGCGCGAAGATCTCCCGAGTCAATCGCACGCAGGCGCGCATCTCGGTCCAATCGTCCGCATGGCTGAGGTAATTGAACAGGATCCGGGGCTTGTCTTCAGGCCGCCCGGAGGCAAGCCGCACCCAACCCCGGCTCTTGGAGCGCATCGGTCCCACGTGGGCCTGGAAGCCGTGCTCCTGCGCGAGGGTTGAGCCGTCGTAGGCGACCGCCATGGGCAGGAAGTGATACTGAATGTCCGGGTACGCAATTCCCGCACGGCTGCGGATGAAGCCGCAGCTCTCGAAGTGATTGGTCGCCCCGAGCCCGTCCTTGAACAGGAGCCAGCGTGCGCCGATCAGCGCACGGCTTCTCCAGCTGATCGAGGAGTAGAGCGTGATCGGCTCCTTGCACGCGACCTGGAAATAAAATTCCAGGTGATCCTGCAGATTCTCGCCGACGCCGGGGAGTTCCTGTACCACGTCGATGCCGAGCGCTCGCAGTTCTTGCGCGGGTCCGACGCCTGAAAGCTTCAGCAATTGCGGGGAGTTGATGGGTCCGCCGGACAGAATGACTTCCCGGGCGGCGCTCGCGCGGTGGATCACTCCCCCGCGGCTGTATTCGACGCCGGTTGCCCGCCGCCCATCGAAAAGCACGCGGGTCGCGAGCGCATGCGTGAGAACTTTCACGTTGGAGCGGGCCATGGCGGGCTTCAGATAGGCACGGGCGGCGCTGCAGCGGCGGCCCTCGCCCACGGTCATGTCCATGCGGCCGAAGCCCTCCTGTTGGAAGCCGTTCACGTCGTCGGTTTGCGGGTATCCGGCTTCGCGGCCCGCGGCGAGCCACGCGGCGTGCAAGGGATTGGTGAGACGGCCGTAGCTCGTCTTCAGCTTCCCGGCGTCGCCGCGATATTGATTGCCGCCCTCTTCCCGGCTTTCGGCGCGCTTGAAATAGGGCAGGACCTCCCGATAAGACCAGCCGTGCGCCCCCTCGGCGGCCCAGCGCTCGAAATCCATCGGATTCCCGCGGATATATACGAGCCCGTTGATCGACGAGGAGCCCCCGAGCACCTTGCCGCGCGGCGTGTGCATGCGCCGCCCGTTCAAATGCGGCTCGGGCTCGCTGTGGTAGAACCAGTTGTACTTCTGCATATTCATCGGAATCGACAGAGCCGACGGCATCTGGATGTAGATCGACGCATCGGAGCCGCCGTACTCGATCACCAGTACGCGGTGCCGCCCGTCCGCGCTCAGCCTGTCCGCCAGCACGCATCCGGCAGATCCCGCCCCGACGATCACGTAGTCGAAATTCTCGTCAGCCAATCGCCTGCTCCGCCTTCTTCAATAGGGCGCGTCCACATCGCCCATGGCGACGTAGACACTCTTCAACCGTGTGTAATGCTCGATGGCCGCTCGCCCGTTCTCGCGTCCGAGCCCGGACATCTTCACCCCGCCGAACGGCAGCTCGATCGGCGTGACGTTGTAATGGTTGATCCAGCAGGTGCCCGCCTCGAGCTTCGCGATCACGCGATGCGCCCGGGTCAGATCGTTGGTGAACACGCCGGCGGCGAGACCGAATTCGGTGGCATTCGCGCGCTCGATGACCTCCGCCTCGTCGTCGAACGCGAGCACCGACATCACCGGTCCGAAAATCTCCTCGCGCACGATCGCCATGTCGTCGCGACATTCGTCGAACACCGCAGGCGCGACGAAATATCCCCTAGCGAGGTTTCCGGAGGTGACGCGGTTGCCGCCGATCAGCAGCCGGGCGCCCTCCGCACGGCCGCGCGCGATGTAGCCGAGCACCTTCTGCATGTGCTGTTCCGATATCAACGCGCCGACTTGGGTGGCGGGATCCATCGGATCACCGATTCGCATTGCGCCGACGCGCTTCACCAGACGGTCGAGAAACGCGGCCTTGATTGCCGAGTGCACGAATACCCTCGTGGCGTTCGAGCACACCTGGCCGGATGAGTAGAAATTGGCGAGCAGCGCCCCGGAGACGGCGTTGTCCAATTTGGCGTCGTCGAATACGATCAGCGGAGATTTCCCGCCGAGCTCCAGCGTCACGTTCTTCAAGGTCTGTGCCGCATCGCTCATGACCGCCTTGCCGGTACCCACTTCCCCGGTCAGCGATACTTTTCGAATGTCGGGATGCGTGGTGAGGAGCCGCCCCGTCTCGGCGAAGCCCTGCACCACTTGGAACACGCCGGCCGGGAGCCCGGCCTCCAGGAATATCTCCTCGAGCTTCACCGCGCTGAGCGGCGTGAGCTCCGCCGGCTTGAAGATCATGGCATTGCCGCAAGCGAGCGCGGGTGCAGCCTTCCAGCAGGCAATCTGCAACGGATAATTCCACGCGCCGATGCCGGCAACCACGCCGAGAGGCTCCCTGCGGGTATACCCGAAAGCCTGCGGGCCAAGATCAAGGTGCTCACCGGCGAGCGACTGGGCAAGGCTCGCGAAATACTCGAGGCAGTCCGCGCCCGAGATGACATCGACCACGAGCGTCTCTTGAATGGGCTTTCCCGTATCCTTGGTCTCGAGCTCGGCAAGCGGCTGATTGCGCGACCGGAGCAGTTGGGCGGCCCGGCGCAGCACCCGTGCCCGCTCCGCGCCCGTCAACGCCGCCCATTGGGCCTGCCCGCGCTGTGCCGCGCGCACGGCCGCGTTCACCTCCTTGGCACCGGCCACGTTCACATAGCCCACCACCTCGCCATTGGCCGGATTGATCGACGCGAAGCGCTCGCCGGCCTCGACGCTGACCGATTTCGGATGCGCCGTCCCGGCGGCACGTCCATGATCGGCGCGCAATCCCTGCAGGCGCCGATCGACGAACTCCGTCAACAGGGCGCGTGCGCTCGCGCTGTCCGCCTCGAGCCATCCGGACAGTGCGGCGCGCAGCCAGACCCCGTCGATCATCGAGGCGATCATGGCCGCGAGGCTCTGCGCCTGTTCCGGTGGGACGAGCTTGTTGAGTGCGCTCTTCAACGTGGAAAGGGTGCGCCGTTGATACACCGACTGGACGCGCCGCAGGCTCTTGACCTGCAATACCTGACCCCAGAACGCGAGCCACGCCGTCCCCGTGCGCTGGTCGAACTCCTCGGGCGCGAGATTGGCGTCGATCACCGCCTGGATGCGGGCGCGGGGGGTGCTGATCGGCCGGAGCCTTGAGCGGGCATGATCGCTGACGCGCCGGGCGAGAGAGCGAAACGCTGCGTCGAGAAGGCCGTCCTTGTCGCCGAAGTAATGCGCGACCAATCCAGTCGAGACGCCGGCGCGGTTCGCGATCTGCGCGAGCGTGGTGCCCACGTAGCCGACTTCCGCTAGGCTATCGATGGTAACTTCGATGAGCTGGCCGCGGCGGGTCTCCTCGATGGGCTCCCCCGCGGTCTCGACCGAGGTCGTTGACTGATTGTTCAATGCATCGTCTCCCGAACTCGAAAAGCTCTTAGCTGGACGGCCGCATCGGCTTCTGATTAAGATTGGATATCCGAAAATTATACTTTTAATTCAATCCTCTAGGGATACAAGGTGATCGCCGATAACACGTCGTTAAACGGTCATTCAAACGCTCGCTTGCCGGCGCCATCATGCAGCCGCGGTTACCACAGGGTCAAGCTCGCAGGGTTCTTAGGGCTGCTGGTTCTGATGCTGGCTGCTCGAGGCGTCGATGCCGCGACCTCGGCCGATCTGCCGAGCTGCCGCACGGTCCGATTCTCGGATGTGGGCTGGACGGATGTTACCTCCACCACCGCGCTCACCGCGCAGTTGCTGCGCGATATCGGATACTCCCCGACCGTCACGGTGCTGTCGGTACCCGTGACGTTCGCATCGATCAAGAACAACGACATCGACGTATTCCTCGGCAACTGGATGCCCGCGCAGGTGGCCGATCGCGCGCCTTACGATGCCGACGGATCCGTGGTCGTGATTCGTCCGAATCTGGAAGGCGCCAAATACACGCTCGCGGTACCTTCCTATGCGCAGGCGCAAGGCCTGAAGGACTTCGGCGACATCCATCGCTTCGGCGACCAGCTGAACCATTCTATCTACGGCATCGAGCCCGGCAACGACGGCAACCGCCTCGTGCTCAAGATGATCAAGGACAATCAATTCGGGCTCGGAGACTTCAAGCTGGTGGAGTCCAGCGAGCAAGGTGAGCTGTCCCAGGTCGAGCGCGCGGTCCGTAACAAGGAGCCCATCGTCTTTCTGGCGTGGGAGCCGCACCCGATGAACATGCGCTTCGATCTGAAGTATCTGACGGGGGGCGATGCCGTGTTCGGCCCGAATTTCGGCGGCGCGACCATCTACACGGTGACCCGCAAGGGCTACAGTGCGGAATGCCCGAACATGGGCCGGCTGCTTGCGAACCTGTCGTTCACGCTGCGCGGCGAAAGCGAGATGATGGCCGGCATCCTGGATCGTCACGAGCAGCCCGAGGTTGCGGCCACGGAATGGCTCAAATCCCACGACGCGACCGTGAAAGCGTGGCTGGACGGAGTGCGTACGTTCGACGGCCGACCGGCGTACGGTGCGTTGGGCAGCAAATCGACCGCTCACGCCGGCGGATTGGCACAATGGATCGTCAGCCACAAGATTCCGGTGGGCGACGCCATGACGGTGGCCATCGATGCCATCAAAGCCCATGGCACGCTGCTGTTCGATGGGATCTCCATCGCCATCAAGGGAACGGTGGACGCCGCGACGGCGGCGTTGCGTGCCCTCCCCTCGCTCCTCCTCATCGTCGCTGTCGGTGCGCTCGCCTGGTTGCTGCGGCGCTCCTGGTCCCTCACGGTGTTCGTGGTGCTGGCATTGGTCTTCATCTTGAACCAGGGCTATTGGGACGCGACTCTCGAGACGCTATCGCTGGTGCTGGTCGCCACCGTCGTGTCCGCGCTCATCGGAGTGCCGTTAGGGATAGCCGCGGCCCACCGGCCGCGGGTGTTTGCGGCCATGCGACCGGTGCTCGACCTGATGCAAACCTTGCCCACCTTCGTGTATCTCATACCGACCCTCGTGCTCTTCGGCTTGGGCGTCGTTCCGGGACTCATTTCCACGGTGATATTCGCATTGCCGGCGCCGATCAGGCTCACGCATCTCGGCATCTCGTCGGTGCCGCGCCCGCTGATCGAGGCCGGTGAGGCCTTCGGCGCCACGCCGCTCCAGCTCTTGTGGAAAGTGGAACTGCCGAGCGCCGCTGGAACCATCGTCGCGGGCATCACCCAGTGCATCATGCTGAGCTTGTCGATGGTCGTGATCGCGGCGTTGGTGGGCGCCGGCGGACTGGGCGTACCCGTGGTGCGGGCGCTGAACTCGGTGCAGATCGGCATGGGATTCGAGGCGGGCTTCACCATCGTGCTGCTCGCCATCATCCTGGACCGTATCAGCCGGCCGAAAGATCGCGAGGTATCCCGATGAGCGCCGCCGTAGAGTTCCAGAACGTCGATATTCTGTTCGCGAGGCAGCCCGGCCGCGCGGGCCGCACTGCCATGCGTGAGGCGCTCGCCGCCCTGGATGCCGGTGGGACGCGGAGCGACATTCAATCCAAGTTCGGGGTCATCGTGGGCGTCGCCGGCGCCAACTTGAGCGTCGCGTCCGGCGAGATCTCGGTGCTCATGGGCTTGTCCGGGTCCGGCAAATCGACCCTGCTGCGCGCCGCCAACGGCTTGAACCCGGTCACACGTGGTCATGTGCGCGTACGCGACGGCGAGTCCGACGTGGATGTCGCCACCTGCAATACCGGGGAGCTCCGGCGCGTGCGCCGCGAGCGCGTCGCCATGGTATTTCAGCAATTCGGGCTCCTGCCATGGCGGACCGTCCGCGAGAACGTCGGCCTCGGGCTGGAGTTGCGCGGCGAAGGCGCGGCCGCGCGCAAGTCGGTGGTGGACGAGAAGCTCGAGCTCGTGGGCCTGTCCCAATGGGCGGACCGCTACGTGAGCGAGCTCTCCGGCGGCATGCAACAGCGCGTCGGGCTCGCCCGCGCTTTCGCCACCGATGCCGACATCCTCCTGATGGACGAGCCGTTCTCGGCGCTCGATCCGCTGATTCGCGGCAAGCTTCAGGGCGAGCTCCTGGCGTTGCAGGAACGCGTCAAGAAGACGATTCTTTTCGTCAGCCACGACATGGATGAGGCGCTGCGCCTCGGCGACCGCATATCCATTCTGCAAAACGGCCGAATCATTCAGACCGGCACCGCGGAGGACATCGTGCTCGCGCCGGCGGATGATTATGTCGCCGAGTTCGTGCGGCACATGAATCCGCTCGATGTGCTGACCGGCGCCATGATCATGTGCGGGCGCGAACGCATGGCGTCCGACGGGGGAGCGCTGTGGCTGGACGATGCGCGCCGATACCGGCTGTCCTTGAATTCCTCCCAGGAAGCGCTTGGACTCGAGCTCGACGGCGTCGGCCATGCCTTGCGGCACATCGCCGACGATTCGGCCGGCGAAGCGGCGCTCAAGGATGCTCAGCCGGGCCTCGCGGTGGTGCCGGCCTCCTTCTCGCTCCACACCATCATTTGCCTGCGTCAGAGGACCGGTCATCCCGTCCTGCTCTCGGAGAGCGGCAGGATCGTCGGCGTGTGCGGCGAGGCCGAAATCATCCGCGCTCTCGCCGCCAGCCGGCACTAGCCCGGGGCGCCGCCGCCCGAAGCGGAGTTGCCTGGGAGGCGTTTAAATATTATCATCGAGATAATATAAAAGTCCGATACCTCTAGAGCTCCCTCAAAACCTCCAGGAGTTGCCAATGAATCACGACGTCATCATTTCCTGCGCAGTAACGGGAGATGACACCAAGGTCAAGAAGAGCCCGCATTGCGCCATCACCCCGGAGCAGATAGCCGCCACCGCCATCGAGGCGGCCAAGGCCGGCGCCGCCGTCGTTCACATACACGTCCGGGATCCGGAAACGGGCAACTTCAGCATGGAGACCCGCCACTACCGTGAGGTGGTCAAGCGGATCCGCGAGAGCAAGGTGGACGTCATCGTGAACCTCACCTGCGGCATGGGAGGCTACATCGTCATCGGCGAGAACGGGCTCAAGGACACGCCTGCGCCCGGCAGCGACTTCTGCAGTCAGGAGGATCGCATGCGGCACATCATCGATCTCGCCCAGGAGGGTTTGTACAAGCCCGACATTGCGACTCTGGATTGCGGAAGCCTGAATTTCGGCGATGGAAATCGAGCCTACATCTCGACGCCGAACTATCTGCGTCAAGGCGCGGCGATCGCCCGCGACCTCAAGGTGAAGCCGGAGCTCGAGGTGTTCGATACGGGCAACCTTTGGTTCGTCAAACAGATGGTGAAGGAAGGCCTGCTCGACAACCCCTCCCTCATCCAGCTCTGCATGGGCATCGCCTACGGCGTGCCGGCCGATACCGGACATCTGCTCGCCATGGTCAACGCCCTGCCCGAGAACTGCAATTGGGGCAGCTTTGCCATCAGCCGCATGCAAATGCCCTGGGTGGCCCAATCGGTGCTGCTCGGCGGCAACGTCCGCGTGGGACTGGAAGACAATCTGTACTTGAGCAAGGGTGTCTACGCCAGCAATGCGCAGCTGGTGGAGAAGGCCCGCACCATCATCGAGGCGATGGGCGCGCGCATCCTGACCGCCGCCGAGGCGCGTGACCGGCTGAAACTCTACTGAGATCGAGCATGCTTTCATGACCGAGCTTCCCGCCTTCCACGCGACGTTGCAACCCGACTGGATCGACTACAACGGTCATCTGCGCGATGCCTATTACGTCGTCGCGCTGAGCTTCGCGGTCGATGAGGTGATGGACCGCCTCGGGCTCGACGCCGCCTATCGCGAGCGCACCCATTGCACGCTGTATACGCTGGAGCTGCATATCCATTATCTGCAGGAAATCAAGGCGGACGATAAGCTTCGCGTGGTGACCTCGGTACTGGACTACGACGCAAAACGCATCCACGCGGCCTGCGATTTCCTGTGCCCGCGCATCGACGGGCCCGCGGCATCGGCGGATCTCATGCTGATGCACGTCCATCAAGGCGGGAAGCCCGCGAGCGCTCCGTTCCCGCCGGAGATCGCGGCCCGGCTCGAGAGCCTGAAGGCTTCCCCGGACCAAGCGGCCTCGCGCCGCTTCGTGTCCCGCAAGATCGAGATCAAGCGGCGGTGAGTCCCCCGACGTCCGGAGTCGACATCCGACGGCTGATCGCCCCGCGCAGCATCGCGCTCATCGGCGCGACGGTTTGGACGGATGCCGTCGCGGCCGGGAACGCGGCGTTGGGCTTCCAGGGGACGATATGGCGCGTCCACCCGACGAAGCCGTCTACCTCGACCACGACGTTCCATCGATCGGTCGCCGATTTGCCCGAGGCACCGGACGCTGCGTTCATCGCCGTGCCGAATCACGAGGCGCCGGCGGTGGCAGGGGCGCTCGCGGCACGAGGCGCCGGCGGATTCGTGTGCTTCACGTCCGGCTTCTCGGAACTCGGCACCGATCTCGGCCGACGGCTCACCGACGATCTCGCCGGCCAAGCCGGCGGGCTGCCCTTCTTCGGCCCGAATTGCTACGGCTTCGTGAATTTCTTCGATCGTGCGGCCATGCTTCCCGACCAGGTCGTCGGAGCCCCGATAGAGCGCGGAGTGGCCCTCATCTGCCAGAGCGGAACCATCGCGTTGACGCTGAGTTTCAACGAGCGGTCGGTGCCCATTGGCTATCTCTTCTCCGTGGGCAATCAGACGCGGCTTGCGGTGGAGGATCTGATCGAGGTATTGAGCGACGACCCGCGTGTCACGGCCTTCGGCCTGTATCTCGAAGGCATCAAGGACACCGAGCGCTTCGCACGAGCTGCCGACAAAGCACGTCTCGCGGGCAAGCCCATTGCAGCGATCAAATCGGGCCGCACGGCCGCCGCGGCGCGCACGGCGCACAGCCACACGGGCGCGCTCGCTGGGGCGGACAGCGTGTTCGACGCGTTCTGCCGCCAGGCGGGGGTGGCACGCTGCGATACGCTGGGTACGCTCTGCGAAACCTTGAAGCTATTCCATTCCGGCGGCGTGCTCGCCGGCCGCAAAGTGCTCATCATGGGAGCCTCCGGCGGCGACATGGCAATGACGGCGGACGTCGCGCGCACGGTGGATCTGGATTTCGCGCCCGTCCCGGAGACGGCGGCCGCCGAGCTCCAAAAGCTCCTGACCGACCGGGTTACGGTGGCGAACCCGTTCGATATCCACACCTATCTCTGGTTCGATCCCGCCGCGCTCGGGCGCGTGTTTTCCATCGTCATGCACGCGGAGTACGACGCCGTGGGTTTCATGCTGGATTTTCCGCCCGAGGGCAAAGCCGACGCCTCCTCGTTCGACGCCGCGATCCATGCCTATATCGAAGCCTCGCGAGGCGCACCGTCGCGGGTGGCGTTGATCGCCTCGCTTCCCGAGACCTTGAGCGAGCGCGTGCGCCGGTATTGCCTCGACGGCGGCATCGTTCCTCTCCAAGGCCAGCGCGAGGCGCTCGAGGCCCTGGCCGCGGCCGGAGCCGTCGGCTCGGCGTGGCGCACCGGGCCCGGGGTGGAACTGCGCATCCCCGCGGCGCACTCGCTCCCGGCGGAGGCTCGAGCCTTAAGCGAAGCGGAAGGAAAGGCAGCGCTCGAGCAATTCGGCGTCACCGTTCCACGCAGCCGGCTCGTGCCGCCGGCGCAGGCCGCCGCATGCGCAGAATCCCTGGGTTTTCCGGTGGTGATCAAGGCCGTCGGCGGGCATCTCGAGCACAAGACCGAAGTGGGCGGGGTCGTGCTCGATGTACGCAGCGCGGCGGACGCCGAGGCGGCCGCGCGCCGCTTGAGCGCGCTCTCCGACACGGTGCTGGTCGAGGAGATGATCGTCGACGGCGTCGCTGAGATCCTGGTCGGCCTCATCGTCGACCCGCAGTTCGGCCAGGTGCTGGTGCTGGGCGCCGGGGGCGTGCTCACCGAGCTTCTCGCCGACAGCGTGACGCTGTTGCCCCCGTTCACGAGACCGTCCGTCGAATCGGCGCTTGCCTCGCTCAAGGTGAGCAGGCTGCTGCGCGGTTACCGGGGAAACCCCGAAGGAGACGTCTCGGCACTGATCGATGCCGTGCTCGCCGTGACGCGCTATGCCGCCGCCAACATCGGCGCGCTCTCGGAAATCGACGTGAATCCTATTATCGTACGACCGGCCGGCAAGGGAGCGGTCGCCGTCGATGCCTTGATACGCCTCAAAAAAACCGCTCAAACCTGAAGAGGTCGACCATGTCCGAAGGTGTCAAACTCGTCAAAGACGGCAACGTGCTGACCGTTACCATCGATCGCCCAAAAGCGAATGCCATCGACCTCGCCACCAGCCATGCGCTGAATCAGGCGTTCCTATCGTTCCGCGACGATAAATCGCTGCGGGTGGCCATCGTCACCGGCGCGGGCGACCGGTTCTTTTCACCCGGCTGGGACCTGAAGGCGGCCGCCGGCGGGGAAGAATCCGACGAGGATTGGGGGCCCAGCGGATTCGGCGGCCTCAACTACCCCCGCAATCTCAACAAGCCGATCATCGCCGCCGTGAATGGCATCGCCTGCGGCGGCGGGTTCGAAGTCGTCTTAGGCACGGACATCATCGTGATGGAGGAGCACGCCAAGTTCGCGCTCCCGGAGATCAATGTGGGCGTCCTCCCAGATGCAGGCACCATCAAGCTCCGCCGACGTATCCCCTACCACGTAGCCGTCGAATTTCTCATGACCGGACGGTGGATGGATGCCGCCGAAGCGAAGCATTGGGGACTCGCCAATCACGTGGTTCCCAAGGGCCAGGCCCTCACCAAGGCCCGCGAGATCGCGCGACAGCTCGCTGACGGGCCGCCCCTCCTGTTTCCCGCCATCAAGCAGCTGCTCCGGCATACCGAGATGATCCCGGAGCACGAGGCCTTCGAGCTGCACGATTCGCTCGACATCGTCCAGCAGGTTATCCGGTCGGAGGACCTGAAGGAGGGCACGCGGGCCTTCACCGAGAAGCGCAAGCCTGTCTGGACGGGCCGTTGAGCAGGCCCTCTAGCCAGCGGGGTCATTTGCGTCCATGCTCTTGCAGGCATGGACGTCCTGCTAGTTGAAGATAATGTCGAGGTTAGCCTTATAACCGTTGAATATTTAACGGAATTAGGACACCAAGCCACGGCCGTGGCGGCCGCCGAGCCCGCCCTCGCCCAGCTGGCAGAGCGTCGCTTCGATGCGGTGATGACCGATGTGAGCCTTCCCGGCATGTCCGGGATCGATCTCGCCAAGGAATTGGTCAAACAGTATCCCGGATTGCCGGTGGTGATTTCCTCCGGATATGGCACCCTCGACGTACAACAAATCCTCGGTCAACGTCGACCCAGCGTTTTCCTGCTGCCGAAGCCATACGACATGCCCATGCTGGAGCGGACTTTGAACGCAGCCGCGGAGTTCACCCGCAGCTGACGCTCAAAGAGATCAGGCCAGGCGCAGCTCGGCCCGCGACACGTTGCTGCGATGCTCCCGAGCAGCGCCGGCGCATATCGGACAGGCGGTCGGCGCCGCGCCGATGGTCTCACTGAGCAAATCCGTCAATGCATGCGCATCGTCCTGAAACTCGTCGACGTACGGGGTGTGCTGGCGGACCAACTCGACGGCGAGCGCAAAGGCGCTCGACGGGTCCACATCATCGTCGCAAAAAATCTCGTTGTGAATCGGGCAGGTTTGCAGCACGTGGGTCTGTAGCGCGATCTCCACCGCAATGGCTTGTTTGTGTTGCATGGAAGCTGTCCTTTTCTATGTCGTTCGCTAGGTCTTCTGGGCTCAGTGTTTACGCGGAGTCTTGATGGCAGCACGGCCACGCTTGTTGGTGCGCCAGGATCGGCTCTTGGCAACCCCTTCGGAACTATGCGTGGACTCCATGAAAATCACCCGCAAGGCCCGATCCCAAGCGGCAGCTTGGGGCGCCGGATCCGGCGGATCGTGGGGAGCGAGCGGCGGCTGCTCCGGGCTCGGGCTGGGAGGCACGCTCTCCTCACTCCATCGCCTCGGGCTGCTGCTGATCGTGGAATGACCGAATCTATTCATTCACGCCTCCTTTCAGATGATGCACTGCGAGCTTTGCAGATTATCGGAGGGGAACGGGGGCAGGTGGATCGGCCGCTCACGGCATCGCCTGTAGGAAAAATCAGACGAGGAGTTTGTCCAAGGTGATTGGGAGGTCCCGAACCCGGACGCCGGTTGCGTGGTAGACGGCATTGGCGATCGCGGCGGCCACGCCGGTAATGCCGATCTCGCCGATGCCGCGGGCGCCCAGCGCATCGATGTAGGGGTCAGCATCGTCGACGACTCCTACATCGATCATGCCGACATCGGCGTTCGTAGGCACGTGGTATTCGGCAAGGTTGGCGTTCACGATTCGTCCGTAACGCTCGTCCAGAACGGATTCCTCCATGAGCGCCATGCCGATTCCCATCACGATCCCACCCAGCAGTTGGCTTCGCCCGGTCTTCGCGTTCAGGAGTCTGCCTACGTCGTAGCGCGCCACCACCCTCGGGACTCGGATAATGCCTAGCTCCGGGTCCACCTGGACTTCGGCGAACACAGCGCCGAAGGAGTGCATCGAGTACTGCTTTTTCTCATCGCCCGGCTTGGCGGCGCCCTCAGCCTCCACGGACTGATTTCCGGTTCGCGCGAGCGTGGCGACGGCCGGCTCCCGGCGCTGCTCCCCTCGCCGGCCGATGGCGCCGTCCTCGATCACCACCTGGTCCTCGGGCGCGCCGAATGCGGGCGAGGCCTGATCCCCGACCGCCAGCGTCACGAGCTTGCGGCGAAGCTCGGCCACCGCCGATTGCACCGCAGGCGCCACGCTCGCGGTGCTTTGCGAGCCGCCCGACACCGGCGCTTGAGGAAAGAGGCTATCGCCGAGCTCGAAACGCACCCGGTCCAGAGGGAAGCCCATCGTCTGAGCGGCAAGTTGGGTCATAATGGTATACATCCCCGTCCCAAGCTCCTGAGTTCCGCTCCTCACCACGAGGATTCCGTCCGTCGTCAGTCGCGCGCTGGCCGCAGCCGCCGACCGATTTGCAGGATACGTGGCGCTCGCCATCCCGAGCCCCACCTGCATCCGTCCCGCCGTCATCGAGCGCGGCTCCGGATTGCGCGCCGACCACTCGAAGGCCTTGGCTCCCTGCTCGTAGCATTCCAGTACCTTTCGCGAAGACCAGGGGAGCTGCTTGTCCTGATCGATGGGAGGCTCGTTGCGCCGGCGAAGCTCGAGGGGATCGATCTTGAGCCGATAGGCCAGTTCATCGATCGCAGACTCGAGCGCGAACGTGCCCGTCGCCTCTCCCGGCGCGCGCTGGAAGGTGGGGGTGCCGACGGACAGCCGCACCAGCCGATGAGAGGTCTGGACGTTGGCGCAGTCGTATTGCATCCGCGTCTGTAGCGCCGAGGGCTCGGTGAAATCCTCGATCATCGAGGTATGCGAGAACACGTCATGGCGCGTACCCGTGAAGCGGTGACTCGGGTCGGCCGCCAACATCAGATGCTGTTCGGTGCGCGGGCGCCCGCCGACCGGGCCGAACATTTGCGGCCTCTCCAGCACCAGTTTCACGGGCCGTGCCACCTGGCGGGCCGCCATGGCGGCGAGCGGAACGTGCGCCCAGGTGGAACCCTTGCAGCCGAACCCACCTCCCACGTACGGACACACGACCCGAACATCGTCCTTGGGAATTCCCAGGGTTTTCGCAATGGTGGTTTGACAGCCGCTGATGTATTGAGTGGCGTCGTACAAGGTGAGCTTTTCCCCTTGCCAGTGTGCCACGGTCGCGTGAGGCTCCATCGGATTGTGATGTTCCATGGGAGTGGTGTAGACCGCCTCTATCTTGGCGAACGCGTCCTCCGATATGTGGCCGCGCTCGCTGTCGGTGGGCTCCTGGTTGGCCTTCTCGGGCGCGTGGGCGTTCGGTTTGGCCTCCGCGAATTTTAGAATCGCAGGCTCCGCCACGTAGCCGACCTTGACTTCTCGGGCCGCGGCCTTGGCTTGATCCAGCGTCTCGGCGACCACGACCGCGATCGGCTGCCGGTTGAAATGCACCACGTCATCTTGGAGCAGCGTCAGTACGCGGCCGGCAGG
>Ga0182015_10001927_pt1 | contig 26300 bp, 19 predicted proteins | sample 712P3MmetaG_FD_120478 | JGI IMG/M metagenome (GOLD analysis project Ga0182015, IMG submission 120478) | Permafrost microbial communities from Stordalen Mire, Sweden - 712P3M metaG | ecosystem: Environmental > Terrestrial > Soil > Wetlands > Permafrost | place: Sweden: Stordalen | collected...
AGTTGTTCGCTGTGGCCTTCGCCGTAAGCCCAGGCGGTGTCGAAGAAATTGCAGCCAAGGTCGATCGCGCGCTGCAGCGAATCGAGCGATTGCGTGTCTTCCGAGCCGGTCCAGCCGGCGATGCCCCACATTCCGTAACCAATTTCACTGACGTTCCATCCGGTCCGGCCAAAGCGGCGATAGTTCATCGACATTCCTCTCTATTGGGAAGCGACGGACATTATAGCTTCGATGGGAACAACAGGTTAACGGCGACAATCAAAATTGGAACGCCGGACTAGATGGACTCGCGGCACGATCAGAAACATATAGTGTTTATTGTAGAGAAATCAGCGGAAATGTTCGGACCGCGGCGCACCATTTGCGCTAGGATAGCAGGGACCGATAGTCCAAGAAGAGATAACACGATAGCGCGGAGGAGTGACGTGAACATCGCAAAGGCTTTTGTTACGCTCGGCGGGCTGGCCCTGACCGGATTGACTCTGATTGGCCCAGCTGCGGCCCATACGAATGCGTTGCCCGCGGCCGGAGCACGCGCCGCGCAGAGCGGCGGCGCACCCACTACAGTTTCGCGCAGCCTGAAGGCGCTGACGTATCGCCGCGCCGGAAAAACGGTGCAGGTCGATTTCGTCGGAACAGACCTGATGCGCAATGCATCGGGCACGGCGAAGGTGGAGAGCAAGTCGAACCGCATTGAGATCGACGCAAAATTCATGGGCCTCGAGGATTCGACGAAATTCGGTCTCGAGTATCTGACCTATGTGCTGTGGGCGATTTCGCCGCAGGGGCGCGCCGTGAACCTCGGCGAATTGCAGCCAAAGGGCGGCTCGGCAAATCTGAAAGCGGTTGTGGACATGCAGACGTTCGGCATGATCGTGACGGCGGAACCGTACTACGCGGTGACGCAGCCGGGCGACGAAGTGGTGCTGGAGAACGCGCTGCCGGCGGCCCTGGCGAGCGAAAATATCGACGCAAAATATGCGCTGATCAGCCGCGGAAGCTACGCGTCGGCAAATACCAAAATCGACAGCGCGATTTTCGGCGTGGATCGCAAAGCGCCGATCGAATTGTCTGAAGCGCGCAACGCGGTGCGCATCGCGCGCAATGCGCTGGCGGACACGTATGCCACGTCAACCATGACCAAGGCGGAAGACTTGTTGAAACAAGCCGACGCGGCCTACGTTGCGAAGAAAGACAGGAAAGGCCTCATCTCCGTGTCGCGCAACGCGGTGGAAACCGCGGAAGAAGCGCGCGTGATCGCGGTGCAGAAGAAAGGGGAAGAAGACGCGCAACTCGCTCAGGACGCGGAACGCAAAGCAGCCGCGGAGCGCGTGGCACGCGCTCGAGCGGACCAGGCAGCAGAGGAGCAACGCCGCCAGGAAGCGGATCAGGCGCGCGCGCAAGCTGAAGCTGCGCAAGCCGACGCGGAACGCATGAAGCAGCAAGCCGACCAGGCCGCACAAGCGGCGGCGCAGCAGCAACAGCAAGCGGAGGCGGCAAGCGCCGCCGCACGCGCTCAACAGCAAGCAGCGGAGGCCGAAGCAGAGAAGGCCCGCCAGGCCGCCGCGCAAGCCGAACAGGACAAGGCCGCGATGCGCGCTCAATTGCTCGCGCAATTAAATGCGGTGCTGCAGACGCAAGACACGGCGCGCGGCTTGATCGTGAACATGGCCGACGTGCTGTTCGACACCGGAAGCTCGACGCTTAGGGCTCCTGCACGGGAAAAATTGGCGAAGATTTCGGGCATCGTCCTCGCGCATCCGGGACTGAGCTTGCAAATCGAAGGACACACCGACAGCGTAGGCAGCGACCAGATGAATCAGCAACTCTCCGAGCGGCGCGCGGATTCCGTCCGCGATTTCCTGATCGCGCAGGGTGTTGCGGGATCGGCCGTCACCGCAAAGGGCTTCGGAAAAGCGGACCCGGTGGCGTCCAACGACACCGCCGACGGTCGCCAGAAGAACCGGCGCGTGGAACTGGTTGTGAACGGCGAAGCGATTGGCAAGATGGGCGCCGGCACCGGCGCGGCAGCACCAGCACCCCAGTAAAAAAAGTACCCGAGTCGAAGAGCCTACAAGACGCTCTTAAGCATCGATTTGCCAACTGGCAAGCAGCGAAAAATACCCTTACTAGTTACGCAACCATTCTGGCGATTCGGCCGTCCAAGTTGCTAGAATAGGGTGTCTGTATGCGTTTGAAGCCTGCATCCCAGCGACGGTTCGCACAGCAAGCCCTGGCCATCTTGGGCTGCCTGGTGCTGTTGTACGTCGCCACGGGCGCGGCGTTCCTTCACCAACATAAGGGACCCGAAGCTACCTGCGCCGTTTGCCAGGTTCTGCACGCGCCGGTCTTGGCCGTTGCGCGCCTCCAACTGGTTCCGGAAGTACAGCAAGTCGCTCGAAACACGGCGCTTCCCGCGCATGCCGCTCCGACGAATTCCTTTGCCGTTCATCGATCTCCTCGAGCGCCTCCCTCCGCGTAACAATCATCTCCTGATTTCTTCTCTGTATTTTTCGCGCTGAGTGCAGAACTGCATTCACGCCGCCGCTATTTTTCCAGCGGCCTCTATCCACAGCTCCACACAGTCGCCAAGCGCGACACAAAGTCCCGCGACGGGGCAGGAGAAAATCATGCTAAGGAATTTGCGCAGCTATTTGCATTCGCCTTGGAATCTGAGATTTACGGGCGGAATTTTGCTTTTCGGTCTTGGTTGGCTCCTGGCCGCAGCGCCGGGTTTCGCGCAGCTGGGAAATTCCGGATCGATCGAAGGCGCCGTCAAAGATCCGTCCGGTTCGTCGGTGGCCGGCGCGACCGTGGAAATCTCGTATCCGATCAGCGGCTTTCACCGCGAAGCCACCACGGATACGGACGGCAACTTTCGGTTCACCAATGTGCCGTTCAATCCGTATCACATGGTGGTGAGCGCTTCTGGTTTCAACAGCTTCACGCAGGACGTGGAGGTGCGCTCGACGGTGCCCATGACGGTGCAAGTCAGCTTGAAACTCGGTACCGCCAGTACCAGCGTCACGGTCGAAGCGAACGGCGGCGATCTGGTGGAAAATAATTCCACGTTTCATACTGACGTGGACCAGGGGATCATCGACCGCCTTCCTCTCGAAAGCTCCTCTTCCTCGGTCACATCGCTGGTGACGCTCGTTTCGCCTGGCGTCGCGGCCGACTCCAACGGCAACATGCACGGCCTGGGCGACCACGCGCAGAACTCGTTTTCCGTCGACGGGCAGCCGATCACCGATCAGACCAGCAAAGTCTTCTCGAACCAGATTCCCGCCGACTCCATCCAGTCGCTGGAAGTGATTTCCGGCGCGCCGCCCGCCGAATTTGGAGACAAGACCAGCCTGGTGATCAAGGTGACCACCAAGTCGGGCCTCGGCGTGAATACGCCGACCGGCGGTGTGACCAGTTCCTACGGAAGCTTTGGTACCGCCAACGTAGGCTTCGATCTCGCCTACGGCAACAATAAGTGGGGAAACTTTATCGCCGCGAATGGATTGAAGAGCGGAAGATTCCTGGATCCGCCAGAATTCACACCAATCCACGATAAAGGCAACGAAGAAAATATTTTTGACCGCGTCGATTACCAGATTTCGCAGGCGGACACCGTCCACGGAAACTTTCAGTACACGCGGTCGTGGTTCCAGACCCCTAACACGTTCGACAACTTGAACGTACTGAATTCGAGCGGCGTCAACATCGGCGACACCGACCAGCGGTCGAAGATCGGCACGTTCAACGTCGCGCCAACCTGGACGCGGCTGATCAGCTCGAATGCGGTATTCACGCTGGGCGCGTTTGTGCGGCAGGATCAATACAACTACTACCCAAGCAACAACCCCTTCGCCGATCTTGGCCCGATCAATTCGGAAACGATCTCGCAGAACCGCAAGCTCACCAACACGGGCATTCGGTCCGACATTTCCTACGTGAAGGGCATTCACAACATCAAAGCTGGGGTGACGTACGAGCAAACCTTCTTGGACGAACGCGACAGCTTCGGCATTATCGACCCATCGTTGCTTCCTTCGACCACGGACGCACTTGGCGCACCGTGCTTCGACGCGCTGACGAACATGGCTACGCCGGGCACTCCGTGCGCGACGTTGCTGCCCATCGACCTGACGCGCGGAGGCAGCCTGTTCACGTTTCGCGGCCACACCGACGTGAAGGAACTCTCCCTGTATCTGCAGGATACGATCACCAAGGGTGCCTGGTCCTTCAACCTGGGAATTCGCGGCGACCTGTATAACGGCCTTTCAACCGCCAGGCAAGCGGAGCCACGGCTGGGAATTGCGTACAACATAAGACCCACCAACACCGTGTTGCGGGTTTCCTACGCGCGAACGCTCGAAACTCCGTTCAACGAGAATCTGATTATCGCGACCGAGGGATGCAACGTGAGCGTCATTGCGGCGCTGATCCCGTGCGTACCGGCGAATTCGCCTGCCGGCTATCGGAACGAATTTCACGCCGGCTTGCAGCAGGCGGTCGGAAAATTCCTGGTGGTCGACGGCGAGTACATTTGGAAGTACACGCACAACGCATACGACTTCAGCGTGCTTGGCAACACGCCGATCACTTTTCCGATCGATTGGCACAACTCCAAGATCCCGGGCTTTCTGCTGCGCGCCAGCGTGCCCAACTATCACGGCTTCAGCGCACTGGTGGTGATGTCCAGCGTTGCGGCGCGCTATTTTCCGCCGCAGACTGGAGGCCTGGGCGTGACCGTGGGGCAAAGCGGTTCCGTGTTCCGCATCGATCACGACGAAAAATTCAACGAAACCACCCACCTGCAATACCAGCCGTGGAAGCGCGGGCCATGGCTCGGCTTCAACTGGCGGTATGACAGCGGCTTGGTCGCAGGCTCGGTGCCGGATTTTGCTACCGCGTTGACTTTGGATGGCGACGAGCAGCAAGCCATCGGCTTGTTCTGCGGCAACGCGTTCGCAACCCTGACCAGCCCGATCACCAGCTGCCCGATCGGCACTGCTCACGGCGCGACGCGCATCTCCATCCCTGCGGACGGCACAGAGAATGACGACAAGAATCCGCCACGCATCTCTCCGCGAAACCTGTTCGACGTGGCGGTCGGCGAAGACAACCTCTTCCACGGTGACAAGTACAAGTGGAGCCTGCGCTTTACGGTCGTCAACCTGACCAACAAGGAAGCGCTGTACAACTTCCTGTCCACGTTCAGCGGCACGCACTTTGTCTCACCGCGCGCCGAAACCATGGAGTTGGGCTTCCACTTCTAGCGCCCCAACCACGGTAGAACCTGCGACGCGGTGCGAGTTGCTTCGCGCCGACTATCTCTCTGTGACTGGCACCTGCCATTAGACTTCCGCGCAGCGTGCTGGCAACCGCAGTAAATTGTGTTGGGCATCCTGTTAGAATATTCAGCGGAGCGGCACTTCGACGCAGGGGAGGGGACGAAAGCTGTTTGAACCAATGATGAATCTCTGAGGTGCTGCGGACAGACAGCCTGTGTGCACGGCCTGTCCCTTTGGCTTTCCGGCCAAATCTTAGGATGACCCGGGAAGCGAACGGGGCAGGAAAGCCTAACGGTTGTGCGCTTCGCTGTGGCGCAAAAAACAGCGCGGCGGCACACAGCCAGGCACCGCTGTGCTACCTAGACTGGATACCTTTTCGCATGCGCATACTTTTCATTGGAGACATCGTAGGTTCGCCGGGCCGCCAGATCGTGCGCGATCGCCTCACCGACATCGTGGAGCAACGCCAGATCGACCTGGTGATTGCCAACGGGGAGAACTCCGCCTCTGGCTTCGGCATCACCCCGAAGATCGCCGACGACCTGCTGCACAACGGCGTCGATGTCTTGACCGGCGGGAACCATAGTTGGGATCGCAAGGAAGTACTGGAGTACATGCCGCACGAGCCTCGTCTGCTGCGCCCGGGCAATTTTCCGGAAGGCAGCCCCGGAAGCGGCTTGTACATCGGGGCGGCTAAGAACGGCGTGAAGTTTGCCGTACTGAATCTGCAGGGACGCATTTTTTTGCCGGCGATTGACGATCCGTTTCGCAAGGCCGACATCGAGCTCGCCAAAATTCCGGCGGACGTCGCGTTCATTCTTGTCGACATGCACGCCGAGACGACTAGCGAAAAAATTGCCATGGGCTGGCATCTCGACGGGCGCGTCACCGCTGTAGTGGGCACGCACACACACGTCACCACCGCGGACGAGCATGTGCTGCCGGAAGGGACTGCGTTCATCACCGATGTCGGCATGACCGGTCCGCACGACGGCGTGATCGGAATGGATCGCCACGCGATCATCAAGCGCTTTTTGGATGGGCTGCCGGCCAGGTTTGAGGTCGCGCCCGGCGACGTGCAGATGAATACCGTGCTGATTGAGACCGACGACAGCGGTCCGCGCAATCACGCCGGTCGTTTGCGCGCGAAGTCGATTGAGCGGCTGCGACTGCGCATCGATTGATGCGCGACGCTGCTTGGTGGCCTGGTTCTGACGCGCGGCCGCATCAGCGCGTGCATGCAACGCGGAGCAACCCGTATACGTCCGAAGTAATCTGAGGAATCATGCAACATAGGTCATCCCAGATTTGGAGAACGGGAGCCGTTTTGTGTCTGCTCGCAGCCGCCGGCAGCGGTGTGTTCGGGCAAACAGAAGGCGAACTGACTGCCAAGGTGCGCCTTTTTCAGAACATTGGACCGGGCCTGCGATCCGTCAAGCGCGGTGCGGAGGGCCGGACCTATGTCCTCGCGTCTCCGTCGCCCGGCCTGACTGTTTTCGATGCGCACGGCAAGCAGTTGCTGGCGATTCCAGAGGCTGCCGCTGCCGGAACCTCCGCCGGCAAGTCGGCCCGCCCGCCCATTACCTACGGCGAAGACTGCGATGTGGACGCGGACGGCCGTATCTATGTGGCGGACCGCGGCGTGAACGCCGTGCAGGTCTTGTCGCCGGAGGGCGCGCTGCTGCGATCGATTCCCGTGACGGCGCCGGTATCGGTCGCTTCACTAGGTGAAGGGGAAATTGCGGTGGCGACGCTGAACGAGCAGCATCTGGTAGTCGTGTTCGACAAGAACGGCAGGGATGTACGCGAGTTCGGCGATCCCGAACAAATTTCCGATCGCGAAGACCTGAATCGGTTCCTGAATAACGGCCAACTGGTGAGCGATTCTCAGGGCCACCTCTACTATGGATTTCTGTACATGCCGGAGCCAACGGTTCGTCAATTCGACCGTAACGGCTACGGTGCCGGGCCCGACGTTCAATATCTGGCGGTCGAGGCCGCACCCGCCGCGCAGGCCATACGGCGTGAAATCGTGCGCCAGGAAAAGAAGCAAAAATCTCCCTCGTTCAAACATGTGCTTACCGCCTTTGGGATCGACCGGGTAAACGGGGAAGTGTGGATGGCTGTCGGCAACACGCTCCTGCACTTCGATAAGGACGGCACTCGACGCGCGAGCTACCAGATCTACACGCCGGAGGGATCCCGGCTCGAAGCGAACACCCTGCTCATCGAAGCCGATCGCCTGATCATCGGCGGCGATCCGGTCGGCATCTACGAATTCGAGCGGCCCGACAAAAAAACTCAGTAGCCGGTCGAGTTTTCCTCAGGTTATTTTTATGGGTGCACGCCAAAGGATACGTTGTCTGAAAAAGTTCCGCGCGAATCCCTTTCAAATCGGGGCATTGCACAACGCGCGCGCACAATCCAGTGCTTGTGGAAAAACTGTGCATGCGATGTGAAAGTTCGCTCGCGTCTCGGCGCACTTTTCGCTTGCCTGACACGCGCCAATCAGAGACAATCCCGCGCTGTCTCATAGCGACGGTGAATTGACCTGTACATGCGGTCAGGGTCGCTCGAAAGACATCAGGGGCACGGCAGTACATTCCGGCGAGGGTCGAATCCGAAGTTTACAGAAAGAAGCAGATAGCCTGCTTTCCACAGCTTTTTCACATCTGTGGAAATAGCACAGGCCTCATTCTCTTTGCGATGACAACAGCCACCCAAATAGGGCGTGAACGCGAGTCGAGTAATTCCTGGGACAAATTCCTTGAACGGGTGAAGTCCCGCGTCAGCATCAACACCTATACGACCTGGTTTCAGCCCACGCGACTCAACCGCGCCGAGGGCGAGACCCTCTTCGTTCAGATTCCCAGCGCCGTTTTCCGCCAAGTTTTGACTCGCACCTACGGCGAAATTGTAAAAGCCGTCTTCCACGAAATCGGCGTTCCCAACACGCGCGTGCAGTATGTCTGCACCGAAGAAGAACCCATCGTCGCCGCGCCTGTGGCGGCTATTCCGATCAAGCAGTCGAAGCTCGATTTTGAGAGCAGCGACCACCAATTGAATCAGCGTTACACATTCGATTCGTTCGTGGTCGGCAAGTCCAATGAGTTTGCGCACGCGGCATCGCGCGCGGTAGCCGAGCAGCCCTCCAAAGCCTACAACCCGCTGTTCCTGTACGGCGGCGTGGGTATGGGCAAGACCCACTTGATGCACGCCATCGGACACACCATCAAGAAGCGCAACCCCGCGATGCGTTTGAGCTACGTCAGCGCCGAGAAGTTCACCATCGAAGTCATCAACTCGCTGCGCTTCGATCGCATGATCAGCTTCCGCGACCGCTTTCACACCGTGGACGTTCTGCTGGTAGACGACATTCAGTTCATCGCCGGCAAAGAACGTACCCAGGAAGAGTTCTTTCACACTTTCAACGCGCTCTACGAACAGCAAAAGCAGATCGTGATTTCTTCCGATTGCCTGCCCAAAGATATCAACTCGATCGAGGAGCGATTGCGCTCGCGATTCGAGTGGGGCTTGATCGCGGACATTCAGCCGCCTGATCTGGAAACTAAGATTGCGATTCTGCAGAAGAAAGCCGACAACGACCGCTTCATGCTGCCGGACGACGTAGCGGAGTACATCGCGCGAGCGATCAAGTCCAACGTGCGCGAGCTGGAAGGCGCGTTGACGCGCTTGATGGCGTACGCTTCGCTGACCGGCGCCGTCGTTTCCCTGGCCACGGCGCAGCAGGTGCTGCGCAACATCATCGCGTCGCAGGAAAAGCGCGTCACCATCGACTTGATACAGAAGCGCGTCAGCGAACACTTCAATCTCCGCGAGCAAGACTTGAAAATACGCAGTAACACCCGCGCGATCGCCTTCCCTCGACAAGTGGCCATGTACATTGTGAAGCAGCTCACAACCGCTTCGCTGCCCGAGATCGGCCGTCAATTCGGCGGCAAACACCACACCACCGTGCTGCACTCGATCCACAAGATCGAAGAGATGCGGCGGTCGGACAAAGATCTGAACCGCACCATCACGCGATTGATGGACGCGTTGCAGTAGCCCCGAATATTCTTTTCACAAAGATTGTATTCGCCATGATGCCCGACGCGGTTCTCCGCCGCGTCGAGTTCGGCATTTGCAGCAACTTTTCTACCTTCCATTTTGTGTCATTGTGCAAAATACGTTTCGTCGAACCGCGCGGAAACCGAGAAGTTTGTCGTGTGGAGAAAACTCGCGAAACATGCGGATAACATGTGGACGCCTGTGAGCGAAAGGTTGTCGCACGTAGCTCCTCACGCGAACCGGGGCGAGATTTCCTCTATTCGCACAGTTCGCCACTTGCATACGATATGCGTTACGTGGCTTGAGCAATGGTCGCTTCGCGCTTTTCCACGTTTCCACAGCACTCATCATCACAACAAGAGGTAATTATTTCTAAAGAACCAAAATCCTTTGTTGTGATGATTCGCTGCTGTGCCTGTGAAAAACCGAACCATTTGACGATCGCAACCGCGAGTCTCGCAACCCTCGGACACCACCGCATTTCCACAGCTAAAATACTGCGATTCGCTCCGTTGTGCTTTATACTCTTCGCGAAAGCGAGTACAGTACGGCAGCGGTAGAATCCAGTAAGGAGCGCGGCTGACCGTCCCAGGCCGTACAAAAAATGACCGCACCTGTAACCGCACGCGAGGAACATCAATCGATGGAATTCAGCGTAACAAAATCGGTGCTGTTGAACGAACTCAACACCACGCAGGGCGTCGTCGAGCGCAAGACCACGATCCCTATTCTGTCGAATTTACTGGTTGAGGCGAAGGGCAGCCAACTCACCATTACGGCGACCGATCTCGAGTTGAGTATTCGCACGTCTTGCGACGCGAAAATTAAAAAAGAGGGCGCGGGCACGATACCGGCGAAGAAATTGCTTGAGTTGGTGCGTTTGTTGCCGGAAGGCGAAATCAAGTTCAGGCTTCTCGAAAATCACTGGATTGAAATTGTCAGCGAAAAGAAGAAATACAAGCTCGTGGGGATGGCAAAAGAGAACTTTCCGGCTTTGCCCACCATGCCGCATACCTTGGTAAAAATCTCCGCGCCCGTGATGGAAAGCTTGATCGGCAAGACCAAATTCGCGATCTCGATGGAAGAATCACGCTACACGCTGAATGGCGGCCTTCTGATTTTGAAGCCGGACACGCTGGCCATGGTCGCTACCGACGGTCACCGCTTGGCGCTCGCTGAGACGGATCAAAAACTTGCCGGCCTGAACGGCGAAATGAAAGTGCTGATCCCAAAAAAGGCCATGGACGAAGTAGAAAAACTCTCCAGCTCCGCGGGTTCCGAAGCGCAAATCGATTTCGCGAAGGACGAAAGCCACCTGTTTTTCCAGATAGGCCACCGCCTGCTGATCTCCCGCATTCTCACCGGCCAATTCCCGAATTATGAAGCCGTGCTGCCGCGCGAAAACAACAAGACCGTAACCATCGAACGCACCGAGTTGAGCGACGCCGTCCGTCGCGTATCTCAATTGGCCGATCAACGCTCGCACGCCGTCAAGCTAGCCGTCTCTAAAGAAGGAATCGAGATCTCTGCCTCCAGCCCGGAATACGGCGAAGCAAAAGAAAATATCGAGAAAGAATACAAAGGCGACCCGATTTCCATCGGCTTCAATTCCAGCTACATGCTCGATTTTCTAGGCGCGGCAGCCGACGGCCCGATCAGCATCGAATTAAAAGACGAACAGTCCGCTGGCCAGATGCGCCCACTCGCCGACGAGAGCTATCGCTACCGCTACATCATCATGCCTATGCGCATCTGATTAGTTAACTAACAAAATATCATAAGTACAATATATGGAATGAGAGCTTTAAAGCGCCAAAGCATCATTCCAGCCCCAGCTGTTCTGAACAAGATTCATCTCCTCCGAGGAATCCGGGTCATGCTCGATTCCGATATTGCGGCCCTGTACGGAATCAGCACCTCTAACCTAAACAAAGCAGTGCGGCGAAACCGCGATAAGTTTCCGGGCGATTTCATGTTTCGCCTAACGGCACGAGAGCGGCGTGTTTTGGTATTCCAGTCAGGAATACCAAAGTACATCGGAAGAGGTGGCAGCAGGTATCTGCCCAGCGCTTTCACCGAGCAGGGCGTGGCCATGCTTTCCAGCATCCTTCGCAGCGAGCGCGCCGTGCGAGTCAATATCGCGATCATGCGGGCGTTCGTCGAGTTTCGCCGCGCGGTCGCCACCTACGACGAGTTGCGCAAGAAGATCGAGCAAATGGAACGCCGCTACGATAACAAATTTGAAGTTGTTTTCAGCGCCATCAAACAAATGCTTGAACCGCCGGCGAAATCTCGATCAGGCATCGGCTTCCACCCGACGCCGAAACAGTTCGCCCCAAGCTAGCCCAGTCGATGCGTTTCCAAAGCGCGCGCATCGTGAACCCTGTATTGAATTTTCGATCTCTTTTGTCATTTCAATTTCACGCTCGCCACCCGTCCAGAGCCGCGAAAATAACGTCTGCAGACGCACTGCGCCTGCAAAACTGTAAGTATCTGTAAATGATAGACTTACAACCATTCTGACCTCACATTCCGCTTGGGAAACTCGCGTCGTTCAGGTACAATCTTTCTGTTGTCGTTTCGCAGTTGATTTCCTCCTAATCAGTCCGCCCTGAGGGATCGGGGCACGTCCGCCAAGCAAAGTTGTTCGGCAGTTTGGCCCTGCGCCAGGGGTCTTGAGCTACTTGCTTGGAGAAGGACCTCGGGATGTTATTCCCGTGGTAACAAGTCTTCGCCACGTCTCGCTGCGCGAGACGGGATGGAGCAGGAGCCCTACGAGTTCCGTTCGCACGCGAGCGGGATCAAAGGGTAAGGCGACGCACGGATCAGTCCGAACTCGGCCTTTCCTCGCTTCACAGGTTTTTGAAACGGATTTTTTCAGTGGCAGCGCTATCCGCGCGTCTCGCGGTTTGTTTCGCGCTGCACCTTTTCGCGGGTGAACGCCGCGCGCGGCAATTGCAGATGGGGAGATGGAATGGGCGATCAAGAAGAGATTCAAGAAAAAGACAACGCCGCCGCAAAGGCTGCGGCGGGCCATAAGTATGATGCAAAGTCGATCAAAGTTCTCGCTGGTCTGGAAGCCGTTCGTCTGCGTCCCGCTATGTACATCGGCTCGACCGGCGAAATGGGTTTGCACCATTTGGTTTGGGAAGTGGTGGATAACTCTGTCGACGAAGCCATGGCCGGGTACGCGGATGAAATCAGTGTAACGGTGCACGCCGACGATTCGGTCACCGTCGTGGACAACGGGCGCGGTATTCCCGTGGACATGCACGCCACCGAGAAGCGTCCCGCCGCCGAAGTCGTGCTCACGGTTTTGCACGCGGGCGGTAAATTCGACAGCGACACCTACAAAGTTTCCGGCGGCTTGCACGGCGTCGGTGTTTCCGTCGTCAACGCGCTGTCCGACTGGCTGGAGCTGGAAATTTCGCGCGACGGCGCGGTGTGGGAACAGACCTACGAAAAAGGCAAGCCTACTTCAAAACTGAAACAGACCGGAAAGACCCGCAAGACCGGAACGAAGGTCACGTTTCATCCCGATCCATCGATTTTCGATAAGAGCGTCTACAGCTTCGACACGCTGTCGCAGCGATTGCGCGAGCTAGCGTTTTTGAACAAGGGCCTGAAGATTACGCTGGCCGACGAACGCTCGGAAAAAACCGCGGAGTTCCGCTTCACCGGCGGCATCGCCGAATTCGTGAAGCATCTGAACCGCGGAAAGACCACGTTGCACGATGCGCCGATATACATCGAGGGCAAACGCGGCAACGTCGAGATCGAAATCGCGCTGCAATACAACGACAGTTACGGAGAAAACGTTTTTGCATTCGCCAATACGATCAATACGGTGGACGGCGGTACGCACCTCTCGGGGTTCCGTTCATCGTTGACGCGCACGATCAACAACTTTGCGTCGTCTGCGGGAATGCTAAAAGAGCAAAAAGACGAAGTCACGATTACCGGCGACGACGTGCGCGAAGGCCTGGTAGCCGTAGTCAGCGTGCGTTTGCCGCAACCCCAGTTTGAAGGGCAGACCAAGGGAAAACTGAATAGCGACATCAAGGGCGACGTCGAGCAGCTCGTCAACGAACGTCTGGGCGAATGGTTCGACAAGCATTCGACGGTAGCGCGGCGCGTCGTGGGCAAGTGCATTGAAGCGGCGCGCGCCCGTGAAGCGGCTCGCAAGGCGCGCGAGTTGACCCGCCGGAAATCGGCGATGGATTCGAGCGGTCTGCCGGGAAAACTGGCGGACTGCCAGGAGCGCGACCCCTCGCGCTGTGAATTGTTCGTCGTTGAGGGCGAATCGGCCGGAGGTTCGGCGAAAATGGGCCGCGACCGCAAGTCGCAGGCGATCCTGCCGCTCAAAGGTAAAATTCTCAACGTTGAAAAAGCTCGCTACGACAAGATGCTGGGGCACGAAGAAATTCGCGCCATCATCACCGCGCTGGGGACCGGCATCGGCAAGGACGATTTCGACGCCGGCAAACTCCGCTATCACAAAGTGATTCTGATGACCGACGCGGACGTCGACGGCAGTCACATCCGCACGCTGCTGCTCACCTTTTTCTTCCGCCACATGAAGGAACTGATCGAGCGCGGACACATTTACATCGCGCAGCCTCCGCTGTATCGCGTGAAGCGCGGGAAGAGCGAGCGCTACATTCGCGACGAGAATGACTTCGCGCACGAGTTGATGAAGCGCGCTACGGAAGACCACGTGGTGAAAACCAAAGAGGGTGTGTCGCTGGAAGGCGCGAGCCTGACCAAGTTTCTGCTGAACGTGCAGGAATTCGAGGCGGCCGCTGCGAAGTTGAGCCGTCGTTTACGCGAGCCCGGTTTGGTGGACTTGCTGGTCGAAAGTGGTCTCGAAAAGAAGACCGATTTCGAGGACAAGAAAGCGCTCGACAAGCTCTTGAAAGAAATCGACAAGGCCAAGCTGAAGCTCGATGGGAAAGTTGCGTTCGATGAAGAGCACAGCTTCACGAAATCCAGTTTGGCCCACCCCACGGCCAGAAAATCAATTGGGCGCTGGCTTCCACCGCGGAATATAAGCGGCTGCGCGGGCTTGCGAAATTGATCGAGGAATTCAACAAACCGCCATTCACAATCACGAACAATGGCAGCAAGATTACGAAAGAAAAGGCGCGCGACGTCTTGAACTACGTGGTCGAGGATGCAAAAAAAGATTTCACCATCACGCGGTTCAAAGGCCTGGGCGAAATGAACGCCGAGCAATTGTGGGAAACCACCATGAATGCGGAGACGCGAACACTGCTCCAGGTGAAGCTCGAAGACGCCGTAGCCGCCGAAGATATTTTCACCACGCTGATGGGCGAAAACGTGGAAGCGCGCCGCAAGTTCATCGAAGAAAACGCGCTCGATGTCCAGAACCTGGATATTTGATCGTCATCGATGATGTATCAACTCGGATGGGCGACTTTACCCGGACTGCGCGGATTGAGTTGCAGTGAATTTCGCGCCGCGCCGACTGTTACGCCAGACAACGCGGGTGGAGTGGCGGTTGAGTTTGCGAGCGAAGCCGAACGAGACGCTTTCGTCCGGCAGGCGGAAGAATATTTCGCCACGAAACGGTTTATGAATGCTGCGGATGCTTTCGATACCGTGAAAGCGTACGTGCTGGAACGAAAGAGTAAAAACCTGTAGCCGCGGTCTTCCGGACCGCGGGGGTTAGATTCGAGTCGGGCGAAAGCGCTGCCGGTTGGATGCATTTTCGCCTTGAGATGGATCGCCGCTACTACGTGAAGATTGGCGCTGGCGCGTTGTCTAAACCCCGTCCTCTGAACCCTTCGAAGCTCAGGGCAAGAGAGGGCGGCTACGGGTTCTTGGCTACAAAGCGAATTCGGGGCTGATGCCCGCCCCACAAAACGTAAGACGAGGACACATGGCGGACGAGAAAAATACATCAATACTGCTTCCGATTGATATTGAAGCGGAGATGCGCAAGTCGTATCTCGACTATGCGATGAGCGTGATCATCGCGCGCGCTCTGCCTGACGTACGCGACGGATTGAAGCCGGTGCAGCGGCGCATCCTGGTGGCCATGAACGACTTGGGCCTGGCGTCGAATCGCGGCTATCGCAAATGCGCCAAGATCTGCGGCGACACTTCCGGCAACTACCATCCGCACGGCGAAGCGGTGATATATCCGGCGCTGGTTCGCCAGGCGCAGGATTTCAACATGCGCTATCCGCTGATCGACGGGCAGGGAAATTTCGGCTCGGTGGACGGCGATCCTCCGGCGGCCATGCGGTACACGGAAGCGCGGCTGGCGAAAATTTCGGAAGACATTCTCGCGGACCTGGAAAAAGACACCGTCGATTTCATTCCGAACTTCGATCAAACGCGCGAAGAGCCAGTGGTGCTGCCATCGCGTACCCCGAACCTGCTGGTCAATGGCGCGAGCGGCATCGCCGTGGGCATGGCAACGAACATTCCGCCGCACAATCTGCGCGAAATTGTAGAAGCCGCGATCGTGCTGGTCGAAAAGCCGGACACGCCGCTCAAGGAAATCATGAAGCTGGTGCCCGGACCGGATTTTCCGACCGGCGCCTACATCGCCGGGCGCGAAGGCATCGAGGCGGCGTACCGAACCGGCCGCGGCAGCTTCGTGATGCGCGCGAAGGCGGCGATCGAAGAAGTCGGAAAAGACCGCGAGAACATCGTGGTCACCGAGATTCCGTATCAGGTCAACAAGTCGCGGCTGATCGAACGCATCGCCGAACTGGTGCAGTCGAAAAAGCTCGAGGGTATCTCGGACGTACGCGACGAATCTTCGCGCGAAGGCATGCGCATCGTCATTGAAATCAAGCGCGGCGAAGAATCCAAGCTGATCCTCAACAATCTTTTCAAATTTACGCAGATGCAGGAATCGTTCGGCATGATCCTGCTGTCGATCGTTGCTGGTCAGCCGCGCGAACTGGGCTTGATTCCGATGATCAAGCTGTTCATCGAGCACCGCGTCGAAGTGGTGCGCCGGCGATCCGCGTATGAACTGCGCAAGGCTCGCGAACGCGAACATATTTTGGTGGGCTACCAGATCGCGCTAGACCATCTGGACGACGTGATCCGCATCATTCGTGGATCGACGGGAAGGGCGCAAGCCAAGGAAAACTTGCTCGCTTATTTCACCGAGCAGGACGTCACGATCACGGAGAACGGAAAACCGAAGAAGGTTGCAGGCGTCAAGCTCGACGGCCGCAAGTACAAGATTGGCCCGCTGGAAGGCGACACCACGGTAGTGCGCAGCGGCGTAGTCGGGCTGACGCCGGTGCAGGTGGATGCGATTCTGGAATTGCAACTCCATCGCTTGACGCAACTTTCCGTCGACGAAATCCTGAAGGAATTGAAATCCATCCGCGAGGCGATCGCCGAGCTGGAAGAAATTCTTTCGAGCGACAAAAAGCTGAAACAAGTCATCACCGGCGAGCTCAAGGAAGTGCAAAAGGCGTATGGCGATGATCGCCGCACGCAGATCGTCGACAAGGTCGATGAAATCAAGCTGGAAGACCTGATCGCCGACACCGAGATGCTGATTACCGTCAGCCACGCCGGCTACATCAAGCGCACGGCGGCGGAAACCTACCGGCACCAGTCGCGCGGCGGCAAGGGACGCATCGGCGCGCGCACCAAGGAAGAAGATTTCGTCGAGCACATGTTCATCGCCTCGGCGCACAGCTACATCTTGCTATTCACGTCGAAGGGGCGCGTGTACTGGCTGAAAGTGTACGAATTGCCGGAAGCCGCGGCAGCAACGCGAGGCAAATCGATATCGAGCCTGGTGAAATTCCAGGAAGACGAGAAGCTGACGGCGCTCGTGGCTTCGCGCAACCTGGAAGAAGAAGGACAGTTCGTCTTCATGGCCACCAAGAGCGGCACGGTGAAAAAATCGACGCTGATGGAATTCTCGAACCCGCGTTCGACCGGCATCATCGCGATCAACCTGGACGGCAAGGACGAGTTGATCGGCGCGAAACTTACCGATGGCAAAAAGATGATTTTTCTGGCGAGCCACGAAGGCCAGGCGATTTTGTTCCGCGAGACCGAAGTGCGTCCGATGGGACGGAGCGCCGGCGGCGTGAACGGCATGGACCTGGACAAGGACGACTATGTCGTGAGCATGGACGCGGTGCAGCCGGACTTCGCGATCATCGAGAAAGAACACAAGCAGACGTCGCAGAATCTGGAAGATCTCGAGAACGAGCACATCAGGGATTCGCTGACGACCCTGATGCTGACCGTCGCGGAAAAGGGCTACGGTAAGCGGACGCCGCTGGCGGAATACCGAATTACGTCGCGCGGCGGCAAGGGCGTCGTCAACATCAAGACGACCGACCGTAACGGGTACGTGGTGGCGACGTTGCAGGTGACCGAAGAGTCGGACGTGATGATCATCACCCACAACGGAAAAGTCATTCGCGTGCATGCGAACGAGATCCGCGAGGCGGGGCGGTCGACGCAGGGCGTTCGGTTGCTGCGGTTGGACGATGATGATTCGGTGGCGGCGGCGGCGGTTCTGCAGGAGGAGAGCGAAGAGGAGAAGAAGTAGGCTGCCGGCTGGACGGCTAGCGACCCTTTTCGTGCTTACTTTCGCCGGGGCTTCGCTTTTGGGGTATACCCCGGGGCATTTGTATGAGTATCAATCTAAAGGACCTAGGGAAATAGCAGTTTGTAAGTCGTTGATTTTAAGTGAGATCTGTGGCGCTGCTGTCCGTTGGTTTGCTCGGAGTTGTTAGTCGCACGCGGTGACTTCGGCACGCCATTCCAATTTAATGGCTCTAAAGACCCGCCGCTACAATACCCCGAAGTAACGATTGTCCGACCACTGCTGATTTGCCTTCATTGGCTTTAACTCGACCTTGCCTCGTGGGGAGTGAGTGCCGCATGCGGCGCGTAGGGTGCTGGGATCGGTGTCTAAACCCCGCCCTCTGGAAGAGGGCGGCTACAGGTTGGCTGGCGAGGGAAGACTTGAGTGCGTGGCTTTGGCAGGCTGCATTGTAACACGGAGTTTTTTTGGGGCGGCTGGGGTTGGGGGTTGGGATTTTGCGGACTTGGGGCGCAGCGGTGCTGCGTCCCTACAAAGTTTGGGCTTTGTTGAGATTGGCGGCGGGATGTTGCGGGGCTGAAGCGGTGTTACAATTCACGGCCTATGAAAATCTCACGTCGTGTTTTTGGGCTTTCGCTGATTTTTATTGCGGCAGCGATTTCATTTTCGCCGGCGGCTTGGCCTCAGGCCGGCGGACCTTCCTTCCTGGTTTACGTCGGAACGTACACTACCAAGCAGACTAGCAAGGGCATTTACGCTTACCGGTTTGATGCGTCGTCCGGAAAGCTTACTTCCATCGGATTGGCGGCGGAGACTACCGATCCTTCGTTTGTGGCGGTGCATCCGAACGGAAAATATTTGTATGCGGTGAATGAGGTCGGCGATTTCAACGGGATGAAGAGCGGGGCGATAAGCGCGTTTGCGATTGACCGCAAGAGCGGAACGCTGAAGCTTTTAAATCAAGTCTCGACGCATGGGGCGGGGCCTTGCTTTGTGTCGCTGGATAAGTCGGGAAGATTTGTGCTGGTGGCGAACTATGATGCCGGCAGCGTCGCTACGTTTGCGATCCAGGACGACGGGAGTTTGAGCCTGGTGAAGGGATTTGTGCAGCATTCGGGATCAGGCGCGGACAAGGAGAGGCAGGAAGGGCCGCATGCGCACTGGATTGGGGTGTCGCCGGATAATCGGTTTGCGCTGGTGGCGGATTTGGGACTGGATGACGTGATGGTTTACAAGCTGGACGATGTGAAAGGCGGCTTGACGCCGAATAGTCCGCCATTTACGGAAGTGAAGCCGGGGACCGGACCGCGGCATTTGGCTTTTTCGCCCAGCGGGAAATTTGTTTATTTGCTTACGGAGATGGGGTCGTCGGTGACTGCGTTTTCCTATTCGGCGTCGAAGGGAACTTTGTCGGCGTTGCAGACTTTGCCGAATTTGCCGAAGGATTATACCGGGGTGCGGGAAGCGGCCGAGATCGCAGTGCATCCTTCGGGAAAATTTTTGTATGCGTCGAACCGTGGGACGGCTAACAGCATTGGGGTTTATAAGATTGATGCGGTTAAGGGGACTTTGACGCCGGCTGGATTGTTTTCCAGCGGAGGGAAGATTCCGCGGAACTTTGCGATCGATCCTACCGGCAAATTCCTTTTGGCCGCGAATGAGGATTCGGGGAATGTGGTGGTGTTTCAGATTGATGCGGCGACCGGTGCGCTGACGGCTACGGACCAGACGGTCGAGGTGGCAGCGCCGGTTTGCGTTGCGTTTGCTGGAGCGGAGTGAGAGGAAAGACAAGGCAAAAGATTTAACACAGAGGGCACGGAGACGTCTGAGGGGTCTTGTGTTCACCGCGCGGTTGGCGATTCTTGATACAATCCCGCCTGATTTGACCAAAGGTTCCAGGAGAAATAGATGATTCTCGGCTGCAGAGTGTGGATGCGCGCAGTTTGCGGACTCGTTGGGGTTCTTGTGCTTGCCGCCGCGGGCGGGGTTGCTTGGGCCGGGGACGGGGAGACTGCGCCTGCGCGTGATCCCAAGCAGGCGGTCGATGAAGCGTATACGGCGAAGATGAAGAAGTATACGACCGCGCCTTACTTTACTTCGCCGCTGGTGGATTATTTGCCGGCTTCGAAAAATGTGCCGACCCCGGAGGTTGTGCTGGGCGATGTGGCCGGAGCGCCGGGCATTTTGCCGTATGCGGAAGACGTTTACAAATATATGCGGTTGCTGGAGAAGGCCAGCCCGCGGGTTAAGGTTTTTTCGATCGGGACTACGGAAGAAGGGCGCGAGATGATCGCGGTGGCGGTGTCGTCGGAAGAAAATTTGAAACATTTGGAAGAAAATCGGGCGCGACTGACGAAATTAGCCGATCCACGAACGATCCTGCTGAATGATGGCGAAGCCGACAAGATCGTCGCGCAGGCCACGCCGATCTATTACATCACCGGGACGATTCACTCGCCGGAGACTGGCGCGCCAACGGCGCTGATGGAGTTGGCGTATCGGCTGGCGGTGGACGACAGTCCGTACGTGCGCGAGATTCGCGACGGGACGATTACGTTGATCACGCCGGTGGTGGAAGTGGATGGCCGCGATCGCATGGTGGATATTTATCGCTGGCATCTTGCGCACCCAAAGGATTTTTACCCACCGCTGATTTATTGGGGCAAGTACGTGGCGCACGACAACAATCGCGACGCGATGGGCGTGACGCTGAAGCTTACGGAAAACGTTTTGAAGACTTACATCGGCTGGAAGGCGCAGGTGTTGCATGACCTGCATGAGTCGGTGCCGTATTTGTACGACAACACGGTGGGCGATGGGCCGTATAACGCGTGGATCGACCCGATTCTGGCGGACGAGTGGCAGATGATCGGTGCGCGGAACGTGGCGGACATGACGAAATTTGGAATGCCGGGCGTGTTCACGCACGGAGACTTCGATACGTGGTCGCCTGGGTATCTGATGTTTATCGCGGCGATGCATAACGGAATCAGCCGGCTGTACGAAACGTTCGGAAACGGCGGCGCGGACACGAAGGAGCGCACGCTGGAGCCGGAGGAATATGCGCGCACGTGGTATCGGCAGAATCCGCCCTTGCCCAAGGCTTTGTGGTCGCAGCGAGACAACAACAACTATGAAGAAACGGGGCTTTTGACTTCGCTGCACTATTTCAATGAAAACAAGCGGATGTTTCTGAAGAATTTTTATCTGAAGGCGAAACGCTCGGTGCAAAAGCCTGGTGCGGAAGGGCCGGCGGCTTACGTTTTGCCGGCGGATGATCCGCGGCCGGAATTGCGGGCCGAGCTGGTGCAGGTTTTGCAAAAGCAGGAAGTGGAAATCTCGCGGGCCACGGCGGCGTTTACCGTGGCGCTGCCGGTGAAGAAAGTGAAGGCGCCCGGAAAGCACGACACCGCAAAGGACGAGGAAAAAGACAAAGCTAAAGACGCCAAGCCGGAACCCACTTCGCGTGAATTTCCGGCGGGCAGTTACATCGTGCGCATGGACCAGCCTTATTCGCGCATCGCGGATGCGCTGCTGGATCACCAGTATTGGAGTCCGGACGATCCGCAGAAGACGCCGTACGACGATACTGGCTGGACGTTTGGAGAATTGTTCGGCGTGCAGGTGGCGCGCGTGACCGATGTGAAAGTGCTGAACGCGGCGATGGAGCGCGCGAAGGATGTGCGGGCACCAGGCGGAGTGAAAGGCGAGGGACCGGTTTTCGCGATCAACAATACAGCTGAGCCGACACTGGCGACGTTGCGGTACAAGTTGAAGGATGCGTCGATGGACGCGGCGGAAGAGCCGTTCGAGGCGGGCGGGACGAAGTTCAACCGCGGCTCGATTCTTGTGCATGGCGTGGTCCGCGCGGATCTGGACAAGGCCGCCGGCGAAGCGGGACTGCAAGCGGTTGCGCTGGGCGCGGCGCCGAGCGTGAAGACGCATCCGGTCCGAGCGGCACGCGTCGCGTTCGTCCATACGTGGCTGAGCACGCAGACCGAGGGGTGGTGGCGGCTGGCGCTGGACGACCTGAAGATTCCGTACGACTACATCAGCACGCAGACAGTGGCGAAGGTCGATGATCTGAATGCGAAGTACGACGTGATCCTGTTTCCGCCGGTGGGATTCAACGCACCGTCGTCGGCAATCATCAATGGGCTACCGATGACATGGGGAAATCCGCTGCCATGGCAGAACACGCCGGAGACGCCGAACCTGGTCGGGAAGAATGATTCGACCGACGATATGCGGCCGGGCCTGGGATGGGAAGGCGTTGCGCACTTGCAAGCATTTGTGGCAAAAGGCGGCGTGTTGCTGACGGCTACGGACACGTCGAATTTTGCGCTTTCGATTGGGCTTGGCAACGGAGTGAGCGTGAGCCCATCGCAGAAAATGAATATCGTCGGGTCGGTGCTGGGCACGCGATTGGTGGATGGGACTAGTCCGATCGCGTATGGCTATGCGGAGAAAGTGCCGGTGTATTGCGACAACGGGCCAATTTTTTCGTTGAGCAGCATTGCGGGCGAGAGGCGGCGGCGGCATTTGGGAAATCAGTCGAAGGAGAGGCCGACGGGGCGGGGCACGATTGACGATCCGGATTTTGCGGTGGGCCGGCCGGGCGTTGAGGCTCCGGAAGAAGCGACCAATGAAACTTGGGAAATGCCGGAAGTTACCGATGAGCAGAAGATGAATAATCCGCGGGTGATTCCGCCGGCGGACCGGCCGCGGGTGATTTTGCGGTACGCGGATAATAAGGAGCTTTTGATTTCGGGATTGCTGGAGGGCGGCGACGAGATCGCGCAGCATCCTGCGGTTGTGGATGTGCCTTCGGGGAACGGGCACGTTGTGCTTTTTTCGATCAATCCGGTTTATCGCGGAGAGACTCGGGGAACGTATTCCCTGGTGCTGAATACGATTTTGAATTTTGATAGTTTGAATGCGGGACGGAAGACGAACGAGAAATAACGCGGGCGGTTTGGTGGCGACATCTTGGCTCGCGGTTCCTTCGACGTTTTGGGCGTGCTTGGGTATTGTCTAAACCCCGCCCTCTGAACCCTTCGAAGCCCAGGGCAAGAGAGGGCGGCTACAGGGCGCGGCTGGCGTTTTGCGCCGGTTGGAGTACAATCCCGGCGTTATGGCGAAACGTTCTGGGAAAAAATCGGCCGCGAAGACCAGGGCCGGCAAGAAGCGCAAGGCTCGCACACACAAACGCAGTTCCTCTCCGGGCGGCAAGCTGGCGAAGGATGCCGTCACGTTGGTTGTTCTATTGAAAGCGCGCGAGGGGCAAGAGCCTTTGCTTGAGGCGGAGCTGCGGGCGTTGGTTGGGCCGACGCGGCGTGAGAATGGATGCATCCGGTACGATTTGCACCGCGGGGCTGACGCGCCGGGTGGGTATTTGCTGCATGAGGTGTGGGCTAGCCGGGAGGCGCACCGGCTTCATACGCTGACACCTCATTTTATTCGATGGAATGCGCGCAAGGATGCGGTGCTGGCTTCGCGGGATGTCACGTTTTGGACGCAGGTGGTTTGAGGCGGGCGCAGAGTGCCTGCGCGCGATTTTGCCGAGATGGGGCGCAGCAGTGTTGCGCCGCTACAACGATCTGGCCACGGCAATGCGGCGCATGGCCGGCGCGGCCCAAGAACTTCTTGGTTTGTTTAGTTTTCCGGCGGGCCTATGTAGTATCCGGGGCGCGAGCGGATCTTCCATTTGTTCGATCCACTTTTGGAAATAGCAATTTTGATTTCGTGATAGCCGGCGTCGTTGGTTCCGGTGGGCGCGTAGCTGATGGAGTATTGCGAGTGCAGCTCACCGCCGATTTCGTCGATGGCTTTTTCGACGGAGCGATCTTTGAAGGTTGCCAGATGCTGGCCGCCGGTTCCCGCAGCAGCCATCTCCAGCGGATTCCCTTTGATGCTGTCTTTCGCGTGTCCTAAAGCCCACACCACCGCCCCCAACAAATCGCCGCTGCCGTAGCGGGCCGCGTCGGTTTCGGGTGTCTGCACGGTGCCGGGCATGGGGGGCGCGCCGAAGGTTCCGGGCGGCGTGGGATGGACAGTGGTGTCTCTAGGAGCGGCTTGAAGTTCCGCGCGCGTGGTGGAAAGGCCGACGCTGTAGATGGTGACGTTGGCGAGCTCTGCTTGCCGCAGCGCGTCGCCGAATTTTGTGGCGCTGCCGAAATCGGAGGCTTCCGACAAAATCAGCATCACGCGACGGCGGCCGGGCTTGTCCGCGGTGGGCTGGGTCTGGCCGTTGAGCATTTCTATGCCGACGGCCACAGCGTCGTAAAGTTTCGAGCCGGATGTGCCGGCCTGGAGATGTGTGAAAGTGTTTTCGATTTTGTCGGCGTTCGAAGTGAAGTCCTGCAACTTGTCGACGGAATCGTTGAAGGCGATCACCGCGCCTTCGCCGTTAGCACCCATGACCGTTTGCGTGATGACGATGCCGGCTTTGCGAATCTGCGGAAGCATCACGTCCACACGCGAACTGTTTTCGACCAGGACAACGAGGGAAAGCGGGTCGCCGCCCATGTCGAAGTGCAGGATGCGCTGGGGCACTCCCTTGTCGGTGACGCGGAAATCTTTGGCGTCGAGTGTCTGGATCATTTCGCCTTTAGAATTGCGCACGGTGACGGGAGTGTTTACGAGCGCGACGCTGACGCCGATTTTAGCTTGCGACGGTGAGTGCTGAATGGCGGTGCCGGGACTCGGGGCAACCGGACCTGAAGGAGATTGTGCAGATCCGGGAATGGCGAACGCCGAAGTGGCGAGCAGGATGAGGAACAGAAACCGCGACGCGCGTTGCAGCTGGGTGGGCTGGTTCAAGGGCGGCCTCCACGTTGAGTGTATCGAATTCGACGCAGGTACGGCGACAAGCGTTGCCGGGGCGGGCCGCAGTTCCTAGAATGGAAGCTCGACATTTTGGAGAGCATCGATGGCGGTACGAAGACGATCGAAGCAAAAACCGAAAGCGATGCATGCGCCTCTGGCGCCGCACAAAGATCCGGCGTTTCTGGATAGCACGGCGGCACGGCCGATTCGAATTCTGGCGGAATATTTGCACCCCCTGGTGCAACTGAAGAAGGAAGGGATTGGGGACACGATCGTAATATTTGGGTCGGCGCGGATCGAGTCTCGGGAAAGCGCGCTGGCGCGGCTTGGGAAATTGAAGAATAAAGCGGCGCTGGCGCGGGTGAAGGCGCAGCGAGCGGAGCATCGTCAAACGTTGCGGGATGCGAGAAGCGCGCTGGAAATGTCGCGGTACTACGAACAGGCGCGGGAGTTATCGCGCAGGATCACGGCGTGGTCGATGACGCTGGGGACGCGGCCGAGGAGGTTCGTCATTTGCTCTGGAGGCGGGCCGGGGATTATGGAGGCGGCGAATCGCGGAGCCATGGAGGCGGGTGGAAAGTCGATTGGACTTTCGATCGAGCTGCCGCACGAGCAGTTTGCGAACCCGTACATCAGCCCGGAGCTGAGTCTCAACTTTCATTACTTTTTCATGCGTAAATTGTGGTTCGCGCAGATTGCCAAGGCGCTGGTGGTTTTTCCGGGCGGCTTTGGGACCATGGACGAGCTTTGGGAAATGATGACACTGCTGCAAACGGGAAAGCTTCCGAAAAATAATTTGATCATTATTTACGGGCGGAAATATTGGGACGAAGTGATGAATCTTCGGGCCATGATGCGCTGGGGCATGATCAACCCGAACGAATATAAGATGCTGCAGTTTGCGGATACCGTGGATGAGGCCTTTGACCGCATTCGAAGCGGGCTCGAGGAGTACCACATGGAGCTGGATTCCGACCTCTAGTTCGCCTTTGTTTTGTGCTCGTCGAGGGCGCTCGCGGCCCGGCAGGTCCCCAAGTCCCACGCGCTCATTAGCTTGAAGGTCCTACAGCGTTTTCCCGATGCTTTTCCTGTCGTCTCGGTATGGCGAGTTCCGTTTGCAGACTCTATATTCGGCGTCGACCCTGGCTAATTCAGATCACAGGAGAACCGGATGCATATGGAACGGCGTTTGGGAATTCTGGAGTTCGGGAAGTTATTTGTAACGTTCGCGGCGCTTGCGGGATTCTTTATGATGACCGGCGCGCCTCGAGTCCGTGCCGATGAGGCTGGATGTCAGCACCGTACCGAAAAAGCGGATCACGACCTGCACGAGGCGATCAAACACCACGGCTATGACAGCGGTCAGGCTGAACATGCGCGTCACGAATTGGCGGCCGCCCGGGATTATTGCTGGAACGGAAGCCACAAGTGGTGGGATGCCGACGGTCATGCGTGGCGCACAGAACACAACTGGGACGAGGATCACGGACGTCCGTAACGCTTGATTCTTCACATTGGAATGAGAGGCGCGGTGATTTTGCCGCGCCTTTTTC
>Ga0182015_10001928_pt1 | contig 26299 bp, 18 predicted proteins | sample 712P3MmetaG_FD_120478 | JGI IMG/M metagenome (GOLD analysis project Ga0182015, IMG submission 120478) | Permafrost microbial communities from Stordalen Mire, Sweden - 712P3M metaG | ecosystem: Environmental > Terrestrial > Soil > Wetlands > Permafrost | place: Sweden: Stordalen | collected...
ACGTCGGCGCTGCCGTTCGGGTAAATGCGGGCCAGCAGCGGCACCACGGCGGACAAGTCGTTGAAATCGTCCCATGTGACCGACATGCCCGCGCATCTGGCCATGGCCACCAGGTGCAGGGTGTGATTGGTGGATCCACCGGTTGCGAGCAGACCGACGATGGCATTCACGATCGACCGTTCATCGACGACGCCGGCAAGGGGCAGGTACTCCTCCCCCATCGCGGTAATGCGCGCGGCGCGTTGCGCGGCGGCGGCCGTCAACGCGTCGCGCAGCGGCGTGTTCGGCGACACGAACGCGGAGCCCGGCATGTGCAGGCCCATCACTTCCATGAGCATTTGATTGCTGTTGGCCGTCCCATAGAACGTGCAGGTTCCGGCGGCGTGATAACTCGCGGCCTCGGACTCGAGCAGGGCATCGCGGCCGACCTTGCCCTCCGCGTAAAGTTGCCGGATGCGCGCCTTCTCCTTGTTCGGCACGCCCGAGGGCATCGGGCCCGCGGGAACGAAGATGACGGGCAAATGACCGAACGCCAGGCAGCCCATCAGCAAACCGGGGACGATCTTGTCGCAAACGCCCAGGCACAGCGCGGAATCGAACATGTTGTGCGACAGCGCGATGCCCGTGGCCATCGCGATCACATCGCGGCTGAACAGGGACAGTTCCATGCCGGGCTGCCCCTGGGTCACCCCGTCGCACATTGCCGGCACGCCGCCGGCGAACTGCGCCACCGCACCGGCCTCCCGAACCGCCCGCTTGATGATCGCCGGATATTTTTCGAGCGGCTGATGCGCCGACAACATGTCGTTATACGCCGATACGATGGCCACATTGGGCCAGCGCGCGAGCTTCAATGCCTCCTTGTCCGCGACGTTCGAGGCCGCGAATCCATGCGCAAGATTGGTGCAGGACAATCCGGCACGGGCCGAGCCTCGTGCCCGTGCGGTCTCCATGCGGTCGAGATATGCGGCGCGGTCCGCTGCGCTGCGCCTGACTATGCGCTCCGTAACGGCGCGGACCTGTGGATGAACACCGCGTGAGTTTATCGTCATGTCTCATTGTGCCACATCGGCAAGACTTACAAGGGAGCGGGCCCAAGTGCTACGCTCTGCGCCGGGCAAACTAGGAATAGGCGACTGTGGCTGTATTACCGACATTCGATATGCTGCTGTTTGGAGGCACGGGAGACCTCGTCACGCGCAAGCTGCTGCCCGCGCTGTACCGCCGTTACGCGGCCGGTCAGGTGTCGGCCGAGTCGCGCATATACGGCGTCGCGCGCACCGCCCTGACGCGCGCCGAATATGTGGCCCAGGCGGAAGCCGCCTGTAAGGGTTTCCTCGGCAAGGAGTTCGATGCTCCGCATTGGGCCGCCTTCAGCGAAATACTCGGCTACTTCAAGCTGGATGCCGCTTCCGAACAGGACTATGCGCAACTGTCCAGCGCGCTCCAGGGCCGCGAGCATTTCGTCAGGGTGTTTTTCCTTTCGACCGCGTCGAATCTGTTCGCGGTCATCTGCCAGAACATGGCCAGGGCCGGGGTGGTCACGCCGTCGTCCCGCGTGGTGCTCGAAAAGCCCCTGGGTCACGATACCGTCTCCGCCGACCTCATCAACCAGCAGGTCGGCGCCGTGTTCACTGAAAAGCAGATCTACCGCATCGATCATTATCTGGGCAAGGAGGCCGTGCAAAATCTCATGGCGCTGCGCTTCGGAAATGCGCTCTTCGAGCCACTGTGGCGGCGGGGCCTCATAAAGCACGTGCAAATCACGGTCGCCGAAGAGCTGGGCGTGGAGCGGCGCGGTCAGTTTTACGACAAGACCGGTGCACTGCGCGACATGGTGCAGAACCACCTGCTGCAGCTGTTGTGCATCATGGCGATGGAACCACCGGCCAGCAGCGACCCGGACGCCGTTCGCGATGAGAAGCTCAAGGTGCTTCGCGCGTTGCGTCCATTGCACGACCGCGACGTGCTCACGAAAACGGTGCGTGGCCAATACAAGGCGGGCGCCGTGCACGGCGTTCCCGTGCCGGGCTACCTGGAAGAAGCCGATATCGCCACCGACAGCACGACCGAAACTTTCGCCGCGCTAAAGGTTGAAATCGACACCTGGCGGTGGGCGGGCGTGCCTTTCTATCTGCGCACGGGCAAGCGCCTGCAGGACCGTCTCACCGAGCTCGTGGTGACATTCGACGAAGTCCCGCATCCGATATTTGAAAAGCCGCAAACCTCCAACACGGCGAATGAACTGGTGATCCGCCTGCAGCCGGACGAAAGCATCACCATGACCATTCTCGCGAAAAACCCGGGCGAGGGAATGAGGCTCAAGCCCGTGAGCCTTGCGCTCGACCTGGGCGAGACGTTCAAGACCCGGAGCCTCGATGCCTATGAGCGGTTGCTCATGGACACGGTGAAGGGCAACCTGACGCTGTTCATGCGCAGAGACGAGCTCGATGCCGCCTGGCGGTGGGTCGACCCCATCTTGGAAGGCTGGCAACACCACGATGATCGGCCGAAGAGCTACATCGCGGGCAGCTGGGGGCCGGCCGCCTCCAGCACCTTGATAGGGCGCGACGGATTCTCCTGGCACGACGAAGTCTAAGCTGAATGGCCTGCCATACGGTGTCCGGGGCCCGATACATCGTCCCGCGCATTTGCGAATCGGATCACGAGCGCCCTCTCCGATTCTCGCCACACCGTGATGCTCATCACCCGAGGATCGCAAGGTTTGACATATAGTGTTTCGATGACGTCTGCGCCACGATGCGATGTCGTCCCCGTTGCTCGAGGCCGCAAGGCTGTAAAAAAAGGAATCTGCAGTGAGCAGTAGTCTGAATCCCGTGAAGCCCGATCGGCGGCTCGTAGACGACCGAACGGCGCTCACCAAGGATGCAATCAAGTACGCCTTCCTGGACGGGCTGTTCTACGTACAAGGCAAATTCCCGGCCCTCGCCACCAATAATGACTACTACATGGCCCTTGCGTTCGCCATACGCGATCGCATGTTGCAGCGGTGGATCAGCACTGCCGCCACCTACACCAGGAACGGCTCGCGAACCGTCGCCTACCTGTCGGCCGAGTTCCTCATGGGCCCGCATCTCGGCAACAACCTCATCAATCTGGGCATTTTCGACACCGTCAAGGAATGCGTGACCGAACTCGGCATGGACCTCGAGCAGTTGCTCGCCCAGGAGGAGGAACCCGGGCTGGGCAATGGCGGACTGGGCAGGCTCGCGGCCTGTTTCATCGACTCGCTGGCGACGCTCGAGGTGCCCGCGCTCGGCTATGGCATCCGCTATGAATTCGGCATATTTCACCAGGAGATCATCGACGGCTGGCAAATCGAGAAGACCGACAAATGGCTGCGCTTCGGCAATCCATGGGAACTGGCGCGGCCGGAATGGTCGGTCGAGGTCAAGTTCGGCGGCACGACCGAGCAGTACATCGATGAACGCGATCGGTTGCGCGTGCGCTGGGTGCCGCACAAGATCGTCAACGGCGTGCCTTACGACACGCTGATCCTGGGCTACCGCACCAACACGGCGAACACCCTGCGGCTGTGGCGATCGGAGGCGCCCGAGTCCTTCGACTTCGCCATTTTCAACAGCGGCGACTACTACGGGGCCGTGAACCAGAAGGTCGCGTCGGAAAATCTGAGCAAGGTGCTGTATCCGAACGACCAGGAATTGCGGGGCAAGGAATTGCGCCTCGAACAGCAGTATTTCTTCGTCTCGTGCTCGCTGCAGGACATGTTCCGGATCCTGGACAGGCAGGAATTGCCCGTGGAGAAATTTCACGAGAAATTCGCCGTGCAACTCAATGACACCCATCCTGCGATCGCCATTGCGGAACTCATGCGGTTGCTGGTCGACGAGTACGTGCTGCCGTGGGCGGACGCCTGGAGCGTGACCTGCAAGACCTTCGCCTACACCAATCACACCTTGCTGCCGGAGGCTCTCGAACGCTGGTCCCTCGCCGTTTTCGGGAGAGTGCTGCCGCGGCACCTGCAGATTATTTACGAAATCAACTCGCACTTCCTGGAGGAAGTCCGCATCCGCTTCTGGGGGGACGAGGCGCGCATTTCACGGCTGTCCTTGATCGACGAAACCGGCGAGCGGTATGTGCGCATGGCGCATCTCGCTTGCGTCGGCAGCCACGCGATCAACGGCGTCGCCGAATTGCATTCGCATCTCCTGAAGCGCGACGTCCTGAAGGATTTCCACGACATGTGGCCGCATAAATTCTCCAACAAGACCAACGGCGTGACTCCGCGCCGCTGGATGGTGCTGTGCAACCCCGAACTTTCAGCTCTGATCTGCGAGCACATCGGTGATGGATGGATCAAGGATCTGGCGCAGCTCAGGCTTCTGGAACCCTTCGCGGAGGATGCCGGATTCCGCAAGCGATGGCGCGAAATCAAGCAGCATAACAAGCGGGCCCTCGCGGCCCTCGCATTGGAGCGCACCGGCATCATCGCCGATCCGGACTCGCTCTTCGACGTGCTGGTCAAACGCATCCACGAATACAAACGGCAGCACCTGAAAGTGCTGCACATCGTGTCGCTGTATCACCGCATCAAATCGAATCCCTCCCGCGACATGCAGGCGCGCACTTTCATCTTTGGTGGAAAGGCCGCTCCCGGGTATCACCTCGCCAAGCTGATGATCAAATTGATCACGGCGGTGGGTGAGGTGGTCAACCGCGATCCCGACGTCCGGGATCGCCTGAAGGTCGTATTCCTCCCGAATTTCAACGTGACCAACGGCCAGCGCGTCTATCCGGCCGCCGACCTGTCGGAACAGATTTCGACCGCGGGCAAGGAAGCGTCCGGCACGGGCAACATGAAATTCTCCATGAACGGCGCCCTGACCATCGGCACGCTGGACGGCGCCAACATCGAGATTCGCGAGGAAGTCGGCGCCGAGAATTTCTTCTTGTTCGGCCTGAGCGCGCAGGAGGTCTACGACATCAAGGCCCGCGGCTATCGCCCCATGGATTATTACAACGGAAGCCAGGGCCTGCGCGACGTGATCGATCTGATCCGCAGCGGCTTCTTCTCCCGCGGCGACACGGAGTTGTTCCGCCCTCTGATCGACGGACTGCTCCACCAGGACCCGTACCTGCTGCTGGCCGATTTCCAGTCCTACGTCGAATGCCAGGATAGGGTTTCCGCCGCCTACGGCGATGCGGAGCGCTGGACGCGAATGTCCATTTTGAACACCGCGCGCAGCGGCAAATTCTCCTCGGACCGCACGATACGCGAGTATTGCGCGGACATCTGGCGCGTCGAACCGGTGCCCATCAATCTACTCACACATGCGGAAGCAGGAATCGCATAGTCCTGCGCAGCGGTTCCGCGGCGCCCCACAGGAGTTGGTCGCCGACCGTGAACGCCGATAGATACTCGCCGCCCATCGCGAGCTTGCGCAACCGGCCGACGGGCACGGTCAATTGACCGCTGACCACCGCCGGCGAGAGTTCATTGATCGATGCATCGCGGTTGTTGGGCACCACCCTCACCCACGGATTGCCTCCCGCGATCAATGACTCGATCTCGGGCAGGGGAATGTCGCGGGTCAATTTGATGGTCAATGCCTGCGAATGGCAGCGCATTGCGCTGACGCGAACGCAAATGCCCTCCACCGGAACGGGCTTCGATTCGGTGCCCATGATCTTGTTCGATTCGGCGCCGGCCTTCCATTCCTCGCGGCTCTGACCGTTGCCCAAGTCCTTGTCGATCCAGGGTATGAGGTTCGCGGCAAGCGGAACGCCGAAATGCGCCTTCGGGCATCCGGGATCGGCCAACGCACGGCTCACGGCACGATCGATGTCGAGAATGGTGCCAGCCGGATCATGCAGCGACCGGGATGCGGACGCGTACACGAATCCCATCTGTTCGAGGAGTTCGCGCATGTTCTGCGCGCCGGCGCCGGAGGCTGATTGATAGGTCATCGCGGAAATCCATTCCACCGCGCCCGCGCGCAGCAAGCCGCACACCGCCATCAGCATGAGTGAAACGGTGCAGTTGCCGCCGATGAAATCCTTGACGCCGCGTTCTCGAGCCGCCTGCATGACGGTCAGGTTCACCGGATCGAGGACGATCACAGCCTTCTCGTCCATGCGCAAAGTCGACGCCGCATCGATCCAGTAGCCTCGCCATCCGGCGTCGCGTAGCCGCGAATGCACGGCCGTCGTATAGTCCCCCCCCTGCGCGCTCACCAGTATCGGCAGGCGGGCCAGCGCAGAGATATCGCCGGCGTCCAGCACCGGCCCGACGGGCCGGCCGATGTCGGGCGCCGCGCTGCCGGCCTGCGACGTGCTGAAAAACCTGGGTTCCACCAGGTCGAAATCCCGCTCCGCCCTCATCCGATCGAGGAGAACCGATCCGACCATGCCCCGCCAACCGATGATGCCGATTTCTTTCATAGGCTCCTAGATCATAAACTCGAGCGCGGGCGCCCGCAGGTTGTAGTGCGACGCCATGGAATAGCCGTAGGCGCCGCAGGTCGCGATCAACAGCACATCGCCCTCCTCCGTGGACGGCAGCCAGCGATCGGTGCCGAACTGGTCCGCACTCTCACAGATGGGCCCAACGACGTTCACGCGGCAGCAGAATGGCTGCTCGAGCCGGGTCAGATTGCGGATATCGTGATGTGCGCCGTACAACGCCGGCCTGATGAGGGAGTTCATGCCGGTGGCGATCCCGACGTACTGCACGTCGCCCTTGCCCTTCAGCTGTGTCACGACAGCAACCAGGACCCCCGCCTTGGCGACCAGGAACCGGCCAGGCTCCATCCAGAACTGAAGCGCCGGAAACTCGAGCTTCAGTTGCGCCACGCCCGCGCCAAGAGCGCCCAGGTCGATTTCGGCCTGTCCCAACTGCTCGGGGACGCCGATGCCGCCGCCGAGGTCGACGACCCTGACGTCCGGAAAGCGCTCTGCCAGGTCGGCCAGCAGCGATCCGGTTTCGGTCCAATTGGCCACGTCGAAGATTCCGCTGCCGGTGTGCGCGTGCAACCCGACCACCCGCGCCCCTGCTTTTCGCACCAGAGCCTCGAGCTCGTCCGCCTCGGCGATGGGAACCCCAAACTTCGAATGCACGCCCGCGGTGCGGACATGATGGTGATGGCCGCGCCCGAATCCGGGATCGATGCGAAGGAAAATCTCCCTGCCGCGAAACAGCTCGGGCCACATCTTGAGCGGATATTGGTTGTCCAACGTCACGTGCACGCCCAGCCGAAGGCCATACTCGTACTCGGCGCGCGGCGCGAAATTGGGGGTGAACAAGACCCGCTGAGGCGACAGCCCCGGCACCGAATTGAACGCATGTTCGAGTTCGCCCTGCGACACGCATTCGATCAACAGGCCCGCGCCATGCACCCGTCTCAGGATGTCCGGATGCCAATTGGCCTTCATCGCGTAAGCCCAACGATCCACTGACTGCACGCGCTTCACGGCGGCGATCGCTGCGTCGATCGAGGCCGCGTCGTAGACGAACGCGGCGGATTCGCGCACCGCAATCTCGCACAACTGGCGGCGCTTCCGCGGGTCCTCCCACCAATGGGCCGCGATGGGGGCCGGCTTGTCCGACGCGAACAATTGCCGCCATGTCGGTCCCAGCACCTTGTCCGAGCCGATGCTTTGGATCAGCCGCTCGTGCAGCTGATGGACCAGCCGGTCGCCATGGGACTCGTCGATGACGAACGTGAAATTCAAATCGTTCGCCGCCTGGGTCACGAGATAGATCTTGTGATCCTGGAACAGCTCGAATGCCGCTCCGAGTTCGTGAAGAATGCTGCGAATGTTGTGGCCCAACAGGCTCAAGGATGCGCAAGGACCCAGAATCTCCACTCGGCACAGCTCGCCGAGCGCATCGGTCAATCGGGCCAGGGCCTCGGGATCCAATGTGTTGGCCGCCGGATCCAGCGATACCGTCACGTTGGTCTCCGATGTCGAAACCAGGTCGACGGACAACCCTTGCCGCTTGAAGACCTCGAAAGCGTCCGCCAGGAACCCGACCTGATGCCACATTCCCGGGCTTTCCATGGAGATCAGCGTGATGCCCTTCTTGATGGCGATGGCCTTGACCTGTGCAGCACTGTCCGCCACGTTTGCGGAGACGATGGTGCCCTCGAGGCCGGGCGCCTGGGTCGCATACACATGCAGCGGGATCTTGTATTGCCGCACCGGCAGAACGCAGCGAGGGTGCAGAATCTTGGCGCCGTTGCTGGCGATTTCCTGGGCTTCGTCGTAGTGAAGGGCCCGCAGCAGCCGTGCGGTGGGAACCAACCGCGGATTGGCGCTGAACAGGCCGGGAACATCCGTCCAGATCTCCAGCCGCACGGCGGCGAGCTTTGCCGCAAAATAGGCGCCCGACGTATCGGAGCCGCCGCGCCCCAGCAGCACCGTGTCGCCGTCGTCGTTGGCAGCGATGAATCCCTGGGTGATCACCACGCGTCCGAGACCGCGCCAATGGGCCTGCAGGCGCGCATCGGGAGCGAAATCGCAGGTGGCCGACAAGAGTCCGGCCTTTTCATTCGTGCCGTGACGCTGCGCGGCGCGCAGGAACTGGCGCGCATCCACCCATGCCGTGTCGACGCCTTGGGCATTCAGGAAAGTGGCGCCCAGTGACGTCGCCAGGAGCTCACCCATCGCCATGACTCTCGCACGAACCCGATCGCTCAGCTCGCGGGTTTCGGCAATGGCAACGGCCATGCGCCTGAGTTCATCGATGAACCCCTCGAATTGCCCGTCGGGAGTGATCGACAAGCGGCTCGCCAGGTCCCGATGGCCTCGTTCGATCTGATCCAGCACCGCAACGTGGCCGCCGGTAATGGACGCTGACAACAACGCCTCGAGGCGGTCCGTGACGCCGGACATGGCCGAGTGCACGACGGCCGGCCGCAGGTTCGCCGCCATTCGCGCACGCAGTACGCCGGCGATGTTGTGCCAATTGGCGGCCGAGGAGACGCTGGTGCCGCCAAACTTGAGGACAACCCAGTCTTCGCAGTTTTCAATCACGGATGTCAATGCACATGTGGGGTTGCCGCCGGCCCGGCGGCGCGGCCTTGTCGGACCGTAATCAATCGTCTTCGAAAATATCGCGCAGCTCTTTTTCCAACTGCCGTTCGGCAAGAACGTCCTCGACTCGGCTCCATGCCGCCTTGCCGCGCTTGCCGACGGCGGCCGCCTTGGGGCGGCGCTCGGCGCGCTCGATCAATGGATCGAAGTCATGTGATTCTTCGGCTTCGCCAAGAAACTCATCGTCGATATCGAAATGTTCGTCGTCGCGTTCGCTCATTGTTCGAGAAAAGCCCTTGAAATCAATACGATCGATCGGCCCCGTGCATGAAGCTGCGCACTATATCGGATTCTGCCGGGCATTCAACTAGGACAACGCCTCTCAACCGTTGCGCTTATACAGCATTGGGGACGCGAAACGATGACTTCAAGATTACGATTTATTTATCAATATAAATCAATTAGCAAAACAAGATATCTAAAGTAATTTCTACTAAGGATTGCCCTTCCTAGGTACCGGTCAGCACGGCATCCGAGCGGGTCGGCAACGCGCCCACGGCCACGGCACGATTGACGGCGGACAAAATTGCGAGCAGCGACGCCGTGATTATGTTGCTGTGCATGCCGGCGCCAAACAGAGTCCGGCGCGAGCGCGTGGTGATCTCGATGTAGGAGACCGCCTTGGCGCCGCTACCCTCGCCGCGCGAATGCTCCTCGTAGGAGAGCACATCGAACGGCAACCCGATGGCTTTGACCATGGCGTCGATGGGACCCGAACCCTGCCCGTGCCACGTCTCCAACCGCCCCGCACTCTCGACCTGCAGTGACAGGCGCTCGGAATCGGCGCCATCTGTGGAAGCCGCCAGCTGGTGTGAGCGATACACGATGGGTTGGCGCGGCGCCAGGTATTCCTTGGAAAAGAGATCCCATAATTCCTGCGAACTTAGCTCCTTGCCGGTGATGTCCGCCGCGGCCTGAACGACCTGGCTGAATTCGATTTGCAGCCGCCGTGGCATCACCAGTTGGTAGTCGCGTTCCAGAAGATAGGCGACGCCGCCCTTGCCCGACTGACTGTTGACCCTGATGATCGAGTCATACGACCGGCCGAGGTCCGACGGGTCCACCGGCAGGTACGGGACATCCCAGATATCGCCGTCGCTGCGCGCCGCCAAGCCCTTCTTGATCGCATCCTGGTGGGAGCCTGAGAATGCCGTGAAGACCAGGTCCCCCACGTAGGGGTGGCGCGGATGAACGGGCAGTTGATTGCACGCTTCGGCGCAGCGTGCGGCCTCATTGATGTTGGAAAAATCAAGAGACGGATCAATGCCTTGCGTATAGAGATTCAACGCCAGCGTCACTATGTCGACATTCCCGGTGCGTTCACCGTTGCCGAACAGGGTACCCTCGACGCGTTCCGCACCCGCCATCACGGCCAATTCAGCCGCCGCCACGCCGGTGCCGCGGTCATTGTGCGGATGCACGCTCAATATGACCGAGTCGCGCTTGCCGACGTGCCGTGAGAACCATTCGATCTGGTCCGCATACATGTTGGGAGTGGCCATTTCGACCGTTGCCGGCAGATTGAGAATGGACTTTCGGTTCGGCGTCGGCTCCCAGACGCGGTTGACCGCGTCGCATATCTCCACCGCGAAATCGAGCTCGGTTCCCGTGAAGCTTTCCGGGCTGTACTGAAACACCCATTCGCTGGCCCGGTCGAGTTCCGCATACTCGCGCACCGCCGTCGCTCCCCGCACTGCGATGTCGATGATGCCGGCGCGGTCCGTTCGGAAAACGATGCGACGCTGTGCCACGGATGTGGAATTGTAGACGTGAACGATGGCGCGCCTTGCGCCCTTCAGGGATTCGTAGGTTCGCGCAATCAACTCGGGGCGCGCCTGGGTCAGGACCTGAATGGTCACATCGTCGGGAATCAGTCTCTGGTCGATGATTTCCCGGACGAAATCGAAGTCGGTTTGCGAAGCCGCCGGAAAGCCCACCTCGATTTCCTTGAAGCCGATCTTGAGCAACATGTCGAACATGCGCCGCTTGCGCGCCGCGTCCATCGGTTCGATCAGCGCCTGATTGCCGTCCCGCAGGTCGACGCTGCACCACGTGGGATGCTTCTCGATGACTCTGTTCGGCCAGGTACGGTCGGGCAGGTCGACGGGTTTGAACGATTTGTACTTTGTCGACGGGCTACGCAACATGATGTTCTCTCACTCGGGTTCGGCGCGACACGAAATCCAACCTTCGCTCGTCTACGGATGCTGTTGGGGTTTTTTCCGGTCTTGTAAGCGCCGACCGATAGCGCGAGTATGTGGCGCCTAGCGGCGCAGCGGCAGCAATGCGGCGAACGTCGCGAGCGGCGCTCGGCGGGAGGCGGCGAAATTCTTGCTCTGACGCGGCGGGTACATGGCGTTGGAATCTAGCACTGGTTTCGACTGGAACGCAAGACTCTTGGGAACCCCATGGAACCGATGAAATCCACCCACGCAGTGTTCAATCAGACCCCGCCCCTGGTGGATTACAACCTGTACACCTCCGACTTGGCCCTGCAACAGGCGGTACCGGGAAGGGGCACATGGGGCAGAGGGCGATTTGGCGTGGGCCGGCTGGGCGCCAGATGGAGAAGGCTCCTACGGCGCTCCATAGTCGCGTTCCTTCCATCGCGCGCCGCTGCCGCGCCAGAACCGTAGGGCCGAACCCAACGTCGCCGACATGTAGAAGAGCGCGATGAGGGGCAGCGCCAGCGACCAGACCGGATTGCGCTCGTAGCGCGCCAAGGTGGGCAGAAAGCTCACCGAGCCGAGGGCGAAGGCGATCAATCCGCAGGCCCGCTGCCACCCATGGCCCAGCACGGCTTCGCAGACCGGCACCCACCAAACCAGGGTCAGGCCCATCAACGTGAGCGCCAGAAGCATCGTCGAATGATGCAGTTGCGTGAATGCCGTGCGCGCGATCATGTTCCAGATGTCCGCAGCGTGCGGATAGCGGCGAATTGACGCGGCCAGGCCGGAATGACCCAGGAAGACAGTGCCGCCCCGCTTCACCGCTCTCGCCAGCGCGACATCGTCGATCAGGGCCCCCTTGATCGACGCGACGCCGCCGATGCGATCCAGTGCCTCGCGGCGGATCAACACGGTACCCCCTGCCGCCGCCGCGACCTTGGACGCTGGATCGTTCACCTTCGCAAACGGATATAGCATTTGAAAGAAATACACGAAGGCCGGCACCAGTCCACATTCAGCGGCGCTCGAGCAATTGAGCCGCACCATTTCGCTGACCATGTCGACCGGCGGCGCATTGAGGCGCGAAATCAGCGTTGCCAGATGCCGGGGATCGTGGACGATGTCGGCGTCGGTGAACAACAGAACCGGCGCGCGCGCGAGTTCGACGCCCTGGGAGAGTGCCCATAGCTTGCCGGACCACCCTTCGGGCTTGGGTTGTGCGCGCACCACGTTGAGCGGGGCTCCGGCGGACGGCCGGCCTGCTGCGGCGAACTCCGCCGTGCCGTCGGTCGAGCCGTCGTCGACCACAATGATGCGAAACCCGCCCGGGTATTCCTGGGCCGCCAGCGAAGCGATGGCCCGGCCGATGGTTTCGGCTTCGTCGCGCGCCGGTACGATGATGTCGACGTCCGGGAATTGTGCCGGCATGGCCGGCGCCAACTCGGGTTTGGACCGCCAGAATCTGCCATGCACGAAAAACAGATAAAGCCAGATGCACAGCGACAGGAGGGCGAGCAGCACGCGTCCTCAGCCCGGCTTAAGTCCAGCCCGCCAGATGACCCTTGACGATGTCGGCAAGCGCCTCCACATGCAGGTCGTCGTCGTTCAAGGCCGGCACCAGCGTCAGCGTTTCTCCGCCGAGTTCGAGAAACTTGTCGCGGTACTCGATCGCGCATTCCTCCAGCGTCTCCAGGCAATCGACCGCGAAGGACGGTGAGACGATGGTCAGCTTGCGCAAGCCGCGCTTTGCCAGATTCTTGAGCACATCCTCCGTGTAGGGCTGGAGCCAGACCACCGACCCGAATCGGGACTGGTAGCAATGCGAATAGTCCTCCTCGGCCAATCCCAGCCGCGATGCGACCATGCGCGTGGTCGCCTGCGCCTGGGTCTGGTAAGGATCGCCCTCGTTGACGTATGCAGCGGGAATCCCATGGTAGGAGAACAACAGGTGGGTCCGCCCTCCGGCCCGATCCCAGTGATTGCGGATGCTCGCGGACAATGCATCGAGGTATCCCACATGGCCATGGTAGTCATTGACGAATCGCGTCTCAGGGATCCAGCGCCAGCGCTGCAATTCATTGCTGACCCGATCGAACACAGAGCCGGTGGTCGATGAACAATATTGCGGGTACAGGGGCAACACCAGCAGTCTTTTGATGTTCTGTTCGGCCAACGACCGGATCGCGCCGGCGATGCTCGGATTGCCATAGGTCATGGCGAGCGCGACGCGCACGTCGCCGCCGATCCGGGCCTGGAGGACCGTACCGACCTTGTCGGCGAGGCGCCCGGAATACACGGCCAGGGGCGACCCGTCGTTCATCCAGATCTTGCGGTAATTCCGCACCGTCCGGAAGGGGCGGAACGGCAGCACCACGCCATAGAGCAGCGGCATCCAGATCCAGCGCGAAGTGTTGATGACCCGGCGATCACCCAGGAATTCGCGCAAATAACGCTGGACCGCGAAATAGGTCGGCGAATCCGGTGTACCGAGATTGACCAGCAGCACGCCAATACGCGTTGGCGTCGGCGCCGCCGGTTGCGCCACGGCGCGATAATGAGCCATTTATCCAATCCTTAAGATATTCGCGCTCACAGTATACTGCCTGACGTATGAAGCTCTTCATCTAAGGAGCCCGTCTTTGGCATGATGTGGCTCTCCCCCAGTGAAAGCGACGCGCTGCGCCTGAGTTTGGACGTGGCGGCCCGCAGTGTCGGCTGCAGCCTGCCTCTGGCCATCGCGTTCGCCTGGCTGCTCACCCGGCGGCGTTTCCTGGGGAGGACGCTGTTGGATGCGCTGGTGCACCTGCCCTTGGTGCTGCCGCCGGTGGTGGTGGGATTCGTATTGTTGATCCTTTTCGGCACTCGCGGCGCCATCGGCTCCTGGCTGCACCGAGCCTTCGGCATCGAACTGGTGTTCACGCGCAACGGCGCGGCGCTTGCCACCGCCGTCATGACCTTTCCATTGATGGTGAGGGCCATCCGCATCTCTCTTGAAAACGTCGATCGCGGACTCGAGGACGCGGCTCGCACACTGGGCGCGCACGCCGTTGACCGGTTCACCACCATCACCCTGCCGCTGATGCTGCCAGGCATTCTCGCCGGCACGGTCACCGCCTTCTCCGCCGCCCTCGGCGAATTCGGCGCGGTCATCACGTTCGTCTCCAATATTCCCGGAGAGACGCGCACGCTGCCTCTTGCGCTGTACACCGTGCTCCAGCAGCCGGGCGGCGAGCACGCCGCGGCGCGTCTCGCCTCCCTGTCGTTGGTGCTGGGCCTGGCCGGTCTGTTGTTATCCGAATGGCTGATGCGGAGCTTGCGTCACGTGCTGGGCCGATGATGTTGTCGGTCGCCGCCGCCTGCCGGCTCGGTTCGTTCACGCTGAACGTGAGCTTCGAGTTCCCGACGCCGGGCGTCGTGGCGCTGTTCGGACGCTCCGGTTGCGGCAAGACCACCGTGACCAACATCATCGCAGGCCTCCTGCGGCCGGATTCCGGTTGCGTGATTCTCGACGACACCGTGCTGCTCGACTCACAGCGGCGGATCGCCGTGCGGCCGGAGTTGCGCCGCATCGGGTATGTATTTCAGGACACACGCCTGTTCCCGCATTTGTCGGTCGCCGCAAATCTGGCGTACGCGCAAAAGCGCGCGATTGGGCCGCCCTACGTGGACGTCGCCGCCGTGTCGAGGATGCTCGATCTAGTCCCGATGATGAACCGGCGCACCCATCAACTATCCGGCGGTGAACGCCAGCGGGTCGCCATCGGCCGCGCGTTGCTGACTCAGCCCCGATTGCTGGTGCTGGACGAACCGCTGGCCGCGCTCGACGATGCGCGGCGCGAGGACGTGCTGCCGTATCTGGAAACCCTGCGCGACCAGCTCGCAATTCCCATGGTGTACGTTACCCACGATTTCGCCGAGGTTCTGCGGCTGGCGACGCACATTGTATTGATGGAATCCGGGTCCGTCACGGCAATGGGCACCGTCGGCGAAATGAGCCTGAACCCGGCACTGCGCTCGATCATCGGACCCGATGCGGTGGGATCGATCATCGACGGCGTGGTGCTCGGGTTCGACCCGTCCAGCAATCTGACCAGGGTCAGGGTGGGGGAAGGCGAGATCAACGTGCAGGCCGGCGGCCTTGCCGCCGGAACTGCGCTGCGGGTGCAGCTCCTCGCGCGCGACGTCATTGTCTCCACGCAACTGCCGCGGCATTTGAGCGTGCGGAACAGCCTGGCGGGCACGGTAACGGGTCTGCATGGCGACGATGACGAGTCCGACTTGGTCACCATCGACATCGGAGGAGCGGAAATCCTGTCACGAATCACCAAGGCGGCCACCCGGGAATTGTCCCTGAAACCGGGCGTCAAGGCGTGGGCGTTGGTGAAATCGGTGTCCTTGCGCGGGCATGCGTTCGCCGCCCGGCCGCTGTGAGAACGCACACCGCTACTTGAGCCGAGTTCCCAAATGCATGATGCCGACGATGTGGTCGTCGCCGGAAAGCCCCACGATTGCCTTGACCGCGGGATCATAGGCCGCCGCGCCGGTCTTCCACATCACGCCGTATCCCAGGTCGTGCGCGGCGAGAAACAGGTTCTGTGCAGCGGTCGCGGCCGCAATGACCTGTTCGATCTCCGGGATCTTCGTCTGATCGCGGCGTACCGTGCAGCCGACGACGACGATGGTGGGCGAACGGGCGAGCTTCTCCCGCTCGGCGGCGAACTGCTCGTCGCTCATGGCCGGCAGGCGGGTGCGCTTGGCAGCCGCCGCAGCGAACGAGAATTTTTCCCGCAACACTGTGTCGAGAACGGTGAATTGCCATGGCCTGAGGCGACCGTGGTCGGGCGCATGGGCGGCCGCATCCAGAATCCTGGCCAGGTGTTCCGGGGTCGGACCGGGCTCGGTCAATCGCGCAGCTGAAGTTCGGGTGTCAATGGCTGCCAATAATTCCATCGGGATGCTCTTTAGATCTGCTCTGATTTGCGGCCAATGGGCCGCCGGCGCCACTGGAAACGATCGCCGGTTCGCCGGCCCGGGAATTATAGCTGTTTGTTGCTCGGGGCGCCCGGACCGTCCGCGTCCCGCCGGCATTTCGCGGCGGCAATATTACGTCGCATTCAAATTCTGTTGCTCGAAACAGTGACGCACACCTCGCCGCACAGCGATGGAGCTGAGACACCGGTAGCGATGCGCCGCCATTCAGTTTGTGCAGAATAGTCCTCACGGCTTGAACGGCGGGAGACGCGGATTTGAAGACGTTGGCGATCTGTGCAGGACTTCTATTTGCGCTGGCGGCGAGTGCCGGATCGACGGCGCGCGCGGCCTTGGTCGGCCGGCATCTGAATGGCTACTACCAAGGAGCTCCGCTGTTGATATGTGAATACAGCGGCCCCCGCGCCCGGTACGAAATTCTTTCGCAGAACGGCAAGTGCGCCCCCTATATCAACGTCCAATGACGCATACGGAGACGCCGGAATGACGATCAACGATTTCGAGAACGGCAAGACGCGAATCATGGCCGAGGCGCGCGAAGCCCTGCGGCGCCTCGGTGTCGAGTATCACTGCGTCATGTTCGACGTCCACACCTCCCAGCCGCACCCACGCGGTGCCACCCTTACGGTGACGGCTGAAGGCAACTGCGTGAGCGGTTGGTTCCCCGCCGACGAGATCGAGGATTGCCGCGACCACATCGCCCGGCAGGACGTCCGCGAAAAAATCGCCAGCCTGGTTGGCCGCGTAAAGGAAGCGGTCGCGGGTTAGTGCCCGCGAGTTGGGGCTCGCAAGTCAGGGCGACGAGGCCAACTCCAGCTCCCGAAGATGCGGCCCCTCCAAACGGCCGATCCGCACCGACGCATCGTACAGGACGACGGTGAACAGGATCACCGCAACGGCGATGGCCGCAAACGCCCGGATGTGGCGCGATTCGTACGTCCGGATCGATCGCGCAAACCCAATCAGTGCGAGCAGCGCGCCGACGACCACGACGGCATCGACACTCGCGCGCTGCCAATAGCTTCCGCCCAAATGCAGCCACATGCCGAATTCGTCGAAGGTCAACGCCATCGCGACGCCGTACATCACGGCGGCGATTTTCGAATTTCCGCGAGTCGGCGTGCGGAATAGAAGATAGCCGCTCACCGCCGCGAGCAGAAATATTCCGTAATTCAAATGGTGGACATGCGTGCCCCCCATGAAAAAATACATGTTCGGCATTCTCTTGGACATGATGAGAAATACGACCGAACGCGCGGCGATGAACGTGAGAATGAAGCCGATCAAGGCGCGGCGGGCCAGCTGATGCGAGGGCACTGGCGAAACGACGGTATCCATACGCCTTTTACACGGTCCCCATGCTAGGCGCGGGCGGGGACCGAAGCCGGAAGCCGCACGACGACGACGCCGAATCGAAGCCTGCGCTTTTCATCCCGGCCGGCCTCGGCCACCGGCAGTACGTCAGCCTTCAAAAGGGACTCATCCGATTCAATCTTCGCACTCCACGTCGCTCCTAACGCCAGGGTCGGGAGATTATCCCTGATCGTCACCCCGGCGCACAGACATGACTCAAGTTTGAGCCGCGCGAGCCCGTTCGTGGACTGCTCCCTGCTGCATCTGATACCGCACGATTCGCAGCCATGCTTCCAAATCCTGCCTCGCAAAATTGCGTCCGCAGTACATGACTTCATCGGCCAGTGCAAACACCTTCCGAACGTCGCTGTCCGGGCCGAGCCGCGCCTCGATTTCCGGCAGCGTCACGGCATTCGGTGGAACCTGCCAGCGCTCCGACAGCACGCTCTGCAATGCGGCCCGCGCTGCGCAAAAAAAATCCCGCCCATCGCCCGCTGCGGTTGCCCGATCCAACTCCGCCGCAAGGCGCGCACGGTCGTTCGACCGGGCAATGACGCGGCCGCCGCGCGCATCCCGGGACAGACGCTCGCGTCGCTGCAACCAGAACCATGCTCCCGGCAATGCGAGAATCATCAGCGACGGAATCGCGATGAACCGCGCCTGGAAATACACTGGAATCAGGGCCTCTGCGCCGCTGTACGGCGCGTGATCTGCGCGCAGCCCCGCGCCGCCTTCCGCCCCCGGGTTCGGCGCGGGCGAGGCGCCGGAGAGTTGGTCCACGGAAGCCAAGCTTGGCCCGGCCGCGGCCGGTGCGACATCGACGGTCAGAGGTTCGGTCCGCGCCGTCTCATAGCGCCGGGTGGACGGGTTGAAGTAGCTGAACGACAGCCCGGGCAGCGTTTGTTTTCCGGCCTGTGTCGGGACGATGGCCTGTTCGAATGTCTTGTCGCCGCGATAAGACGTGGTGTCCGCGGATGTGAACTTGGCGGTCGGCGGATAAGCCTTCCAATGTTCGACTTCGGTGAGCATGTTGCTGTTGATGCGATCGAAGTTTCCCTCACCGCTCACCCTCATGCGCAATGTCGCCGGATCGCCCACTGCGACTCCATGGTCCTTGAACTCGCTGCTGATCCTAAAATCGCCGACCGCGCCGCTGAAATCCCTGGGCCGGCCCGGGGCGGGCAGTTCGAGCACGGTGAAGTTCGCGGGCGGACTCGACACGACGACCTCCTTTTCGGTCGCTCCGCCGAAGAACCCCTGAAATGCGGGGTCGTCGAGCGCATCGGCAAGCGCGGAGCCGCCCTGCAGCTGGCCGGTGATTCGCTGTTGGGCAATCCGAACGGTCAGAGGCGTTTCCATCGTCAGCGACAGCTCGCCGGGCTTGATCGCGGCAAGGACGCCATGCCAGGAAAACAAGGTGAACGGCTTACCGTCGATGATTTCCTCAGTCCGCCGCTCTGGCTCCGCCGAGAGCCTGTCGAGGGTGAAGGCGTCGCCTTTCAAGGCCGGCAGACCGTTCAGCGAAGCCACCACGCCGTCGCGTGTGCCGACCTGAATCTCGATGGGAACGCTTTGACCGACGTAGAGTTCCCGTGTGGGGAGCCGCACGCGGACGAATGCGGCACCGTCCGCCCCCAGGCGAATGTCGCCGGAGTCAGGACTTGTCGAAGCGCCCGGCGCGGGCGCGGGCGCGGACGTGTGCGGTGCCGAGGCGCCCGGCTGCCAGGCGTCTCCGGCTGCGGCATCCACGCGCAACATGAGCGGCTGCGCCCCGCGGGCGATGCTCGCGATGACATAGGTGCCGGCCTGCCGAGCCCTGACTTCATAGACGACCGTAAACGTCGAATTCGTTACGCCGTTGATGGATTCCACGCGGCGAGATTGGCCGACGGGCGCAAAATCGAGTCCGGGAACCACCGGCGGCGGGAGCTGCGGCAGATCGTCGCCTGTGGCGGTGATGGTGAGGCGGGCCGCTTGGTCAATGGGAATTTCCGAGGGCTCGATCCTGGCGCTGATGGACGGGTCGGCCGCTCTGGCCGCCCCCGCAATCAGAAAGCCGAGAATGAAAGTCAAATAGGCACGGTTCATGGCCGCGATTTTACAGGCATCGGGGATGCCGCTGCGCGCGGCTGCGGTCCGCGGGGATATACTTCGTATCGCAATGCGCTGCGGAGGGATGCCGTGTCGGAGGATTCGCCCAAACCACCACCGCCGACGGGAATGGACATCGCCGCCCTTAGCGCCGCCGCTTACGAAGATCTGCGGCGGCTGGCGAAGGCGCGGTTGCGGTCCAATGGCCCCCTGACCTTGCTCGACACGGCCGGTTTGGTAAGCGACACGTACCAGCGCCTGGCGCTGCGACACGATTTGCAGATCGAAAGCCGTGCCCATTTCCTCGGTTACTGCTCACGAATCATGCGATCGGTGGTCATCGACCTCGTGCGCGAGCGTAGCGCCGGACGCCGCGGCGGCGGCCAACGCAACATCACGTTGAGCACGAATTTGGGCGAATCCTTGGCCGCCCAGGATGAGCCCCTGCGCGTCGACGATGCGCTGGCCGATCTGGCGAAGCTCGAGCCCAGGCTGGCGCAGGTGGTTGAAATGCGTTATTTCGGAGGCTATAGCGACGATGAAGTTGCCGAGGCGCTCGGCATCACCGCACGCACGGTGCAGCGCGATTGGCGAAAGGCCAGAGTGCTGCTGCAATCCATGCTGGCCGACTCGAAATGAATCGGAATGTCGGATATTCCTCCCGGATTGCGTTATTAATCATGACCGGGAACAGGACTGCGAATGGCCAAGCTGCCCTGCCCGCCTGAATTGTGGCCTGAGTTCTCGGCGTTGCTGGACCAGGCGCTCGAGCTTCCGGAGAGCGATCGTTCAGAATGGCTGGCCTCGCTGGGCGCCGAGCACGAGGCCGTCCGCCCATGGGTGATCAAGGTGATATCGAGCACTGCCGAGACGCGCCAGAGCGAATTCATGCGGGTGCCGGCCATCGTTGAACCCACGACATCCGAATTCCTCAAGGGCCAGCACATCGGACCCTACCTTCTGCAGGAGCGCCTGGGCAGCGGCGGCATGGGAGAGGTGTGGCTCGCCTCCCGCAGCGACGGAACACTCAACCGCCGCGTCGCACTGAAGCTGCCGCACGCCCATTTGTTGGCCGGCGCCTTGCGGCGGCGATTCGAGCGGGAGCGGGATATCCTGGCCGGCCTCTCGCATCCGCACATCGCCCAGCTTTACGACGCCGGCGTGGCCGATTCTCAGCATCCCTATCTCGCCATGGAATGGATCGACGGCGTCGCGATCAACCATCACTGCAGCCGCGCGAAGCTGCCGTTGGCGGGGCGCCTGGACCTATTTGTGCAGATTCTCGATGCGGTGGGATACGCCCACGGCCGCTTGGTCGCGCATCGCGACCTCAAGCCGTCCAACATCCTCGTGACCAAGGACGCAAGGGTGAAGCTCCTGGATTTCGGCATCGCCAAGCTGCTCGTGGGCGACACCGAGAGCGGCGCGACCCAACTGACTCGCGCGGGCAGTTGCATCGCCACGCCGGGGTATGCCGCTCCGGAACAGCTCAGGGGAGAGCCGATCACGGCCGCCGTGGATTTGTATGCGTTGGGGGTCATCCTTCACGAGTTGCTGACCGGCCAGCGCCCGTATGACCACAAGCGCAAAAAGTCCGCCGAACCCGGCGATATGGTGCGCGCATCCGCGCAGATCGAAACCGGCCATGCCGCCTATGTCGGCGGCATGGATGCCAAACAGCTGCGCCATGCGCTTTCCGGCGACCTCGATGCCATCGTTGCCAAGGCCCTCGACGCCGATCCCGTGCGGCGCTACCGGTCGGCTGAGGCGTTTGCGCATGACATTGAACTGGCCCGCCAGGACCGGCCGATCTCCGCCCGCCGCATCGGTCCCGCGCAGCTCGCGCTCAAGTTCGTCCGCCGCCACTGGATCGGCGTGACCATGACGTCGAGTTTGCTGCTTGCCCTCATCGGTGGCAGCGTCGGCATCGCCTGGCAGGCCGTGCGCGCCGAACGCGAGGCGCAACGGGCGACCACCATCAAGGATTTTCTCGTCGGCGTATTCCGCGCGAGCGACCCGCGGATCGCCGCGGACAAGCCTCGCGGCGAGATCACCGCGCGGGAGTTGCTCGACGCGAGCGCCCCGAAGATCGAAAGCGGGTTTGCGCTGCAGCCGGCAACCCAGGTCGAGCTCCTCGGGGTCACGGCGGAAATCTACCGTGAGCTGGACGAGACCCGGCGATCCTCCGCCCTTTATGCCCGTGAGACGGACCTCGCAACCCGGCGTCTGGGAGCCACCGACCCGCACTCCATCGACGGATTGCTGGGTCAAGCCGATAACGCCGACACCGATGGTGACGACGTTCGCGCGCTTCAGCTCCTGGCGGAGGTCGATCCGCTCATCCGCCAAGCGCATCTGGACGGTACGGTCGTGCGTGCGCGCTGGCTGCTGACCCGCGGCGAGGCCATGATGAACGATGCCGCGAAGGGCGACGAGGCGCAGGAATCGCTGAGAGCCGCCGCGGCGATTTTCAAGGCCGTCGCGCCGCACGATCCGCGTTACGCGGAGACGCTGACGTATCTCGGGGATATTTCGTTGGAGAAGTCTCAGTTCAGTCCCTCCGCCTACTATTACCGGCAGGCAATCGCCGTGGCTGATTCGAACTCGCAATCGGCCGGCAATGCGCTGCTGGCCAATATGGGCCTCGCTCTGGCCTTGAAACGGCTGGGCGACTTCGGCGGCGCCGCCGCCGCTTTCGATCGCAGCATGGAACTCTCGGCCCGCACTTACGGCCGCGACAGCCCGAATTACTGGGCAATCGCCTCCGACAGGGCGCTGTTTCGCTACGAACGCGGGGAGCCGCAGGCCGCACTGACCGATTTCGAGACACTCATCCAGAGCCTGCCGGGCGACCGGGCGTCCTTTCGCAATGCCTTCGATGCACTGGAAGCCGCCGAGGTTCTGCGCAAGTTTGGCCGCTGTCTCGCCGGCGACGGACAGGGCGCGCGGGCCACGGAATTATTGGAACGGGCCGGATCGCTGCTGAAGACGGCCGCGCCGCATCCGGCCGATGCCGCGACATTGCAACTCGACCTGGGCAAGGCCTACGAGGCAAACAGACAAATGACCGAAGCCCGCCTGGCATTTCAGAGCGCGCTCGACACCTTCCGTGAAATCAAGGCGCCCGCGTCGCAGCTCGGCCCCGCCTATGAGCGCTGGGGCCGATTTCTGTTATCGCAGGGGTTCCTGGACCAGGCGCACGCCGCATTCGATGAGGCGCTGCGCCTCGCGGCAAAACACAGCCTCGAGTTCGCCGTCAATGCGCAAGCCGGCCTGGCCGCGGTCGCGATCGCGCGCGGCGATGCGGAAACCGCGGGCCTGTCGAGCGGCCGCGCGATGGATCAGCTCGATCATTTGGAAGGCTTCTACGACGTTCGCGTCATGCCTTATGTATGGCGAATACGCGCGCAGTACCTGGCGCTGGCGGGCAATTACGATGCCGCGTTGCCGCTTGCCAAGCGCGCACGAGAACTCGCCCTTCGTTACTATTCGCCTCGCAGCACCGCCGGCTATGCGTGGGATGCTCTGGTGCAGGATATCGCCGCGCGCGCGCCGCCGCCTGACCGGCATTACCGATGATCCCGTTATGGGCGGCTTGTCGAGACCGACCCGGAGCGTTTGCCTGCGATGTAGCCTATGACCAGACCGATCGCCAAGCCGATCACCAAGGCGATGACCACCGCGGGCTCGTGCCCGATGTGACCGCCGCCTTTGCAATCTTCGCCGTTCTTGCAATGATGGGTGGCCGTCGAGGCTGCCGACGCATCTCCCGTTGCATCTCCCGCCGCCTGCGCGTGAACGCCGTGCCAGTTCAGCCGCCCTTCAACGGCCCGGAGCAGGTGCTGCAAACCGTCCGACGCCGGACCGTTGAACCCGATTTGAAAACTCATGGTAGGTGCTCCTTGTCCATCCAAGCCGTAACCCCTGGCAGCCTGTGCAGCGTTATTAGACCACCCGCAGCCAAATTTGAACATGCGGGCGCACCCATACCCTAGGACGGATTTCTCCCCCGAATCACGACATTTGTGCGCAACCCTTCAGGGCCTAAGTCTGAGTAATGTACGCTGCTGTGGCCGCGGCCACCTCAATCAGCCAATCGCGGCACACCTCAACTTCACGGCGCGGGCGCTGCGGGCGCTCCGGCGTAACTACGAAATACGAGTTGTCGTCGGCGAACTCGCGATCGATGGCAGGCACCAGCCGGCCGGTCGACAAATAAGGGGCGAGAAACAGCCGGTGCGCCAACGCGCAGCCCGCGCCGCCCGCCGCGAGTTCCAGCGCGGCGAGAGTGGTGTCGACGGTGAGGCCGGCGCCCGCACCCACGTTCTCGAACCCCAGACCCTGGCGCACCTTCAGCCAATGATTCTCGTATCCCATGATGTGAATCAGATGTTGCGGAATCAGCGTCGCCGTCTCGCCCTTCAGCCGCGACGCCTGCAGCAACTGCGGGCTGCACACCGCAATGATGTTCTGGTTCAACAGGTGTTCGGCGCGATAGCCATGCCAATGACCCACGCCGTAGCGGATCTCCAAATCCGTGGCCTCGTCGGGTGCGGCATTGTCCCAGATCACCGAGGCGAGCCTGATGTCGATCGACGGATTGGCCGCACTGAACGCGGGCAGCCTGGGCGCCAGCCATAGCGCGGCCAGCGAAACCGGCGCGTGCACGGTGATCTGCGCCCGTTCCGATCCGCCGAACAGCCCCACCGTGGAATCGGCGAGCTCTTCGAACGCCTTCCGGACGGGAGGTAGGTAGGCCACCCCCATCGGCGTGAGCTTGACGCCGCGCGGCAGCCGTTCGAACAGCGAGAATCCCAGGTGCGCCTCCAAGGCGCGTATCTGATAGCTGATAGCTCCCGGCGTGAGGCGCAACTCCGTGGCGGCGGAGGCGAAACTCGACGTCCGCGCGGCCGCCTCGAAGGACCTCAACCAGGCAAGGTTCGGTAGCCCGACAATCGGTCTGACAGCATTCATGGGCTCAATACGCTAAAATATTATAGGCAAAGGTACCAAATTTATGGGTTGTACGGGGTTAAGGATCAATTTATTGTGGCCATCACCTTTCCGCAGTCGGTATCCATGAAAACAAACGCACGCATTGTCGTGGTGGGCGGCGGCATTATGGGCGCCAGCCTCCTTTACCACCTGGCGCTCGAGGGCTGTACCGACACGGTTTTGCTCGAAAAGCACGAATTGACCTCGGGATCGACCTGGCACGCCGCCGGCCAATGCCCGAACATCACCGGCAGCTACAATCTCGCGAAAATCCATGCCTACAGCAATCAGCTGTATCCGCGGCTGGAAGCGCTCACCGGACAATACGTCAGTTGGCACGCCTCGGGCGGGCTGCGCCTGGCCACCAACGATCATGAACTCTCCTGGCTGAAGTTCATGTACGGATATTCCAAGAGCATCGGCTTCAACATGGAAATCGTGGGGCTCGACGTCATCAAGCGGCTGAATCCATTCCTGACCACGGACAACGTGATCGCGGCCGCCTTGACCACCGATGACGGCCATGGAGACCCGTCGGGTTTGTGCTCCGCGATGGCCAAGGCCGCACGCGACCTGGGCGCGACCGTGATTCGCCACAATCGCGTTTTGGACATCAAGAGGCGTCCCAATGGCGAGTGGCAGGTGGTGACCGAGAAAGGCAGCATCGTCGCCGAGATGGTGGTGAACGCCGCCGGCTGTTATGCCCGCGAGGTTGCCGCCATGGTCGGCGCCGATGCACCCATCACCAATATGCAACATCAATATGTGGTGACCCATCCCATTCAGGCGTTCATCGACCGCGGCACCGAAATTCCGGTGATGCGCGATTCCTACACCTCGGGGTACTTCCGCCAGGAACAAAAATCCGGGCTAATCGGCGTATATGAAACCAACGATTTGCGCGAGGCATGGGCGCCGCAGGGTCATCCGGCCTGGGAGTCCTCCAATGAATTGTTCCCCGACGATCTTGAGCGCATCACCCCGTGGCTCGAGCGCGCCATCGAACGCATGCCAATCTTCGGCGACGCCGGGATTCGGCGCGTCATCAACGGTGCCATCCCACACACGCCGGACGGCGTGCCGCTGCTGGGTCCCGCGGCGGGATTGAGGAACTTTTGGATGTGCTGCGGCACGTCCTTCGGCATCGCGCAAGCCGGCGGCTGCGGAAAATATCTGGCGCAGTGGATGCTGCACGGCGCCGCCGACATCAACATGGCGGAGTTCGACCCTCGCCGATTCGGCAGATTCGCCGACGCCGCTTATACACGCGACAAGGTTTTCCTCGATTACCGGCTGACGTTCACCACACGCCGGCCGGGCGAGGAAGAGATGGCCGGGCGCCCGCAAAAAACCAGTCCGCTGCACCGGACGCTGCAGGCCCGCGGCTGCGTACACACCGAAACCTTCGGCTGGGAACGGCCGAAATGGTTCTCGCTCGACGGCCGTGTCGAGGATTACGGCTACCGCCGCAACAATGTGTTCGACGTGGTGCGCGATGAGGTCGCGGCGGTGCACGAGCGGGTGGGTGTTCTCGATCTGACGGGATTCGCCAAGTACGACATCAGCGGACCGGATGCCGAGAGCCTGCTCTGCCGGCTTTGCGCCAATAAGCTGCCGCGCAAGAT
>Ga0182015_10001929_pt1 | contig 26295 bp, 26 predicted proteins | sample 712P3MmetaG_FD_120478 | JGI IMG/M metagenome (GOLD analysis project Ga0182015, IMG submission 120478) | Permafrost microbial communities from Stordalen Mire, Sweden - 712P3M metaG | ecosystem: Environmental > Terrestrial > Soil > Wetlands > Permafrost | place: Sweden: Stordalen | collected...
GGTGTCTTCCATCAACATCCTCATCACGTCTCTGGTGTGGCGGCAGGATCATAACGGCTTTACCCACCAAGATCCGGGATTTCTTGATGTGGTCACTAACAAAAGTCCGGATGTGGTGCGTATTTATTTGCCTCCCGATGCGAACTGCTTGCTCAGTGTGACGGATCATTGTCTCCGCTCGCGCGATTACGTAAACGTCATTGTCGCGGACAAACAGGAGCACTTGCAGTACCTCACCATGGAAGATGCCATTACGCATTGCACGAAGGGCATCGGCATCTGGGACTGGGCTTCCACGGATGATGGCGAGGAGCCCGATGTTGTAATGGCCTGTGCGGGCGACATCGCCACCATGGAGTCCCTCGCGGCGGTCGAGATTCTGAAGCAGCACTTCTCCCATCTGAAGATCCGCTTCCTGAATGTTGTGGATCTTTTCCGCCTCATGCCGGCGAGCGAACATCCGCACGGGCTCTCCGACCGTGACTTCGATTCTCTGTTCACCGCCGACAAACCTGTGATCTTCAACTTCCATTCCTATGCCTCGCTCGTCCACAAGCTCAGCTATCGCCGTACGAATCATGAAAACATTCATGTGCGCGGCTACAAGGAAAAGGGCAACATCAACACTCCGCTCGAACTTGCCATTATCAATCAGATCGACCGTTTCGATTTGGCTATTGATGTCATCGACCGCGTTCCGAGCTTGCGTACGATCGGCGCGCACGTTAAAGAATGGTTGAAGGATCAGATCATCGACAGTGTCAACTACGCCCACACAGAGGGCATTGATAAAGAAGAGATTCGCAACTGGAAATGGGCGAAATAGGCAGCGTGGAAAAGTCAGCTGAGAAGATCGACCTGATTCTCGTGCTGAACAGCGGCTCATCGTCGCTGAAGTTCGGCGTCTATTACCGCGGGGCGAACGACGAAGAGCCTCTGCTGACCGGAAGTGCCGAGGGTATTGGGCACAGCAATGGCTCTTTACACATTCGTGCTGCCGACGGGACGTCGCTGGTGCAGCGCGAAAAGATCCACGAATCGCAAGGTGATGCCCTGGCCGCTCTCGCTGCAGGCCTAGAGGCGCATATCGCCAGCACACCCGTAGCTGTGGGTCACCGCGTGGTACATGGCGGCCCCGAGCTGCGCCGACACCAAATCATCACGCCAAAATTTCTGGATCAACTGCGCTCGGCAGTACACTTTGCGCCGCTGCACATCCCGCAGGCGCTATCGCTGATCGCTACCGCACAATCGATCTTCCCTTCGGCCGCCCAGTTTGCCTGTTTCGACGATGCTTTTCACCAAACGATTCCGGAAGTTGCATCGCATTTGCCGCTCCCACAGCATTACTTTGACCTGGGAATTCGTCGCTATGGTTTCCACGGTCTTTCGTACGAGTCCCTGGTGCATATTCTTGGCGCGAAGCTTCCCGAACGAGCCATCTTTGCGCATCTCGGCAACGGCTCCAGTCTCTGTGCGCTGCGAAATGGGATATCGATTGACACCACGATGGGCCTCACTCCCACTGGCGGTATTCCGATGGGGACGCGCTCCGGCGACCTCGACCCAGGCGTCATCCTCTATCTTCTGCGAAATGACAAGCTCGACGCCGACAGGCTTGAAGATTTGCTAAATCATCAGAGCGGGCTTTTCGCTCTCTCTTCCGGCGAGAGCGATGTGAAGGCCTTGGAAGAACGCGCCCGCGCCGATGATCCAAACGCTCGTCTTGCCCTGGATGTTTTTGCCGTTTCTGTACGAAAGACAATCGGGGCGTACATGGCGCTGCTGGGCGGGGTGGATCTTCTTGTATTCACGGGCGGCATCGGAGAGCACAGTGATAGCATCCGATCCGCAGCTACGAACGGGCTTGAAGTTCTTGGGCTCACCGCAGACAAGATTCAGATTGTTCCGACCCAGGAAGAGCGACAGATCGCGCGCCACTGTCGCGAGATGATGATCAACGTTTGCCCATGAATTGCTCCACCTCGAACTCAGAAAACGGGGTACGGGAAGCTCCGAACTGGGCTCCCATGTGCCGCCAAACGTCAAATCGGTCTTCGCAGAATCATCGGTTGGTGATCGCATTGCATTCGCCGAAGTGAGTCTTTGAAACCGGATTGCCAGTGCGCCCTTCGGAGGATGGTTGTCCCGCGGTGTTGTGAAGTTATTTGCGGCGGATAAAAGGGATGCCGCCTGATCTACTCGATCTTATCGGAGATGCCGCCTAGCCAGCTGTCAATCCCCCGGGGTGCCGGAGGGGTGCCCAAAGCGAAGCGCGGAGCCGAGGTTTGACCGATGATCCTTCTTGGAAGGAGTTTTTCTTCTAGAAGGGAAAGGCTTATGATGTCGTCCACGGAGCCACGGATGGCGGTTGTGCCTACAAGTGAGGACGCGGTTACCGAGCTCGATGTTCTTTGGATCACCGCCGGCCTAGGTTGTGATGGGGACACGATCGCAATGACCGCGGGCACCCAGCCCAGCATTGAAGATATCCTCCTCGGGCAAATTCCCTGGATTCCAAAGGTGACCCTGCACAATCCCTTCCTTGCTCTGGCCAATGGCGACGAGTTCATGGAGCCCTTCCACCAAGCCGCGGAAGGGAAGATGGAACATTTCATTCTGGTGGTCGAAGGGTCCATCCCCAACGAACACAACAAAGAAGAAGGCTATTGGGCCTCTCTGGGAACCGACCCGCAGACCGGTCAGCCGATCGCTACGTGTGATTGGATCGATCGTCTCGCTCCCAAAGCATGGGCGGTGGTGGCGGCGGGGACCTGCGCCACCTACGGTGGCATTCACGCCATGGAAGGCAATCCCACCGGATGTATGGGGCTTCCCGACTACCTGGGCTGGAAGTGGAAGTCGAAAGCGGAGATTCCTATCGTGTGCGTTCCGGGATGCCCGGTGCAGCCCGATAATTTCACGGAGACGTTGCTGTATTTGCTCTACATGGCATCCAACCGTGCACCGATGATTCCGCTCGATGAGGCGTTGCGGCCAACCTGGCTTTTTGGCAACACAGTGCACGAAGGGTGTGACCGCGGAGGTTTCTACGAGCAAGCGCAGTTTGCCGAAGAATACGGATCTCCGCTTTGCATTGTGAAGCTGGGATGCTGGGGGCCGGTGGTGCAGTGTAACGTTGGGAAACGCGGATGGATGGGAGGGATTGGCGGGTGTCCCAATGTCGGCGGCATCTGCATTGGGTGTACCATGCCCGGCTTTCCCGACAAGTTCATGCCGTTCATGAATCAACCACCGGGTTCTCTTTTGTCTTCGGCTGCTGTGCAAACTTATGGGCGTGCCATTCACGCCTTGCGGCGCTTCACCCAGGCATCGCTGAACAAGGAACCCAGTTGGCGAAAGCCGACGCGGAGATGAGAGAAGAATGGTTTCGTTTTCGTGGCCGAACAACGCGGACGCTCCGTCCCACGATCATCATGCCGGGGTGGGCGAACCGGAACTGAATCCCGCCGACGCTGAGGAAATTCTCCGTGGTCTGGCCGGAGTCTTCAGCCACCAGACTCCGGCTAGCGCAAGACGCGTCGTGTATCCGCCAGAACGGCCAGACCAGGGTTGGTCCGCGGATGCGCAACTCCCGAACCTGGAAGCCCGATATCGCGCCCTGGTCGAACAAATTCCTGCCGTGGTGTTCATGGCGTATCTCGATCGGGGCATCGGCGAGGCATACGTCAGTCCGCAGATTGAAGCCGCGCTGGGTTTTTCTCAGGAAGAGTGGCTGGAGGATCCAGTCCGCTGGTATCGACACATCCATCCTGACGACAAGCGCCGCTGGAGCACGGAAGCGGCAGAGATGTTTCTTACCGGCAACCCGTTGCGTTCCGCGTATCGTGTGGTTTCCCGCGATGGCCGCATCCTCTGGTTTCATTGCGAAGCCAAGATGATCCGCAAGGAGAACGGCGAGCCCTGGTTCATTCACGGTGTGGGCTTTGATATTACCGATCTAAAGCAGACCGAAGAAGCGTTGCAGGAGGAGCGCAACGTCATCTCCGCCATTCTGGATACGGTGGGCGCTTTGGTCGTAGTGCTGGACCCGGAAGGCCGCATCATCCGCTTCAACCGCGCCTGTGAACAGATGACGGGATACTCGTTCGCGGAGGTTCAGGGAAGATTCATTTGGGACTTGTTCCTGCTTCCGGAAGAAGTGGATCGCTTCAAAGCTTCATTCCAAAAGACGCGCAGCGACCAGCGTCCACAGGAGTACGAGAGTTGTTGGGTGAACCGGGATGGCAGGCAGAGAATTATTGCCTGGTCTACAACCGTCCTGCCCGGTGCCTGCAAAGCTGCGGCTTTCATCATCGCATCCGGGATTGATGTGACCGAACGAAAACGGGCCGAGGTCAAATTCCGCGGGCTGCTCGAAGCGGCGCCCGACGCGGTTGTAGTGGTCAATCGAGAAGGCAGGATTGTGCTGGTCAACGCCCAGGTGGGAAAACTGTTCGGCTACCGGCACGAAGAGTTGCTGGGACAACCCCTCGAACTGCTGGTGCCGGCGCGGTTGCGGCGCAAACACTCCGAACACCGTAGTGTTTTTTTCGAAGAGCCGCGGGTCCGACCCATGGGAGCAGACGGCGAAGAACTCTACGGCTTGCATAAGGACGGCCACGAATTCCCCGTGGAGATCAGCCGCAGCCCGCTGGAGACGGAAGAAGGTGTTCTGGTTTCAAGCGCGATTCGCGACATCACGGAGCGCAAACACCTGGAGAAAACAATTCTGGAGATCAGCGCCCGGGAGCAGCGCCGCATTGGACAGGATCTGCATGATGGCTTGGGCCAGCATCTGACTGGTATTGCCTTTATGAGCAAGGTGCAGGAGCAGAAGCTGGTGGAGAAAGGCCTGCCCGAGGCGGGCGACGCAGCCAAGATCGTGAAGCTGGTGAATGAGGCCATCCACAAGACGCGGGAGTTGGCGCGTGGTCTGCTTCCCGTTTTGTCTGACGAGCAGGGTTTAATGTCGGCCTTGCAGCAGTGGGCAGGCGAAGTAGAGGATTTATTCGGGGTCAGTTGCCGGTTGCAATGTTTTACTCCGGTACTGATTCATGACGATACTGCGGCCACGCATCTCTACTTCGTTGCCCGGGAGGCGGTAAACAACGCGATTAAACACGGTCATGCCCGTCATATTGTGATGCGGCTGGCTGCCGACCAGCAGCAAGGAGTCCTCACCATCCAGGATGACGGCTGTGGCATCGGGAACACTGCTCCCGGCAACAAAGGAATGGGGCTGCACCTGATGAATTACCGGGCCAGGATGATCGGGGGGGCGCTCGACGTGCAGCGCATCGCCCGGGGTGGCACGAGGGTGACCTGTTTGTTCCCGGTCTTGCTTCGCACTAAGGGCGAGGGAATGAAGTGAACATGAGCGTGATTTACAAATCGCAGAACCATTCGGTCACTAAGAAAAGAATTCTGGTGGTCGATGACCATCCCATCGTGCGCCAGGGGTTGGCGCTACTGATCAACCGGGAGTCCGATCTGGTGGTTTGCGGCGAAGCTGAAGAAGCGACGGGGGCGATGCACGTGCTGGCTTCGGCGCGGCCCGACGTGCTCATCGTGGACATCTCGCTGAATGGCCCCGACGGCCTTGATCTGCTGAAGAATATTCGCACCACTCACCCCAGTCTCCCAGTGCTGATACTGTCCATGCACGACGAGTCAATCTACGCCGAACGCGCGCTCCGCGCCGGGGCGAACGGCTACATCATGAAGCAGGAAGCCACGGAAAAGGTCCTGGTTGCGGTGCGCCGCATTCTGAATGGTGAGATTTATGTCAGCGACCGCATCGCCAACCGACTGCTTAAGCACTACATCACCGGCTCCGGCGCCCTGCGAAATTCAACCATCGCGGATCTCAGCGACCGGGAACTGGAAGTGTTTCGTCTGATCGGAGAGGGTCACGGAACCCGGCAGATCGCGGAAGAATTGCACGTCAGCGTAAAAACCGTCGAATCCTACCAGGCCCACATCAAGGAAAAACTCTCGCTGCGCAGCGCCCGCGAGCTTATGCAGCACGCCATTCAGTGGAATATGAACGAAAAGACAGGGTGATGGTGAGCATTCAGCACTTAGCATTCTGAGGTCCCCTTGTGCGCTGTCCCAAATCCGGAATGCCTTGTGCTGAACGCTGCCCCTCCCAAGGCGTAAGGGAATCCCCGATACCCCTCATGGTGAATCCCACCAAAGCGAAAAAGTGGCGCTCCCCCTTGTGACATACCCCCGACATCGTTGATCCTACCGCCGGACACTAGCCGGACAGTATAGGTTCCAATTTGGAGACGGAGAGAACTCCTCGTGGTGTTGCTCTCCCCAATGCGGTTCCAGTTCGTGGACAAGGAACTCGTCGTGCCCTGTGCTTAACAAGTTGATGTGGGAAAGGAGAAAGCACTCATGGCAGCAGAAAAGGTTCCATACGGTCGAGTGACACAAAAACCATCGCCGGTTGCGGAAGTGCACATTGTGTGGATGACGGCCGGTCTGGGTTGCGATGGAGACTCGGTGTCAATCACTGCAGCCACCCAGCCCAGCATCGAAGACGTTATCTTGGGGGCCATTCCCGGCCTTCCCAAAGTGCACCTGCACAATCCGGTCCTGGCCTATGAAGTCGGCGACGACTTCATGAAGTACTGGTACCAGGCGGAAGAAGGGAAACTCGATCCATTTGTTCTTGTGGTGGAAGGATCCATCCCCAATGAAAAGATCAAGAAGGAAGGCTACTGGGCAGCCTTCGGAACTGATCCCAAGACCAAGCAACCCATCACCACGAATGAATGGATTGACCGTCTGTCCCCGAAAGCCTTGGCGGTGATTGCTTGCGGAACCTGTGCCACCTACGGCGGAATTCACGCCATGGAGGGCAATCCGACCGGCTGCATGGGTCTGGCGGACTACCTGGGCTGGGATTGGCGGTCCAAGGCTGGCTTGCCCATCGTCAATGTTCCCGGATGCCCGGTGCAACCCGACAACTTCATGGAAACCGTGCTTTACCTGCTCTACCAGGTGGCTGGACTGGCGCCCATGATTCCGCTCGACGATCAACTGCGTCCCACCTGGCTGTTCGGCAAAACGGTCCATGAAGGTTGCGATCGAGCCGGGTACTACGAACAAGGTGACTTCGCCGAAGTGTATGGCTCCCCCAAGTGCATCGTGAAGCTGGGATGCTGGGGCCCGGTAGTGAACTGCAACGTTCCCAAGCGGGGATGGATGGCCGGACTCGGCGGCTGCCCCAACGTAGGCGGCATCTGCATTGGCTGTACCATGCCAGGCTTCCCGGACAAGTTCATGCCATTCATGGATGAGCCACCCGGGGCGAAGGTCTCCGCCGGGGCGATCGGCGCATATGGCCGTGCGATTCGCGCTCTGCGGTCGATGACGCAATCTACCGTCAACAAGGAACCGAAGTGGCGGCATCCACGGGCTGAATTAACGACCGGATACCATCCGAGATCCAACTGAGAATCCAAAGGAGCGATCGCATGAGCACTATTACGGCACCAACCAAGGATCTTCCCGGCAAAAAGGGGAATCTGGTGGAAATGAACTGGGACCCGATCACCCGGATCGTGGGCAGCCTGGGCATCTTCACCAAGATCGACTTCGAAAACCGCCATGTGGTCGAGTGTCACAGCACCTCGTCCATTTTTCGTGGGTACAGCATTTTCATGAAGGGCAAGGACCCGCGCGACGCTCACTTCATCACCAGCCGGATCTGCGGGATTTGCGGCGACAACCACGCCACCTGCGCTACCTACGCTCAGAACATGGCGTTTGGCATCAGGCCGCCCGCGATCGCGGAGTGGATTGTCAATCTCGGCGAGGCCGCCGAGTATATGTTCGATCACAACATCTTCCAGGACAATCTGGTCGGCGTCGACTTCTGTGAGCAGATGGTCAAAGAGACCAATCCTAAGGTCTGGACCAAAGCCCAGTCCACCCCCGCGCCGCACGCCAACCTGCATGGCTACCGTACCATCGCCGATATCATGACCGCGCTCAACCCGTTTACCGGCGCTTTCTATCGCGAAGCCTTGGTGATGAGCCGCCTGACACGGGAAATGTTCTGTCTGATGGAAGGCCGCCACGTTCATCCGTCTACTTTGTATCCCGGCGGCGTCGGCACCGTCCCCACGATCCAACTCTTCACCGATTATCTGGTCCGTTTAATGAAGTACGTCGAGTTTATGAAGAAGGTCGTTCCCCTGCACGACGATTTGTTCGACTTCTTCTATGACGCGTTGCCCGGTTACGAAGAAGTGGGCCGCCGTCGTGTGCTGCTGGCTTGCTGGGGGTCATTCAACGATCCCGATCATTGTGACTATACCTACAAGAATATGACGAACTGGGGCCGCGCTATGTTCGTCACTCCAGGTATCGTGGTCGACGGAAAACTAGTGACCACAGATCTGGTGGACATCAACCTGAACATCCGCATCTTGCTGGGCAGTTCCTATTACGACGATTGGAAGAATTCCCAGGTCTTCGTCAAGACTGATCCCCTGGGGAATCCAGTGGACAAGAATCATCCCTGGAATCAGACCACCATCCCCCGGCCGCAAAAGCGCGACTTTGGCGGCAAATATACCTGGGTCATGTCGCCGCGCTGGTTCGACAAGCGTACTGGCGACCATCTCGCGATGGATACCGGCGGCGGTCCCATCGCTCGTCTGTGGGCAACCGCGCTGGCCGGGCTGGTGGATATCGGCTACATCAAGGCAACCGGCTCGAGCGTGAAAATGTATCTACCAAAAACAACTTCACTGCCTGAGGTCGAGTTCGAGTGGAAGATCCCCAAGTGGAGTAACGCGATCGAACGCGATCGGGCGCGGACCTACTTCCAGGTTTATGCTGCGTGCGCCGCGTTGCATTTCATGGAAAAGGCACTGGGCGAACTGCACGCTGGCCGCACCAAGACCTGGACTGATTTTAAGGTCCCGCAGGATGCCATTGGCTGCGGCTTCCACGAAGCCGTGCGCGGCGTGCTCTCGCATCACGTGGTGATCAAGGATGGCAAGATCGCCAACTACCATCCGTATCCGCCGACTCCCTGGAATGCCAATCCGCGCGATATTTATGGCACTCCGGGGCCGTACGAGGATGCGGTGCAGAATACCCCGATCTTTGAAGAAAACGGTCCGGACAAATTCAAGGGAATCGATATCATGCGCACGGTACGAAGCTTCGATCCTTGTCTGCCGTGCGGCGTACACATGTATTTGGGGAACGGAAAAGTGCTGGAGACGCATCATTCTCCGATGTTTGGCCTTCAACCCTGAACTTGCTCCGCGCGCTTGACGAAGGAGTGAGGGTGATTGCTGTTAGGAATCGCCAGCTACGCCCGCTGGCCAGGCGTCTGGCATCTCGAAACTGCGCTCTCACTCCTGATTTTTTTGACTGCTGGAGTGTGATGGTTTGGTAAATAGGGTTTGACAAGGAGCATCGTGGCCGACGGCAAAGACTTTCGAGAAGACATAGAGCGCATCGGCGGGCTCGTGCAAGAGATCGAATCGATCGCCGATCCTGCGGTACGGGCTGCAACCAAGAACTTGGTGCAGTCCCTCATGGATCTGCACGGCGCTGCCCTGGAGAAGGCCCTCGACATCGTCGCCGAAGCCGGAGAGCCGGGAATGAGCATCATCGACCGGCTAGGCCGCGATTCTCTGGTGAGCAGCCTTCTGATTCTTTACGGGCTGCATCCCGAGGACATCGAAACCCGCGTGGCGAGAGCAGTCGACAGGGTGAGGCCGCAGTTGCGCAAACAGGGCTGTGAAGTTGAGCTGCTCAGTGTGACCGACGGTGCGATCCGGCTGCGAGTCGAAACCGGCTCGCACACCTGCGGCTCAACCGCGAAAACCTTGCAAGCTACGCTCGAAGGAGCCATGTACGACGCAGCGCCGGATTTGACCTCCCTGGTCATCGGAGGTTTTGACGAGAAGCCCGCTTCCGGGTTTGTAGCTTTGGACAAGTTGATGAGTGGCGCCGCCGCGCCGGTCGTGCAAACGCCGCAAGGCACGGATTAAGAGGACGCAGGAAGGCTTCTGCGATGTTGCAACCATGAGTGCAGGACAATTCACGGAATCCGCCGCCGGCTTTGGAACGCTGCGCCAGTTGGCGCGCCGCGAGCGGCCGCTCGAGCGCTGCGAATTATGCAGCCTAGGCTTGCGGCCCGATCATCCGCATCTGGTCGAACTGGCCGAGCGCAAGCTCCTCTGCACCTGTGAGGCCTGCGCGATTCTATTCAGCGGTCAGGGAGTGAAGTTCAAGCGCGTGCCCCGCCGCGTACTCTCGCTTCCCGCCTTCAATCTCAGCGACGCCGAGTGGAATGATTTGATGGTCCCCATCAACATGGCTTTCTTTTTCCGCAGCAGTCCTGAAGACCGCATAGTCGCTCTCTATCCCAGCCCCGCGGGCGCCACCGAATCGCTGCTTGCGCTCGAGTCCTGGAACGACATTGTGGCGCGCAATCCGATTCTGAACGAAATGGAATCAGATGTGGAAGGGCTGCTGGTCAACCGTCTCGGCTATTCCCGGGGATCCTCCCCTGCCGAGTATTACCTACTTCCCATTGACGAATGCTACAAGCTGGTGGGCCTGATCCGCATGCACTGGAAAGGTCTTTCCGGCGGCACGGAAGTGTGGAGGGAACTCGGCGAGTTCTTCGCCAGTTTGAAAGCGCGATCGATTGAGGTCAAAGCCGCGTCCCCGGTAGAAGAGGAATCTCATGCCTGAATTAAGCTTTCAGGTCGAATGCGCCGAGGTCGTTCCGCACGCCGCCTCGCCGCTGCTTGTCTTCAGGCTTCGCTTGACCAATTCCAATCCGGAAGAGACCATTCACACCGTCGCGCTGCGGTGTCAGATTCAGATTGAAGTCACCCGCCGTAAGTACACACAGGAGGACCAGGTTCGGCTTCGTGATCTGTTTGACGAACCCAGTCGCTGGGGCCAGACCCTGAAGAACTTGCTGTGGACGCACGCCAACATCGTCGTGCCATCGTTCCTGGGGACAACCGTGGCCGATCTTCCCGTGCCCTGTACATTCGATTTCAATGTAGCCGCGACGAAATACTTCGACGGCTTGGCTGACGGCGTGGTCCCCCTCTGCCTGCAGTTCAGCGGCACGGTTTTCTACGCCGGCGCGGAGGGCAGACTGCAGGTCGCGCCCATTTCCTGGGACAAGGAAGCTCGATTCAAGCTGCCGGTAAAAGTCTGGCGCGACATGATGGAATCTTACTATCCCAACTCCGCCTGGCTGTGCCTGCACAAGGACGCTTTCGACCGCTTGTATGAATACAAGGTCCGGCACGGCATCCCCAGCTGGGAAGAGGCGCTCGAAAGAATCCTGCCGGTTGAGGAGACGGTGGTTCCATGAACCTCGCGGTGGTGGACAAGATCGCGAAGGCGGTGCTTTACGAGGGGTACATGCTCTATCCCTATCGTCCATCGTCGGTGAAGAATCAGCAGCGCTGGAATTTCGGCGTACTCTGCCCACAGTCCTACAGCGAGGCGCAGAAAGGCAGCGAGGCCTGGACTATGCAGACGGAATGTCTGGTCCAGGGCAGTTCGCCGACGACGCTGGAAATCCGCGTGCGGTTTCTTCAGTTGGTGGCACGGTCGGTCGGCGAACTCACGAACCCAGTGAGCGAGTTGCCGCCAGTTGGAGCCCCGGAATTTCATCTGGTCGCAAGACTTGAAGCAGCCGGCCGTGTCTATCAGCCCTGGCATGAAGCGGTTGAGCGGGAAATGATCCTGCCGGTATGCGGCGTGGAAGCGCTCGTCCAGACGCCCCTGTCACAGTCGTTCACATTTCCGGCCGGGAAACAATTGGAGTATCTGCGGGATGGAAAAGGTTTGATTACCGGCGTGATCATCCGCGAGCAAAGCGCGCTGCAAGGAATGCTCGAGATCAGAAGCGAGAGCGTCGGCGATGATTTGTTCAAAGTCAGTGTGCGCATTCGCAACCGCACGCCTTTTGCCGCCGCGCATCAGGCCGTCCGTGAAGATGCCTTATTGAGTTCCTTGGTCTCGACGCACACCGTTTTAGGCGTGCAGGATGGCAAGTTTGTTTCGCTGCTCGCGCCTCCGGACCAGGTAAGCGAGCTTGCCGCGAGTTGCGAAAACGTCGGAACCTGGCCTGTCCTCATCGGCGAAGAAGGACAATGCGACACCGTACTCTCCTCGCCGATCATTCTCTACGATTATCCCCAGATCGCGCCGGAAAGCGCCGGAGATCTTTTCGACGGAACCGAGATCGACGAGATTCTTTCCCTGCGAATCATGACGCTGACCGACGACGAGAAGCGTGAAATGAGCCAGTCGGACGAGCGCGCCCGCCAGATGCTCGAGCGCACAGAAACCATGCCGGTGGAACAGTTGATGAAGTTGCACGGAGTGCTGCGGGGACTGCGCCCACTCAGGGAGGAGACCCGATGAATGAGTGGGAGTGGCAGCTTCTGGAAGAAAAGACTGCAATCGACCATCTGGAAATTTCGGGAGTTGAAGTCAAGACTGGAAGCCGTGTGCGCCTGCGGCCCCGTAAAGGTGGCGATGTGATGGACATCGCGCTCGCCGGGCAGATTGCCACTATCGAATGCATCGAACAGGATTACGAAGGCAAGCATCACGTCTGCGTGGTGTTGGACGACGATCCCGGCAGGGACATGGGTTTGCTTCGTCAACCTGGTCACCGATTCTTCTTCGATGCGGAAGAAATTGAGCCACTCTCACCCGACGAATGTCCCCAGGCTTCCGCCGTGCAGAAACCAACCATCCTGGTTGCGGGTATCGGCAACATCTTCCTCGGGGATGACGCGTTTGGTGTCGAAGTGGTTCGCCGCCTGGCCAACCTGCAACTGCCACAAAGTGTGCGCGTGGCCGATTTTGGCATCCGCGGCTTCGACCTGGCCTACGCGCTGCAAGACGGTTATGAAACCACAATTCTGGTGGACGCTTGTCCGCACGGCGAAGCTCCCGGCACTCTCTATGTCATCGAACCTGATTTGAAGGCGTTGGACGATCTTGCCTTGAATGCCCCGGAAGCTCCTCAGGCCATGATGGAAGCCCACACCATGAATCCGGTCAGCGTGCTGCGCATGGCTCGAGCCATGAATATCGGATTGAAGAATATTCTGTTGGTGGGCTGCGAGCCGGAAACACTCGGAGGCGAAGAAGGCCAGATGGGATTGAGCGCGCCGGTGGAAGCCGCCGTGGATTCCGGAGTAAAGCTGCTCGAGTCGATCATTGACAAAGTTCTCAACGGGGATAAGCCTGGTTCAAGCTAAGTTCAAAACAGTAAACATCATGCACAAATAAGGAGATCGCCGTGGCAACGGAAAATGGCAAGGAAAGCTTCAACGACAAGGACATGCTGTTCATGCTCAGTGGTGTGGCGCTAATCGTTTTCGGGGCGGGACTGATTCTTTCCAACCCGATCGCGCAGCGCTATCTCGGCCAGTTCGGCCTGGGGAATCTCGCACAGGGCGCCCTGCCCGATCTGGACCGGTATTTGAAGTTGCGGTCCATGTGAACCAAGTTGGACGGGTGACGGCCAGTTGGGCGGGGTGGCTGACCACGGGCTGCGCGGGCTGTCCCTTTGTGCCTTTCGTGGGCGGGCGGAGGAGGTATTTAATGGCTTTGAATCGAAATTTAAGAGGCCGAGCGAGTCATGGGGAATGCGCATTACGTGTTGGACGCCAAAACCAGCCAGCTCACGGTACAAGCCTTTGCCGAGGGCTTGGCGGGCATAGCGGACCACCGCCCGCAGTTTTCTGTTCGCGAATTTTCCGCGGAGCTGGAGTTTGACCCTGATCAACTGAAAGGCGGTTCGCTGCGGCTGAGGGCTAAGACCGCATCGCTCGAAATCATGGATGAGGTTTCGCAACGGGATCGGAAAGCGATCGAGCGGGTGATGTTCGGTGATGTATTGCACCCGCAGCGGTTCCCGGAAGTGGAATTCCGCAGCGCCCAGGTGGTTTGCACGGGCGTGGGAGAAAGCCGTTATCGGGCCGACGTGATGGGGACGACAGTTCTGCACGGAGAGGAAAATCCGCAGACAATGCAGGCGCAATTGATCCTGATCGACGGAAGCTTGCGGGCCTACGGAGAATTCCGGCTCCGGCAGAGCGACTATGGACTTGCGATCGCTTCCGTGGCCGGTGGAGTACTCCGCATCAAAGATGAGCTTAAGTTTACATTCTTTTTCGTGGCCCGAAAACAGGCGGAAACTCGAATTAGAGCCGCTGCCGCGCGGGTCTGAAGGCCTGCCGGGCCGGAGGTTTTGTTTTGCATTACGCTTTGAATAAGGACACAGGCCCGGAGGCTGCCACGATCCGCTACTTCACGGATGCGAAGCGGAGCAATTTCACCGTTCGGGTGTTTGCCACGGGCCTGCTTTCGGCCTTTGGCCACAGCCCGGTGATTGCGATTCCCGATTTTGAAGGCGAGATCTCGCTCAGTCCTGACGCGGTGGAACACAGTTCTGTGCGAATGGTGATCCATTCGGCTTCGCTGATCGTCACCGACGACATCAGCGAGAAAGATCGTAACGAAATCAACCGCGCCATGCACCAGGAAGTCCTGGAGTCCGATTCCTTTCCCGATATTGTGTACGAGTGTTCTCGCCTCTCCGCCAGCAAAACCGGGGAGGGCCAGTACTGGCTAACGTTGGACGGAGAACTGACGCTGCACGGAGTTGCCCGCACACAGCCGGTTTCCGCGCGCGTCTCGGTGAACGGAGACGTGTTGCGCGCGATGGGAGATTTCTCCGTCCGCCAGAGTGATTACGAGATTCGCCCGGTTTCCGCCGTGGGCGGAACCATCAAGCTGAAAGATGAACTCAAGCTATCGTTTGATATTTCCGCCCGCAAACAGATGTGATGGTTGCGGGCGCGGGTTTTTTCGAAGATGGATCATAACGGTGCAAATCATGACGTCGCGGGAGGATGCCGAATGTGTTTAGCCATACCAGGGAAGATCGTCGAGATCTCTTCCGACAACCAGGATTCCGCGCTCGTGGACATAGTTGGCGTGCGACGCAAGATCGATCTGGGCCTGTTGCAGGATGACAAGCCGGTCCCCGGCGACTGGGTGCTCATTCACGTGGGCTTCGCCATGAGCAAGATCAGCGAGCAGGATGCCAACGACCAGATGAACACGCTTCGGCTCCTCGGAGAGGTAGAGGGCGCGGTTCAGGAAGTTCAAGGTTACGGTTTGGAGGGTGTCCAGTGAGATCCGGCGCGTTCAGCCCGCGAGGGGGTCAGCGTGAGATTCGTTGATGAGTTTCGCGAACCCGAACTGATTTCGAAGACAGCAGAAGAAATTCGGCGTCTCGCCGGTACCGAACGCCAGTACCGCATGATGGAAGTCTGCGGCGGTCACACCCATGCCATCTACCGTTTTGGCCTGAAAGACATCCTTCCCGAAAACATTGAGTTGATCCATGGCCCCGGCTGCCCGGTTTGTGTTCTTCCCATGGGAAGAATCGACGATGGCCTCGCGATCGCGCAGCAGCCAGAGATTATTTTCGCTGCCTTTGGCGACATGATGCGCGTTCCCGGAGCTCAGGGCAGCCCGCTTGAGCACAAAGCTCGTGGCATGGATGTTCGCATCGTGTACTCGCCTTCCGATGCGCTGAAGCTGGCCCGGCTCAATCCCGAAAAACACGTTATGTTTTTCGCCATCGGTTTCGAGACCACCGCCCCGTCGACCGCGCTCACGCTGATGCGCGCCAAAGCGGAGGGAATCCGAAACTTCTCGGTGTTCTGCAACCATGTGACCATCATCCCGGCTATCCGCGCGATTCTGGATTCTCCCGACATGCGGCTGGACGCTTTTATTGGGCCGGGACATGTCTCGACCGTGATCGGCTGCCGGCCCTACGAGTGGGTCGCTGCGAATGAGCATAAGCCCATCGTGGTTTCTGGATTCGAGCCGCTGGACATGCTGCAATCCGTTGTCATGCTCCTCAATCAGTTGAGGAGAGGCGAAGCCCGGGTCGAAAATCAATACAAACGAGTGGTTCCATGGGAAGGCAACCGGGCTGCGCTTCGGGCCATGGCGGAAGTTTTCCAGTTGCGCCCCTACTTCGAGTGGCGTGGACTGGGCTTCATCTCGCAGTCAGCCTTGCGTCTGCGCGACACTTACGCCGAGTGGGACGCGGAGCAGCGCTTCGACGTTCCTGGAATCCGCGTCACCGACCCCAAAGCCGCGCAATGTGGGGAAGTGTTGAAAGGCGTACTGAAGCCTCATCAGTGCAAACTATTCGGCCGCGAGTGCACCCCGGAGCATCCGATCGGTGCGCTCATGGTTTCATCGGAAGGATCATGCGCCGCATACTTCAACTACGAACACCGCAAGGCGGCCCTGACAAGTCTGAGGTCGATCGCATGAGTACTCAGGGCACCACGGAGGCCAAGCCGGTTCCCATCCGGTTCCGCGATTCGCAGATCGAAATGGCCCACGGCGCCGGAGGCAAGGCCAGCCGCCGGCTGGTCGAGGGGCTATTTGCTCCCTTGCTTTTTGGAAATATTCCGGGTCCGTTGGGCGATGCGGCCCTCGTGGACATAAGCGGCGCAAGGGTCGCCGTCACAACCGACAGTTTTGTCGTCAAGCCTCTGACTTTTCCGGGCGGCTCCATCGGTGAGCTTGCCGTCAACGGAACGGTGAATGACCTTGCCGTCTCGGGAGCCAGAGCGGAAGCTCTGGTGGTCAGCTATGTGCTTGAGGCGGGACTTCCCACCTCGGTTCTGGAGGCGGAGGTCCGTGCGATGGCCCGGGCGGCGAGGGAGGCGGGAGTCCGGATCGCAGGCGGGGACACAAAGGTGGTAGAACACGGTAAGGCCGATCAGATGTACATCACGACCACCGGGATTGGCCGCTGTCTTGGCGAGGTCGCGATCGATCCCTGCTCAGCGCGGCCCGGCGACAAGATTCTGCTCTCTGGCCCAATCGGGGACCACGGTATCACCATTCTGCTGGCCCGTGGCGAGTTGGACCTGGAAGCTGACCTTTATTCCGACACGCGTTCCGTGCTTCCTTTGGTCGAAGCTCTGGTCGCAGCCGCAGGTCCCGGCATCCGCTGGATGCGCGATCCAACCCGCGGAGGCGCTGCCACTTCGCTTAATGAACTCGCGTGCGATTGCGGATTGGGGATTGTTTTGTTTGAAGAACACATTCCGGTGCGGGATGCTGTCCGTGGCGCGTGTGAGTTGTTGGGGTTGGACCCTCTCCATATCGCGAATGAGGGCCAGTTTCTCGCGGTCGTGGCTCCGGAGTATGCTGACGCCGCGATCAATTCGTTGCGTCTGGTGTCGGGCGGAGAAGGGGCGCAGCTGATCGGTGAAATCCGCGAACAGCCCGCCGGCTCGGTCCTGGTTACGACCCTTTACGGTGGCAGTCGCATCATAGACATGCTTGTGGGCGATCCTTTGCCGCGAATTTGTTAGTGGGCAGGTGATATGACGACAGCGTGCAGGCTGGCCAGTCAAGTCGAGGAGCGACTGCTCGCGAGGAACCAGATATCTGAGAAGTTCTTCTTGCAGGAAGCGCCTCGCCTGGCGCTGGCTTGCCGCGGGATGTCCGAACGCTTTCTGCGCGGAGGGCGTCTGCTGGCCTTCGGGCGTGGGCCGTATGCTACCGATGCGCAGCACGTGTCCGTCGAATTCGTTCATCCGGTGATCGTGGGCAAGCGCGCTTTGCCCGCTCTCGATCTATCGCTTCTTTTTCGACCGTGGCTCGAAGCGATCCTTCGTCCTGAAGACATCGTTATGGGATTCGGCCCTCCCCAGGGCGATTCTGAAGTTTGGGCCACGCTCCAGCAGGCGCACCGTCAGGAGGCGATGACTTTCGCCCTGCCGGGCATCGAAGGCTCCTACGCTGTGGATGCGGCTACGCAAGACCCGTTGATCCACCAGGAGATCATTGAGGTCCTCTATCACACGCTGTGGGAGACGGTGCACGTTTTCTTCGAACACCGCGAACTGGGCCATGACGTGGGAGAATCGGCGTTTCTCTATCCGTTTCTGGGGACTGAAAAGCAGCGGACCAGCGACCTGGTGGCCGAAGTGGCATCTTCCATCATGATGAAGGTCCACGATGATGCCAAGCTGCGCACGCAGGTAGGGCGGGATGAGGTCGAGCAGATCAGCAGTGCCGCGCTTGCGATGCACGAACGGCTCTTGCGTGGCGGCAAGCTCATTCTTTTCGGGAATGGCGGCTCAGCCACAGACGCCAACGATTGGGCCATCGACTGTGTGCTCCCGCCGCTCGGCTATCACACTGTGCCCGCCGTGTCACTCTCTTTGGAGCCGGCGAACATCACTGCCGTAGCCAATGACATTGGCACCGACGCCATTTTTCTTCGCCAGCTGATCGCGCAAGCTCGTCCGGTAGACGTTGCGATCGGTATTTCCACCAGTGGCGGATCGCGCAACATCATCATGGCCCTGGAAGAAGCTCGCAAGCGCAATCTGTTAACCGTGGCGCTGCTCGGCTACGACGGAGGCGAGATCAGGCGCAAGCGGCTGGCTGATTTCCCTGTCGTGGTGAACTGCGACTACATCCCTCGCATTCAGGAAGTGCAGGCCTCGATCTACCACGTCATGCGGGAATTACTGGAGGTGTTGAACCGTGGCCAAGCTTGAGCTCTACGGTACAGCGCGCTGTCCTCACACTTCGGAGATGCGCGAATGGCTGGAGTGGCGGCGTTTCAGCTTTGTTGAGTATGACGTCGAGGCCGATCCCGCAGCTCGTCGGCGCATGCGCGAGTTGTGCGGCGGTCAACGCAGCGTTCCGATACTGATTGAGGATGGTAAGGTACGCCAGATCGGCTGGCAGGGCCGCAGTTGTATGGTGGACGGGGAATAGGAATGCCGAGTGCGTGCTCCATTCGGGTCCGCGGCGTGGTGCAGGGGGTTGGCTTCCGTCCGTTCGTTTATCGTTTGGCTCGCGCCAACACTCTGGCGGGGTGGGTGCTGAATGCCGAAGAGGGAGTCGAGATTCATTTGGAGGGCGCGGCACTGAGTTTGGAAGCCTTTGTTCGCGGCCTCAGGAGTCATCCTCCACCCGCCGCCAGCATCGCGGAGATCGAGGTCCAGCCTGCCCAGGCATTCGGTCTGAACGAATTCACGATTCGGGAGAGCCAGCGGCAACAGCACCCGACCGTTCGAATTTCGCCGGACTTGCCCGTTTGTGGTGAATGTCTGAATGAGCTATTCGACCCCGCCGATTCGCGCTACCTTTATCCCTACATCAACTGCACCAATTGCGGTCCGCGCTATAGTGTCCTGCTGGCTTTGCCTTACGACCGCCCGAACACCACCATGAAGGACTGGCTGCTGGACGATGTTTGCGCCGCGGAGTACCGCGATCCATCGAATCGGCGTTTTCACGCGCAGCCCGTAGCCTGTCCGGCTTGCGGTCCCGGCTATTACCTTCACCCTCCCGATGAAGCGGCGGGCGGGAATGAAGGCAGTATTCGCCGGGCAGCCGAGATTCTCCGTGCCGGTGGGATCCTCGCAGTGAAAGGACTCGGCGGGTACCACTTGGCATGCGATGCCCGGAATCCAACTTCTGTCGCGGCTTTGCGGACGCGCAAGTACCGGAAAGAAAAACCATTCGCATTGATGGCGAAAGACATTTCGGTTTCTCGCACTCTGATCGATTTGCCGGCGGAGGCTGAGTTGTTGCTGACCTCTCCTGCTCGGCCCATTGTTCTGGCCCCGAAGAGGGTGGAGCTCGCCGGGGTAGCGCCGGAAAACAACGAACTCGGCGTCATGCTGCCCTATACTCCTCTGCACCACTTGCTCTTCGCGGCGGGCGCTCCGGACGTCCTGGTCATGACCAGTGGGAATCGGTCGAGTGAACCAATCGCCTACGAGGACGAAGACGCCTTGCACCGTCTGGCAGGAATCGCCGACTCGTTTCTGATCGGGCAACGGCCCATTGCGCGCCGCGTGGATGACTCTGTGGCGCGTGCGGGTGCGTTCGGCCCTGTGGTCCTACGCCGCGCCCGGGGGTACGCTCCGGGCGCAGTCGCATCGCTTCCTGCCGAACGTCCCATTCTCGCACTGGGCGCCGACCTGAAAAATACGGTCACGCTGGTGGTGGACGGCCAGGCCTTTGTCAGCCAGCATATGGGCGACCTTGATCACTACGAAACCTTCCGCGCATTTAAGGAGACGGTTCGCGATCTGGTATCCATGTACGAAGTTCGCTGGGACGATCTGCTTCTGGTTCACGACTGCCACCCGCAATATCTCTCAACCGCGCACGCCATCGCGCTTGGGGTATCGAGGAGTCATGCAGTACAACATCACCGCGCCCATGTGGCATCGGTGCTGGCCGAGCGGGGCGAGTGGACGAAGCGTGTCGCCGGGGTAAGTTTTGACGGCACCGGATATGGAGACGATGGATCGATCTGGGGCGGCGAGATCTTCGTCGGAAGTGTCAAAGAAGGATTCAAACGCGTGGCTCATCTGCGTCCGGCGGCACTGGCCGGCGGCGATGCCGCCGCGGGCTTTCCGGTTCAGGCCGCTGCCGGATTCCTCTTCCAACTTGACGATCTCCCCGACTTCACCCGACCACCCTTTGGTTTTTCCGCACGCTACCGGAGGGCATCGGAATTGGTCCGCAAGGGCGTGCGCACTTTCGCCACCACCTCGATGGGCCGACTCTTCGATACGGCCGCCGCGCTGCTGGGCTTTACTCGGGAGATCAGTTTCGAAGGCCAGGCCGCCATCTGGCTCGAACAACTCGCCCGCGGCGCGCCGTCGGGCGAGCCCTATCCCTTCTCCTTCACCGGCGCAGAGTTGGATTTCCGCCCCCTACTTCGAGCCGTCATCGAAGACCGCCTCCGCGCCCGCGATGTGCGCGAAATTGCGCGATCCTTCCAGTGGGGAATCGCTCAGGGTCTCGGCGATGCTTTGAAACTAATTTCTCGCAATCACGGGGTGGATAGTGTGGTTCTCTCGGGCGGAGTTTTCCAGAACGAGCAGTTGCTTGAAGACCTGAAGTCTTTGCTGAAAGACGAATCGCTCGAGGTGTGGACAAACCACGCCGTTCCACCTAACGACGGCGGAATCAGCCTGGGACAGGCAGCACTGGCGGCGTTTGGTCAGTTCGACACCATCCAACAGCCCGGCGACTATGCCACCGAGTTGACCCATGCATGAGCTTTCCATTGCGATAAGTATCGTAGAACTCGCCCAGGAAGAGGCCGAACAGCGGGGGGTTCAGTTTGAGGCCGTGCACCTCAAGCTGGGAGCGCTGTCTGGCGTGGCAAAAGAAGCGCTCCTCTCGTGTTATCAGATGGCCTGCGAGAATACTCCGCTCGAAGGATCCCGGCTGGTGATTGAAGATGTTCCCGTCGTGATCTTCTGTCCCAGTTGCCAGGCCCAACGCTCTCCCAGCTCGGTGCAGTTGTTTTGTTGCTCGGAATGCCATACTCCTGCCTCTGAGGTCGTTCACGGTAAGGAACTCGAAGTAGTTGCATTGGAGATAAAGGAATGTGCCCCGAACCTCGTTTGATCGAAGTCCGAAAGAACGTTCTGAAGCAGAACGACGTGGTGGCCCGCGCTCTTCGCGACCGCTTCCGCGCCGCCGGAGTCTTCGTAGTGAGCCTGGTCTCTAGCCCCGGCTCGGGCAAGACTGCATTCCTCGAGAAGACTCTCACACAGCTTCGTCCCAACTATCGCGTGGCCGCGCTGGTAGGCGATCTGGCCACCGAGAATGATGCTCTGCGGCTGGCGCGCAGCCAGGTCCCGGTCAAGCAAATCACCACCGGCACCCTCTGTCACCTCGAAGCCGCCATGGTCCAAAGCGCTCTGGAAGAATGGGACCTCAACCAGTTGGATTTCCTCTTTATCGAAAACGTGGGAAACCTGGTGTGTCCTTCCTCCTATGACTTGGGAGAAGACCTCCGCCTCGTTCTCATTTCAGTAACCGAAGGAGAAGACAAACCACTCAAATATCCGACCATTTTCAACAGCGCCGACGTAGCAATCGTCACCAAGGTCGACCTGGCGGCGGCGGTCGAATTTAGCTGGGAAACCTCATACAACAATATTCAAGCCGTGCGCCCCGGCATGTCGGTGTTCAGGCTTTCTGCCAAAACCGGGGAGGGGATAGAAGAGTATTTGGGATTTCTTGCGGCGCGCCTGAGAGAATCGCGGCAGCTAGCAGCAGCAGTCTAAGAAATCAAACGCAAGAGGCCCCTGGCATCGTGTTAGCGAGCGTGGCCTACGACGCAGCCTCGCCAAGTTTCAACGTCTCGTCAGGATGGGTGAGAGCAACGGCCAGCCCTTCGAAAACACGAAGCGCAACCACGCGCCTGCCCTCCGCGAAGTGACCACGGCGGTGATGACCAGTGTGGTGTGGAAGGCTGCGCTGATGATCTGTTGCCTCCTGCTGGAGAACGACGCATACGGTCGACACGTGAAAGACCGTTCGCTTCGGTTGTGCTTAAGTCTTCGACTGGAAGAAGAAAAGAATATGACCGATGGCAGCGGAAATCGAGGACCAGGTCTTGCGAGTCCGGTGACTCCGGGCCGCTGTCGAGTCGTCGGCTCGCAGGAGTGGGCGCAAAGCAATTATTAGGTTCCGCTTAAAGGGTTGCGCCAACCTCGATGCTCTCCTAGAATAAAATAAGTCGACGGAATGAGGTGGCTAGGGTTCCAATCCCCGGATTGGTCCGAGCGCCACAGAGGACCGTGCGGTCCGCACCCAAGGGCAAAAATCCCAGAGGGCAAAGTCGAAACAGACTTTGTGTATCTTGGGAGCCTTTGATGGTTAACGTAGGGAACCTTCTCATTAAGCGTACCTCCAGCAGCAAGAGCCGTAACCTTCTTGGCGCTTGTCTTACCCACGTCCTGCACGATGGCTATACCGATCAACTCTATGCGCTCCTGCCAGCGTGGCAGGCACAGTTCGGCCTGTCCTACATGGGACTCGCCATGGTGCGGGCGCTCTACTACGGTACGATGGGCGGACTTCAGGTTCCCGCCGATCGCATTGCCAGTCGGCTGAAGCCGCGCTCGGCCCTCGCGCTGTCAACTTTTCTTGCTGCCCTCGGGTTTGTGGCGATGGCGCTACCCACCGGGTTCGCAGGTCTGTGCGTCGGACTCGTTCTGGCCGGAATCGGATCAAGCGTCCAACATCCACGCGCCTCGGATCTGGTGACCCATAGTTATGGCGCAGAGCCGCGCAGCGCACTAGGAATCTACAATTTTGCCGGCGACCTGGGAAAAGCTACCCTTCCCGCAATCGTTGCCCTTCTGCTGCCAGTTTTGCCCTGGCGAACTGTGGTCGGGCTGATGGGGCTTCTCGGGATTCTCGTCGCATCCGCTCTGCTTGCGATCCTACCGAATGAGCCTGGCCTCGCTTCCATCCCCCGGCATCTCGATCTCAAGCGCGAAAGTCGTGGCGGTTTCGGCGTGCTACTCTCAATCGGCGTTCTTGATACGGCAACGCGCATGGGTTACCTTCTGTTTCTCCCGTTTCTCATTCATGCGCGTGGAGGATCATCGGCAACGGTAGGTCTGGGATTGGCCTTAGTGTTCGTGGGTGGAGCGCTCGGTAAGGCGAGTTGTGGCTGGCTCGGTCAGCGCGTTGGCGTGGTCTGGAGCGTAGTTGCAACCGAAATCGCGACAGCCGCGTTGATCGTAGTTACATGTTTCACTCCGATCACCGCGATGCTGGCATTCCTCCCGCTTCTCGGTATGGTGCTGAACGGCACGTCGTCAGTTCTGTATGGCACCGTGCCAGAACTTGCCCCGAAAGGAAATACCGGCCGAGCGTTCGCTTTGTTCTATACAGGAGTTATCGGCTCGGGCGGTCTGGCGCCAATTGCTTACGGGGCAATCGCCGACCATTCCAGCCGGATGATAGGCATTCTTTTGGCGGCGGCCACAGCGGTGCTCATCGTGCCGCTGGTCTTGAGCCTCCGCACGGTGTTCTCAAGTTCGGAAGGAAGTGACTAAACACATCCCCCAGGACGATTACCGAATCGAATTGAACCGTGCCAACACAATATCAACCTGGAAGGGGCACTTGTGATTCAACCGAACCCAATTACCGAAGAATCCGCCACTGTGGAAGCGAATTGGTATTCGTCTCCATGTGCTGCTGCATGTACAGAAGGTGTCCCGGTGTAGGCTCGATGTTGCAGGAGCTTACTCCATTGCCTCCTGCCGGAGGAACACATGCCCTTAACGTTAACCTGGCAGGAAATCGCACTCAGACTGGCGCTCTCGGTCGTGGCTGGAGGGTTGATCGGCCTGGATCGCGGCGAGCACGGACGTCCAGCCGGACTTCGCACAACTCTATTAGTTTGTCTGGCGGCAGCCGTCGCCATGGTGCAAGCGAATCTATTGCTGGTGACCATTGGAAAAACACCCGATTCGTTCGTGACCCTTGACCTCATGCGTTTGCCACTTGGAATTTTGACAGGAATGGGGTTTATTGGCGGTGGCGCCATCCTCAGACGCGATAGCCTTGTGTTAGGAGTTACCACTGCCGCTACGCTATGGTTTGTGACGGTGATCGGTCTTTGTTTCGGGGGCGGCCAGATTTCCCTCGGGTTCGTAGCATTTGTACTCGGAATCCTTGTCCTTTCGGGCCTGCGTTGGTTCGACTACCACATGAAACAGGAGCAACACGCAACGCTGATTCTGACGACAGAGCGCGACGATCCGCCTGAAGAAGAAATCCAAGCCACCGTCAGAAAGGCAGGCTACAAGATCAGCATCTCGTCAGTCGCCTACGGCAGCCAAACGGAGCAGCGTCAGCTCGAATTTAACTTGCAATGGCGGGGAGTTCCGCAAAGCGCAGATGCACCGCCATTTCTTCGACAATTGCTGAAGGACCAGCGTGTGTTGGCTGCTCAATGGAAGATCTCTTAACGCAACCGGCTACCCGGATTGCTTGGACATACTTTGAGCAATCGATCCCACGAATTTCAGATCTGCAGCATGTTCTATGGAGAGAATATGGGAAGGAAGCGGCGGCCAGCCATTTCGGTCGCAAACCTCAGGGCCTTCCCCGGTAGCAACAGAAATGTGCCACCCCCGTAAATTGGACAACCCGGCGTTCTGACTGCCGTCCAGTAATCCACAAATGGTCGGAGGCCCCCGAGCAGCTGGCGAATCTCGATCAAGCACAAATCGTATTGTCGAATTTTCGTGGAAGGTCTCTTGCGACCTTAAGAGCCGACGACGTACGGCTTGGCTCACGGCTGGCATGTTGCGATCGATATCTAACTGAATATGAATGGCTTAACGTGCTCTATAGGAATGTCTTCCATCCTGCATCTTTCTAATCTCCTCACCCGTATATACCGGTAGCATGAACGCCATAGCTTATTGCTTCCTAAATTCGATGGAATCCGAAGCCAGTGCAATTGCTCGCGGTCTCCGCCGGCGCGATCCGGAATTGCTTGACCGTCTCATCGAGCAATACCAGCACCGGCTGCTCCGGTATCTGGTTTATCTAGCGGGTAATCGTGATCTGGCGGAGGACCTCTTTCAGGAAACCTGGATTCGCGTCATGGAACGTGGCCATCAGTTCGACGGCCGGCGCGAATTCAGCACATGGCTCTACGCGGTAGCGAGGAATCTGACCATCGATTATTTGCGGAAGAAAAGCCCGGTCAGCCTGGATGGATTGATGGAGGACGAAGATCATGCGCCGCTCGAACCGGCCGATTCGCGTCCCACGGCATGGGAACTGGTGCAGCAGCACGAGCAAGCCGAACGAATCAGTGCGGCATTGGTCGGCATTCCGGCGGAGTACCGTGAGGCAATCGTTTTGCGATTCCAGGATGGATTGGCTTTAGAGGATATTGCCGCGGTGACCGGGGCGCCGCTGGGCACTGTGAAATCGCGATTGTATCGCGGGCTAAACCTGCTGATGGGGCGGTTGGAGGGAATACAGGCATGACGCGGAGTGTACATGAACGGGCGCGGGAACTAATGGCGCTGGCTGGGGCTAACGATAAAGATCTCTCCGACGGGCAGCAGGCTTGGCTGCGAGCCCATCTCCAAGAATGCTTAGCCTGCCGTGATTATGGAGAAGCGGCTGGACGGGTGGTTCGCGCGTTGCGTTCCCAGCCCTTGGCCGCTGACTCGGGCCTTGTGCGAGCGACGCAGATGCGGGTGCGCTCGCGGGCTCTTGAACTGCAGCGCCAGCAAGAGCGGCTGTGGGTGATTTGCGTTTGCTGTAGCGCCGTAACGCTGGGTACTGCCTTCACGACCGCAGTGCTGTGGCGCGGGTTGGCATGGATAGGCCAGCAGGTGA
>Ga0182015_10001930_pt1 | contig 26267 bp, 17 predicted proteins | sample 712P3MmetaG_FD_120478 | JGI IMG/M metagenome (GOLD analysis project Ga0182015, IMG submission 120478) | Permafrost microbial communities from Stordalen Mire, Sweden - 712P3M metaG | ecosystem: Environmental > Terrestrial > Soil > Wetlands > Permafrost | place: Sweden: Stordalen | collected...
AAAAGCTTCTTACCGCCGTCCGCGCTGCTTAACGATTGCCGGTATCCCTTCTCGGCGCGGCGTGGCTTCGCTATGCTAGCGCAGGTGCGGGCGTAGTTCAGTGGTAGAACGACAGCTTCCCAATCATTTTCTTGACCGTCCGTTAGCTAAGAAATCCAACAAACTCAACACTTCACCTTGAAAAGGGCCCGTGAACATTGAATGTACGAACGAGCATTTGCGCAGCTAAATCGCAGGTCGTTTCGTGCGTACAAAATACTGGCCCCATCCCCTCGAAGATGGTCCCGGCGTCGCGCCGGAAATCGAGCCATTCAGGCCGTCGATCCCGGATGAACCTTTCAAGCTAAAGCCGCAGCGTGCTGACTTCCCCATCGGCAAGATCGGAACCAGCGACGCTGCCCTCGACAACTTCCTTGATGCGGTGATGGCGTTCGATGAGCGCGAGCGCATAATCCTCTACCGCGACCCAACAACGGATGGCTTGCAGCTTCGATTAGGACGCCACAGAGCGACGTGGTTGTTCTATTGGGATGACCGGCGTCATCGCCGCCGCAGGATCACGAGCAAGCGGCTAGGCTTTTTTCCGGCCATGCGTACAGAGGACGCTCGCGACGCCGCGCGAGTCGAACGTGGCAGGGTCGCAGCCGGTGAAGTCGGCCCCGGCAAGCGCGAGGCGGTCAAGGTCGAAACGTCACTCGCCGAATATGTGGCCCATTTGGAGCGTAAGGCCGCCGCCAAGCATAAACCGGCGCGTTGGGCCTATAACGTTCGGCATTTGGTGAAGTCCATCATTGCGCCACGGTGGGGCCAATGGTCGCTTGCTGATATTGCCATACACCCTGGCGCTGTCGCCGACTGGCACCGCGACGTGACAGAGGCTAACGGGCCGGTGTCAGCGAACCATTGTTGCAGGGTACTCCGCGCCTCGTACAAGCGCAGCGCCAAGCGTGACGTATCTCTGCCGCAGCGCGATCCCTGTAGCGCGGTCGAGTACAACGTCGAAACCCCTGCGCAGAAGGCCATGGCCTTCCGTGACTTCCCGAAGTGGCTCAAGGCTTGGCACACCATCGAAGTCGGGCCGAAGGCACCGGCCCGCAAAGTGTATCACCTGTTTTGCCTTCTCACTGGTATGCGGCCCGGCGAGGCCGCGCGCATCCGCTGGCGCGACGTGAAGCCCGCGCTTCGCGTTGTCGAGATACCCGGCGCGAAGGCGAGCAACACAATCCAGATCGTCATGAGTGCGCCCATTGCCCGCGCGCTCAAGCAAGCGCGTAACGTTGGCGAACCGAAGGATCCCGACGCGTTGGTGTTCGCGCACTGCGGACAGGCGGGAAATCGTGACGATCTACCTACTCGCGGCCACGCTCTTAGACATACGTGGCGCACTGTCGCTGCGGACTGCGGCGTTGATGAACTACTCGCGCATTTTATGCTCGGGCACGTTCCCCAGAATATCAGCCAGGCCTACATCACGCGCCTTGTGCTCTCAGCCGGGCCAGCCCTTCGCCAAGCGCAGCGCAAGGTGTCGAAGCGCATTTTGCATTTGCTCGGCACCGATCCGACGTAATTGCTTCGTCGCGTTCCGACTTAGCCGTGCAGCCGGGGCACAATCGTCACAGGTACCGCCAGTGTTATGTTGCTTGCCAAGATCGGACTCGACGCCATTATATCAAATCACCTCGGCAACAGAACATCTGGACCGATTGATATACATAGGCCCTCAATAGGAAGAAATTGTCTTCGGCGAGAGCGTCGCGCACGCCAAGCAATGCCGGCAGTTACTGACCGGCCGGCGAGGCCGCGCCGCGAATGCTGTTCCAAAGATTACTTGCGGCACTCACGTAATACCCGAAACTCAACGGCCCAACGCGGTCGCACGGGTTACGCAGGTCATTACGGCCACGGAGGATGGGGTCCTGCATTTCCCCGACCGTGAAAGATTGCGCGCCGATGAGGCGGTCGCGGCAAACATAGTCGCGTCGTTCGCCCGGCTCCATCAGGACGATCGGGTCTAGCTGCCAGATGCGCGCGGTCTTGTCGTAGGATGCGGTGACGACGCGAGAACCATCCGGGCTGAACGCCGCGCTCATCACGGCAGAAGTATGCCCCGAGAGCGTTGCGAGCGCCGCGCCGGTCGTCGCGTCCCACAGCCGCGCGGTTTCGTCACTAGACGCTGTGACGACGCGGCTACCGTCCGGGCTGAACACCGCGCTATGCACCGTATTCGTATGCCCCGTGAGCGTCGCGAGCGCCGCGCCGGTCTTGGCGTCCCACAGCCGCGCAGTGCCGTCTTCGGAGGCGGTGACGACGCGGCTGCCGTCCGGGCTGAACACCGCGGCAAACACCACCGACGTATGCCCCGTGAGCGTTGCCAGCGCAGCACCAGTCTTGCCGTCCCACAGCCTTGCGGTCTTGTCACCAGACGCGGTGACGACGCGGCTGCCGTCCGGGCTGAACATCGCGTCATACACCAGCGACGTATGCCCTGTGAGCGTTGCGAGCGCGGCACCGGTCTTGGCATCCCACAGCCGCGCGGTGTTGTCCCAGGACGCTGTGACGATGCGGCTGCCGTCCGGGCTGAAGACCGTGTTATGCACCGCAGCCGTATGCCCCGAGAGAATGGCGAGCGCGGCGCCCGTCTTGGCGTCCCACAGCCGCGCGGTGTGGTCAGCAGACGCGGTGACGACGCGACTGCCATCCGGGCTGAACGCCGCGCTATCCACGTCAGCCATACGCCCCGTGAGCGTTGCGAGCGCGGCACCGGTCTTGGCGTCCCACAGCCGCGCAGTGCCGTCTCCGGAGGCGGTAACGACGCGGCTGCCATCCGGGCTGAACGCCGCACCGTTCACCCGATCGGTATGCCCCGTGAGCGTTGCGATCGCCGCGCCGGTCGTGGCGTCCCACAGCCGCGCGGTCTTGTCGTTAGACGCGGTGACGACGCGGCTGCCGTCCGGGCTGAACACCGCGCTGAGCACCGGAGCCGTATGTCCCGCGAGCGTCGCGCCGGTCGTGGCGTCCCACAGCCGCGCGGTCTTGTCGTTAGATGCGGTGACGACGCGGCTGCCGTCCGGGCTGAACACCGCGTCATACACCAGCGACGTATGCCCCGTGAGCGTTGCGAGCGTGGCACCGGTCTTGGCGTCCCACAGCCGCGCGGTGTGGTCAGCAGACGCGGTGAGGACGCGATTGCCGTCCGGACTGAACACCGCGCTATATACCGGACCCGCATGCCCCGAGAGGATAGCGAGCGCGGCGCCGGTCGTGCCGTCCCACAGTCGCGCGGTCTTGTCATCAGACGTGGTGACGACGCGACTGCCGTCCGGGCTGAACACTGCGCTCTTCAACCAATCCGTATGCCCCGAAAACGTTGCCAGCGCCGCGCCGGTCTTGGCGTCCCACAGCCGTGCGGTTTTGTCGTTGGATGCGGTAACGACGCGGCTGCCGTCCGGGCTGAACGCCGCACTGTTCACCCGCTCGGTATGGCCCGTGAGCGTTGCGATCGGCGCGCCGGTCGTGGCGTCCCACAGCCGCGCGGTACTGTCATCAGACGTGGTGACGACGCGACTGCCGTCCGGGCTGAACGCCGCGCTATTCACGTTAGCCGTATGCCCCGAGAGGATAGCGAGCGGCGCGCCGGTCTTGGCGTCCCACAGCCGCGCGGTCTTGTCGTAGGACGCGGTGACAACGCGGCTGCTGTCCGGGCTGAACGCCGCGCTATTCACGTCAGCCGTATGTCCCGAGAGGATAGCGAGCGCGGCGCCAGTCTTGGCGTCCCACAGCCGCGCGGTCTTGTCCACGGATGCAGTGACGACGCGGCTGCCGTCCGGGCTGAACACCGCGCTGAGCACCGGAGCCGTATGCGAGAGCGTTGCGATCGCAGCGCCGGTCTTGGCGTCCCACAGCCGCGCGGTGTTGTCATTAGACGCGGTGACGATACGGCTGCCGTCCGGGCTGAACACGGCGCTCCGTACCAAACTCGTATGCCCAGAGAACGCCACCCTGAATGGGCACTCTTTCGCGGACGCGTAGCGCGAGAGACCATCCTCCAGTTCGCGGGAGCGAAAGGTAAGCGGTGAACTCCCCTGGGACGGTGGCAACCCGGCAACTGCCATTCGTAACGCGCGGTCGCAAAAGCCTTGCTCGGATACGATTGCGGATGAACTCGCGAAAACCGCCGCCTCCCGCTTCGACGTTTGGTACGACTGCCACAACGCACCGCCGAGAGCGGCCATCACGACAACAAAGACGATTGACAACGCCCATCGTGCGCGCCGAAGGTTTCGCCGCTCGCGCGCGAGCCGCGTCTGCTCGGCAACGCGCTCGGCGTTTTCCGCTTCGACACTGGCTGCGATGAAGTCGCGCGCCGCAGGATCGAGTTCGTCGCCCCAGCGCTGCGCGATGTCGGACGCATTGGCGAGGTCGGGATTGCGCAGCAATAATTGGCGGCGCGCGCCGCCGCTGGCCTGGCTCCAGCGCTCGAACTGGCGCTCGACCAGCGTTCGCGTTTCCAGGTCCCGGCGGTCGGCGGCGAGCTGGTCGCGCGCGCGTTGCCAGCGGCTGATCAGCGCTTCGTGCGCGAGACGAACCGTCGCCGCCGCGCCGCCTTCGCTGGCGGCGACGAGGAGCCGCGCGGCGATAAAGGCGTCGATCAATGTCCGCGCAGGACTGCCTGCGGCGAAACTGTCGAGCGACGCCGAGCGCGCCACCGGACTCTGATCGGCCGTGCCGGTAACGGTGGTGAGCGCACGCACCACCCGCGGTAGCGCAGCTTGCGCCGGCGCGGGAAGACCGGCCATGATTTCATCGGCGCGGTTGGCGATAGCGCCTTCAAGCCCGCCGAGCGCCTCGTAGCTTGCATGCGTCAGCGCGGCCGAACCGCGCAATTTGGCGCTCCCGTAAAGCTCGTCGAGCGTGAAGGAGAGCAGCGGCAGCGCACCCGGCGCCGCGGCGGCGTGCTCGGCCAGCACCGCGTCGAGCGGAAGCCCGCTGTCGGCATGCGCCTCGAACGACAATCCCGCCGCCTGCGCGGGACGGCGGATCATCTCGGCAAGCTCGGCCGGCGACGGTGCGGCGAGATCGATGCGGCCCTGTCCTTCGGCAAGCGCCGCCAGATCCGGCATATCGGCCACGCGATGCCAAAAATCGGCGCGCAGCGTGGCGATCACCCAGACCGTGCCCGAGCGTGCCAGGCCTGAGAGAAGCGCGATGAACAGCCGCCGCTCGTCGGCGCTAATGCCCGGCGCGGTGAACAATTCTTCGAGTTGATCGATAACGAGGATCAGCTTGGCATCCTCGAAGGCGAGCAGCCGGCCCGATTTGCGCTCGGCATCGGTCAGGCGGCCGAGCCCATTGGCGAACAGATAATCCGGATTGGTGGCGGCGCTGCGCAGATAGTCCGCGAGTTGGCCGGTATCCTGGCGCGGCCCGATCAGTTCGGGCAAGCCGACATTGTCTCCATCCGTACGCGTCAGCGCATTTGCCAGGCCAAGGATGATATCCGTGCTTTCGCTGCCCGGCCGGAACACAGCGCGGCGCAGGAACGCCATGCCCGAGATACGCTGCGGCTTCATCAGCCGAGGCACCACACCGGCTTTGACCAGCGAGGACTTTCCCGAACCGCTCGCGCCCGACACCAGCAGGAAAGCGTGGCCGTCGCGCGCGTTGGCGGCAAGCTGCTCCGTTGCCTTGGTCACCGCCGCATCGCGGCCAAAGAAGATCGGCGCGTGCTCGAACTCGTAAGACTCAAGCCCGCGAAACGGATCGCCGGTCCAGACCGCTGCGGTCGACGCCACGCCGCCGCCGGACAAATCCCTGATGCGCCGCTCGATCAGCTTGCGCAGCGAATCTTCAAGGCGCTGCGCGAACTCTTCTAGCGTGCGGTATTCGTCATAGGCAGTAAGGAACACGCCGCGGTCGGCAAAATGCCGGGTCCAGAACGCGTTCAATGCGCCAAGCTGCGCCATGCTTGCGGCTTGCGCGCCGGCGTCGCGCGGATCGATTGGCGCCGGACTGATATTGCGGAATGCCAGAAGGTCCGGCGCTTTCTTCTCGCGTGCGACCTTCAGCGCCTCCTCATATTCCCATTCGGTGCCGGTAACCGGCGCCCGGCCGTCGATGCCGCGATATTCGCGCTCCGCGGTTTTTTCCGGGAGCGGCGTGCCAAGCCGCGACCAGAGAATAAGAACCACTATGTCGAACGCGCTCGGCGGCTCGACCGCGTCCTGGAAATGCGCGGACGCGAGCATGGCTTCGTGCTCCCACCGATAGGATTCGATGGCAAAGAATCGCCCGTAATCCTGCGACAGCTTGTCGACAATGAGATCGGCGCGCAGCCGCTCATTGGGCACGTCGGCTGGCGACGATACAAATATTCTCAGGCGCTGCGGCATCGCGTCTTCTCAAAAATCGCGATGGAACCTTCGCGCATCGCCGCTCAACGCGCAATGGTTGCGCGCATTACATCTTTGCAATCATTACTGTTTTGCAATCCATAGAGACTGGCTCCCGCGATCCTTTTCGGTGGCGACTTTGGGTCGCCCGAGGAGGAGGTCGGCCGGTCACCGTCCCTTAGCGTTCCCTGTCGCCGCCGACTCGTCACCACGGCCGGAGGGCCTCAGTCGTTAACGTGAAAATTTTTTGACGTTGCCAGATCGCCGACGCTATGGCGCGCCAACAGGCTTAAGCTCAATTCACCATGCACCGCAGGAAAATCGTGCTGCGCATGCGATCTTAACCGACCAAGTGTTTGTTTGCTCGTTGTTTGTTCGATGACAACGACAGATGGCGAGGCTTATTTGGTGCGCACGATCGAGCGACGCAGCGAGTCCCAATCTCTAGCGTCGATGCCAGCGAACATCGCTTCGTACTCATCAAGGAAGAGATCCGGCAAAGCGCCGACCTGTTCTGCAAAGCAGTCGTTGCAATAACTGCGGAACGGCCAGCGTCTCTTCTCCGCGTCCTCCAACTTCCCTGACCAGAAGGCGTGGATGCCTGCCGCGCTTGTCGCCCCGGCTGCGGTCTCGAACTCGTCGATGGAAATGACCGCGTAAGGCATGGCCTGAAGCCAGTCGAGCGGCAGGTTCGCTGCCTGCATCAGGTTGCGCACCGCCTCGTCCAAAAGGGTCGGGAGATAGAGGCCGCAGCAATACCAGTCCTCGAGCGTCAATATGATCGGATAGACGCGGCGCGCCTCGACATAGGGCAGATGCGGATAGCAGCCTGCGCGGTAATCGCGAATGGCCTTGTAAGCCTGCAACACTGCCCCCGCGAGCTTACGGATGTCCTGCGCAAGTGCGGTGAGGTCGGACATGCCGGCCTTGGAAGCCCAGGTCAGGCGCATGGTCTTGCATTCGACAAACAGGGCGGCCGCATCGCCCTCCTGCACGATCCAGTCGATGGAATCCTTTCGGTTTTGTCCCACGTGGTACTCCGCTTCGCCCAGCACTTGCATGGTGGGATTGACGATGCGCCGTTGAAGCACCTCTCCGGCGTATGCCTGGAACGAATCCCCAAACGCGCTCGGGAATCCGGCCTGCTCTTTCAGGCTGTAATAGAGGCCGGTCGTGATGCGCCAGAACAGCAGCGTCGGGAGCGGACATGCAATCTCGTCGATGCCGCGGTGTGAGAACTGGACGATCGGAAAGGCCCGCAGCGAGGAGTACCGGTACGCGAACCCCTCGTCGAGCGCGTGTTCGGCCCGGAGCTTTTCGGCCAGTGCGTTGCGCCTGAGGGACGTGAAAGCGAGAAAACGCTCGATGTGTTCGTCGTTCAGGCCGGGTATCTCGACGCGAATGCGGCGGACCCAGCGCGGCTCCCCGAAGAAATGCCCGAGATAACACATGCCGATTAGGTAAATCTGTTCGATGCTAAGGCCGGTAGCCTGCTCAGCATGGTCGGTCAGAGCCGGCGTGTTGAAGAGTTTGTAATAGCGGATGATCCAGGTCCAGTTGAAGCGCTGCTGCTGCCAGACAAACTGGCGATGCATGATGCGCATCAATTCCAGCTGGATACTCGGCCCGCCGACGAGGTTGCGGTAGATTTCGCCTTCGAGGTCCCGCAGGGTATTAGCGAGATGCACCAGCGTGTCCCATCGTTTTAGCGTTCGCCCGTCACGCGCTTCCTCGTCCCCGTACCGGATGACTTCGCGCGCAATATGTTCCAGCGTCCATTCGGATAGAACGCCTCGCCTCGGCCGCGCGTCACGGAACTGTTGAGCGACCTCGATGTCCTGCGGCATCAGGAAATCGTTCGCCTGCAGGAACTGGCAATAGGCCCAGATGACGGCGAGGCTGTCGCGGGCGCGCCAGTTGTCGGGCGTCGCCTCTAATGGTGCGGTAGAGCGCTTCAATGGCCATGGCCAACCATAGGATCCGGCCCGATTCGACGCACGCAAGTCGTCAAGAGCGGACAGAATTCCAAGGGGATAGCAGTAACGGGCGAGACTTAGAAATCGTTGTTGGCGTTTCCGGTGACGGCTACGACCGAGCGCTATTTCTTCGGATCAAGCACGCGTTTGTCCAAGAGGCCTGCTTTCACGAAATGGTGTTTGATCGGAAGCGAGCCGAAGCCGTCAAACATCCATGCCTTGATGATCTCGGCATCGACGCCGATCTCTTGAAGCAATAGCGCCTGATAGAGGGCCGCAAGAGCCTGACCCTTGCTTTCGAGATCGAGGATAATCCGGCGCAAATTGTTTCTCAGGTACGGGCTCGTCGGCCGACCAGAAAAGGCCGCGCTCCTCAAGGATCGCCATGGTCAAAGGTCCGTGCGCTGCCGCACCACGAGCCTCGAAGTCTAACCGACCGTACCCGGCCTTCCATCGCGTGACGCTGTCTGTCGTGCGTTGCTACCGAGTTGGGTAGCAAAATGGTAGCAGGCTATTCAGTTTTTGGTCGATGAACAAAATCGGATTTTTCGTCGCCGAGCGCATCGCCAACCTCAGTGCCCTCCAATGCGTGGCCCAGTTCGACAGTCTATTGCTTAATTTTGGATATCGAAGAGATCCAACTGGCGAGCGCGCTACCTAGCGTATGTATGGACGGCCATGCGATAGCGAGTATGGCTACCAAAATAGTGGCGACAACGCCCAAGGTAATCGCTCGCCATACGAAAGTGAGCTGATCTATCGTCGGCTTTTGCTCGGCGAGTTTGATATTGATGCTGTTTTCCAAAGTCCTCATCTTCTCTGCCAAGCTTTGCAACGAATAAATTTCCTTGCTCATCCCTCGGATTAGATCGTTGCTGATATCGTTCTGCGCATGTCCTACAAAAAGATATTTAGGGTCAGACTTGCGATCGATGTCGGCGAACCAAATTTTAAAAATTGGATCCCCTTCGCAAATTTGAACTGGTGAGGGACTTGCATTGTAGACCGCGTAAACCAGCTTACCACTGTATCCCGGATCGACGTGAAAGCCCGAGACGTTGATCAGGCCCTTAAATTTGATTCCTGTCCGCATTGAAATAAAGGCCATAGCATCGGGCGGAACATTGACCGTTTCCTGTGAGAGTAGAAAGGCAAACTGACCGGCTGGTATGATGAACGCCTCACCGCGCGAGAGCGGCGTCTTTTTCTGTTCTTGGCCGCCCGCGTCGTCCGCCGTGCGGAAGAAACAGTTCCCCATATGCAAATTGTATGCATTGGCGTCTACGTGAGCCGGCGAAAATCCGGTCACGACCGCTTGGTTGGCTGCAAGCTTCTCGCCGCTCCAAAAGCTCATGTTCTTTGGTTTGATGCGTAGAACTGCCTGTCGGCGAGTTCACTACGCCGCGCTCTGATGGAGGCCTGCAGGTCAAACTGTCGTTCTCCGGCGACCGCGAGAATCCAATACAGAATGTCTTCGTTTGCGCGGCGAGCTATGGAAAGGAAGTCTTCCAAATGGTCAATTTTTTCGCATGCATCCGCAAAACGACCTGCAGCATCCGCGAGAGGGCGTATGATGTCGATCTGGATGTCTAAGACATGCTTCGTCAGCTCGCAGTTGTCTAGCCGTTGATGCAGCGTGTTTGCAGCACTCAAACACACCAGAGCGGTGTCGGTGATTGTCCGTTCGACGGATTGGATCTCAAAATTGCCGCGCGCCAAACGGCCCACATATTTCGCAAAGTGAAGGCCGTAATGTTTAAGGCGATCGGATTTGGGTAGGCAAATAATGTCAAAATGATTGCGCTGGTCGTGAAGGTACTGTTCGCGTTGCAGCTGCGCAAGTTCGACGGTCGAGAGTTTTGAGTCTGCCGGCGTCACAATCTCTACTCCGTTCCGTCCGGAAACTCCCGGCAAGGGCCGGCCCCAAGGATGCGAACCGAATCACTTATCATTTTGACGCATTTCTTTGGCGCCTCACAGCCCACTTTCCTCGCTGTGGACACGTCTGGGACTGCAGCCCCCAGGGGGCCCGTAATCGGTTTTCCAGTATCTTTTCTGGCAGTCGAGGGAGATTTCTTTAGGGATTTGCACGAAAATCCGTTATTGGGACGATTCGAGAGCGATTGGAAATAGGGAGGCCGGTTCAGATGCAATCGGAGGCCCTCCAAATCGACGATTTCATCAAGCGACTGGCAGCGCAGAAATTTGATTGCGTCTTCAACCCGTATGCAGATTCCTGCGATCAGCACGATAAGTCGAATGCGCCGGCTATCCGCCGCCGCAATCTTAGGCTCGTTCTCATTGCGGCCATGCGCTGTGGCGTGGACTCCGTGTGGATAGCGCGCGATCTCGGTTACCGCGGAGGACGGCGAACTGGCCTCGCTCTTACCGACGATGTACATCTCGTCGAACACGCAGCGCTCTTCGGAGCGCCACCGCTGGCGAGAGCGACAAAAGGTTCTGCCGTTGCTGAGCGAACGGCTACGGTGATTTGGCAAGTTCTGAAAAATCTGCAACGACCTATTTTCCTCTGGAACGTTTTTCCTTTTCATCCTCATGAGCGGAACGACCCGATGTCGAACCGCTGTCACACACGCGATGAACGCCAAGCCTGCAGGCACCTGCTGACGTGGCTTATCGATGCGCTTCAGCCCAAGTCTGTCATAGCAATCGGACGAGATGCTCAGATTGCGCTCTCCGATCTGGAAATAGCCGCTTGCCAAGTTCGTCATCCGAGCTACGGCGGTCAGTCTGAGTTTATCGATGGCATGTACGTCCACTATTGCGTTGGTGCGTTGCATGCGGAGTCCCTGAGCTAATGGAAGCGCTACCGACCCTCGGCTTTGCTCACGGCACCGTTTTTGCGAATCGCACGGCGTCAATACGAACGATACGGCCAGCCGGAAGCTGCATTAGGGACCTAACTTTAGGCAGCCGAGTTCATGAACCCAACGGTTGATGAGCAGGCATCGATCAGCTTCACGATGTCTTGCCGACTTAACTTCATCGTATCGACTTCGGCGTGCGTCGAGAGCACTGTCAGCGCTCCGACTTTGGTGCCGGTCTCGGCCGCGACGAAGGCCATAAGTCGTCCCAGCCCGATGAGATTCCCGAGCAGCTTCTCGATGTAAAAGTGGTTTCGGTACTGCGCCGTCAGCAACAGGATTTTCGGCGCATTCGATCCCGCTGACTTCAAATGGAAACTCAAAAAACTGAGGCATTGGCCGCCATACGGCGATCCAGTAACGTCCCGGTCCGGGTCGAACAGCGAGATCTCGTGCTTATTCAGTGAAGTGTTGTTCTTGTCGTTGATGCGCGCAACCATGCGAGAGAGCTGGTCGAGCGGCTTGTCGCTGCCTACCACGGGCATTCTGGTCATGCGTTCGAAGTAATAGCCTGACCACCGCTTGTTGCTCCGGACCCTTGGCAGCACGCGCGTGTGAAACGCGTCAATGAAGGCCGGCATCTTGTAGCGCTCGTACAGAGCCCATGGGAAAATCGTGTTGGCGATTGCCTCAACGGACTTGTCGTGCGCCACGAGTAAGTCATTCACTCGGGCGACAATCGGATGGAGCGGGGAAGCGCCCGCCGTCGGACCGGTGACGTCAATCACAACGTTATGGGCTTCGTGACCCGACTGGTTGTTAACTTGCTTGACGGCCTCAAGCCACGCGGACGCGCAGTCAGGCTGCGGCGGAATGGGCAAATACACTGAGGTCCTCCTTCAAGATGGCGAGTTGGTACACGCGCGGTTGCATGAATTTTTCAGTCAGCCAGCCGTATCCTCTCACACCCCATCGGTCGCTCCAGCTATTGCGGATCATCACGGTTCGCTGCGCGCCGGCAACGCCGTGAGCGACCGCAACCACGGCGTGGCGGCGATGGAAATCGGGGCTTTCGCCGGGCGCTTGGTCGATGAGCCCGTCGGGACCGGCGAAGTAAAAGGAATGGGAGAGTCGCAGCAACATCAGCACCGGCACACCTTGGTCCAGCTGCGCGATGATAGCGTCGACGGTGTAGGCGGCGGGTTCGCCAGCCCGGCGAAAGAGGGGCGTGACGCCCGCCGGCGGCTTCCAGTGCGACAGGTCGGCAGGAAGCATTGAAAGATAAGGCCAACTCGCTTCGGCAGGCTGACCGTCCTCGCGGAGAGCGCTCAGCATGGCCGGAAGCAGTGCACCATCAGTCGACTGCCTCCCCGATCGGCGCTGCGCCTGGAAGAAAGCGTATTCGCAGGACAACGGAGTCCAGCCGCCGCGCAAGGCGGCATGAGCGTCACTAGCCGCAAACGCCAGACACGTCGGACGTTGCCCCTGGTCCCTGACCGGCCCGAAGAGGTGGCGTAGGTCGGTTTTGATGATGATTGAGGTCATGCCGCTTCAAGGATTTGCCGCCGTTCGGCGCGGGAAAGACCCTCTTCTTCGGGACCGGTGAAGTCGTAGTTGAGCTTGAGTTCAGTGATCGGCGCACTCGGCTGCCACGGCCGGGACTCAGATAGCGACAGCTCGCCGCGCTGTGCCTGCTCAAGCGTCCCCGTGACACTGCGGGTCGTTGGATTACCAACACCTTCATGGTCGACGGCTTCCGTGTCATCGCGAATGACTGCGAACCCACTGGCCTTCAGCTGGTCGATATTCCAGAGATAGCCGCCACCGCCATTCTCGTGGAGGCGCAGTACGAAATGGTCATTGCGGCTGCCGTCGATCCGCATCTCGCCGTCGCGCTCCGTCAGCAACCACACATCGCCGCGATAATCAGATGGCCGATATTCGCGCAGGAGTTCCACCTTGATCGCGCGAGGCTGCGTCTCTCGCAGCGTCTGGCCGACAGATGCGGAGATCAGATTGAGGCGCTGCAATGTCCACGTCGTCGCCTCATAACTGGTGCCGAGACGCAGCGAGAGCTGATACACGTTGAGGGGCGTGGCAAGATCGCGCGCCAGCCAGCCCTGGCAATGGCAATGCCATTCGATCAGCCAGCGCGGCATGAGAAAGGCGATGGCGAACGCATCGGCCTCGACTTCTTGCATATTAGGACCTGCCATGCCCGACGCGTTCGGCACTGCCATGCGCCGCAGGATGCTCTCGTCGTCCAGGCTTGGAAGATGTTCGAGGCGGAAATGGCCGACTTCGTGTGCCGCGGTGAGGCGCTGGATACTCAACGGGCGTTCGGTGGTGACGAGTACGCCAGGAATCGGATGGGGCAGATAGGCGCCAAGCAAGCCCTTTAGCGGACGCAGCAGAAGAGGAAGATGGATGGCGAAGCTGGCACCGAACACGTCAACGCTGCCGCCCTCCGCCTGCACCCTTTCCTTGGTGCCGAGCTGCACGTGGAGGCGCGCTGCTGCCATTGAGCCATTCCGAACCGCGCTGGCATAGTTGGTCGCCATGGCCGCACCTAACCGGCTTGTGAGCGCGCGCGGAGATATTCGGCGAAACGGCTTAGTTCTACGCGGTCTTGGTCAGAAAGCTGCGCCGCTTGCCGCGCCAAATGGGCGACGTCGGGCGGCAATGCTGCCGCGGCGGGGTCCTCGCCGGTGAAGTAGCTCGCCGGCTGTTTGTAGAGCTTGGCGAGCCGCGTCAATTCGATTGCCTCGACGCGGCGCTGACCGCTTTCGATATCGACCAGGGCGGTACGAGGCACGTTCAGATAGGCAGCGACTTCCTCTTGCTTCAAGCCCAGATACTTTCGCGCGTCGCGCAATCTCTCGCCTAAGCGTTTGCGCTCCGTCTCGTCCTCCGTGCGTGGATTCGATGGATCGCTCATTTTTTAGCTCCCTTACCTGCATGTTTCTGCCATGCTGACTCGATCCGAGGCATGACGTGACTGATGGCTTCATTGATCGAGTGGTAGCCGCCGGATTTCACGATGCTGTCCTTCAGCTCGACGCCCACAATCGGCTCCGTATCGCACAGCAGATCGACGACGCCGAGCGAGTCTAGGTGGACGGATGCGGCGTACTGATCCGCCGTTGTGGCGGGGAGTATGGTTCCGTGTAGGGCGGCTGTTGATTTCACCGATGCCAACAGCGAGCCCCGCAGCTTTGCCTCAACAGCGGCGGCCGGAAAGGCAACCGTACTACTGAGCTTCGTAATCGTGGCTACGGCCATGAAAACCTCACCGTGTTAATCGGCGACATGGTAGGAGTATAATGTCTGATTTTCAGACATGCAAGGCCCCTATTTCCCGCTTTTGAAGAGGGACAAGCCCCTCTAGCCATAAACGCGCAGACTCCGCACAATCGCGTCGTCGTGCACCTTCGAGATGGCGTCTGAGGCCAGTCGGGGTTTACGCCGCTGACTGCCTATTCTTCGAGAAGATCAAGTGTGCGGTCCGAGTTCGAGGAATCTTGGTTATCTGCTTCTAGGCGCCGCCGGGCTTTGGATACCCATACTTGGCGATGCTCGCCCCGCAATTGCCCATCAAGGCGGGCGACTTGGTCTGGGTGATCAGTCACGATACCCACCGGAATGGTCTCATTACGATCGACCGAGACGTGGATTAGCAACATAGCAACCGTGCGGCCAACGACTAGCACCTCAAGGCTGGTGCCCAACTTGGCCGAAAATTCTTCGCCTCGCTCGAACAAACGGCTGATCCGTTTCTGCGAAATGTTGCCGACGGCGCGCGGCATTAGCAATGTTGAACCGCTGAAGCGAGGCGTTTCGGGCAGCCCGACAATGCGGCGCAAGATTTCTAAAGCTGAACTAAGATCAGCGCTCATGCCCCAACCGCCTCCGGCGGGACGCAGCCAACGGATCTCTGGTTTGATTTGGTCAGGCTTCTTTGTATTCAGCCTGTCGACCACAGCCTTAACATTAGCTTCCAGATAGCTGGCCCCAAGCACCCATGCCCTCGAGCTGTTATCTAACTGAGGGCGCTCCGCCAGCCAGCGCGCCAAGTCAAATTCCTGATTTTGGTCGAAGTACGTTCGTAGTTGCAGACCCGCGAACCGTTCGAAATCTACCAAGCTCGTTGTCTGGGCCCGGGGCTGATCAAGTTGGCCGTATTCAGTTGCCAAGTTCTCGATCATTGTGCGGAATTGCTTCGGTGCTTCCGATGCTCCGTCGAACTCCAACCTCGGGCGGCGATCGCCTATCGTGATCACCTTACGGCCAGTGATTACCACTGACCCATACCGGTCCGGTTCCACGCCGGCAATCGAGTGAATACTCACTCGATCAGGCTCCCGCAGCCGGCGGACGCGGGTGATGTAGTCGCGAAAGTTTTCTTCGAATGCGACGCGTGCGAAGTCGACCGGCAGGTCAGTGGCGCCGGAAGCGGGCTGGACATCGATTAGATTTCGGTGGGCACGTTGCCTAGGCCGCGGAACGAAAGTCCGACTGACAAGGTCGATCCACACATTTTCGACCCAAGGCTCTACCTCTACCAGTCGAGGCTCTTCTTCGGCGCTGGCCCGAAAAAGCGCGGCCGCCCGGGTAGTGAGGCGGAGCTCATTGTCCTCCGCTACGATGAGTTCCTTTGCGACAAGGTCGCGTACGACTCGTTCTGTCTCCGTCCGGGCAAATCCGAAGAATTCTGCCAATCTCATAAGCGTTAGTTGGCCGCAAATACGCAAGAGCCGAAGGACGAATTCGTCAACAACGGGTAGTGGACGATCGCGTGTGATATTTGCGCGAACATGAAAGCTGCGGCACGGCACACGAAATCCGAGCGTATCGACCACGAACGTATGTAAGCCGTCGGTCATCGGCCGAATAGCTCCGTAACGTCCCAAACTTTGGCCGCGGCATCTTTTTGCTCGCGGGCCTCGACCCAATGCAATGTGCTCTTGATTGGGTGCTCGCCTCTAAAGCCAGCCCAAAATTTGGCCGATCCTACGATGATCAAGCGCTCCTTCGCTCGCGAGAAGGCAACATTTGCGCGGTTCGGCACAGAAACGTGGCCGCCCCGAAGGGCCGTGTTGGTGCGTGAAAGGGAGACGATAACAATCGTATTTTCTTTGCCTTGATAGGAATCTACGGTCTCAACTTTGAGCAGCCGGCGAAATCGAGAATCCCATAGGCGTTCAGCGATGGCTGTTTCGATCGCTTCCCGCTGCGCCCCGTACATGCAGATAATACCAATCGGCCTTTCTTCCTTGCTTTGCGAGAGTACCGAAACGAATTCCTTGTTAGACGCCGCCACATCCAAGGTTGCAATGATAGCCGCGACTTCCGCCTCATTAGCATGACTCTGTCGTTCATCTGGAAGTTCCTTGGCTCGGGGATCTGAAGAAGTGTCGAGCCAAGAAATTGGCAAATTGAATGGAGCCGGAAGCGTGTCGGTGAAACGACTGTTGACCTCACGCTCATCCGAAGTATGCAGTTTGACGCTATGTGGTCGATAAAACGTCTCGGCTATCAGATCGCAAATTGGTTGGACCATTCTGTATTGTTCACTCAAAACACAATGATTAGTCACCCCGTATGAAGAAGCAAAGGCACGCTCGAAATCACTCCGTGCGAGAACATCGTCAGAAATATCAGGGAAAGAAGCTTTGAGTTCCTGCAGCATGCTCGAGTCGATCATTGGAAGAAGTTGCAGATGATCTCCCACCAACAGTACTCGCCTGCCGAGCTGAGCCGCGACGCTAAGTTCTCCGGATGTACAACGTGCAGCCTCGTCGATGATCACCCAGTCGAAGGACTCATTGTCGATTCGGAGAGAGGTTTGGCCGACGCCAACGCATGTGCCGGCAATAATTGTGCGTGTTTTTGCAAGAAACTCGTCGAAATTTCTGTAGCGTGTAGAAAGGGCGTCCAGCCAGCCCTGTGATAAATTCAGCAAGTTCAGCAAGACCCGCATGTCAGCAGGCGACTCGGCGTCCGCTTTGCCCAAATCCCGATAGGCGGCTGCGACCTCCTTGACGTGGTCCGCAGCATTTACAGCTCGCCCCATCATTTGAACGCCAGCGGACTCGAACGCCTTCTGGGCTGCGTTCAGCATTCGGCTGCGGCTACGCTTCTCTTCGGCATCTACATCTTCTTTGTTTATGGCCTCCAATACAGTGAGCCTGCGCGACAGCATACCGAGCTGACGTTCGATATCGACAGCCACGTAAGCTATATTGCGGGGAATGCCTGCACCGCGTGCCGCCGTTGCGACACGGTGTTTGAGGGAGCCTTCAAATGAAGCACGAAATCTCTCGCGGAGAGTGTCCGTGTGGTAAGGCCGAATCTTCTCGCTGATTCCCTTTGTGCCGATGCGCAGCAAGGAAAGGGCATTTTTTTCGACTTTGAAGCGATCGATAAGCGTTTCGAGCGCGGCGTTCACCGCCTCATGCGATTGACTTACCAGCAGTATCTTTTGAGTTCCGCCTTTGGACGTAAGCCAATGAACCAGTGCCGCAAGAAAGTATGTCTTGCCGGTGCCGGGAGGTCCTTGCACCAATCCCACCGGACCTTCTCGAAGTACCTTTAGCATGGCCGCGCGTTGACCGGGATTGAGCTTATAAGGTGCCAGCTCGGCTTCGGTAACGTCGATGTCATAGTTGGTTGTGCGCTTCTCCGCAGACGGGTCGAAGTACTCAATAAGGTCGGGGATCTGGCTTTCTCCGCGCGAGATCCGGTCCACTGCGCGACGTCGCTTATCGAAGGACTGACGGCTACGTCGGCTAACCAATCTCACACGGTCGCCTTTCTTCAGAGGCCAATCAGGCTCTTGAACCAATGTTATGGATTCGTCGCTCAGCGATTTCAGGTCCAAGCTGGCAATGGGCTTTGTTCGTTCGCCGATGAACACGTCGACTGCGTCGAGGGGGTCAAAGTCGAAACTGCCGCGCGTTTTTTCACACGGAAAGGTCACGCCAAGTCCCAGAGTCTCACCCGCTCCGGTGATCTCTAATTCGGGTAGGAGGGTATCCTCGACTTCAAGCATCCGCTGCCAGTATTCCCTTACGGGGAATATGTTAGCGCGCCGTATGTTATGGAGCTGCTTCGGCGACTTCCTCGGTGCGGCCAAGCCTCTAAGCCCGGGAAGTCCTGACAAGAAATTTCCGAGCTCGGACAATCCTGCAGGTTCACCGTGAGTTAGTTCAAGGGTAAGTTTAACGCGAACACCGGTAAATGAAGCACCTTCCAGCGAGCGATAGCTTGGCTGGGTCACCCGGCCGCCAGTGAACGCACCATTTTCCAGAGTGATCGTGATCTCCTGGGTGTTTGTCGTAAGCACCAATGCATCATCGAAGCGGCGCGCAGCAAACGTATCAGTCAGCAGAATATCTGGCGCGTCTTGCAAGCTGATCTTGAATGAGGGCGCCGGTGGTTCCTTGAGCTTTGCAGCAGTCTCGGTCAAACAGCGCAGTGGAAACTCAAGGAGATCTACACCGCCGGAATCGATTACCGCCTGTAGCTGGCTCAGGGCTTCTTGTGTCCTCTGATCGGATACTTTTTCTAAGAGTTCTTTTGCGATGAGCGCAGCTGCAAAACAATCGATCTGCTTGTCGCCGCACCCCTCATGGTCTTTCGGGTAATACGCGAGCGTCCGTTTTCGTCCATCGCCGGCTGGTGAAAGATCAAACAGGTCGAGGATGGTCAACCGTACCGCCTCTCCACGACCCAGAACGACGATGTTTTTTGGCGAGAGGTCTCCGTGAGCATATCCCAGCGCATGGAGCGACTGGACCGCTCTCAAAAGTTGCGAGGCCAATGAAAGAGCTTCTTCCAGCGTAGGTCCGGACATTGCATCGAGGCGATCGCCCTCGACTAGCCGGTACGCGACAAACGGGCCTACTGCGTGCAGGCCGACGGCCTCGAAAGTGGGAAATCCGTCCAGCGGGCTCGTTATCAGCCGAGAAGCGCCTTCGAGAAGCCGGAGCAGAGCGAGATCAAGTTCAAGTGTTTCATTGCGGCGGATGCCGGGCCAAACCTTAACCACAATTTGTCCAAGGCCGGCTTGGGAAGTCCGGTAGACATCGACCGCCCCTGAAGAAAAAGTCTCGATTCGATCCGCCCATTTAGCATACGGGTTTTCCTTGGTCTCGAATGCATCAAGCCGGGACTGGTCGATCGCGCCTTTGCGCCTTTCGCTGCGCCGCACGGAAAATTCGTCGGCCATAATTCGAGCTGTCGCAAAACGCGCGGCTGGATCTGATGCTGTGGCAGTCGCAAGCCAATCCTCCAACCAACCTTCCAACAAAACCGGTGTTGATTCGGCATTGGGAGCGGCCCCGAGGATATCTTTCGCGATTAGGCCGAGCTGATAAACATCCCGCCGGAAGCCGCTGCCGCTCTTTGTGACTTGGTCAGTATCTTCCGGCATAGCCGGGGCGTAAGCTTGCAGTGTTGTTCTCCAATCCGCGACCGATTCGTCGGACGGTAGCTGGCAGATTGCGAAGCCGGTTAGGCCAACGCGGGCGGCTCCCCCAAGCCAGACGTTCCGCCTCCCGATGTCGCGGTGGGCAATCTGCCGGTCGTGGAGTTCGGCCACTACCCGTATCAGCTCTCCGACGACATCGAGCGCTTGATCGATATTCATCTGGCCCCGCATACGCTCGATAAAGCGAGGTACCTGCGTCCATGTCACAGGAAGGGCGAGGAGATCGAAGTGGTCAGTGGCGATGTCGCCTTCCACGGAATTCAGCGGACGTAATACGGATGTCCCATCCGCTAGCCAGCTACCAAGCGCGTTTAAGTGATCGAATACCCTACGTTCGCGCTCGGCGACGAAGCTTCGCTCTGCTGGCGCATTAAGCGCTGGGGGCAATGCGGCGAAATTCCAGCAGCGTAACAGGGCGCTGGAGCTAGTCCGTTCATTCTCTTCTGCCCTGTGGTCCGCCCAGACGCCTCTCGGATGCTGGAAAACGTTTTCTTCGGTAATGCGGAATCCGTCGAATTCGGCTTCCTGTGGGCGGAAGGCACTGCGATCACCAAACACCTCATCGAATTGCTTCGCATACTCCCAAATTTTGGGCGTGCGAAGGCGCTGATCCACCTTGCTCAGATGGGCGCGGCGGGTCTGCGCATTATCCAGATGGCGAGCTTGAGACAAGGAGAGTACTCGGCGGGCCTCACTCGGTGGCAATCCCTCTACCTCTGGAGTGGCGGTGAGGATGACGCATGAATCCACATAGAGGGGGACGTGAGGTAGCTTAGCCACCAAAAGAGATTTCAGTTTGCGCGCCTTGCTCGCCACTAACTTTGGAGGATTTCCTCGTCGACTGTTTCTCCCGACAATCCATGTATCAGCTACGCATCTAATTTTCCGGGTCCAGTCTTTAATCTCAACGAGCAGCACCCGATCATCCATGAGGATGATCAGGTCCATTTGGATCGGCGTGTCATGTCCCGAAAAGTAATCAAGCCCAGAATAGAAAACCCATTCGACAGGCAGCGCGGCGTCGAGTTCGGTCAGACCCTTAATTTCTCGCGGATGAATGCCTTCACTGGCCAAGTAGCGAATCAGACGACGCGGCGCACATAAAGTTGCCATCGGCGCGTTCTTGTCGCGAGATGTCCGCACCGGGTTGATGCTCTTGCGCACGCGAAGTCTCCCATTCCGTCGGAATGTCTCACGTGGATAGCTGGTTGCAAAGAGGCAAGGATGCGCCTGAATGCTGGGCCGCCTGGGGTGACACGCCGATGGCGCTAAAGTGGCCCGCTGCCGGCACAATCGGAGGCGCGAGCACAGTCCTTAATCCTGGGGGCGGCCTCCAGGGTGTCCGAGCAGCGTCATCCAAGCATCGAAGCGCGGCGAGCGTCAGTCATCGTGGCCCGGGCTTATCGCGGATTGACCCGGATGGCGATGCCGATAGCGTCATCAAGATCGAAGGGACCCTGGACCGCCCAGTGTTGAAGCGGGCTACTGCTTTCATGTACGTTTTCTGTGGAGCAACCGTTGGGGATAATCCCGGAAGCGCCATCGGCGCGACAACGGTCTGGCAACTCGTTCTTCGCCTCCCCCGCGAGCAATTTACGGACCTGCTGGTAATCATCACGGCGCAGCGGCTCGTGGAAGTGGACCTAGTATTGGATGGGTTAAGTCGCGGCACGGGCAAAGTGCGGTCGGCAAGTTTCTACACTGAACCCGTGCCGTATGAGCGAGATGAAGATAATGATGAGACATGAAGCGCGATAAAGAATGGCCGCCATAAATGGCGTCCCCGCGGGCCGCATGCTACAAAACCTAAAAGGATGGATTCGTGATTTCAGGCAACCTGTTCACACGCGACTACCTTCTTGAGGGGATAGAGCGCACAGAACAATGGAAACACCTCGACGATAAGAGTGTAGCGGCGCTGAAACAGCGCCTGATGACCATTGCCAACAGCTTTCTCAAGATCGCCAAACCGAACGAAGCTGAAACTGAGAAAGACTTTATTTATCCGGTATTGGAAGCCCTCGGCTGGAGCGATTATCAAGTTCAACAAATTCTGTCGCAGAAAGGCCGCAAACAAGTCCCCGACGCACTGCTCTTTGCGGATACCGCCGCCAAAAATTTGGCCGTCGGCGAGGCTCAACAGTGGAAGCGTTTCCAACACGGCTTGGCGGTGCTGGAAGCGAAGCGCTGGGCACGTGCCCTTGATCGCGCTGATAAGCGTGACCCGAGTGAAGAAGGCGTCCCATCGACGCAGTTGCTCCAGTATCTGAGCCGGGTCGATGTTCAGACCAACAGTAAAGTCAGGCTCGGCATTTTAACGAACGGAAATGTCTGGCGCCTCTATTTCCAGGGCGCCCTGTCCGTTTCAGAGGACTACTTTGAAGTCGATCTCGCCAAGGCGCTTGAGCTCCCGCACCACGAACTGAACCTCCTGGACCTCGCTGACGCCCGGCTCACACCTGATCGCATACTGCGCTTGTTCATTTTACTGTTCGGCCGGCTGGCCTTCCTCCCGTTCGAAGGCGTGCGCACCTTTCACGACATCTCGCGTGAGGCCGGCAAGACTTGGGAAGAAAAGGTCACTAAAGACCTATCAAAACTTGTTTTCGGAGATCTGTTCCCAAAACTTGTAGCAGCTATCGCGAAGCATGATCCTAGGCGACCCGCCGACATCGATCAAACCTATCTCGACGAGGTCCGGCAAGCGGCGCTCATACTCCTCTATCGTTTGCTGTTCGTGGTTTACGCCGAGGATCGCGATCTACTTCCCGACCAAAGGGAGCCCTACAAATCGTACTCACTTACGACGATGCGCTTTGACATCGCGGAACGTATTTCCAAAAAGCAGGCGTTCTCTTCGTCGATGTCTACCTATTGGCCGAAGCTCACCGCCGTTTTTAAAGCAATCGCTGACGGTGACGATACGCTCGGCATCCCGCCTTACAATGGCGGGCTGTTCGCAAAAGAAAGCACTCTGCTACTCGACCAGGTTCAACTGCCCGATGACATTGTCTCAGCGCTTATTTACGGCCTTTCTCACCGGGAGGAGGACGGCGCGGCGCGATATATCAACTACCGCGATCTCTCGGTCCAGCAACTCGGCACCATCTACGAGCGCACACTCGAATACGATCTTCGCTTTGAAGGCGGCTCGGTCACAGTCCACATTGACGATACCGCCCGCCATGAATCCGGCAGCTACTACACGCCCGACAGTCTGGTCGCGCTAATTATTGAGAAATCAATTGGCCCTTTCGTTCAAAAACGGCTTCAAGCCTTCCGCGATCTCGCAGAGGAGCTAGGTAAAGACAAACGGCGCGTGGAAATCCGCCACGCCGAATTGCAGGGTCTCGATCCGGCCAGTCTTATCCTCGACCTGAAGATCTGCGACCCCGCCATGGGTTCAGGCCATTTTCTGGTCAGCCTCGTCGATTGGCTGGCAGACCGTGTGCTCACTGCCATCGCTGAATCCGAGTCAGTCGTTGACTGGTCTGAGACTCCCTATCGGTCCCCTGTGCTCAACAGCATCGAGGCAACGCGGCAGGACATTATAAAACAGGCTACGCAGCATAAATGGCCTTTCGTTATCGAGCATCTCGACGATCGGCATATCATTCGTCGAACCATCTTGAAGAGATGCATTTACGGAGTAGATCGCAATCCAATGGCCGTGGAGCTGTCTAAGGTCGCTCTTTGGCTTCACACGTTCACTGTCGGCGCGCCGCTTTCGTTCCTGGATCACCATCTTCGCTGCGGGAATTCCTTATTCGGTTACTGGATTTCCGAAGCGATTGATCGCTCAACGAAATGGGGTGGTCAGCTCCTACTCAATGAGCCGATGAAAAAGGCGATGGCGCAAGCAGTCGCCATGCGAAAGCTCGAACGTGTCACCGATGTCGATATTGCCGAGGTACATGAATCCAAGACTCTCTTTGAGGGTATCGAGCAGGAGACACAGCCGTTTAACACTTTCATCAACACCCTCTATGCCCTGGATTGGCAAAAGCTTGACAAAGCGGATGAAACCGCAATCCGCGCTTGGCTTGACGGCCAGTTTGGCGATCCCTTTGATGTATCGCGCGGAAAAATAAGACTCGGTCCGTCCGACGCCGGCATGGGTCACCCAGAGGCCAAGGATGTCATCGACCGTCTCCCGCCGAAGATCGTTGCGACCGCGGAGCGGTTTGCAGGCCTCCTCAACCGATCCCGCGAACTTATCGGCCGTGAACGTTTCCAAAACTGGCAAGTCTCTTTTCCCGGTGTTTGGAAACAATGGGAGAGTGTGGAATTAAACGGGGGTTTCGACGCCGTAATTGGCAACCCGCCTTACGTTCGCCAAGAGCTAATTAAAGAATACAAGCCGGCCTTGAAGCGTGCATTCGCCGCCACCTATGACGGCTCCGCTGACCTCTATGTTTATTTCTATGAGCAGGGGCTCAAGCTTCTGCGTCCGGGCGGACGACTGTCCTACGTAGTCACCAATAAATGGATGCGCGTTGGTTATGCGGACGGGCTTCGCGACTTGTTCGACAAGAAGGCCTGGATCGAATTCGTCGCCGACTTCGGTCACGCTAAAAAGTTCTTCCCGGGTGCCGACGTATTCCCTTCCATCATTGTCGTCAGAAAGCCGACCGACGGCGACGCGCCTGTCGAAACCAATGTTTGCGTTATTCCTCGCGACGATGTTCCTGAAAAAGGACTCGACGAAGCTGTGGCAAAAGCCACCTACGCTTTGCCGCGGAGTTATTTCACCAAGGACCCTTGGGCGCTTGAGCCGCCCGCAGTTGCCGCGCTTCTTATAAAGATCAAATCGCAGGGAACCCCGCTTAAACGCGTTATCCCGCGACTTCCCGTCAACGGCATCAAGACAGGCCTAAATCAGGCTTTCCTAATTGACGCCGATGAGCGTGCCAAACTTATCGCGCTTGATCCGGCGTGCGCCTCAATAATCAAGCCGTACTTGAGAGGCCAGGACATTCGCCGCTGGCGTTCACCCGAAAAGACGCAGTTCATGATTTTATTAAAGTCCAGTTCGGACTTCGCGTGGCCTTGGTCTGGCAAAGGCGAAGCGGAAGCCGAGAAGGCATTTCAGGCCGCTTATCCATCATTGTTTCAACGCATGAAGCGCTTCGAAGACTACCAGGACCCGAAGACCGGCAAGAAGCGCGGGCTTAGACATCGGGAAGATCAAGGAAAATTTTGGTGGGAGCTGAGACCTTGTGCGTACTACGATCTCTTCGCGAGCGCGAAATTTATTTATCAAGCAATCCAATTCTATGCTCGCTACACATTTGAAGAGCAGGAAGTCTACGGCAACAACAAAACTTACTTCTTTGGTGCAGACAACCTAGCGCTTTTGGGCATTTTGAATTCTCCGCTGATGTGGTGGTACGGCTGGCGGCATTTCATCCATATGAAGGATGAAGCTCTCTCCAACGATCAAGTCAAAATTGCTGAGCTGCCTATTGCGAAATCACTTCTAGAAAGCAACAGCCTGAAAAAAGCCGTAGGCGATCTAATCGGCGCCGTGAACCGTGTATCGGCAGCGGATGCCAGCATTAAGGAATGGCTCCATCAGGAATATGGAATTAAACGCGGGTTCGCCGCGCTTAGAAATCCAAGTGCGTTGTCATTTGATGACTACATCAAGGCCCTCAAAGGCGGGCTGGAGAAAGGACGCAAGCTGACCGCGTTGGAGGTCAATGAACTAAAGCGCGAATACGGAACCACCCTCGCACCAGCTATCAAGTCCCGTTTAGAAATCAAACAGTTTGAGGGCAGCATCTCTGACATTGTGAATGCAGCATACGGTCTATCCCAAGAAGAGATCGCCTTACTTTGGAGCTCGGCACCGCCACGTATGCCGTTTACGCCGGCCGGCGTGATTGAGGAGTCCTCGGTGGAAATGCAAGACGATGAGGACGGAGATAGCTAAGCCATCGTCGCCGGGCTCGCCGCATGGCGAGAGCGGTGCCCAGCGCGGACCGGTTGGGGGGATTATGCGTCTGATTTTTATGCGTACGCGGGTTGCTGTTTTGGACTGCGCCCCCCACGATCAAGAGTCCAGCTTGAACCAGCCGCGACGTACGCAGCGACCGAATTCGTCAAGCGTTGCCGGTATGTCGCCGGCGTGCTCGTGCAGATGTCTTAGATGGTCGCCAAACGTGAACTCTCCGATGCCCTTGGGCACGAGGATCGGCGCTGCTTCTTCATCCGCATCAGGGGTGGGCTTTTTGGGCAAGCGGGTCATTGAATTTCTCCGTTTGTTTGCGACGCGGAAGCGCCACCTCGTCTGTGCGATCCACCTTGCTCGGAGAAGCAGGCTGGCATCGGGCCGATTTCGCAGAAGCCCGAACTCTGGACGATAAGCTGAGCCTATGACGACAGCTCGGAGAGTGCAAGATTCAGCCGAACGCGACGAGCGAACGATCAATCCATGCGTTTAACGCGGTGTCGCCAGCTGGGAGCTTTCTTTTCAACGGTGTCTTTCTTATTTTTCGAGTGAGGCTTTTCCTTTTCTGGATTTTTTTTCTTTTTCGGGAGAGCGCGAAGAGCGTAGCGCCCATCGCGTTTTGCCAATTGCCCC
>Ga0182015_10001931_pt1 | contig 26250 bp, 23 predicted proteins | sample 712P3MmetaG_FD_120478 | JGI IMG/M metagenome (GOLD analysis project Ga0182015, IMG submission 120478) | Permafrost microbial communities from Stordalen Mire, Sweden - 712P3M metaG | ecosystem: Environmental > Terrestrial > Soil > Wetlands > Permafrost | place: Sweden: Stordalen | collected...
AGCGCGGATCTTCCCTGAAAAGCGTGGGGTAGACCGCTCCCACCATGAAATTCTCATCCGTGCTGTCCAGGAACCCCGCGCCATAGCGCCTGGCGTAGCCTAGCGCACCCTGTCCGTATTCCGGGTCGCTATCGTTCGCTTGGCTGATTCCTGCGAGAAAGGCGACGTAAGGAAATACCACGGGATCGAAACAGTTTTTCAGCTGCACATCGAATTTTTGTTTCGGGGTCAGAGGTTGCACATGTTCGGAATTCTCAAGCGTTCCATAGTTGGGCAAGATAAAAAAGAGGCGGTCGTTCGGTCCGACCGACGAAGCGTTGCCAGACACATTCGAGGCCGCGGCCGGCTTCGCTTGGCTCGGCTTGGTAGAATCGCTCTTCTGCGCGGGCGCTGCCTGCACCGCAGGCGGCGGCATGAACACTTGTTGAGCGGGTTCCTCCGGATCGCCAGCAGTCTGTTGCGGTTGCTGCTGCGCCAGCGCCGGAATGCACAACAGCAAAGTTATGATTGCCGCGGGCAACGTCTTGCGCATAAGGCCCTTTCATCCAGCCAATACCATGAATAGGTGTGATGCGTTTTACCCAATAAGTGTAACTAGAATAGTCGCCATAAACTCTTAAACGTATGTGGCCTGTTCCAGGTTTCGAGCGCACCTGTCCGAGGGTACAGGTCATGTATTTTCAATGCGTTATGCGAGAAGGATCGCGAAAGAACACCGCGCAAAACTGCGCGGGATAGTCCGCCTTAGCGGCGTGGGCTATATTCGCGGAAAATGTTTGTTGAAGGTTTAGGGCCGGACGAAAATCTGCTCGCCGGCGTAAGTCACGATTTTGTCCGGCTGATCGGTTGGGTCGATGCCGGTTCCGTGTCCATCGCTCACGAAAACGATTCTGAAGGTGCGCGTCGCAAGCATTCCCGGGAATTTCCCAGCGCGCGCGCCGATGATCAGTGTCTTCGCGCCGTCGTCCCATTGCAGCGGGATCGTTGCGTACGCGCCCTTCTCGTAGTTGTAGGTATCGTTTTCGTCTTCGTACAAAGTGAAGCTGCCGTCCGCGCCGGTGTAAACGCGCAGTTCGATCGGGTCTTCCGGCTTCTCGGTGGAGTATTGCAGCTCGGGGCCCATCGGCAGGATTGAGCCGGCACGCACGTACAGCGGCATGCGCTCGATCGGCGCGGCGGCGTCCACGGTGCCGCCGCCCGCGGTTGCGTGGCCCGTCCAGAAGTCGTACCACTTGGCCCTCGGCAAATAGAGGTGGCGCGTGGTCGCGCCGGGTTCCGTCACCGGATTCACCAAAATTGCGGGGCCCAGCAAAAATTGATCGCCGATATTGCGCGCGCGCACGTCATCGGGGAAGTCCATGGCCAACGCGCGCATCGGTGTATAGCCATCGCTGGTCACTTTCCACGCCACGGAATAAATGTAGGGAAGCAAGCGGTAACGCAGCCGGTCGTAGTCGGTCAGAATCTTTTGCGCGTCGGGGCCGTATGACCACAATTCATTTACATCCGGAACGCGCGTCCCGTGCACGCGCAGAATTGGGCAGAACGTGCCGTATTCAAACCAGCGCACGAAGAGCTCGCGGTAATCCGGATCGTCAGGGTGGCCGGTTACGAAGCCGCCGATGTCGGTGGTCCAGTAGGGCAGACCGGAAAGCTCGAAATTCAATCCCGCCGGAATTTGCCGCGCATAGCTCAACCAATTCGATTCCACGTCGCCCGACCACGCGGTGACGGAATTGCCTTGCGTTCCCGCGAAGGCGGAGCGCGAGAGTATGAACACGCGCTTCTGATCCGATGCGCCGCGCTGGCCTTGATAAACGGCGGCGGTAGTCATCAGTGGAAATAGATTCGCGTAACGCGCGCCGCTGCCGATCGCGACGTTGTGATTCATCAGGATATTCGACTCTTGTCCTTCGGATTCCGGCTCGTCCGTGTCCAGCCACCAGGCATCCGCGCCCATCGCGAAAAGTTTGTCGAGCAGCGACCAGTAATATGTGCGCGCCGCGGGATTGAATGCGTCATAGAGCGCGTGCCCGGCCGGGTGAAAGCCCGGCAAAACGCTGCGCGCAATGAAAAATCCGCGCCGGTCCATCTCGTCGTAAATGGGGCTACCCGGATTAAAGTATGGCCAGTAGGAAAACATCACGTGAAAATGGATTTGGTGAAGATCGGCGATCAGACCCGCGGGATCCGGATAGTTCTTATTGAATACCGGCTCGCCCATGGTGTTCCACCAGAACCAATCCTGCACGATGTTGTCCACCGGAATGTTCAAGTCGCGATATTTGTGCGCCACGCCGAGCAGTTCGTCCTGCGAGGTGTAGCGATTCTTGCACTGCCAGAAGCCGTAGGCCCACTTGCCGAAGAGCGGCGCCTGCCCGGTCAGGGCGCGGTATCCGGCGATGATGCGATCGAAATCGGGTCCGTAGAAAAAGTAATAGTCGATCGTGTCGGCTACTTCGGAGCTGATGTAAAGTGCGTGTAAGAAGCGATTGTTGAAGCGGCTGCGCGATGCGTTGTTCCACAGAATGCCGTAGCCATTGCTGGAGACGAAAAACGGCACGGAAATATTCGTATTGTCCTGCGAGAGATCCACCGATTCACCGTGATAATTCCATACGCCCGCCTGATGCTGACCCAGGCCGTAAAATGCCTCGGTCGAATCCCACAAGTCGGAGGCGATCTCAGAGTGATACGTTTTCTCGCCATTCACTTCCGCCGGAGTCATGCTGCGATCGTCTTCCGCGAAAAGTTTCTTACCGGCCGCGTCGCTGAAATGGATTGTGCCGTTTGCGCGGATGATCGTGACTTTCATGCGCGCCGTCGTGAGCGTTACGCTCTTATCGTTCGCATCGAATGTCCATGGCGCCGCCGGCCAATTCGATTTGGTGACTACGTAGCCGGGATCAGCAGGGAATGATGGTGTGGGCGAATAAATGACGTGAATGATCGAATCTGAACAGACTTGGATGCGCAGCATCCCTGTTTGCATGGTCAGCAGCGCGCCATCCGATTGTTGCGCGGCGCTCACCACGGGATTGAGCGGATTCCACTGCGCGCGCGCAGTTCGCGGCAGAGCCAGAATCGCGAGCAGAAATAGAGCGATAACCGTCCAGCGTCGTCGTGCCGATGCGCGCGCCTCTATCGCCATCGTTGCCCTCCGAGCCAGCGGATGCTACCACGCATCGACGCGTGATTCGACAGAACTCTTCGCCTCGCGCGCGCATCCAATTTGCCGTTTCATCTTGACGGCAAACAACCTAATCTAACGTGGTTCTTGCGCGGGGTTTGCCGAAAGTGACGAGACAAACATGACCATTCGCGATCTCCTGTTCGGCAGACCGCTCGCCACCTCGATGGAGCGCGCGGAAGAGCTGGGAACCGTCGCCGGCGTTCCCATCTTTGGCCTCGATGCGCTTAGTTCCGCGGCGTATGGACCTGAAGCCGCGCTTACGCTGCTGATTCCGCTCGGTGCCGCTGCCGTTGCGTATGCCATTCCGATTAGCGCCAGCATCATCGTGTTGCTGATCATCGTCTATTTTTCTTACCGGCAAACGATCGCGGCGTATCCGAGCGGCGGGGGCTCCTATACCGTAGCCAGCGAAAATCTTGGCGTCTACCCGGGTTTGCTGGCCGCGGCGGCATTGATGATCGATTATGTTTTGACGGCCGCCGTTGGAATCTCCGCCGGCGTCGGCGCATTGGTTTCCGCCGCGCCAAGTTTGCTCCCGCACACGCTCTCAATTTGTCTGGGGATTCTGGCGATCATCGTGATCATCAATCTGCGTGGTCTGCGCCAGGCGGGAATCATTTTCATGGTTCCCACTTACGCTTTTGTCCTGAGCCTGCTCGGCGCGATCGGTTTCGGCATTTTCAAATCCATCACTTCGGCTGGGCATCCCCATCCCATCGTTGCGCCTCCACCGCCCGCGACTCACGCCGTGCAGGCCGTGAGCGCCTGGCTGATCCTGCAAGCGTTCGCCAGCGGTTGCACCGCGATGACTGGCGTCGAGGCGGTCAGCAACGGAGTTCGCGCCTTCCGCGATCCCACCGTGCGCACGGCGCAGCGCACGTTGACGCTGATCATTGGAGTCCTGATCGTGATGCTCGCGGGAATCGCGTATTTGGTTCGCGCCTATCACATCACCGCGACCGACCCGGGCCAAGCCGGATATCAGAGCGTCATATCGATCATCGTGGTGGCCGTCGCTGGGCGCGGCGCGTTTTACTACATCGCGATCGGCTCCGTTCTGGTGGTACTCGCACTTTCGGCGAATACGGCGTTCGCCGATTTCCCGCGCCTGTGTCGCGCGATTTCGCAGAACGGTTATCTTCCTGATGGATTCAATGTGCGCGGGCGCCGGTTGGTTTATTCGCAGGGCGTCTACGTGCTTGCGTTTCTCACCGGCGCGCTGCTGATCATTTTCGGCGGCGTCACCGACCGTTTAATTCCGCTCTACGCCGTCGGCGCGTTTCTCGCGTTCACTCTTTCGCAGTCCGGAATGGTCGCGCATTGGAGGCGCGTAAAGGGCGCGGGTTGGCGGCGCAGCATGATCGTGAACGGAATCGGCGCCGTGGCCACCGGCATTACGGCCCTGGTCGTGGTGGTCGCCAAATTTGTGCACGGCGCTTGGATCACCGTGCTGCTGATACCTATGCTTATCGCGCTGATGGTGTTCGTGCACCGGCGTTTGGATCGCGCGGCAAAGTTGATGGCCAGCGACGCGCCGCTGGACGCGACGGCGTTGCAAGCGCCGATGGTGATCGTGCCGATTCGCGGGTGGGGAAAAGCAGCGCAGAATGCCATTCGCTTCGCCGTCACGATTTCAAAGGACGTCGAGGTTTTGCACATCGTCGACGAATGCGATCCGTCCGCGAGCACCCTCCAGCAGCAATGGCCCGCTTTGGTGGAAGCGCCAGCTCAGCAAAATGGATTTCCGCCGCCAAAACTTTGCACCGTGGAATCGCCGTACCGCTTGATCATCGCGCCGATCATCGGCCACATCCTGGAAGTGGCGCGCCAAAATCCGAATCGTCAGATCGCGGTGCTGATACCGGAGAACGTGAAGCGCCACTGGTACGACTATCTGCTGCAGAACAACCGCGCCTCTGCGCTCACCGCGCTCTTGCTTCTCAAGGGCCACCAGCGAATCGTAGTTGTTAACGTGCCGCTCGATATTGGCGTGTGATTTGGCCTTCGACCGGCGCTAAGACGGCCGTCACATGGTCGCCGAGAAGGTTGAGCCCGCTGGCGTTATTCGCGCCAGCGGGCTCAACGTATTTGGTACGCGATTGAGACCGGATCAGTGGCCCGGTTTATCGTGTCCGCCACCGCCGGCACCGCCGCCACCACCGTGCGATTCACCTCCGCCCGAGGAATGCGGCGGTGCTGACGAATGGGGCGCCGAGGTATGACTCGTCGTGGCAGTATGTGTGGTGGTAGTCGTGTGCGTTGTCGAAGTGTGCGACGTCGTACCTTCAGAGTGACCGGTGTTGCCGCCGCTCATCGTCCCTGAACTTGATGTGGAGGGACGATACGCAGGCCGCGTAGCGGAGGGCTGGGCACCGTGGCTGAAGTCTCCCGCCTTGGTGGTTGCGGCGACTGCCGGCTTGCCGTTATTTGCGGAAAAGTGTTGCGCGGGATTGGTGCGCGCGACTTGATCGTGCTGCGTTTGCTCGGCCGTGGGACCGGCGCGGCGGTCGCCTTCCGCGGCGCGCTCATCCGCCGTGGGTTGGCGCTGAATTCCGCCCGTTCCGCCGTTGTAAGCGACGCGGCCTGGCCCGACGTGGGCCACGGGCTGCACATAGGTATTGTGAATCACGTTGACGTCGACACGAGTCACGCTCGTGTTATACGCGAAGACTCCGCCTCGCCACTCGCCGCCCAGATAACCGACGCCGCCGTAGCCGAAGCCGTAATTAATGCCGCCATAGAAGCCAACGCGCGGTCCCCAATAGCCTTCATGCCAGAAGAAAGCGGCTCCACCCCATCCCCAATATCCGGGCGTCCAAAGTCCGCCCTCGAACGGAGCCAGCACCCAGGTTCCAGGAACCCAGTAGTAATCACTGCCGTCCCAAGACCAGTATCCGGGCGTCCAAATATAGCCTTCGCCCGGGCATATCGGCTGCGCGTAATAAGGCAGCGGCGGCGGAGCGATGCCCACCGATATTCCCACGGCGATTTGCGCGGGATGCGCGGAAGAAAGCGGCGGTAGAGCCAAGAACATTCCAGCAGCTAACAGCACGGGCAAAACCCAACGGATCATGTGATGTGTGGGTCGCATTTCGATTCACCTCTCAAGGTCGTCATTCGCGAAGCAATCGCTCGCGGGAACATGGACGTGTATTTTGAACATGCATTTCGCCGAGGATAAACATCCCGATCGCTGGGTATCGAGACGCTTGAACCTACGCTTCCTTAGATGGCAATTCGGGTTTCAGAGTTACCCGGCCCGCGTCGCTCGGTTTTCTATCGGTTAAATCCTTCACCTGCCGCCCGCGGCCAAATAGGCGCGCCAGGGATTCCAATAATATTTCGGCCAGCCATTGGTTACGCCTTTGTGATCATGTTCGGGAACGTTTACATGGACCAAGTCCACGCGCGCTCCCGTCGCGGTTTTGCTGAACGTCAGGACGAGAATGGAATCCGGGTCCGATTTTTTGAACGACGTGGAGCGCCACGATTGCACGATCATTTTTCCCGGCACCAGCAAGAGATTCTTGCCGCTCAACGCTCCGGCGAAGGCGCGAAAGGCGCCGCCTACTTTTGCACTCACTTTCGCGGGCGCCCCGGTAGTCTTGGTGTGCTTCGCCGAGTCGATGTAGAGGCTGTAAAGCGTTTTGGGAGAAGCCTCGAATTCGACCGTCTGTTGGATCGCGTCCGTCATTTGCGTTCTCCTCGCGGAGCATGCCAAAAATTTCGCCCGCATTGTACTCCTCGACGGCCGTTGCGTCACGCATCGCGGCGCGCTTCAGAAAATCCGCCGCCCCGCCGGAGAGCGCCTTGACATTCCCAACGCTGTACTCTACGTTGCGTCCGTTCCAAGAGCGGCGGAGGTGCGCGCGATGGCCGAACAGATGCATTCCGAGAAAATGCCGAAAAAGGCGGCGACAAGAAAGATGGGCAAGCACGGCGCGCGGCGCTTCGCTTGCATCTTGCTGCTTTCATTCGCGGCTTGCGGTATTGTGCGCGCGCAGAAATCGTGGGTTTTCTTTGGAACGCATGTGGATGCGGCGGGGCACGGTTTCTCTGTGGCGCAATTCGATTCGCAGAATGGACTGCTGAGCTTTCCGCACTTTCTGCTGCAGGCGGCGTCGCCGGGATATTTTATTTTCGATTCCACTCACAGCCACCTGTATGCGGCGAATGCAGTGGACACATTTGGCGGCGCGGCAAGCGGAGCCGTGAGCGCCTACGCTGTCGATCCGGCGACGGGCCAGCTCACGTTGCTCAATCAAGTTGCGAGCGGGAGCGCCAACGCGGTTTACGTGAGCCTTGACGCTACGGGGCACACGCTTTTCGTTGCGAATTATACGGGAGCGAGCGTCGCGGCATTTGCCATCGCGGCTGACGGCAGCATCGGCAATCTCACGGCAAACTTCCAATTCACCGGGCACGGCACCGATCCCGACCGGCAGTCGCAGCCGCATCCGCATTCGATTCGCGTGGATCCCAGCAATCATTTTGTTTTAGTGCCCGATCTCGGATTGGATCAGGTGCACATCTATCGTTATGACGCCGCGACGGGCGCGCTCACGCCGAACGATCCGCCGTTTGCACAGATGCCGCCGGTTTCGGGGCCGCGGCACATGGTGTTTAGCGGTGACGGCCGCTTCGCGTATCTTCTGAGCGAGATCGCCAACACGATTACGGTGTTCGCGTGGGACGCAACCAGCGGCACGCTCAACGAACTGCAACGAATCTCCACGCTGCCGGCTGGTTTCAAAGGGCTGGACACCGCGGCCGAAGTTCGTTTGGATTCGCGCGGTCGATTTCTGTATGCGTCGAATCGCGGCGCGAACACGCTCGCGGTTTTTGCCGTGGATGCCGCAAACGGCCGTCTCACGCTGGTGCAACAAGTGTCCACGCAAGGTAGATCGCCGCGCAATTTTGAGTTTGATCCGACGGGGCGCTGGCTGATCGTCGCTAACCACGACAGTGAAAGCGTCGTGGTGTTTGCGATCGATAGCGCGACGGGGAAGCTGACGGAGCACCAGCCGCCGGTTTTCGTGCCATATCCATTTGCCGTGCGATTCCTACCTGCGACGACGGCCGCGGCACCGCCAACTCTGCCCCGCTAAGAACCCCGCGCCGAGGGCGCCGCGCGACCACGCCCCCTCGGGATCCACCCTTAGACGACAGAGACGTCGGAATCGCGCGCTGGGTGAGCTGCGCGGCCAGTGAAGTCCGTTACGTCGAGGCCATGCGCGTCTTCGACTTCGATCGCGTGGGAGAAATAATCGGGGACATTTTTGCCCCACACTATGCTGCATCCTTTTAGGCTGACTTGATCGGCGTGGCGGATGCTATAGCCCGTCGTGGCATGCTTTTCGATATCGGGCCGAGACATCGTGGGACGATCATCGAAGACGCCGCCGGGATACTTCGTGGTGCGGTCGAGAGTGATCGCGACGTTTTCAAATTTCACGTCGGTGATGCGGCTTGCGGCGCTGCCTTCGATGCGTACGCTATTTTCGGCGTGCCCGGTGACGTTGTGGACGCGAATACCGCTCACCGTGCCGATTTTGGTCTCCGCCGTGCGCGGAATCGCGGTGAACGAAATTCCTTCGCCGCGGCCCCACCAAGGATCGGAGAAATATGTTGAGATCAGTTGAATGTCGCGGAACTCGACGTCGCTGATGTTGCCGGCGTCACGCGATTGAATTCCCAGGCCGCGGCTGGACTCCAAAATCTGGCAGCGCTCGATGAGTACGTGGGAAATGTCGGATACGGTTTCGCTGCCGATTTTCACACCGGCGTCTTGCGTGGTCATCTTGCAATCGTGGACGTGAATGTTGGAGCATGGTCCGTAGGACGCGAATTCACGGCTGGTTTTGATCGCGATCGCGTCGTCGCCGCAAACGATATCGCAATTGCGGATTTCGACGTTCTGGCTGTGGTCGGGATCGATGCCGTCGCAATTGGGAATTTTTAGATTGTTGCGAATCTTGATTCCGTCCACGAGCACGCCGTTGCAGCCAATCAGGTGAACGCTCCAATTCGGCGCCGTGGCGATGGTGAAATCGCGCACCACAAGATCGGTGCAGCCGATGAGTTGAAAAAGCCTGGGCCGAAAATCCTTCGTCAAATACCATTCGTGGACCTTGTCGTAAGTGGTCATGAATTCGGTGCCGCGGCCATTGAACGTGCCGGTGCCGGAGATGCGCAAGCCCTTGGCGTCCTGCGCCGTGATGATGGCGGGATTGGTGTAATCCGATGGCTCGGTGCTGATGCGCAACTCGGCGTCGCCGGCGAGATGGAAGTCAATGCCGCTGCGCAGCACGAGAGTAGTGGTCAAGTAGCGATGACCGGGGCGCAGCAGCACGCGCGCGGAGGCGGGCGCGCGAGCGGCGGCCGGCGCGGGAGCGGCCGCTGCGGACGCGGCCGCTGCGTCAATGGCTTTTTGGATGGCGGCCGTGTCGGGCGTGGTGCCATCGCCGACGGCGCCGTAATCGTGCACGTCGAATATCTGCGGAGCGGCCGCGCCCCCGTCGGTCTTCGCGGCTGGAGCGGATTGGCTCAGTCCCATGGAGCGCATTGGCGCGAGCATGGCCGCGCCTGCTGCTAGTTTTGCACCGATAAGTAAGGCCTCGCGCCGGGTCGCCATCTTCGATGAGTTTTTCATGGCGCGGAGTTTACTACGGAGCGTGCATCAAATAGACACTTTTCTCTAGTGCGGCGGGTACAAATCTCGCTCGGAGGGTTCATATATAGGGGATGCGGGGATGGACTCGATGAGCGGACGCGGCGTGGCGATAGCGATTCTGGCGGTGACGATTTTTGTGCGGGCCGACGCGTGGGCCGCGCCGCCGGCGGGGAGCGCGGAGCGATTTCTGCTGGATTCCGCGAATCACGAGCGCGCGACACGCGGCGTGCCGGTACTTGAGTGGGACGATGCGTTGGCGGCCGCCGCGCGGCGACATGCGGAGCGTATGGCTGAGGTTGGCGCTATTTCGCACCAGTTTCCAGGGGAGCCCGATCTTTTGGCGCGCGCGTCTGCCGCGGGCGCGCATTTTTCGATGCTCGAGGAAAATGTGGCGTTCGCGCCGAGTGTGGCGGAGCTGCATCAGGAGTGGATGAATTCTCCGCCGCATCGCGAAAATTTGCTGAACCCGCAAGTGGATTCGATCGGCATTGCGGTGGTTGAGCGGGGTGGAGAATTGTACGCGGTGCAGGATTTTTCGCGCGCGGTTGCAGATCTGACGATCGAACAGCAAGAGGATCGGCTGGGGGCGCTGATCAAGGCGCGCGGACTGGAACTTTTGACCGATCGCGATCAAGCGCGGAGAGCTTGCTCGACCGGGCGCGATACGACCGGAGATACGCGCGCATTTTACATGCTGCGATTCGATACGGCGTCGCTGGATGATTTGCCGGATGGGCTGAAGCGCACGATTGAGAGCGGGCGCTATCGGCAGGCGGCGGTGGGCGCGTGCGCGAGCGACCAATCCGGCGGATTCACGGATTATCGGGTCGCCGTGCTGTTGTTCTGAGCGCCGCGCTAGTGGCTCTTTTTCTTGGAGAAAAGGCCGCCGAGAGATCCGGCCGCGGATTTTGCGGTGCCGGCGGCGCCGCTTGCGGGATTGCCGGCGGCGCTCATGCTGGGCGCGAACGTCGGGTCGGAAGTTGTTCCGCCGATTGTGAAAGGGATGCCAAGTTTCATTCCTTTGCTGTTGCCCATCAGGCCGCCGAGGGCTTTGCCGACGGAGCCGCCAACGCTGAGCGAGGCCGTCATTTTGAAATCGAGGGCGCGCGTGGATGAGACCGTTCCGTTGCCGGTGATTTCGCCGATTCCGTCGATAACCATGTCGAGCTGATTTATGACGGTGCCGTCGTTGGTGACGCGCACGTTGGAAGTCAATTTCTGGATCGTGGTGTCGGTGGCTTTGCTGATTCCGGAAAAAGCCGAGAGCGCGCCGAGCTTCGAGCCGAGATTGAATCCGCCGAGCTTGGCGTTTTCAAGATCGATGTTGCCGCTGGTGACGAGCGCATTGGCAGGGCCAGCAGTACTGAGATTTGTGGTGAGAGTGCCGGATTGGAGCGCTGCGCCTGACGGCAGCACGACGCCGACTGCGGGGAGCACCGATTCGAGATTTTGTACGGGCATGCCTTGGCCCGATATTTTTACGTTGATGGCGGGAGTATCGCCGCTGAAATCGTAGGTGCCTGAGAGATGCGTGACGGCTTGACCGATGGTGACGCTGCCTTGCTTGATGATTCCGGTGTTGTGCTGCATGTCGTACGTGGAATCGAAGCCGACGTCGACGGGGATGCCGGCGGGCGCACCGCCCTTTACGACTTGCAGCTTCGAGAGATTGAGCGTGCCTTGGGCTTCGGCGCTGCCGGCGTTGGAACTGATTGTGCAATTTAGATCGGCGATGCCGCTGACGCCCGCATTGGGATCGAGGAAGCCGGTGGCGACGAGATCGAGGCTATCGATTTCGAGTTTGGCATTGACCGGAGTGAGTGCGGCGTTGGTCGGATCGAGCGGACCGGCCTGACCGTCGAGCGAAAACTTGCCGTCGCCGGGCAGATTGGCGCTGAGCTTGATAGGGAATTGCGAGGAGGCGGAAAAATTCGTGATTTCGAGATCGACGCCGCTATAGACGCTGCGCTTCGAGGAGGTTGTCGAGCCGACGGTGAGCTGGCCGTCAAGGAGATCGAGTTTTTCGACGACGAGCGACGCGGCGGTACTGCTTGAGGATGTGGATGGCGGAGCGGGCGCGGAAGCGGCGCCGAGCGACGAAAAATTCCAAAGGCCGGCGGGATTGTGAAGCAACATTACCTGCGGCGCTTCGATCGTGAGGCCGGTGACGTGCAGCGCGTGCGAAAAAATCAGGGGCATCAATTCGACGCCGATCTTCAGCGATTTGGCGGTGAGGAAGGGAGACGTGCTGAAGGCGGGATCGTCGGCGATCGAAAGATCGTCGGCGGATACCGAGCCTGAGAATATCGAAAGGTCGAGATTGCCGATCTGTACCGGGCGGCCGAGAGCGGCGGAAAGATTCTGCTCGATTGTAGGGCGGAACTGATTGACGCTGACGAACAGCGGGAGCATCAGGAGTAGGACAATGATGACGCCCAACGCGATGAGACCGTAGCGAAGCGGCTTACTCATCGGAACCTCCCAAGAATGGTTTCGCCAGAGCCGGCGAGCGGACCAATCCTAACACGACAGGCTGGCCCAACATGACATGCCGGCCTAACATGACAGGCTGAACCGCAAGCATGGCTTGCGGGCGACGGCCGAAGGTGGCACCATTATCGTTGCGATGAGAGATGACGCCAATCACGTACTGACTGCGCCTGGCGGCGATGTGGCGTTGCCGGCGGTGAGCGGCGAAATAGCCGCGCCGAAGCGCATGTCGTGGAAGCGCTGGGCGCTGGCGTTTGCCGTGGCCGCGGTTTCGGACGCAATTTCATTTTTTGTCGAAATCGTTCCACCCATCCAGTGGGCCGTGGATTTGGCCACAGCGGGGCTGCTGTTTCTGATTCTGGGCAAGCGTTGGGCGATTTTGCCGGGGTTGATTACAGAGGCGATTCCCGGCATGGCCATTTTCCCGGTGTGGGTTTTGGTGGTGGCTTCAATCGCGGTTTACGACGACATTCGCAAGCCGCGCCGCAAGATGCGGACGATAGATTCACTCCCGATCGAAAAATAAATAAAAGCGTGGAGAACTGGCGGAGCCGGCGCGATCAGGGCTTCTCGGCGCCGATTTCAACCTGGATTTTACGGAACGAGAAGGGATTCTCGGACCAGGCGCGCAGAGCTTCGCCCGCTTTTTCAAGAGGCACGACGGAGCCGATGGTTTCCTCCACGGGAAATTCGCGGCGCTCGAGCATCTCGATGACGGCCTGAAAATCGTCGGGCGTGGCGTTGCGCGAGCCCATGATATCGAGCTCTTTGAGCACGAACCAGCGCGTTTCGTAGCTGACCGGTTCCTTGGCGAAGCCGATGTAGACGACGCGGCCGGCAAAGGCCGCGATCTCGACGGCGAGTCGGAACGTTTCGGGCGTGCCCACGGCTTCGATCACCACGCCGGGGCCATCGCCGTTGGTGAGCGCCAGGATTTGTTCGCGCACGGAGGAGCCCGCGGCGCCTTCGTTTTGCTCGCCGCGGATGGTGTGCGCCGCGCCGGCGCGCTTGGCTACGGCGAGCTTGCCGTCATCCATATCGAGCGCGATGACCGTGGCGCCGCGATGCGCGGCCGCAGCGATGGCTCCCAGGCCGACGGTGCCACAGCCGATGACCAGAACGATGTCGCGCGCGGTGACGCGGCCGCGAGCTACGGCGTGCGCTCCGATCGTGAGCGGCTCGACCAGGCACAATTCGCGCAGCGAAAGCTTGTCCGACGTGCGCAGCTTCTCCCATGGCGCGACGATCCATTCGGCCATGGCGCCATCGCGTTGCACGCCCAGAGTTTGATTGGCGCGGCAGGTATTGAAGCGGCCCTGGCGGCACGAAGGGCAATTCCCGCAGCTTTTGTAGGGCAGGAGCGTAACGTTGGTGCCGGGGCGCAGATGCGCGGGGACGTCGGAGCCGGCGCGTTCGATCGTGGCGGAGATTTCGTGGCCGGGGATGCGCGGGAATTCCACCAGCGCATTTTTGCCGCGAAAGGTGCTCAGGTCGGTGCCGCACATTCCGACGTAGCGCACGCGCAGCAACACTTCGCCGGGCCCCATCTCCGGTGCGGGAATATCGCGAACCGACCACGCACCCGGCGCGTCTAGATAGAGTGCTTTCATTGCAAGTTTCCCTCGTTGTCGGCTTCGGTTTTCATCGGGTTCGGCGTATCGTATTGTGATTGCCGCGATCGGATCGCCGCGAAAGCGCGGCACGAGCAATTCTAGCGCGATGAAGATTGATTACAAAATTCGGCCGGAAAATTTCTCCGGCAAGTTGCGGAGATTCTGGGAGCGCTCCGGCGAGAAGGTTCTGCGGATTGCGCAGGGGTACGATCCGGCGAAGGGTTCGCCGGTATTTACTGTGCGCGGAAAGTATACACAGCGCGGGTGGACGGAGTGGACGCAGGGATTTCAATTCGGCTCGGCGCTGTTGCAATTCGACGCCACGGGCGACGAGGAATTTTTGCAGTTGGGGCGCGCGCAAACTGTGAAATTCATGGCGCCGCACCTCACGCATTTTGGCGTGCACGATCATGGGTTCAACAACATCAGCACGTACGGCAATTTGCTGCGCTTGATGGGCGAAGGGCGCATTGCGGATGACGAGTGGGAGCGGGAGTGTTACGCGTTGGCGCTCAAAGTGAGCGGCGCGGTGCAGGCGCGGCGGTGGACGGCGACGGCGCGGGGCGGCGGATACATCTATTCGTTCAACGGAGCGCACTCGCTGTTCGTGGATACGATTCGCTCGCTGCGCTCGCTGGGCGTGGCGCACGCGCTGGGGCATGTGTTGATGGAAGAGAATGACGCGCGGGTTTCGCTGCTTGCCCGGCTTGAGCAGCACGCGGCGGCGACGGCGAATTTCTGCGTTTACTATGGGCGCGGGCGCGATATTTACGATGTGCGCGGGCGCGTGGCGCATGAGGCGATTTTCGATCCGAGCACGGGAACGTTTCGCTGCCCCAATTCACAGCAGGGATATTCGGCGTTCAGCACGTGGACACGCGGTTTGGCGTGGGCGATGTGCGGATTCGCCGAACAGATAGAATTTCTGCGCGCGCTTGGGCGCAAGAAGACGTTGGCTGTGATTACCGATGCGGCGCGCGCTACATGCGATTTTTATATCGATCAGGCTACGGCCGCGGACGGCATTCCTTACTGGGATACTGGCGCGCCGGGATTGGCGCGGCTGGGCGATTGGCGATCGAAGCGCGCGGATCCATTTAATGCGCACGAGCCAGTGGATAGTTCCGCGGCGACGATTGCGGCGCAGGGACTGTTGCGGCTCGGGCATGCGCTGGGCGCGGCGGGGCGACGCTATTGGCAGGCGGGGTTAACCGTGCTGGATACGCTGCTCGACGAGCCTTATCTTTCGCGCGATCTGCAGCATCAAGGATTGATTTTGCACTCGGTGTATCATCGCCCGAACGGGTGGGATTACGTGCCGCCGAAGCAAGAAGTGCCGTGCGGTGAATCGAGTATGTGGGGCGATTATCACGCGCGAGAGGCGGCGCTATATGTGCAGCGCGCGGCCGGGAAGCAGCCGTACCTGACGTTCTGGGGAAATATTTTGGAGGAACGAGGATGATTGTCGCCGATCTTGGCAAGATCGAAGGGCGCCGCTATCCGGCGCGTCGCCGCACGCAAAATTTGGTGGGCGGAGCTTCGCCGATTCAGGCCAAACAATTTTGCATGGGCAATGTCACGCTGGAGCCGCGCGGCGGGCAAGTGCCTTGGCACAATCAGGAGCAGGAAGAAATTTATTTCATCGTCGAGGGCGCCGGAGAAATGTGTTTGGGCGCGGAGCGGCAGACGGTGCACACCGGGCAGGCGGTTTTTATTCCGCCGGGCGTGTTCCATCAGCTCACCAACACGGGCGAATCGCAGTTGCGCATGATTTATTGCTACGGTCCGGCCGGCGACGTGGCGCACTGGCGGCAGGAACTTGAGGGCACTTTGCCAAAGGCCGGAGTGGGAGCGCCGCCATTGCCTGCCGGCGCGTGGCCGCAATGCACGGAAAGGCCCAGCGCGTGACAACTTCTTCGGGTACGACCGCGGCGCGCAAGGTGCACACCGTCGGCATCATCATGAATGGCGTCACGGGACGCATGGGTACGAATCAGCATTTGCATCGCTCGATTGTGGCGATTCGTGAGCAGGGCGGCGTGAAATTGGCATCGGGCGAAGTGATCATGCCGGCGCCCGTACTGGTCGGACGTAACGCGGAGAAGCTTCAATCGCTGGCGGCCGCGGCGGGCGGGGTGCGGTGGACGACGGACCTCGATGAAGCGCTCGGCGATTCTGCAAATTCAATTTACTTCGACGCGCAAACTACCGATCGCCGCGCGGCGGCGGTGCGGCGGGCGATCGCAGCGGGCAAACACGTCTATTGCGAGAAGCCCACGGCGAATTCCACGGCCGAGGCCTACGAGCTTTACGCGCTTGCGAAAAAGGCCGGCGTGAAACACGGCGTAGTACAAGACAAGCTCTGGCTGCCGGGGATGCTGAAACTGGCGGAGCTGCATGCGCGGGGATTTTTCGGGCGGATTCTGTCTGTGCGCGGAGAATTTGGCTATTGGGTGTTCGAGGGCGACACGGTTCCGGCGCAGCGGCCTTCTTGGAATTATCGCAAGGAAGATGGCGGCGGAATCATTATGGATATGCTTTGCCACTGGCGCTATGTGTTGGACCATCTTTTCGGCAGCGTGAAAGCTGTTTCGTGCACGTCGGCGACGCATATTCCGACGCGCTGGGACGAAAGCGGCAAGCCGTATGAATGCACGGCTGAAGATTCTGCTTACGCCACGTTTGAGCTTGAAGGCGGTGTGATCGCGCAGATCAATTCTTCCTGGTGCGTGCGCGTGCGGCGCGACGATTTGCTGACGCTGCAAGTGGACGGCACGCGCGGATCGGCTGTGGCGGGCTTGCGCGATTGCTGGACGCAATCCTATGGCGAAACGCCGCGGCCGACTTGGAATCCCGATATTCCCAGCCCGATTGCTTATTCCGATGGCTGGCAGAAATTCGCGGGCGCGGCGGAGAATTACGAGAACGCGTTCAAGGCCGAATGGGAATTGTTTCTGCGCCACGTGGTTGCTGGCGAGCCGTTTGCGTGGACGCTGCTGGAAGGCGCGAAGGGCGTGCAACTGGGCGAGCTGGGACTGCAATCGGCCGCCGGACACACGCGCCTGGAAGTTCCGGAGCTGCGGTCGTGACGCGACGCGTCGCTCTGGTGACGGGCGGCACGCGCGGAATCGGATTCGGGATCGCGCAGTGTCTCGCGCGCGATGGCTTCGATCTTGCGCTGTGCGGTATGCGGGAATCCGCCGACGTGAGCGACGCGCTTGAAAAGCTTCGCGCAGCGGGCGCGGAGGTGCACTACGCGCAGGCCGATGTGGGCGACGCGGCCGCGCGCGCGCGGCTGATCGATTCCGTGCGCAAGAAATTCGGGCGGCTTGAGGTGCTGGTGAACAACGCGGGGCGGGCCCCGGCGGTGCGCGCCGATATTCTGGATGCGACCGAGCAAAGTTTCGAGGACGTGCTGCGGGCGAATTTGCGCGGTCCCTATTTTCTGACGCAGGCGGCGGCGCACTGGATGATCGAGCAGCGGCGCGCGCAGAAAGATTTTCGCGGTGCGGTCGTAAACATTTCGTCGGTTTCCGCGACGGTTGCGAGCGTCAATCGCGGCGATTACTGCATCTCAAAAGCGGGCATCGCGATGGCTACGCGATTGTGGGCAGCGCGGTTGGGCGAATTCCAAATTCCTGTGTACGAAGTGCGGCCGGGAGTGATTCGCACGGACATGACGGCGAGCGCGACGGAAAAATACGACGAGCTATTTCGCCAAGGCCTGGCGATCGAATCGCGCTGGGGCACACCCGAAGACGTGGGCAAAGCCGTGGCCGCCCTCGCGCGAGGCGATTTCGCTTATTCCACCGGCGCGGTGATCATGGTGGATGGCGGATTGACGGTTACGCGGCTGTAGAAAAGCGCCGCGAACTACCACTGCAGGAGCAGCAACTCGGCGCAGAACCCTGGCCCCATCGCGGCGAGAATGCTGTAAGTGCCCGCGACCGGCCGGCGGCGATACATAAATTCGTCCAATACCAATAGAACCGACGCGGAAGAAAGATTGCCGACCTTCTTCAGGCACTGCCAGGAAGCTTCGAGAGCGTCATCGGGCAATCCGAGCGCTTCGGTGGTGGCCTTCAGAATTTTCGGGCCGCCGGTGTGCATGATCCAGCTTCCGATGTCGTTGCGCGTGAGGCCTTGCTCGCCGAGGAACGCGTCGACGTCCTGCGCAAGGTGCTGGTGGACGACGTCGGGAACGGCCGGCGAGAGCACGATCTGAAATCCCTTTTCGGAAACACTCCAGCCCATCACATCTTCGGTGTCGGTATAAAAAGACGAGCGCGTGGCGAGAATTCTGGGGCCCGCGGCAAATCGTTCGCTGCCAGTGAGAATCGCGGCAGCGGCGCCATCACCGAAAAGGCCGGTGGAAATAATATTTGCCAGCGAAACGTCGTCGCGTTGCCAGGTGAGCGAACACAACTCGACGGAGACGAGCGCCGCAGCGTGGTGCGGAAAACCGCGCACGTAGTCGGCGGCGCGCGAGATGCCCGCGGCGCCGGCCACGCAGCCGAGTCCGAAAATCGGCACGCGCTTTATGTGGGACGGGAGGTGCATGCGGTTGACGAGCCGGGCGTCGATGGAAGGGCTGGCGATTCCGGTTACAGAGACGAAATAAATGGCGTCCAATTCGCTCGCGTCGACGCCGGCGCGCGAGAGTGCGCGGCACAGGGCTTTCTCGCCGAGTTCGCAGGCCACTTCGATCCACGCGTCGTTGGTCACGCCGAACGCGTTCAGCTTGTAATAGCGCTCCATGGGCAGCGCCAGGTAGCGGCCGTCGACGCCGACGCGGCTGAGCATCCGCTCGATCACTTCGGGATTCTCGAATTGCGGCGCCCATCTTTCCTTCAGCGCGGCGGCGAGCGTTTCCTGCGAGTAGTATTGTGCGGGGAACGCGGTAGCGGTTCCGGCGATCTGCATTTGAAATTTCTCCCTCTCGAAATTCGGAGCGATCCTGCAGCATTCTCAAGAAGCAAAGAATTTACCGCTTGCGATTCTCGAGAGCGTTGTGGTTATCTCTTGTCGCACTCGCGCCCAGCCACTAGATTTTTGCGCGACGTCCCACGAAACTCCGGAGGAATACTTAGATGCCGATGACACGGCGAACGTTAATGAAAATTTTGGCGGGCGCTGTGCCGGCCTGGGCCACTGCGCGCGTATTGGGACAAGCCATGCCGGCGGGACCGATGATTACGCCGGGGCCGTTTGCGGGCACGCGCGAATCGCTGGCGGCCTATCAACTACCTGGCTGGTTGAACGATGCCAAATTCGGAATTTGGGCGCACTGGGGACCGCAATCGGGTCCGGAGCAGGGCGATTGGTACGCTCGCAACATGTATATCCAGGGCTCGCGCCAGAATCTCTATCACGTTGAGAATTACGGCCATCCCTCGAAATTCGGCTACAAAGACGTGATCCCGACCTGGCTCGGCGCCAAATTCGACCCCGATTATTTGATGGGACTCTACAAAAAGGCCGGCGCGAAATATTTCGTGAGCATGGGAGTGCATCACGACAATTTTGATATGTGGGACTCGAAATATCACCAGTGGAACGCGGCGAAGATGGGGATCAAGCGCGACGTCGTAGGCGAATGGCGCAACGCTGCGCAAGAGCACGGCCTGCGATTCGGCGTGAGCGACCATTTGTGGATCAGCTACAAATGGTTCGGCGTGAGTCACATGGCAGATAAGGATGGGCCGTTGGCGGGCGTGCCATACGATGGGGCTAATCCGCAATGGGCCGATCTGTACCACGATTACTCGGTCACCGGCGTCCCGCCGGTTACGGTCGATTGGAACGACGTGAATATTCCCGAGGTGTGGCGAATGGAATGGTTCCGGCGCATCCAGGATTTGTATTCGAGCTACCAGCCGGACATGCTTTACATCGATGGGCCGATACCGTTTGAGGAAGTCGGTTTGAGTCTGGTCGCCGATTATTACAACCGATCCGCGGCGCGCAATGGCGGCGTGCCCAATGTGATTTACACCAGCAAGCGGCGCGAGGATTGCGCTACCGGCACATGCGCGCTGGACGTGGAACGCGGCGTGGTGGAATCGATTTGGCCAACGGCGTGGCAGACCGACACCTGCATCGGCAATTGGCACTACCAGCGCGACATCCAATACAAGACGCCGAAGCGTGTGGTGGACATGCTGGTGGACATCGTTAGCCGCAACGGAAATTTGCTGTTGAATTTTCCGTTGCCGAATAGCGGAATGCTCGACGATAGCGAACTCGCCGTGCTTGAAGGAATCACCAAATGGATGGCGGTGAATAGCGACGCGATTTATTCCAGCCGTCCGTGGAAAATATTTGGCGCGGGGCCAAGCACCGCGCCCGCGGCGCCGACTCCGCCCCCAGCTCCCTCAGTTCCTGGCGCGCCGCCCAGCACGCGACCGCCGGCCGCTTTCAATGAGAGAGACCGCCAGGATTTGACCCAGGCCGATGTGCGCTTTACCACCAAGGGCGGAGATCTGTATGCGTTCGTGATGGGTGTGCCGTACCAGACCGCCGAAATTGCGCCGCTTGGCTCTTCGAGTCCACTGGCGATGGGAAAAATCACGAATGTGGAACTGCTCGGCGCAGGAAAACTCGAATGGTCGCAGGATGCGGACGCGCTGCGCGTGAAGCTGCCGGTGCAGAAGCCGTGCGATTACGCGCTTGTGTTTCGCGTTAGCGGACTTGCGGTTTAGCGGCTTAGCGCGTGGCGCCCTCGCGTCGCGCGCGCTTTAGCCGGCTTGATTGCGGCGGCGGGCAGTCGATTTGCGGGCGTTGTCCGCCGTTCCCGCGTTTGCTAATCTTCATGGATGCATCTCACTCCCCGCGAGGTGGAAAAGCTCCTCGTCGCCACTGCCGCGGAGCTTGCCCGCAAGCGGCGCGCTAGAAAACTCCTGCTGAATTATCCCGAAGCTGTCGCGCTGATCACCGCGGAATTATTGGAAGCGATTCGCGATGGGCGCTCGGTTTCCGAACTCATGGATTACGGCGCGACGATTTTGACGCGCGCCGACGTGATGGAGGGCGTGCCGGAGATGCTGCACGAGATCCAAGTCGAAGGAACGTTTCCGGACGGGACGAAACTGGTTACCGTGCACCACCCGATTCGATAGTTTGTCGCGCGCGTAAAAAAGGGTACTTAATGATTCCGGGCGAATATATTTTGGGCGATGGCGCGGTGATTGCGAATGCCGGGCGGCGCACGCTGGAAGTTGAAGTTGCCAACACCGGCGACCGGCCGATTCAGGTGGGCTCGCATTATCATTTTTTTGAGGCCAATAAGGCGCTGCGCTTCGATCGCAAGATTGCGTTTGGAATGCGATTGAATATTCCGGCGGGCACGGCGGTGCGCTTCGAGCCGGGCGATACCAAGCGCGTGATGCTCGTGGCCATCGGCGGCGCGGGGATTGTGCATGGCTGCAATGGATTGACGGAAGGGCCGACCGATGATTCGCGGCGCGAAGCGGCATTGAAACGTGCGCGCGAACAGGGATTTCTGGGAGCGTAGCCAGCGTGAGCTTGAAAATTCCTCGCCGACAGTACGCGGACCTTTACGGCCCTACAGCGGGCGACCGCGTGCGGCTGGCCGACACCGATCTCTTCATCGAAATCGAGCGCGATCTGACAACGCCCGGCGATGAAGCGAAATTTGGCGGCGGCAAAGTGCTGCGCGACGGCATGGGACAATCCACGTCGGCAACAGCCGCGGGCGGCGCGCTCGATCTAGTGATCACGAATGCCGTGATCGTGGATCACAGCGGCATCGTGAAGGCGGACATTGGCATTCGCGGCGGACGAATCGTGGGCATCGGCAAGGCTGGCAATCCCGATCTGATGAATGGCGTCACGCCGGGCATGGTTGTCGGCGCAAGCACGGAAGTGATCGCGGGAGAAGGGCAAATCGTCACCGCGGGCGGCATCGATTCGCACATTCACTTTATTTGCCCGCAGCTGGTGGAGACGGCACTCTCCGCTGGAGTCACTACACTTCTCGGCGGCGGCACGGGGCCGGCGACGGGGACGAATGCAACCACCTGCACGCCTGGACCTTGGAACATGCATCGCATGCTCGAATCCGCGGAGGGGTTTCCGATCAACCTCGGTTTTCTCGGTAAGGGAAATGCGTCTTCGGCAGAGCCGCTCCGCGAACAGATCGCTGCCGGCGCGATTGGCCTGAAGCTGCACGAAGATTGGGGCACAACGCCCGCGGCGATCGATTGCTCACTGGGCGTAGCCGAAGAATTCGATGTGCAGGTGGCGATTCATACCGACACGCTGAACGAAGCGGGCTTCGTGCAGGAATCCATTCGCGCGTTCCGCGGCCGCACGATTCACACCTATCACACTGAGGGCGCTGGCGGCGGCCACGCTCCGGACATCATCACCGTGTGCGGCGAACCGAATTGTCTGCCGTCGTCGACCAACCCGACGATGCCGTTCACGATCAACACGCTGGACGAGCATCTGGATATGCTGATGGTTTGCCACCATTTGAGCCCGTCGATTCCGGAAGACGTGGCGTTCGCCGAATCGCGCATCCGTGCCGAGACCATCGCGGCCGAAGACGTGCTTCACGATTTGGGCGCGATCAGCATGATGTCGTCGGATTCGCAGGCCATGGGCCGCATCGGCGAAGTGGTGATCCGCACCTGGCAGACCGCGGACAAAATGAAAAAGCAGCGTGGCGCGCTGCCGGGCGAAAAAAGCGGCAGCGATAATTTGCGTGTGCGGCGCTACGTTGCGAAATACACGATCAATCCCGCGATCACACACGGAATTTCGCACGAGGTCGGCTCGGTTGAGACCGGAAAATTCGCGGATTTGGTGCTGTGGAAGCCGGCGTTTTTCGGTGTGAAGCCGGAAATGATCTTGAAAGGCGGCTTCATCGCCTGGGCGGCGATGGGCGATGCCAATGCTTCGATTCCCACGCCGCAGCCGGTGCTCTATCGGCCGATGTTCGGCAGTTTCGGCGGCGCGCTGCATTCGACTTCGCTGACATTTATTTCTAAGGCCGCGCTCGAAGCCGGGGTTCCCGCGCAATTGGGATTGAAAAAGAAAATTGCGGCCGTGAGCCGCTGCCGCGGGCTGAGCAAGCGCGACATGATTCACAACGACGCGTTGCCACGCATGGAAGTGGATCCGGAGACCTATCAGGTGCGCGCGGATGGCGAATTGCTCACGTGCGAACCTGCGCGCGTGCTGCCGATGGCGCAGCGATATTTCCTATTCTAGGGCGCGGAGAGAATCATGCAGATCATCGAACAGATCGCGCCGTCCGCCGCACCTACCGAGATCGCCGGAAAAAAACGCGATTCGTTGATCCTCACCTCCGAGCAGCGGCGCTGGGTGCGTGGGAGATTTACGACGACTGGCGGCCGCGAAATCGCGTTGGCGTTGCCGACGGGCACAACGCTTGAGCCGGGTTCGGTCGCGTGGGTGGGACCGGATTGGTATCTCGCGATCGAAGCCGCGCCGGAATCTGTGCTCGCGATTTTGCCGGCCGATGCGCGTGCCGCCGTGCGCATCGCGTTCGATATCGGCAATCGACATTTTCCGCTGGCGATGGATGGCGACGCGCTGCTCGTTCCGGACGACACGGCGATGGTGCAATTGCTCGATCGCATCGGCGTGCGTTGGGAGCGCCGCCAGGCCGCTTTTCAGCCGATTGGTAAAGCGCACAGCCACGATCATCCGCACGATCACTCGCACGGGCACAGCCATGAGCATCCGCATGGACACTGACGCGCTGCTGAGCATGCTGCAATTTTCCGACGGATTATTTCCCGCGGGTGGGTATGCGCATTCGTTTGGGCTCGAGACCTACGTGCAATCCGGCGCGGTAGCCGACGCCGCCGGCGTTGAATCCTTCGTCCGCGCGTATCTTGAAAATTCCGCGGGGCCAACTGATTCCGTCGCCGCGATTTCGGCCGCGCGCGCCGCCGCCGCGGGCGATCTCGCCGCGTGCCTGGAACTCGACGCGGCGCTCGAAGCCATGAAATGCGCGGCGGAATTGCGCGAGGCCAGCCGCCAGATGGGGCGGCAGACTCTGCGCATTGCGGCGTCGGTTAGTGGCGACGCGCTTCTTGGCGAATTTTTCGCCGCGGTCACAGCCGCGCGCACGCCGGGCCATCACGCCGTGGCCTTCGGCGTGATCGCGAATGCGCAGGGTTGGGATGCGCGCGCGACGGCATCGGCGCTACTCTACGCCGCAAGCGCGCAACTTGTGGGCGCGTCGCTGCGGCTGATGCCGCTGGGACAGTTGGCCGGGCAGCAGATCCTGGCGAATCTGCGCCCCGCAATCGCGCGCCTCGCAGCGGAAGCCGAACACGGCGCGCCCGGTGAAATCTGGAGCTTCGTGCCGGCGATCGAAATTGCGGCAATGCAGCACGCACAACTTTCCGCGAGGCTATTCCGATCATGACCACGCAAGTTCCACTCGGCACGAAAGTTCGACTCGGCACGAAAGTTCCACTGCGCATCGGCATCGGCGGCCCGGTGGGCTCGGGCAAAACCGCGCTGGTGGAATCGCTCTGCCGCCGCTTGCAGCCGCAATACGATCTGGCCGTGATCACCAACGACATTTACACGCGCGAAGACGCCGAATTCCTCACGCGCCGCGGCGTGCTGCCGCCCGAGCGCATCGTGGGCGTGGAAACCGGCGGCTGTCCGCATACCGCGATTCGCGAAGACGCTTCCGTGAATCTCGAAGCCGCGCGCCTGATGTTCGAGCGTTTCCCCGCGTTGCAAATTCTTTTCATCGAAAGCGGCGGAGACAATTTAGCGGCGACGTTTAGTCCAGAGCTTGTGGACGCGACGATTTACGTGATCGACGTGGCTGAAGGCGACAAAATCCCGCGCAAGGGCGGACCTGGCATCACCACTTCGGGACTCCTTATAATAAATAAAATTGATCTTGCGCCTTACGTCGGCGCGAGCCTCGAAGTGATGGATCGCGACGCGAAGCGCGTGCGCGGGGAAAGGCCATACGTCTTCACCAATCTCAAAGACGGAACGGGCGTGGCGACAGTCGTCGCCTGGATCAAGCGCGAACTTCTCTTCGAGTCTTGAGCGCACCGGCCGCGATGGCTTTTTAAGTCTGCGCTTCAAGCGCGATGCCGAGCGCACCGTCGTCGCGCGCCTGCGCTACACGCTGCCGTTGCAGGCGCAGACCGCGACGCCGATGCCCGACGGCTCGGCCTACCTGCTGCTGCTCAACCCCACCGGCGGAATTCTCGGCGGCGATCGTTTACTTTCAAGAATCGTGCTCGATCCCGGCACGCACGCTTGCCTTTCCACTCCTTCGGCCACGCGCGTCTATCGTTCGCTCGGCGCCCCCAGCGTTCAGGAGACCTGGATCGAAGTCGGCGCCGGCGCCACACTCGAATTTTTCCCCGATCACGTGATCCCGCACGCCGAATCGCGATTCCGGCAACGCTTGTCGGTGGAATTGGCTCGCGGCGCGCGCGCAATTTTATTCGACACCTTCGCCGCCGGCCGTCTGGCGCACGGCGAATCCTGGGCCTTTCGCGAATTCGATTCCGAAACGCGGGTGTTCTGTAGTGGCTCTCCACTCTATCTCAGCCGCACGAAAATCGGGCTGATGCCGGGCGCCTCGCAAGTTGACGCGCCGAAGAGTCCGGGAGCGAGCGATCTGCGCCCAACGAGTCTTGGCGTCGCGGAAGAATTCGGCTACGTGGCCTCGCTCGTGATGCTCGCCGACGGCTTCGAGAATTGGCAATCCGTCGCCGACGCCATGCACACCACGCTCGCGACCATGCCGCATCTCCGCGCCGGCGCCAGCCTTCTCGGCAGCGGTGGTTGCGTCGTCCGCTACCTCGCCGCAAGCGCCGGCGATCTCGCAGACGCCACATCAGCGCTCTGGGCCGCCGCGCGCCAAGGAATGCTAGCCCTGCCGCCCTTCGACCTCAGAAAATACTAACCGCAACTGCTTTCGAGGCAAGTTCGAGTTCCGACCTTATGGGGCAGGTTTCATTTCAAGCAGATTAGGGCTCGCTTCGACGCAGGCCTTACCTGTTTTGCAAATGGCGAATCTTACTTTCCATCCATTCGCAGGATCCGAATACGCCTTCGGCACGTTGACTGTGAACTTCGCGGACTCGCCTGGCTCCCACTTGCCATGGATGTCGGGGCACGTAGCGTAAGGCAAAAACTGGGCGACGGGCTGATTATTCGCAAGTCGTCGATAGCAATAGAACTGAATCCGATCGTACGGAGCTGGCGCGCCGGGCACTGGTTTCGGAGCCACAAAAGTTACG